>Ga0326597_10005467_pt1 | contig 17609 bp, 17 predicted proteins | sample RVTome_12_FD_203789 | JGI IMG/M metagenome (GOLD analysis project Ga0326597, IMG submission 203789) | Soil microbial communities from uranium-contaminated site in the Upper Colorado River Basin, Wyoming, United States - RVT100D185 | ecosystem: Environmental > Terrestrial > Soil > Contaminated >... | reverse complement strand
CCCACATTCACTACGTCGTCGTGGGCGGCGCGCTGAGCCACGAGGACGGGCGCTGGCACCCCGCCCGGCCCGGGTTCTATCTCCCGGTGCGGGCCTTGTCGCGGGTCGTTCGGGCCAAGTTTCGCGACCGGATCGCCACGGACGGCCTGCTCGGGGAGATTCCGGGGGAGGTCTGGTCGACGGAGTGGAACGTCAACTGCCAGCCGGCGGGCGACGGCCTGGGGGCGCTGCACTACCTCGCCCCCTACGTGTTCAAGGTGGCGCTCTCGGAGCGCCGCATCCTGGGCGTCGATGAAGACCACGTGCGGTTCCGGTATCAGAAGCCTCAGAGCTCCCGGGTGCGCACCATGACCCTGCCGATCCTGGAGTGCATGCGCCGGTTCCTCCAGCACGTGTTGCCGCGGGGGTTCATGAAGGTGCGCTACTACGGCTTCCTCTCGCCCAGCTCTTCGATGTCCCTGGAGGACGTCAAAGCTCGGATCGAAATGGCCAGCGGGTTCGCGCTGGCAGCCCCCGAGGCCGCGAGCGAGCCACCGACGGCCCTGCGCTGCCGTCACTGCGGGGGCGTACTGCGATTCTCCCGCCTGCTCTTGGCCGGAGACTCCGCGCTTGGCGAGCTGGCCTCGCTTGGTCAGCGGGCCGGCGCGTCGTCCACCCTCAGCGCCCTGCCTGTGGGTCCCTGATCCGCGCGGCGCGCCCTCTGCATCCGCGCATCGCGAGCGCTCCGCCGGCAGCGAGGCGCCCCATCGCCGACCCGTCCCGCGACCCGCACGGGCCGGTACGGCCTCGGTGTGCCCGTCACCCCGCGCCATGGCCATCGTGACGCCCACGCCGGCTCCACTGCCGCCGGACCCAGCGCGCGAATAGCTTGTTGAACTTCGACCAGCCCATGCCCAAGCGCCCCCAGGGATCCCCCCGTCGTCGTAGCGCTCGCTCCCGTCCATCCGTTCTGAAGCATTGCCCATATCCCGCGGACACCCGATGCGCACACCGGGCTTCTTGAACATCGGATTGAAACGACCGCGGCGGTCGTCTCAATCCTTATCGGTTATGTGCCGGGATGGTATTGAGCCTATTGTTCGGGCAACTCATCGAACTCCTTGCGCTTCGACTCAAACCACTTGCTCATTTGATCGGGGTCCTTCATCAGTTCTTGCATTTCCTTCATAGCCTGCAGATGAGCTGGATCCTGTTTCTGATGCATTTCCATCCCGTGCTGTTTGCTCAGCTCTGCCATCTCTTCAAACGTCTCAGCGCGGAACTCTTTATCGCAAGCGCCGCCTAGTTGTCTGCAGTTCATAGTCTTCATCAAGTTCCTCCTTATTGTGGTGAGTACTACTCGGCCCGAAGACCTCTTCTGGGCACATAACGTCGCGGATCAGCCGCGCGCTTCAGCGCGTCGGCTGGATCCGGTGGTTATGCCTATTGCTGAGCTGACACCATCTTTATGCTAGGGAACACCTGTTCCGCCATCCCTTTAACCTTACCCGGACTGCTGTCATTCTGCGTTAGCACAAAGAGGACAGTCGCCCCGCGTCTGGCGACTATGCTGGCGATACTGGTGTCGAACCGATCTTCGGACGTCGGCCCGCGTCCTTGCGCCCGGACAAGAAACGATCCTTTCGGTACGCGGTAGATTCGCACGATCGCTTCACCGTACGTGGAATCGGTGAAGCTTTCCTCGACGATTTCGGGAAGCGTTGAGAGGTCGCGCCGCCATCCCATCAGAGATGCCTGCGAGATATTTCGCAACACCGTGCGATGGTCATCTTTGTCCATGGCTACGACCGAGGAGCCGGGCACCGTCCTCGCACCAACTACTATGTACTCGCCGAAGTCTCCCACGTGAAACATGACGCGCTCGTACTGAGGATCGCCAAGGTTGTCGAGGGAAGTGACCATCCAGGGAGCACCAGCCCAATGGGACGGCTTAGGAATGGTGACCGAGAACTTCTGGTTCGGGCTCTTGTATTCGCCCTCACGAATCGACTGTTGTGCGATTGTGCAGGCTGGCAGCACACCAACAAACAGAGCGACGGTGGCCAAGATCCTAGTGGTCAGTGGAACGAGCAGCTTGAGCATTTGTACCCCTCTTACGGAAAAGGCATAACGCTGGGCATCAGGCGCGGCTGGAAGCTGAAGCGAAGCGTAAGCTGTAAGGAATTGTCAGAGAACAAGCGCACCCAATTACGCACGTGAGCGCACCGGGTGGATGGTGTAGTTCCAGTCTCCGCGGAAGCGATGATGCGTCAGCTTGAGGTGAGCCATCTGCGCGTCCGAGATCGCTTGACCCTTTGGGTACGTCCCGCGATCGAGTTCACAGCGCACACGCAGGCCGGCCGTGGTGCGCGTGGAGCCAATGAGGCTCACGATCACGGCCAGACTCACCAGGGGCTGCCCGCGCCAGTTGGTGCTGATGTACGAGAAGAGGCGATGCTCGATCTTGTTCCATTTGCTGGTCCCGGGGGGAAAGTGACACACGGTGAGCGTGAGGCCCGTGCGGTTGGCCCGCTGTTGGAGTTCCCACTTCCACAGGCGGACCCGCGTCCCGTTGCTACCCCCGGCGTCCGCGGTGATGAGCACCGAGCGCGCCCGCGGGGAGACCGGGCGCCCCATCTTCTGCCACCACCGCCGGATGGTGCGGGCCGCGAACCGTGCCGTGTCATGGTCGATCCCCACGCTGACCCAGCCGGCATTGCGGGTGAGATCGTAGACGCCGTAGGGAATGGCCTTGCCCTGCTCGGGGATGAGGAAATCATGGACGCGGACTCGCGTGGGCTGCCCCTTCGGGCGCCACTGGCGGCCGCCATTCTTGAAGTTGCCGACCAGCTCCTTCTTCTTCGTATCCACGGAAATGACGGGCTGCCGGGCCGCCTGGCAGCGCCGGACCTGCTGATTGATGTACCGGAACTGCGCGTCACGGTCCGGATGCGCCGGCCCCTCCCGCGTCTTGCGGTTGGCTTGCACACTGTAGCCGGCCGCCGCCAAGAGTTCACCCACCAGTTGCCGGCTGACGGTATGGCCCATCCCCTGCAGCGTCGTCGCCAACGGCCGCACGCTCTTCGCCGTCCAGCGCAGCGGCGACTGCGGATCGCCCGAGGCGGTCGGCTCCTCCAACCCCTCCAGATCCCGCAACAGGGTCGGGTCTTTGTCCACCGTGCGCTTGCGCCCGCCCCCGGGTCGCCGACTCCGGCCCGGCGCGAGGCGGTCGCCCGTCGCCACCTCCCGAAGGCCGCGCCGGATGGTGGAGGGGGCCATCCCCGTGGCGCGCGCGACGCCCGTGATGCCGCCCCGCCCCGCGGCCCGGGCCTCCGTGGCCGCCCACAGCCGCCGGGCGCGCTCCGTCAACGCCGGCGCGAGCGTCTTGTACTTCGCTCGGCAGACCTTGACGTTCACTCATGCAGCGTATCGCCTCGGTCCCAATATCTGTGCATTTATTGTCTGCCATTTCGTAAGCTGTCGCCTGCATGCCCTTGTTCGGCACAGCGACTACACCCCCGCGCCTGTGAACTCTGTAGCGCCCTCTGTACTCTGCGACCACACGCACCGCTCACGCGGGCTTGACCCCTGCGGCCACCAGCACCTCGGCTGGCGCGATAAATCCCGTTGCGGTTTCGAAGGTCTTGAGTGTCTCTGCCACCTCCGCCCAGGCAGCCACTCGTACGGCCTCGGGGCGGTCACTGACGACGGCCCGATAGGCGCCAAATGCCTCCTGCATCATCGCCAATGCCTGTGCGGCGGACGGCATCCGCAACGCCAGGGCCACAGTGCGCTGCTCGACGCCCACGAAGCCACTGTCGGCAAACAAGCGCTCGATCACGCCGGGAGCGCCAAGCGAGAAGATCCCGGGTTGTCCCGGTGCCGGCGGCGTCTTGCCGGCGTGGCGCAGCAGTATCTGCATGGGTTTGGCCATAAACGGATTCGCGGCAGGCGTGGTGAACACGACAACGGCGACCTTCCCGCCAGGGCGCAGGGTGCGCCACACTGCCAGCAGCGCTTTCGCTGGGTCGCTAAAGAGCATCAGGCTGAGACGACAGATGACCGCATCGAAGCTCTCGGCGGCCACGTCCAGGTCCTCTGCAGCACCAGCCAACGTCGTGACATTGGTAAGACCAGCGGCGCGAGCGTTCTCCTGCACATGGTGCAGCATCGTGTCGGCAATGTCGCTCGCGACTATGTGCCCCTGTGCTCCAACCCGCTGGGCAGCGCGCAGCATCTGGCTCCCTGCACCACTGGCAAGGTCGAGCACTCGGGCACCGACGTCGACATCCGCCATGGCGAGCATGGCCACTGTGGCAGGCTCCATCCAGGTGGCAATGGTCGCTTCCCAGCGTGCCCAACCGGGGGCTGCGCCTTCCCACTGTGTACGGATGTCCGCCGTCTGCATGTCTTCCTCCTCACCATCCAGCTCTTGGGTTGATATCTTGTCCAATGCCGATGCCGAACGTAGCGCTCAGCGGCCGGCTGTGAGCATCGCGAGCGGCCGGTCCGCTGCAGCGTGGAGTTCGGCATCCCCCGCGGGGTTTTGCCAGGCGCTCACTCGATGACCTGATCCGCCCGCAGCAGCAGCGCCAGAGGGACGGTGAGGCCGAGAGCCTTGGCGGTCTTGAGGTTGATGCCAAGCGTCAACTTTTTCGGACGTTCCACCGGCAGGTCGCCGGCATTTGTACCCTTGAGGATCTTGTCCAACATGCGTGCTGCCTGCCGCGCGACGTCAACATCGCTCGCCCCATAGGTCAGCAAGGCGTGGCGGGTACTCTGCGTCTGCGTGTGGAAGATACTGGGAAGCCGCTTTGAGTTCGCCGCTCCGATCATCCTCTCGTAGTGGCCGGAGGTGACTCCACCGGGGATGCCGAGCAACGCATCGGCCTCGTCCAGGCCCTTCAAGCCGCGGGTGATCTCCCCTGCGTTTTGGACTTCACGCTCCACCAGCGTGATTCCCAGCGCGCTGGCCGCCGCGCGGGCAGCAGCGACCCCCTGCCGGGGTGAGGCGTCACGCGAGTCATACAGAACGAGGACCCGCCGGACCCGCGGCGCCAGTTCACGGAGCAACTCCAATCGCTTGCCGGACAGTTCGGGATACTCGAACATCATGGCGGTCATGTTCCGTCCGGGACGCGCGAAACTCGCCACCAGCCCCGCCGCCACGGGATCACCAGGCGTGATGAAGACGATGGGGAGCTGCGGAGCAGTCTCATGCGCGAGCCGCGCCAGAGCAGAGCCGATCACGAAGAGCACCGTGACCCGTTGCCCGACGAGCGCTCGCACGGTCGCCCCTGTGCTCGCCTCATCCCCGCGCCGCGTGCGACCCTCGATGACCTGGATCGTGTCCTCCCGGTACCCCTGCTCTTGGAGTCCCTTTCTAAGCCCCGAGGCAATCTCCGAGAACCTCGACCCATCGCCAGGCCCCAAGAGCCCGATGCGTGCCGCTGGGCTCTGCGATTCGGCGGCGCGTGGCGCAAAGACGATTGCAATGGCGAACAGAAGGGGGATGACTACGGGGCGGGACATCCGCATCGCCGACCTCGAAACCCACTGCTTATCGCTACGCATGTGCGCCGAACGCCTGCGCTCAGCGGCGCGAGCGAAGCGAGCGTCCGCTGGAGCGCGTGGTTGGGCTGGCTCTGCCGCCGGTAGAACTTACCTTCGACACAGCCGGTACCAGTGTTCGTCTGGTCTCAAAATCATTTCCATGATCTTGGGCAAACGAAAATGCGAGGCCTCAACGTGAGTAATGCTCCAGCCCGGAAACGCAGCCTCAATTTCGTCGCGAGTCGCGCCACGGATTAGCGGTCTCACGCGTTTGGGCCACACCAGTAAGAGCACCGTGGCGTCGGGTGCAGCAATGGCGTCAATTTCGCGTCCCATCGCTTGTTGCCGGGCAGTATCAAAATCGTGGAAGGTTCCCGTGTCGAGAGCCAGCCGAAACCCGGTACCGATGCCGGCATCCCGCAGCGCCGTGACGTCACCTTTGACTAGCTGCATATTCACGCTGGACCGCTGTACCCGCTCGCGAGCGCGTTCGAGAGCTTTCTCAACGATGTCCACTCCCGTGACTTGCCAGCCGCGTTTCGCCAATTCAATTCCCCAGATTCCGCTCCCTGTGCCGAGGTCGAGCGCGGCACCAAAGGGTTGGCTTCGCCCACTCTCTTCGCGGTCAATCAGTTCATAGAACTTGTTTACAAATGGCGGATCAGTGGCAGCGTCTTCCCACGGATGGAAGCCGATCGAATAAGCGAACCGATAATTCATGGCGACCTCCCGACTTGAATCACAGCCCAACGTGAAGTCGCCTGAACAGCGTTACCTGACTGCGTAGTTCTGTATATCTTGGGGAACCGTCCGCCGGCACCGAGGGGACGCGTGAAGTTCCGCCACCTTGCGTAGGCCCCCCGCCCCGCGTCCCGTGATAGACCGCGAGGGGCTGCCGTATATCCCGCTCGGATATCTGATATCGCTGCTGAAGGCCGAGGCTCATCACAGGAACATCCGGTCGGCGGGGCTCTGGACCCCGGCCGGGCCGCGGTTGAGAACGTGGGTGTAGATCATTGTCGTGCTCACGTCCTGGTGGCCAAGAAGCTCCTGGACGGTGCGGATGTCGTGGCTCTCCTCCAGCAGGTGGGTGGCAAACGAGTGACGGAAGGTGTGGCACGTCGCCGGCTTGGCGATCCTGGCGGCACGGACCGCATCCTTCACCGCCCGCTGGAGCACGGATTCGTGGAGGTGGTGCCGGCGCCGCTGGCCGGTCACGGTGATGGTGGCCTCGCGTACCCGGTCGAGGAGCCGGGGCTTCGGGGCGCCGGCCGGGCCGGCTTCATGGACGGCGAGCACCCCCGCGAGAGCCCCTGCCGACAAGACGGGATAGGACCACCCGCTGCTCGACCGAAGGGCGACCGTGCTCATACCCGCCACTCCTTCTTGTTCGTGGGCTTCGAAGATAGTCGACCGCCGGGGAGCGTACAAGAGAAATCCAGCCACCATCGTGCGGACGGGAAGGCTGCGCGCAATCAGATACAGTGCGCCCCGGGATCCGGCGCCGGCTCGCATGAGGCCCAAAGTTCGCGCTTGACTCCGGCTTCATCCCCGGTGTATTCGGATCGGCACAAAAGCCCACGGGCGCATGTTCGACAGGGCCGTATGCCGCCTTGCAGCTCACAGCACGAGTGACAGGAAGCACGTTGTCCAACCCGACCTTTCCATCGGTCTCGGACGGCGGCCGGCGCCCCTGGCGGCGCGGCGTCCTGCCGAGGGTAAGAGGAGACGATCCATGACCAAGCGGGGGTTCGTGGCAGGCATCACGGCATTGCTCGTGGCAGTGGTGGTGGTCAGCGGGGTGGCGACGGCCGGGCCACCTCCCGGCTACTTCGTGGACCAGTCGACGCTGCCGTTCGACGCGCTCCCGAACACCACCACCGCGCGCCACTGGGGCGTCCACGGCGGCGCCGGATTCCGGATCGAGGTCCCGGCCAACTGGAACGGCGAGCTCGTGCTGTACGCGCACGGCTTCCGGGGGACCGGGCTCGAGCTAACCGTCTCCAATCCGCGCATCCGCCAGTGGCTGGTGACTCACGGCTACGCGTGGGCGGCGTCGAGTTACAGCAAGAACGGCTACGACGTGAAGCAGGGCGTGAAGGACACGCACGCGCTGGGCGCGCTCTTCAACGGCCTGGTCGGTAACCCCACGCGGACGTACATCACCGGGCACTCGATGGGCGGGCATATCACAGGGGTCGCCATCGAGCAGTACCCCTTCGCCTACGTCGGAGCGCTCCCGATGTGCGGCGTGATGGGGGACAACGAGCTGTTCGACTACTTCCTCGACTTCAACCTCGTCGCCGAGGCGCTGGCGGGCGTGCAGGCGCAGTTCCCGTTCCCCGCCGACTATGAGACGGCGGTAGTTCCGGTCGTCACGGCCGCGCTCGGTCCGGCTTACCCCTTCGTGCTGAACCCCCAGGGCGTGAAGCTCCGCGGGGTGACGCAGAACATCTCCGGCGGCCCCCGGCCCGCGTTCGCGACCTCGTTCGTCGTGTGGGACAACTTCCTCTTCACGGTCGGCGTCACGGGAGGGACCATCGGGGTCGCTCCCGGCAACGTCCAGGACAACAGCACGGCGGTCTATCAGATCGACTCGGATCCCGAGCTGTCGCCGGACGAGATCGCGCTCAACGCGGCGGTGCTCCGGGTGACGCAGGACCCGCAGGGTCGCCACCCGAACGGGCTCAGCAACATCCCACCGATCCTCGCGAACTTCCGCATCCCGGTGCTCAGCATCCACACCATCGGGGATCTGTTCGTGCCATTGTCGATGGAGCAGATCTACGCGCAGCGCGCGGCAACGCAGGGCACGTCCAATCTCCTCGTGCAGCGGGCCATCCGCGACCACGGTCACTGCGGGTTCGCCGTCGCTGAAGAGGCGGCGGCCTTCGCCGCCCTGGTGAACTGGGTGACCAACGGTGTGAAGCCGGCCGGTGACGACATCCTCACGCCCGCGGCGGTCGCCGATTCCAAGTTCGGCTGCCAATTCTCGGTGCCTGGGCACGCTGGGTTCCCGGCCTGCCCATAGCTGAGCTACTGACGACACGGTCGCGGGCTGGACGCGGCCACCGATGGGTCCGTCGGAGGGCCCCTCGGTGGCCGCGCCGCCCCGCCACGCCCGCCGCGGAGAATCTCCTGAGACTTCACAACTCCTCTGAATGCGGAGCGGCCCCTATCGCTTGAGCAGCGGCTCCACGTGGGGCCAGAGGTGCTCCACGACGATGCGGTAGCCCTCCGCCGTGGGATGAATGCCGTCGGGCAGGTTGAGGCGCGGGTCGCCGGCGACCCCGTCGAGGAGAAAGGGCATGAAGGCCGCGCCGCGCTTGCGGGCCACCTCGGCATACAGCCGGCGGAAGTCCGCCGCGTAGCGCGCGCCGTAGTTGGGCGGCACCTCCATCCCCGCCACGAGCACGCGCGCGCCCGCCTTCTGGAAGCGCGCGACGATCGCGTCGAGGTTGGAGCGGACGGAGGCGAGGTCCTGGCCGCGCATGGCGTCGTTGGCGCCGAGCGCGACGATGACGATGTCGGGCCTGTTCTTGAGCGCCCAGTCCACCCGCCTGAGTCCCCCGGCGGTCGTATCTCCGGACGCGCCCGCGTTGACCACCCGGTAGGCATAGCCGTCGGCGCGGAGTCTGGCCTGAAGTCGCGACGGGTAGGAATCCTCTGGTGTGACGCCGAGACCCGCCGTCAGACTGTCGCCGAACGCGACGATCACGCGCTCGGCGGCGTGGGCAGGCGCGGTGAGCGCGAGTGCCGCGGCCAGCGCGGTGAGCAGCGGGCGCATGACGCTAGTGTAGTATGGATTGCAACATGATCAGCGTCCGCGGCCTTGGCATGCGTCTCGAGAGCGGCGGGCGCCCCGTGGACGTCCTCACCGAGGTCTCCCTCGAGGTGCCGGCCCGGCAGTTTGTCGCCGTGGCGGGGCCCTCCGGCAGCGGCAAGTCCACGCTGCTCGGCCTGATCGCGGGCCTCGACCGGCCCACGACGGGGCGGATCGTGGTGAACGGGGTCGAGCTGACGGGTCTCGGCGAGGACGCGCTCGCGCGCTTCCGCCGCGACGCCATCGGCTACGTCTTCCAGTCCTTCCATCTGATCCCGACGCTGACGGCGCTCGAGAACGTCGCCGTGCCGCTCGAGCTGGGCGGCGAGGCTGACGCCCTCGAGCGGGCGCAGGCACTCCTGCGCGACGTCGGGCTCGACGAACGCGCGCACCACTACCCCGTCCAGCTCTCCGGCGGCGAGCAGCAGCGCGTGGCTGTGGCCCGCGCCGTCGCGCGGCGCCCGACGCTCCTCCTGGCCGACGAGCCGACGGGCAACCTCGACTCGGCCACGGGCAAGCAGATCATCGATCTCCTGGTCGCGCTGAACCGCAATCTCGGCAGCACGCTGGTGCTGGTCACCCACGATCCGGCGCTGGCCGCGCTTGCCGACCGCGTGATCACGCTCCGCGACGGGCGCATCGTGAGCGACGAGACAAGCAATGGCGGCGCGGCCTAGCCTCGGCTTCGTCCTGAAGCTCGCGTGGCGGGAGACGCGGGGCGCGGGGCGGCACTTCGCCTATCTCATCGCCTGCGTCACGCTCGGCGTGGGCGCGCTCGTCGCGGTCGGGAGCTTCGCGTCGAGCCTCGAGCGCACCGTGGGCCGCTCGGCCCGCGCCCTCATGGGCGGCGACGTCGAGATCCGCAGCTCTCAGCCGCTGTCGCCCGCCGGTCAAGCCGTGGTGGCGGGGATGGCGCGCGGCGGCGTCGAGGTCCTGCCCGTCCTGGAGCTGGTCGCCATGTCGGCGGCCGGCGGGCGGAGCCAGATCGTGGAGCTGAAGACCGTCGGCGCCGGCTATCCGTTCTACGGGGACCTCGTCACCGAGCCCCCGACGCCCCTCGGAACGCTGGTCGGCCAGGGCCGGGCTCTCGTCCATCCCTCCCTGCTCGAGAAGCTCGGGGCCACCGTTGGTGGCCAGATGAAGATCGGCGAGGCCGACTTCGTCATCAGCGGCGTCATTCGCCAGGAGCCCGACCGCTCCATCGGACTCTTCTCGCTCGGGCCGCGCGTGATGATCGCGCCCGAAGACCTGCCGGGCACCAAGCTGGTGCGACCGGGCAGCCGGGTGCGCCATCGCGTGCTCTTCCGCGTGCCCGCCGGGACGAGCGCGGAGGCGTTCAAGGACGCGCTCGCGGCCCGCCTGCCCGACACGGCCGCGCGGATCACGACGTACGCGCAGGCCCAGCCGGGCGTGCGCCGCTTCTGGGACCAGCTGACGGTCTACCTTGGCCTCACGGGTCTCGTCGCCCTCATGGTGGGCGGCATCGGCGTCGCGACCAGCGTGCGGGCGTTCGTGCGCGGCAAGCTCGACACGATCGCGGTGCTGAAGTGCCTCGGCGCGGGGTGGCGCCAGATACTGGCCGCATACCTCCTTCAGACGGTGCTCCTCGGGCTGGGCGGCAGCCTGCTCGGCGCCGCGCTCGGCACCGCGGTAGCGCTCGCGCTGGTGCCGGCGCTCTCGCCGCTCCTGCCCTTGGCGCTCGAGGCGTCGATGTCTCTCCGCTCCGTGCTGGCCGGGCTCGCCATGGGCACGGGGCTCACGCTGCTGTTCGCGCTCTGGCCGCTGCTCGACATCCGCCGCGTTCCGCCCGCGTTGATCCTCCGCCGCGACGTCGAAGCCCGGCTGCCCGGCGGGCGGCCATGGCTCGCCGGGATCCCGATCGCGGCGGGGCTCGCGGCCCTCGCCTTCTGGCAGGCGGGCTCCTTCAAGGTGGGCGGCCTCTTCGTGGGCGGGCTGGCGGGCGCGCTCTTGCTGCTCGGGCTCACTGCGCGGCTCGTCATCGCTGCTGCCCAGCGCCTCCCGCGGCTGCGCAGGCTCGCCTGGCGCCAGGCCGTGGCCAATGTCCACCGTCCCGGCTCTCACGCGGGGGTCGTTCTGGTCTCACTCGGCCTGGCGGTCATGCTGATCGTCGCCGTGGCGCTCCTCGAGCAGAGCCTGCGCGCCGAGCTCAAGGACCGCGGACCGGAGCGCTCGCCGGCCTTCTTCTTCATCGACATCCAGCCCGACCAGGTCCCGCCCTTCACGCGGCTCGTGACGGATCTGGCGCGACACGCGCCCGAGCTCACGCCCGTCGTCCGCTCGCGGCTCGCCGCCATCAACGGCGCCTCCGCCGCAGACGATCCGCGGCAGAAGCGCGAGGAGGTCTGGTACCTCTCGCGCGAGTACGTGCTGACGTGGGCAGCCGAGCCGCCCGCGCACAACGACGTGACGGCCGGCCGCTGGTGGACGGCGGAGGAGGCGCGGAAGGAACCGCTGATCTCCGTCGAGGAGGAGATCGCGAAAAACCTCGGAGTCGCGATCGGCGGCACGCTGGGCTTCGACGTCCAGGGCGTGACGGTGCAGGCGCGGGTCGTCAACCTCCGCCGGGTGGACTGGCAGACCTTCAACGCCAACTTCTTCGTGATCTTCTCGCAGGGCGCGCTCGACGGCGCTCCCTCGACCTGGATCGCGACGGCGCGCGCGGCGCCGTCCGACGAGGGCGCCGTCCAGTCGGCGGTCACCGCGGCCTTCCCGAATGTCACGGCCATCCCCGTGCGCGAGGTGCTCGAGCGCATCGCCGCCGTCCTCGACCAGATCGCGCTGGCGATCCGGCTCCTGGCGAGCGTGAGCATCGCGACGGGTCTCATCGTCACGGCGGGCGCCCTCGGGGTGAGCCGCCACCAGCGGCTCTACCAGAGCGTGATCCTGAAGACGCTCGGCGCCACGCGCGGCTTCGTCGCGAGTGTCTTCGCAGTCGAGTACGCGCTCCTGGGCGCCGCCGCGGGGCTCTGCGGCTCTCTCCTGGCCGCGGCGCTGGCATGGGGCGTCGGCCGCTGGGCGCTCGATATCGGCTGGGCCGGCTCGCCGCTGACCGTCGCCTCCGGGATCGCGGGGGCGACGCTGCTCGCGCTCGGCGTCGGCTTCCTCGGCACCTTCCGGCTCCTCGGCAAGAAGCCGCTCGGCGTCCTGAGGGGCGAATGAGCCAGGCGACGCTGTCGGACCGGCTGCGCGCGCTCTTCCCCGACTCTTCGGGCCGGAGCCTCAAGCAGTGGCTCGAATCCGGGCGCGTCGAGGTCAACGGGCGCGTCGCAAGGGATGGCCGCGCCGTGGTTCGCGCTCACGACCGCGTCGAGCTCGGCGGGCGCGGCCGCGTTCCCTTCCCGAAGGGCCTGGGCCTCGTCTACCAGGACGAGGCGATCGTCGTCGTGGACAAGCCGGCGCGGCTGCTCACCGTGGCGACCGAGCGCGAGCGCGACCGTACCGCCTACCGTCTGCTCTGGGACTATCTCCAGGCCCAGCGGCCGCGCGCGCGCCCTTTCATCGTCCACCGCCTCGACCGCGAGACCTCGGGGCTCCTGGTATTCGCCAAGTCCTCGGAGGCGAAGCAGCTCCTCCAGGCCCAGTTCGAGGCGCGCACGGTCCAACGCGTCTACACGGCGCTCGTGAAGGGCCACGTGCTCCTGCAGTCGGGGACGCTCGAGAGCCGCCTGGTCGAGGACCGGAGCCTGCGTGTCCACACCGCGCGAGGCCCGGAGGGCAAGACGGCCATCACGCGCTACCGTGCGCTCGCGCGCGGGCAGGACACGACGCTCCTCGAGCTCTCGCTCGACACGGGGCGCCGTCGCCAGATCCGCGTCCAGCTGGCCGCCATCGGCCACCCGATCGTCGGCGACCGCGACCACGGCGGCCCCGGGGGCCAGTTCCGCCGGCTCTGCCTGCACGCGACCCGCCTCGGCTTCATCCACCCGGGCAGCGGCAAGGCGATGCGCTTCGAGAGCGCGGCGCCCGCGGCTTGGGTATAATCCGCGCGTCGAAGGACTCCCCTTATCAACTCAGTCCTCACCTCGCCGCTCGAGACGAGCGTCTCGGCTCGAAGGGCGACCCTCTCCCCCTCGGGGGAGAGGGAACCGCATGGGAGGCACCATGGCAGCGTCGCCGTTCTCGCTCGAGAAGAAGGTCGCCATCGTCACCGGAGGCGGCGTCGGTATCGGCCGCTCCATCGCCATCGAGTTCGCCAAGGCGGGCGCCGATGTCGTGATCTGCAGCCGCAAGAAGGAGAACCTCGAGCCCGTCGTGGCCGAGATCACGAAGCTCGGCCGGCGCTCCTTCTGCGAGGCCGTGGATGTCCGCCAGGAGGACGCGGTCAAGGCGCTCATCGCGCGCACCGCGAAGGAGATGGGGCGGCTCGACATCATGGTCAATAACGCCGGCGCCTCCTTCCGCGCCAAGGTCGAGGACATCAGCGCCAACGGCTGGAACGCGGTGATCCAGATCAACGTCAACGGCGTCTTCTTCGGCTGCAAGTGGGCGGGCAAGCAGATGATGGACCAGGGCGGCGGCGGGGCGATCATCAACATCTCCTCCATCGCGGGCGTCTACGGCTCGACCATGATGGCGCACTACGGCACGGCCAAGGCCGCGGTCATCAACTTCACCCGCGCGCTCGGCATGGCGTGGGGGCGCAAGGGCATCCGCGTCAACTGCGTCGCGCCGGGGCCGGTCGAGACGGAGGGGTACCTGGGCGTTCTGACGAAGGAGGATCCTGCCGCCGCCAGGAAAGCCTACGACGCCGTGGCGAGCCGGACGGGCATGGGTCGCTGGGGCAAGGTGCACGAGATCGCGTACCCGTGCATCTTCCTGGCATCGGAGGCCTCGTCCTTCATGACGGGCGCGACGATCATCGTGGACGGCGGCCCGAGCGCGCGCGAGGGCGACGAGGCGTCCTAAAAAAGGTATACTCCCGGCAACCAGCCGTACCCAGAAAGGAGCCGCCATGAGAGAGGCCGTCGTCGTCGCCAGCTCGCGCACCCCGCTGGCCAAGTCCTTCCGGGGGTCGTTCAACATGACCCGGCCGGACGACCTGGCCGCCCACTGCATCAAGGACGCCCTCGGCAAGGTCCCGCAGCTCGACGTGAACGAGATCGAGGACGTCATCATGGGCTGCGCCCAGCCCAACGGCGTCCAGGGCAACAACGTGGCGCGCGTCGCGCTCGTCCGCGCCGGGCTGCCCATCTCGATCGCCGGCACCACCGTCAACCGCTTCTGCTCCTCGGGGCTCCAGGCCATCGCCATGGCCGCGCACCAGATCATCCTGGGCGGCGCCGAGGCCGCCATCGGCGGCGGGCTCGAGAGCATCAGCATGATGAAGCGCGAGGGCGACCCCAACCCGTGGGTCAAGGAGCGCAAGCCCGGCATCTACATGGTCATGGGCGACACGGCCGAGGTCGTGGCCAAGCGCTACAAGATCAGCCGCCAGGCCCAGGACGAGTACTCGCTCGCGAGCCAGCAGCGCACGGCGCGCGCCCAGCAGGAGGGGTTCTTCAAGGAGGAGCTGGCGCCGCTCCAGGTCGTGCGCGGCATCGTGGACAAGAAGACGGGCGAGATCACGGGCAAGGAGGACTACTACGTCGACAAGGACGAGTGCAACCGACCCGACACGACGCTCGAGGGCCTGCTCAAGCTGCCGCCCCACTTCGACAGGGACAGCGGCCAGGGCACGGTGACGGCGGGCAACTCCTCCCAGCTTTCCGACGGCGCATCCGCGACCGTGCTCATGTCCATGGACCGCGCGAAGGCGCTGGGCGTGAAGCCCAAGCTGATCTTCCGCGGCTTCGCCGTCGCCGGGTGCGAGCCCGACGAGATGGGCATCGGCCCGGTCTACGCGATCCCCAAGCTCTTGAAGCGTACCGGGGTCAAGATGGACGAGATCGGCGTGTGGGAGCTGAACGAGGCCTTCGCCTCGCAGGTGGTCTACTGTCGCGACAAGCTCGGCCTCCCGATGGAGAAGCTGAATCCCAACGGCGGGTCGATCTCCATCGGTCATCCCTTCGGCATGTCGGGCTCGCGCATGGTCGGCACGATCGCCAACGAGATGCTCCGGCGCAGGGCGCGCTACGGCGTGGTGACGATGTGCATCGGCGGCGGCCAGGGCGCCGCGGGCCTCTTCGAAGCGTGCTTCTAGACACCTGCTCTTAGAACGCACAGAGGCCTGGGCGCCAGGCAGCGGGAGTCCCCGTCCTGCTGCCTGGCGCCCAGGCAACCGCCTCGGGTACATTCAGCGAAGCTTCGCCCCGCGCTGCGTCACGAGGTCCAGAAAAGACGTGATATCCGCATTGAGGGCGTCGACGTCAGCGGGGAAGATGCCACCGGCCGAGGCGTGCCCGGTGACTGTCTGAGGACTGATCGTCACCACTCGAACGTCGCGGATGTACCGCGACGCCTCCAGCGGCTCCCATTCCGGATTGAGTAGATCCTTTTGACCGATCATGATCAGTGTCTTGGCCTTGATCTTTCGAAGGGCCGCGGCGTAGTCGCCATTCATCCCCGGCGTGGTCCCGACGTCGTGCCGGTCGTACGCCCACGTTTGGTAGATCCAGTCGTTCGCGTCGAACAGCGGAATGGCCGCATCCTCCGACTGCTTGAGCCAGGGCAGGACGTCGAGCTGATTCTGGAACTGGTATCGGTACATCTCCGGCGTGCGGGCGGCGAGTCGGGCGGTCATAGCACCTTGTGGAGTGCGTCCTTCAGCCGCGTGCCATTCCCATGGATCGACTCCTCCCCAAGCCGGACCCGCACGAAATTAGGTGGCCCATACGACGATGTCAAGCCACGCCGCGTTGAGCCGGCAGCACCCCGTCCCCACGTCGTCGAGGGAGGTCGACGTAAACAATTTTCGTCAGGCAGGGACAGGCCGCGTCTGATTCGGGTAGAGCGCGTGGACCCTAAGTGGTCGATTTTGCATGCGTTGCGGAGATGGCCTTCGGCTTGCTCGGCTCTGGCAGTATGGCGAAAGAACGCCCGGCGGGGGCCAACGCCTCTCGGCGAGATTACCAGTGGGTCATTCTGGTAGCACAAGACCAGGGCGACCTGTATATGCACCTCCGCGATGCCCTCCGGGGAGATCCCAAGGTGCAGGTAACCCTGGACCGACGCAAAGACGATTCCCGTAATCCGCCGTGGGTCAACGAGCGGCTGCGCGCCCACGGTGCTGTGGTCATCCGCATTCCTGGATGACTGCCAGTGCATTGTTTAAAGGGATGTTCCCTCGCGGCCCTTCTCGCCCTCGCCGGGTGCCTGGGCTCAGCATCCCTCGCCGCTGCGCAGTCCACCGCCCCGCGTCCTGTCAGAATCGGCGTGCTCTTCCCCGATACGCCCATGGCCCGGGCTGCCATGCTGGAAGCATTGCGCCAGGGCCTCCAGGAACTTGGCTATGTCGAAGGGCGCGACGTCACGGTCGACGTCCGCTACGCCGAGAATCGCGAGGAGCGGCTGGGTTCTCTCGCCCTCGAGCTGGCCCGCGAGCCGGTGGACGTCCTCGTAACGGGCGGCACCACACCGACGGCGTTTGCGCAGCTCGCAACCAGGGCCATCCCCGTCGTCATGGTTGGTGTCGACAATCCGGTGGCCCGCGGCTTCGTCGCGAGCTTGAGCCGCCCGGGAGGCAATATCACCGGCTCGTCGGACGCACCGCCGGACGCGATGTCTCTACGCCTTCAGCTGCTCAAGGACGCCCTGCCGTCGCTATCCCGGGTCGCGTTCATCTACAACGGCGCCGTCACGTCCATAGCCGAGGCCCAGGAAGCTGCGAACAAGCTCGGCCTCATCCTCCAGCCTTTGGACGTTCGGCTGCCCGCCGGCCTCGATGCCGCGATGGTGGCGATCCGCGTGACCCGCCCGGACGCGCTGCTCGTGGCCCCGAATCCGCTGACGTTCGCGTCCCGACACCGGATAGCCAGCGTCGGCCTGCTCCAGCAGGTGCCCGTGCTCTTCGGCTGGCGCGAGTTCATGGATGCCGACGGCTTCATGATGTACGGCGCGCATATGACTGCTCTCTACCGGCGCGCGGCCGTGTTCGTGGACAAGATCCTCAAGGGAGCGCAGCCCGCCGCGCTGCCAGTGGAACTACCGCGATTCGAGCTCGTCATCAACCTTCGGACCGCGAAGACCCTCGGAGTGGCCATCCCGCCCTCGCTCCTGTCCGGCGCGGACGACGTCATCCAGTAGCCGACTCGTCACCTGCAGTTCGGTCTGGATTCGGGCGGGGGGCTCCGCTAGC
>Ga0326597_10005466_pt1 | contig 17612 bp, 15 predicted proteins | sample RVTome_12_FD_203789 | JGI IMG/M metagenome (GOLD analysis project Ga0326597, IMG submission 203789) | Soil microbial communities from uranium-contaminated site in the Upper Colorado River Basin, Wyoming, United States - RVT100D185 | ecosystem: Environmental > Terrestrial > Soil > Contaminated >... | reverse complement strand
GGGCGACCTGGGGAGAGGGCGGCGCGTGGGTGCTCGGCATCGTGGTCGTGGCCGCGGCGCTGTCGACGCTGAACGCCACGGTCTTCACGGGCGCGCGCACCAACTACGCGCTCGGCCGCGATTTCTTCATCTTCCGCGCGCTGGGCCGTTGGAGCGAGAAGGCCGCGGCGCCGGTGAACGCGCTGCTGGCGCAGGGCGCGATCTCGCTCGGCCTGGTGGGGCTGGCGTCCTTCACGCCGGACGGCTTCCAGACCATGGTCGCCTATACCGCCCCCGCCTTCTGGCTGTTCTTCCTGCTGACCAGCATTTCGCTGTTCCTGCTCCGGCGACAGCGAAATGCTTACAAGAAGTCGGATGGTGCATTGAATCCGGAAAAGGGGCGGGACGGCGCCTGGTCGACGTATCGGGAGGATCATTTTCGTGTCCCGTTCTATCCCCTTACGCCGCTGCTCTTTGCAGCGGCGTGCGGGTGGATGCTGTACTCGAGCTTCAATTACGCCATGAGCCTGGATCCCGGCAGCATCGGCGCGATGGTCGGCATCGCGATGCTCGCGTCGGGTATTCCCCTGCTGATGTGGGCCAAACGGGCGGCCGCGACCCGGCAACCTTAGAAACGTGATGAGTGATGGGGGACGAGCGATGAGTATCCTTTCTTGTTTGATGCGGAGTGTCAGTGGCCGGAAGCGGGCCGCGTGCCGGCTGGGCGCGATCGTTCTTCCCCTGGCGCTGCTGGCGCCCGTGGCGGGCGCGCAGGAAGGCGAGGGCGACGTCGTCTACGTGCCGACGCCGCAGCCCGTCGTCGAGACGATGCTGGAGATGGCGAAGGTCGGCCCCGACGATTACCTGATCGACCTCGGTTCGGGCGACGGCCGCCTCGTCATCACCGCGGCGAGGAAGCATGGCGCGCGCGGATTCGGGGTCGATCTCGATCGATACCTGCTGAAGCTCGCGAACGACACCGCGCGCGAGGTGGGGGTTGCCGACCGGGCGCGCTTCATCGAGCAGAACCTGTTCGAGACCGATCTTTCGCGGGCTACGGTGGTCTCGAGCTACTTGCTGCCGGAGATGAATCTGAAACTGCAGCCGAAATTCCTGACGCTCAAGCCCGGCACGCGCATCGTCCTGCACGATTACGATTTCGACAGCAACTGGACGCCCGACGAGCAGAAAATTCTGGAGGTCCCGGGCAAGACGGTCGGTGATCCGGGAAAGAGCTACGTCATGCTGTATATCGTGCCGGCGCGGGTGGCGGGCGTATGGCGCTCGCAGGTTCGGCACGGGAAGAGCGCCATTCCCTACGAATTCACGTTCGAGCAGGAGTTCCAGTTCGCCGAGGGAATGGTGCGCGTCGCGAGCCGCGAAAGCCGTATTCCCGAGTTCCGCCTCGCCGGAGTCCGCATCGAGTTTTCCGCGCGCCTGATCGTGCAGAAGCAGACCCTCGCCCATCGCTTCGCCGGCCAGGTGAAAGGCGATCGTATCGAGGGCAGCGTCACGGTCGGAGAGGGCGCTGCCCGGCGCACGCAGCCCTGGACCGCGGAGCTCGTGACCGCGGGAGTGATCGGCGACGGCGTCGGCCGCCCGCCGCGGCAGTACCGGCATTTGAAGCAGTGACGGGGGCTCGCCGGTCCTACCGCTTCGGTGCGGTGGGCGGAGCCGGCTGCGCGGAAGGCGGCTTCCCTTTCTGCCGCGCCCGCTCAAGGTAGGAACCGTAGTCCTTCCGGAATTCAGGATAGGTCGCCGCGCCGACCAACAGCGATACCGCCATTATCACGCCGGCGAGGATGCGGCGTTTCGTGCTGCCGAAAACGAGCGGAATGAGCGCCACGAACGCGGCAAGGACCAGAAAGAAGAATCGGCCGGTCGGCGACGCTATCAGCAGGCCCGGCGCCAGCAGCAGGACCGCGAGCCCCGCCAGGGTTTTTGCGGTTTCATCGCTCAATCGCATGTCGGTCTACGTCCGCGCTCAGCTGTCGCTTCCGGCGGTCGGCTGCAGCGCGCGGTCAGGCCGCGTACCACCGTGCCGCGACAAAGTGACACGTGGTGCCCGCGATGACGAACAGGCGCCACACGAAGTGAAAGTACCGGATTCTTTCCGCCATAAAAAACACCGCACCTGCAGTGTAAGCGATACCCCCGCAAGCAGCCAGAAAAGCCCCCACTTCGGCACAAGCGTCAACACCGTATCGGCCGCGATCAGGATCAACCAGCCCATCGCGAGATACACCCGCGTCGAGACCGCCCTCACTCGACGAGGCCGAGCCGCCCGTTGTGCGAACCCATGTACCACAGCCGGCCGCGGGCATCGACGACCATCTTGCGGATGCCGACGTTGCTGGACGGCAGTTGCACGACCCGCATCTTCCCGGTTGCCGGATCGAGACGCACGACGGTGTCGGTGTTGATCTCGTTCGCCCACACCATGCCCTGCCGGTCCACCAGCAGCCCGTGCGGGCGGTGGCCGGAGGGCAGGTCCCACTCCTTGAACGCGCCTCGCTTCGGGTCGAAGCGCGCGACCTTGTTGCCGCTCATGACGGCGATGTAGACGTTCCCGTCCGGCGCAATCGCGGGGTCGCGCGCGAAGCGCGGCGTCGGCACCGGCCACTCGCTCACCTTGCCCACGAGCGTCGGAAGCGTTCCCGGCGCAATGCCGTAGTTGGAGCCGCCGGCCAGCACCGAAACGGGGATGACCGCCAGGAGATGGACGAGAATTTTCATCGACATCACTCCGATGCCAACAAGGGCGTGAATGGTGAATAGTGAATGGACAGAGAACGCAAGCCGGTCGCGTCGTTTCGTTTCAGTCCATTCACCAATCACTATTCACGATTCACCGGTTCTTCCAGCGCGGCTTGCGCTTCTCCACGAACGCCGCGATGACCACGACCCGCGCGGAGGTGTCGCAGGCCACGTCGTCGACCGTGTCCTGCAGCCGGTCGAGCAGCGCCAGCGACAGGGCGTTGTACTGGCCGGGCCGGTTGAGCGTCAGGGTGACGATGCCGCCGTCGTCTTCGCGCGTCAGCGGTTCCGCGGTGGCGCCCGCCGTCAATAAGTGAGCTGCAGTCACGGTGGCTTCGCTCGAGAATTTCGAAACGGCCGTCCTCCGGGTGCCGGTGCCCCGCGCGCGGCGGAATTCCGGGGCCGCCCGCCTTTGCTAATATTATCAATCTGCCGATATCGGATCGAGTGCCAACCCTCATGCGGAACCCGCGGCGGCGCCGCCTGCTGAAAGCTGCCCTGGTGGGCACGGGCTCCATCTTCTGGCCGTTCCCGTTCGTTTTCGCCCAGTCGCCGACCGCGCTGCTGAAGGTGGCGAAGCAGGCGCTGGTCATCGGCAACAGCCAGTACAAGAATGCGCCGCTCCGGAACCCCGCCAACGACGCGCGGGGGATGGCGGAGGAGCTCAGGCGGGCGGGATTCGAAGTGAACGTGGGCCTGGAGCTTTCTCGCGCGGAAATGCGGGCGGCGATCGGCGCGCACGTCGAGAGCCTGGGGAAAACCAAGGCGGTCGGCGTTTTCTATTTCGCGGGGCACGGCGCGCAGCTCGCCTGGCGCAACTACCTGATTCCGGTCGATGGAGACATCGTCAATATCCAGGAATTGCGGGAGCGCGCGGTCGACGTGAACAGCCTCATCGAGGGCATCAAGCGCGCGGGCAACCCGATGAACCTCATCATACTGGATGCCTGCCGCGACAACCCGTTCGGGAGCGTCGTGCGGCTCGATCAGAAGGGGCTGTCCCAGCTCGATGCGCCGGCAGGGACGATGCTGGCCTACGCCACCGCGCCGGGCAATACCGCGATCGACGGGACCGGCGAGCACGGCCTGTACACGGAGCACCTGCTGCGCCAGATCCGGGTGCCGGAGGCGAAGGTCGAGGACGTCTTCAAGCGGGTACGTCTCAATGTACGCCGCCAGTCGAAGGGCCTGCAGATTCCCTGGGAAAGCACGTCCCTCGAGCAGGACTTCTGGTTCGTGCCGCCGCAGTCGCTGGCCGCCGCCGCCGACGAGGAAGCCGAGCGCGAGCGCCGCCAGCAGGTCGCACTGATCGAGAGGCGGCACGCGGAGGAGGAGGCCGAGCGCAAGCGGAAGCACGAACAGGCGTTGCAGGAAGCCAGGCTCGCGGCCGAGGAAGCCGAGCGCAAGCGCAAGCAGGAGCTCGCGTTGCTGGAGCAGCAGCGCCTCGCGGAGGAAGTCGAACGCAGACGCAAGCAGCAGCTGGCGCTGGAAGAGGCGAAGCGCGTGGCGGACGAAGCGGAGCGCAAGCGCCGGGAGCAGCTCGCCCGGGAAGAGGCCCGGCGGGCGGAAGCCGAAGCCGAGCGGAAATTCCGCGAAGAGCTCGCGCTGCAGGAGAAGCGGCGCGCCGAGGAGGAGGCCGAGCGCCAGCGCCGGGAGGAGCGGGCGCGCGAGGAGGCGCGGCGCGCGAAAGAGGAGGCCGATCGGAAGTACCGGGAGGAGCTCGCGTGGCAGGAGAAGCGGCGCGCCGAGGAGGAGGCCGAGAGACAGCGGGTAGCGGCGGCAGGCGTGCGGCCGGATCCGGACCGCGAGAAGCGCCGGTTCGAGGAGGAGCTGGCGATCTGGGAGGGAATCAAGGAATCCAGCGAGCCCGGCCCGCTCGAGGAATACCTGTTGCGCTATCCCAGCGGACGGTTCTCGGAACTGGCGCAGCTGCGGCTCGACCAGGTGCTCGCGCGGCTGGGCGAGAAAAAGATACAGGTCGTGTCCTCGCCAGAGAATCCGTACTCGAAAGGCATGGCGATCGCCGACACCGCCTACAGGGTGGGCGACACCTACATTTACCGGCGCGTCGACATGCTGACCGGCATCGAGGGCCAACCGATGCGCCGCCGGGTGACGGAGGTGACGGACACAGAGGTCATCTACAACAACGGGCGGTTCGCGACCGACCTGCTGGGCAATCCCCTGCGCTTCCCCAAGGGCGGCTCCTGGTCGCCCAACCAGACCGTGCCGACCGAGTTCAGCGTGGGCAAGCGCTGGAATACCCGGTTCCGTATCATCACGTTCAAGGGCGTGGAGGGCGAGTTCGATCTGGACCTGCGGATCGTGGACCGCGAGAAGATCTCGGTGCCGGCCGGCACGTTCAACGCGTTCCGCGTGGAAGCGCTCGGCACGCGGACCGGCGGGGACATGCCGTCGATTTCCGTGACCTGGAAGTACTGGTACGCGCCGGAACAGGTTCGCCGCGCGGTCGCGTCGGAGATGCTCAACATCCGGAACGACAGCGGCGGCATCGGCAACTCGACCCGGTTCGAGCTGGTCCAGTTCCGGCAGTCATGATGCCCGCTTCCGCGCGTTCGGTACGGGCATGGTCCGCGCGCCGTTAGGTCGCGCCGATGGCACGAACCGTTCCTTTCCTCGCGCTGCTGGCATGCGGCCTGCTGCTGGCCTCGACCGGCATCACCGCGCGATATGACCTCAAGCTGCTCGATGCGCAGTTCCGGCTGTTGCGCGAGCGGTTTCTCCAGCCGGTGGCGCGAGACGTCGTCGTGGTCGGGGTGGACGAAGAGACCGCCAAGCGCTTTCCGGAGCCGATCACCCTGTGGCACGCGCATCTCGGTCGTTTTCTGGGCGCCATGGCGCTGGCGAAGCCCGCGGTCGTGGGCATGGACATCGTCCTGCCCGACCGCAGCTACGAGAGCGTGATGCCGGGCTCGGACCGGGCGCTGCTCGCGGGCCTGCTGGGCGCGCGGCGCGCGTTTCCGGTCGTGCTGGGGCTCACGGTGGACCCTGCCGGCAAGCCGCGCCCGATCCATCCGCCGTTTCTTTCCGTCGCCGGCGATTCGGGATACGCGCTTTTCCCGGTGGACCCGGACGGCATCGTGCGCCGCTTCGACGAGCGGCTTGCCGAGGCGGGCGATCCCGTTCCGACGCTGGCGGGGCAGATGGCGCGGCGCCTGGGCGCGACGCCCCGCGCGGGCTACATCGACTATGCGCGCGGCGCGGCATTTCCCTACATCCCGCTGCAGCGCGTCCTGCAATGGGCCGAATCGGGGGACGAGGCGTCGCTTGCGGGCGCCTTCCGCGGCAAGCCCGTGATGGTCGGGACGGCATTCCAGTTCGACGACCGCCAGTCCGCGCCGGTCCGGCTCGCCGCCTGGGAGCCCGGGGCGGCCACCATTCCGGGCGTGCTGCTGCATGCGCAGGCGCTGCGCAATTTGCTGAATGGCGGGCTGGTCCGGTCCGCACCCGTCTCGGTCATCGCGCTGGCGTGCGCCATGCTTGCTGCGCTCTGGTACTTTTCCACCGGGACGGTTGCGACGCTGGCACTGCTGTCGGGCGTGCTCCTGCTGCTGGCCGGCGCGTCGACGGCGCTGCTCGCGCACGGGTGGTTCTTTCCTCTGACGGCGCCGGGCATTACGGCGGCGCTTGCCCTCGGCGGGCGCAACGGCTACGAGACGCTGCAGAAGCTCCGGGAGCGGCGGCGGCTCCGCGCGTCCTTCGGCGGCTACGTCAGCCCGTCGGTGATGGACGAGATTCTCGCCGGCCGCATCCAGCCGCAGCTGGGCGGCGTCAACCAGTTCGTGTGCGTGCTGTTCTCGGACATTCGCGGCTACACGACGCGCAGCGAGGGCATGACGCCGGAGCAGGTGATCGGCTTCCTCAACCGCTATTTCGAGCGAACGGTGGCGCTGATCCACGAGCGCGGCGGCGCGGTGGTGAGCTTCATGGGCGACGGGATCATGGCCGTGTTCGGGGCGCCGAAGCCGCTCGACAATCCGTGCCGCGAAGCGTTCGAGGCGGCGCGCGCGATGCTCGCCTTCGTCAAGGAGCTGAACGCGCAATTCCGGGCGGAGGGCGAGGCACCCATGGAAATCGGCATCGGGCTGCACGTCGGGGAGGCGGTGATCGGGCACGTCGGATCGTCGGCGCGCCACGATTACACCGCGATCGGCGACGTGACCAACGTTGCCTCGCGGCTCGAGAGCCTGACCAAGGAGGCGGGCTACAAGGTGGTGGTGTCGCAAGAGGTGGCCCGCCGCCTCGACGGCGTCGAAGGGCTCGCCTTCCTGGGGCCGATGGCGATCAAGGGGCACACGCCGGTGGAGGTCTACGGCTATGACAAGGCCGGCGACGGCGCCGAGCCGCCAGCCGCCGGCCGTCAGCCGTCAGCCTGAGGCGTCACATGACCGACGTCAGCGAAAGCTTCCGCAGCCGCTTCGAGTTCAAGAAGGAACTCGGCAAGGGCGGCATGGGCGAGGTCTACCTTGCCTACGACGCGTTTTCCCAGCGCGACGTGGCGATCAAGCTCGCGAAGCTCGCGATGCTCGAGGACCCGGAGGTCGGCGCGCGCGTGAAGAAGATGTGGATCAACGAGACGCGCCTTGCCGGGAAGCTGCGCCATCCCTACATCGTCGAGATCTTCGAGGCCGGCGTGGCCGAGGATTTCGGCTACCTGGTGATGGAGTTCGTCGACGGCGGCACGCTCCGGGCGCACACGAGGCCCGGCGCGCTGCTGCCCGTCGAGGCCGTGATCGAGATCGTCTACAAGGTGTGCAACGCGCTGGAGTACGCGAACACGCTGGGCCTGCTCCATCGCGATATCAAGCCCGCCAACGTCATGCTGACGGCGGATCACACCGTCAAGGTGACCGACTTCGGCACCGCCTATTTCACCCAGTCCGACGAGACCCAGGTATTCGATGTCGGCACGCTGCCCTACATGCCGCCGGAGCACTTCAAGAAGCGCCCGCCGACCGTGCAGTCCGATCTTTACGCGGTGGGCGTCATGGCCTATCAGCTGCTCACCGGCGCGCTGCCGTTCAACGCCAACAATTTCCAGGACTTGATCCGGGAGAAGCTGGAGGCGAACTTCGTTCCCATCGAGACCCGCCGCAGGGACCTGGCGCCCGAGGTGCGCTTCGCGGTGCACCGCGCGATCCACCGCGACGTGGAGATCCGCTACGCCTCGTGGGCGGCCTTCTGCGACGATCTCGCGCTCGCGCTGCCGCAGGTCGACCGCTCGAAGGAGGTCGCGTTCGAGAGCGCGCGGTTCGAGCTGCTGGGAAAGCTGCCGTTCTTTTCCGGGTTCGGCGATGCGCAGCTGTGGGAGATGATCCACATCAGCGAATGGCAGGACGTCGCGGAGTCGAGCGTGATTTTCGAGGCAGGCGCGACGGGCGCCAGCGTCTACGTGATCGCGAAGGGGGATGTCGTGGTGACGCGCGACGGCGTCACGCTCAACCGCCTGGGGCCGGGGGAGTGCTTCGGCGAGCTGGCCTATCTCGACGAGGAGCGGCCGTTGCGCTCGGCCACGGTCCGGTCGCGCACCCCGGTGGTGCTGATCGAAATCAACGTCGACGCGCTCCAGTCCGCGAGCGAATCGCTGCAGGTGGCGTTCAACCGCGCGCTGATGAAGGTCATGGTCAGGCGCATCCGGCATTCGGACCAGCGCGTGCTGGACGTGCTGCGCGGCAACGCCTAGCGCGTCACGGGAACATGAAACGAAAACCCGCTTCGCGGGCATGGGAGAAGGCGCGGGGTTGCCGGAATGGCTTTGGGTCCTCGGACAGGGGGCGATCGTGGTGCTGTTCATCGCGTTCTTCTCCGTGGTCCTTCGGCTGGGGCGGCACCTTGCCGATTCGGATTGCGTCTATAATCCCGCACGGCCGCAGGACGGATCGCCGGAGGGCGAATCCGAAGGGCCGGGAGAGCAGAACAGCCCTTGACCGATCAAGGACGGAAATGGGGATGCGATTCCGATTGAAATGGTTTTTTCCGATGCTCATCGTCGCGGTGGTATCGGGCGTTGCCGCCGCGCCCGCCCGGTCTCAAAGCATCGCGCTGATCACGGACGTGGCCGGCCCCGTCACCGGCGCGGCGCCCGTCACCATCCTGTCCGAAATCACCGCCGACACCCGCCTGCAGCTGGGTGCCGGCGCGCGGCTCGTCGCCATTTATCTGAAGTCCGGAGACGAATACACGTTCCGCGGGCCGGCGCAGGTGCACTTCGCGGCCGGCGAGCCCCGGATGATCCAAGGCGCGCGTCCCGTCCGGAAAGCGAATCCCCTCGGCAAGGGCGGCAACGTGACGATCAAGCCGGTGGGCGTCACCCAGGCGGCCTACGTCATGCGCAGCGGCCGCTCGACCGCGCGGATCAAGCTCCTGACGCTGTCCGGCACGAAGACGCTCGATACCTCGCCCGAATTCCGCTGGCGCGGCTTCGGGCAGGGCGTGAAGTACCGCGTGGAGCTGACCGACGACACCGGCCGGTCGCTCTTCGAAGCGGAGGTCGAGGACACCGCGATCCGGCTTCCCGAGACGATCGCGTTGCGCGAGGGGGCGAGCTACAGCTGGGAGGTTTCCACTCGCGCTGCGGACAACCGGCGCTACGTAACCGGGGGCGACTTCAGCGTCGCCTCCGCTGAACTGAGGGCGGAGGCGGAGGCATTGCGCCCGCCCGCCGACAGTCCCGTGTCGCAGCGCGTCGCGTTCGCGGCCTGGCTCGAGCAGGTGGCGCTCCGGGACGAGGCGCGCCGCTACTGGCGCGAGCTTTCGGCCGAGCGGCCGGACGACGAAAAGCTCAAGGCGCTTGCCGCGGAGTAGCGCGCATGTTAATCCGGCGCCGGCGCGTGCTGCAGGGGATGCTCGGGGCCGGCGCGTTGGCGCTTGCCGGGCGCGATGCGGCGGCGCAGTCGCCGGGGCCGGGCGCTGCGGCGGAGGGACGCGGGCTGCTCCACGCGCTGCCGCGCCACGCGCTCGTCATCGGCAACAGCCAGTACAAGGATGCGCCGCTCAGGAATCCCGCCAACGACGCTGCCGCGATCGCCGGAGAACTCAAGCAGGCGGGATTCGAGGTGGTGCAGGCGCTCGAGGCCGGCCGCATGGCGATGCTCGAGGCGATCCAGGCCTTCGGCAGCCAGCTGGAGCGGCGGGGCGCCGTCGGCCTGTTCTATTTCGCCGGGCACGGCGTGCAGCTCGCCTGGCGCAACTACCTCATCCCCGTTGACGCGGTCGTGGACAACCCGGAGGACGTGCGCGCGCGCGCGGTGGAGCTGAACACGCTGCTCCAGGGGCTCAGGCAGGCGAAGAATCCGATGAACGTGATCATCCTGGACGCGTGCCGGGACAATCCGTTCGGCACGCGGGTCCGCCCCGAGCAGAAGGGGCTGAGCCAGTTCGATGCGCCGCCCGGATCGTTGCTGGCGTACGCAACCGCGCCGGGCAACGTGGCGAGCGACGGCGAGGGCGAGCATGGCCTCTACACCGAGAACCTGCTGCGCGAGATCAAGGTGCCGGAGGCGAAGATCGAGGACGTCTTCAAGCGCGTGCGGCTGCACGTGCGGCGCAGGACCAACGGGCGCCAGATCCCGTGGGAGAGCACCTCGCTCGAGGACGACTTCTATTTCGTTCCGCCGAGGGCAGTGGCGCTGGCGGATGAAGAGGCGGCGCGCGAGCGCAAGCAGCGACTGGCGATGCTCGAGAAGCGGCGCGCCAAGGAGGAAGCGGAGCGCAAGCGCAGGGAGGATGAGGCGTTGCGCGAGGCCAGGCTCGCGGCCGAGGAAGCGGAGCGCAAGCGGCAGCAGGAGCTCGCCGCGCTGGAGCAGAAGCGCATCGCGGAGGAGGCGGAGCGAAACCGGAAGCGCGAGCTTGACCTCAAGGAAGCACAGCGGGTCGCCGAGGAAGCCGAGCGCAAGCGCAGGGAGGAGCAGGTTCTCCTCGAGGCCAAACGGGCGCAGGAGGTGGCCGAGCGCCGGTACCAGCAGGCGCTGGCGCTGCGGGAAAAGCAACGGGCGGAAGCCGAGGCCGAGCGCAAGCGCAAGGAAGAGCAGGCCCAGCTCGAGGCGAGGCGATTGCGGGAGGAGGCCGAGCGCAAGTACCGCGAGGAAGTCGCGCAGCGGGAAGCCGAGCGCCGGCGCCAGCAGCCGCCCGCGGTGGTCGCGAAACCGGATCCGGCGCTCGCCGGGCGCCTGTTCGAGGAAGAGCTGGCGCTCTGGGAGAAGATCAGCGCATCGATGGAGGCCGGCGCGCTGGAGGCCTACCTGCTGCGCTACCCCAGCGGGCGCTTCGCCGAGCTCGCGCAACTTCACCTCGACCGGGTCCTCGCCGCCCGGGGAGAGAAGCCCGTCCAGGTCGTGTCGGCCGGTGACAACCCCTTCAGCAAGGGCTCCGCAGTGACCAACACCCGCTACCAGGTCGGCGACAGCTACACCTACCGCGTGACCGATCTCTACACGAAGCTCGAAGTCGAGACGTACACCCAGACCATCGCCAGGGTCACGGACACCGAGGTGATCTACGACACCGGGATGGTCACCGACCTGCTCGGCAACCGGACAAGAACGCGGGACGGCCGGGTTTTCGGACCGGCCCAGTTCATACCACTCGAATTCGCAGTGGGCAGGCGCTGGAGCACGCGCTTCAAGTTGACGCATCCGCGTTTCGGCCCCGGCCAGGTCGAGATCGACATGCGCATCGTCGGGCGCGAGACGGTTACGGTGCCGGCGGGAACCTTCGACACCTTCCGCATCGAAGGGCACGGCTGGTCGAGCGGTTCGTGGGGCAGCACGCAGGTAACCCGCACTGCCTGGCTCGCGCCCGATCGCGTGCGGCGCTGGGTTGCCTCCGAAGACTTCAGGAAGGGCGGGCCGCGCGTCATTGCTTCGGAACGGGAGGAACTCGTGTCGTTCCGCCAGTCATGAGCGATCGTGCAGGCAAGCCTGGCGGTGATGCAGGCGATAGCCGCACGAGCCGTCAGCCGTCAGTTTGCAGTAGTCAGCAAGAACGTTTTTTCCGGGTTGAAGCCAAACAATGACGGCTGACGGCTGACGGCTGACGGCTGACGGCTGACGGCTGACGGCCGACGGCTGACGACTGACGACTGATTGAGCCCATGCTAGGATGGCCGCTCCCGAAACGAGAGGAGCGGTGATGAAGCTTTACCTGTCCCAGACTTCCGGCAACGCGTACAAGGTCCGCCTGTTGCTCGGCATGCTCAAGGTTCCCTACGAAAAGGCGATGCTCGACTTCGCCAGGAAGGAGCACAAGGCGCCCGAGTTCCTGAAGCTCAACCCGCGCGGGCAGGTCCCGGCGCTGGAGGACGGGGGGCGCGTGCTGTGGGGCTCGACGGCGTGCCTGGTGTACGTCGCGCGCAAGCACGGCGGAGAAAACTGGCTGCCGACGGAGCCGGGCGCGATGGCGGAGGTGATGCAATGGCTGGAGCTCGCGCAGAACGAGCTGCATTACGGGCTGCAGTGGGCCCGGGGATTGAAGGTCGGCGTCCGCAGCGTCGGCAGCTACGACGAGTACAAGGGCTATGGACTCAACGGGCTCGCGGTGCTGCAGGGTCGCTTGAAGGGCAACGAATGGCTGGCTCTGGGCCGGCCCACCCTGGCCGACGTCGCCTGCTACCCGTACGTCTCGGTTTCGCCGGAGGGCGGGTTCCGGCTCGAGGATTATCCCGACGTCGCGGCGTGGGTGAAGCGCTTCGAGGCGCTGCCCGGCTGGGAAAAACGGCTGTGAACGGTGAACGGTGAACGGTGAACGGAAGGGCGTGCTCAAGATGCGTCCCAGTCACGAGTCACGAGTCACGAGTCACGGGGTCTAGAAAATGGCGGATTTCCGCTACGGCCACGCCGGCGCAAACGACTGGCGCGAGGCCGCGGACGCCTGTCTCGACCAGATCGGGCAGGGCCCGGCGAGCCTCGGATTCCTGTTCGTCACGGATCTTCTCGCCGACTACCTGACGGACATCGTTGCCCGGCTGAAAAGCCGCACGGGCGTCAAGCACTGGGTCGGCACCGTCGGGCTGGGGGTTTGCGCGAGCGGCCGGGAGTACCTCGACGAGCCCGCCATTGCCGCGATGGTGGGCGATTTCGAGCCCGACAGCTTTCGCGTGTTCTCCGGCGTCGCGAGCGCCGCGGACGTCGCCAACGTCGAGCTCCGGTGCGGCGACGCCGCGCCGAATTTCGCGATCGTGCACGCCGATCCCTACAACCGGGAGATCGCCGAGCTGGTTGGCAAGCTCGCGGGCCGGGTCGAGAGCAGCTTCCTGGTGGGCGGCCTCACCAGCTCGCGGCGCCAGAACCTGCAGATCGCCGATGGCGTCGTCGAAGGCGGTTTGTCCGGCGTCGCGTTCGCCGACAGCGTCACCGTCGCCACGCGCCTCACGCAGGGCTGCTCGCCGATCGGGTCCAAGCACGAGGTGACCGCGTGCCAGCAGAACGTCATCATCACGCTCGACGGCCGCGCGGCGCTCGACGTGTTCAAGGAGGACCTGGGAGAAGCGCTCTCGCGCGACCTCAACCGCATCGGCGGCCAGGTCTTCGCCGGGCTGCCCATTGCCGGCAGCGATACGGGCGATTATCTCGTGCGCAACCTGGTCGGCATCGATCCCTCCAACGGCCTGATCGCGGTCGGCGAGCTGCTGCAGCCGGGATCGAGCGTGATGTTCTGCCGGCGTGACTCCAAGACCGCCAACGAGGACATGGCGCGCATGCTGGAGAGCATCCGCAAGGGCCTGTTTTCACGGCCCCGCGGCGGCATCTACTACACCTGTCTCGGCCGGGGCGCGAGCCTGTTCGGGCCGAACTCGGAGGAGCTCAAGATGATCGGCCAGGCGCTGGGCGATTTCCCGCTCGTCGGGTTCTTCTGCAACGGGGAGATCTCTCACAACCGGCTCTACGGCTATACCGGGGTACTCACGCTTTTTTTATGAGCCGTCAGTTGTCAGACGCCAGCCAAGGTAAGTGCGAAGTGCTGAGGACCGAGTGCTGAGCATGTGGCGAGCCGCATGTGGCGAGCCGCCAGCCAAGGCAAGTGCGAAGTGCTGAGGACTGAGTGCCGAGCATGTGCCGACCCGCCAGCCGTCAGCCGCAAACTGCCAACTGACATCTGACGACTGACGGCTATGACGATGCTCGACCGTTTCCTCGAGATGCTGCCGCTGACGTGGCTCGACGCCGGCGCGCTGCTGCTGTTCGTCACGCTGTGGGTCGCCTATCAGTGGTACTCGGATTACAGCAGCACCGCGCGTCCCCGCCTCGGCCGGGAGATGGACGGGTTTCTCCGGGAGTGGATCGCGCGCATGGTCGAGCGCGACAACCGCATGGTGGACGTCAACGTGCTGCGCAACCTCACGCGCAGCTCCCAGTTCTTCGCGTCCACCACCATGCTGATCCTCGGGGCGCTGGTCGCGCTGATGGGCTACGCGGAGCAGGCGGCGAGCGTGGTGGCGGACCTGCCGTTCGCCCAACTGGTTTCGCGGCGGCTGTGGGAGATCAAGATCCTCGTGCTGCTGCTGATCTTCGTCTACGCGTTCTTCAAATTCTCGTGGTCGATCCGCCAGTTCGGCTTCGGCTCCATCCTGGTGGGCGCGACGCACAAGCCGCCCCCCGACGCCGAGGCATACGCGGTGCACATCGATCGCATCGCGGTGATCGTGGGATTCGCCAACCGCAACTTCAACCACGGCCTGCGCGCGTACTACTTCGGCGTCGCGGCGCTGTCGTGGTTCCTGCACCCGGCGCTGATGATCGCGGTGACGCTCGGCGTGATCTACGTGCTGCACGCGCGGGAGTTCCACTCGCGCACGCTGGACGTGCTGCGCCGGGAATAGGGTCCGCCCGCGTGCTGCTGCTCAATAACGACGACGTGAAGCAGGTGCTGGAGGTCGGGCCGTGCCTGGACGCGCTCGAGGCGATGTATCGCGCGCAGAGCGCGGGGCGGACGCTGTCTCGCCCGCGCACCAACACCTACGTGCCGCTCGCGGAGCCGGGCGTATCCTATTGCCTGAAGACGATGGAGGGCGCGCTGCTCGACGGCCGCTACGCGACCCTGCGGCTGACCTCGGACATCATCAGCGAGCGCGCGGTCGATGGCGTCGCGCGCCGGCAGAAGCTGCGGCGCGGCCGGGGCGGGACCTACTGCGGGTTGATCCTCGTGTTCGACGTGCAGAACCTGGAGCCGGTCGCGATGCTGCACGACGGCTACCTGCAGCTGTTTCGAGTGGCCTGCACGAGCGCATTGAGCGCCCGCCTGCTCGCGCGGCCGGACGCCTCCGACCTCGGGCTGCTCGGCACCGGCGGCCAGGCGTGGGCGCACGTTCTCGCTTTCAACGCGGTGCGGCCGCTCCGGCGCCTGCGGGTCTACAGCCCGAACCCCGAGCACCGCGAGATCTTCGCGGAACGCGCGCGGCGGGAGCTGGGCGTTGCCGCGCAGGCGGTGGGCGGCGTGCGCGAGTCGGTGGAAGGCGCCGACCTGGTGGTGGCGGCCACCAACGTCAGCCAGCCCATCGTTCACGGCGAGTGGATCGCGCCCGGCGCGCACGTCGTTTCGATCGTCAGCGGCGACCGGAAGCTGCAGCGCCGCGAAATCGATGACGAGACGCTGCGCCGCGCCGCACTCGTGATCGCGCACTCGAAGGAAACCGCGCAGGCGCAGCGCCACGGCGACCTGTGGTGCCCGGTCGAAGCCGGGATCCTGCGCTGGGAGGACATCCACGACCTGTGCGACGTCGTGACGGGCAAGGCGCCGGGTCGCGCCCGGGCGGAGGACATCACCCTGTTCAAGAACAACTCGGGAATCGGGCTCCAGTTCGCGGCCGTCGCGCCGCGCGTCTACGAGCTGGCGCAGGCCAGCGGCATCGGCCGCGACCTGCCGACCGAGTGGTTCCTGCAGGACCTTCAGCCCTGAGCGCATGCGCGCTCGCCGCTGGAGAAGTGACGAGAAGAAGTGACGAAAACGAGTGGCGGGAAGAAGTGACGAACGTCACCCTTTTTCGTCACTCGTTTTCGTCACCCCTCTTCGTCACTCTCGCTGCGGCCGGGGGCGGCTAGGCGGCACGCAGCAGCCCCGCCGCGCGGGCTTTGGCCGGCAGGCCGGTCGCCTCGAGGTCGGCGCGCATCTGCTTCTTCATGTCCTCGGTCATCTCGGCGCAGGGCACGCGTACCGGGCCGCCGACCATGCCGATGCATTCCATCCAGAACTTCTGCTCGGCGATCGCCATGCGCCCGCCGCTGCCGTAGCCGGGTATCCATTTCGCAAGCACCGAGCGCAGCGGGTTCACGCTCCTGCAGATCTCGACGGCCTTGTTCATGTCCCCGGCGAGCGCGGCGCGCGTGTAGTCGTTGACCGGCGTATAGCCGGGCACCTGGTAGAGGTGCGGGCAGTAGTTGAGCAGCCAGCGGTCGCCCGCGACGGCGATGTTGTAGAGCCAGGGCGCCTCGTCCGCGACGCTGACCTCGACGTCGTGTCCGAGCGCGTCGCGCAGCGCGGTGGTGGGCGCCATCTTGCCGACGCCCTGCTTGAAGCCGGCGATGTTGGGAATCGTCGCGAGCCGCTTCGCGAGCTTCGGCGAGATGGGGTAGGTGGCCTCGGTGTTGAACAGCACGATGCCGATGTCCGCCCGGTCCGCCACGAACTTGTAGTAGTCGTACACCGCGTCGTCCCCGCGCGCCGCGACATACGGCGTGAGGATGATCACGAAGTCCACGCCCGCCGCCTGCGCATGCCGGGTGAGCTGCAGCGCCTCGTACGGGTTCTGGTGGTGGCAGCCCGCGATCAGCGGGATGCGCCCCTTCGCGACGTCCACGTTGATCTCGACGACGCGCATGCGCTCCTCGTTGGTCATCGACCAGAACTCGCCGACGTTGCCGATGCAGTAGTGGCCTTCCAGCTTCAGGCCCGAGATGCAGTGCTCGAGATTGGCCGCGTTCCCGGCCTCGTCGAGGCGGTCGTCCGCCGTGAAGGCGGTGGGCAGGGCGGTCCAGACGCCCTTCAGCACCGTTTTCGCGAACTCCTTGGCTTCGTTCTTGCGGTACTTCATGGGACACCCTCCCTTCGTGCCGGCAGCAGGATCGGCCGACATGGCGTGCGGGGCAGGATAGCAGAACGATTCCGGTGGAGCCAGAACGAGCCGGCGACAGGTTGAGCGGATACTCCCCTCATCCTCCCTGCATCAGGGGCCGTTTCGCCCTTTCGGAAACGGCCGCCAGGATGACCAACGCCTGACGGCGTCCGGGTCCCGGTTCCATTTTCTGGACTGGACCGGCCGGGCGTCGGGACGCGTGACAGCGGCGCACGGTCGCGGTTATCCTGCTTGCGGCGCCCGCATCGGGCGGGCTCGGCCTGAGGCCGCGCGGGAGGAAAATATGAATCGCTTTCTGGTGGGTGCTGCGATCGCGTCGCTCGCCGGGCCAGCCGTGGCGGCGGGAGCGCAGAATTATCCGACGAAGCCGATCCGGCTCATCGTGACTTTCGCGCCGGGCGGCGGCACCGATATCCAGGCGCGCGCGGTCGCGCAACACGTCTCCCAGGTGTTCGGACAGACCGTCGTGGTCGACAACCGTCCCGGTGCCGGTGGATCCCTCGGCTCGGAACTGGGGGTCCGCGCCGAGCCCGACGGCTACACGCTGACCATGGTTTCCGGGAGCTTCGGCGCCAACGCCGCGCTCTACAAGCTGCCGTTCGACTCGGTCAACGACATCCAGCCGATCTCCCTCATCGGCACCACCGGCCTCCTCGTGACGATGAACCCCTCCGTGCCGGTCAGGACCATCCGCGAGCTCATCACGTACGCCAAGGCGCATCCCGGCAAGCTCAACTTCGGCTCGGCCGGCACCGGCGGCCTCGGGCACCTCGCCGGCGAGCTGTTCAAG
>Ga0326597_10005465_pt1 | contig 17618 bp, 16 predicted proteins | sample RVTome_12_FD_203789 | JGI IMG/M metagenome (GOLD analysis project Ga0326597, IMG submission 203789) | Soil microbial communities from uranium-contaminated site in the Upper Colorado River Basin, Wyoming, United States - RVT100D185 | ecosystem: Environmental > Terrestrial > Soil > Contaminated >... | reverse complement strand
ACGAGATCGCCGCCGTCATCGAGTTCCTGGTGTCCCCCCAATCGGGCGTCATCAGCGGCGCGATGGTGCCGGTTTACGGGAGGATTTAGAGGGCCCCGCTGCGCTCGGCCTGCGATTGGCGGAACCGATTCACGCTGCCCGGCGTAGTTCCCGAGGAGCACTGGGTGCTGGCCGCGGGGTGACGCTTCGCCAGGTCACCCCTCGGGGGGCCTCCATCGCCAGGCGTCGGTCACGGTCCCCCAGCAGCAGCCGCCCCAGGAGAGCACCTCCTCGCCGGTCCACAAAATCTGCGTCCCGGCCAGGCCGGGAAGTTCAACTGGCAGCCATCGATCCGTCGCCACGTCGTAAATGACCGGATCGACGCGCACGAGCTGCCCGGACTCGTCGTAGTTCGCGTACTGTCCGACCGGGATCAGCAAGCGGCCACCAATATCCACTGATCCGGTTTCCCAACCTTCACCGAGCGGATGCGGTGGACTCGAAATCGGCGACCACGAGTCGGTCCTCGGATCGTAAGCGGCCGCCCACTCTTCGTCGTCGCCCCAGAGAATCAGTCGACCGCCGGCAACACCACTGCGAGTTGCGGTGGGGCAGATTTCCGGCGGGCCGAGATCATTGCTTCGCTCGGGAAGGGGACGCCAGCTCGTTCCCATCCACTCGGCTACCCGCTGGCAGTATGAGCCGATTGCAAAGAGCCGGCCGTCGATCACCCGCAGCGCACCCCGCCATCGGTCGGGGCCTCCGAAGCCGGGGTCTGGAAGCGTGGTCCACAAGCCCACCTCCGGGTCGAAGACGTGGATCCCCAGCGGTGCCCAGGTGGCCACCAATTCCCCCGTCCAGACCGTCATGCCGGGCGACCGGGCGACATAGGGCGGTCCGTCCCCGAGACGCGTCCACTCATCCGAGTCGGGGTCGTAGGCAAGCGTGGCCTGGCGAGAGATCATGATCATGCGATCGTCCGCCCACACGACAGCCGTCAGATCTGGTCCCTGGAGTGGAGGTACCGGGAGCACCCTCCATTCGGACGTCACCGGATCGAAAGCCGCCCCTCCCGTCAGGAACGTTTCTTGGTAATTGCCGCTACTGCGACCCCCCCACACGATCATCTCCCGACCCGTCCAAATGAGATGAAACTCGGACCGAGACCCGAGGGGACCAGGGTCCAGGTAGAACCCATCCGCCGTGGGCCGAGAAACATCCCAGGATTCGATCGACACGACATGGCCGTGGCCGGGCATCGCTTGGGTTCCCTGCCGAGCCATCACCTGGATGCCGCGGGTCGGTCCACAGTTCAAGGCCGAAGGGCCGCACCCGCGCCTGATGACAAACTCGGGGGTCGAGACTTCCATCGGTACCGGACCTTCCGTGTCGCTCGCCCAGTGAAACGGCGGGGCAAGGGTGAGCACCGGCACATCGACCCGCCGAGTGCCCGGAACTTCGCGCGGGACACGGGGTGTCGGCGAAACCTCTATCCCGTCCAGAAGCATCGCCGGCGCCTCGTCGCCGAACGCGCTGGTGGCCCAGTCGACGATCTCGATCCGCACCGTCCAATCACCGGCGGGCAGAAGGACGAAACTCGGGCCGTAGTCCCGGAACTCGGTGGGGAGAAACAGGTACTCGACGACCCCGAACACCATCGTCGACTCGATGCCGGGTGGGAGTTCGTCCAGGTCGATCATGATCGTGGCGGAGGCGCCTTCGATGGGTCCGATCGGTGCGGAATCCGAGTTCAATTGGAACTCCCTGCCGTCCGGCAGCACACCAGACCGGTAGAACGGGGGCCCGGGGGGTGGCGAGGTCGTGGTCGGCGCCGCGGTCACGGTGGTGAGCGAGACCGTCGTCGAGGTCGATGCCGCCTCCGGGCGCTGCATCGCCGGAGCCCGCCACAGCACGACCAGCGCGGCGCCACCGAGAATCGAGATCGCCACGGCAAGCATGGTCCGCATGCGCGGGGATGAAGCCTGCGGCGCGCCCAGAACCCGGGCCCCGGAATCCGGGCCGTCTCGCGACCTGCCCCCTCTGACGCGGCGTCGAGCCACCAGAAGAGCGTACGCCTAACCCCTGGTTAGGGAACACGTCAAAACGCTCATCCTGATAGGGGTCACCCGACCAAAAGGGTATATCTTCTTCGGCGAATCGGATATATTGCCGCAATGACCAAGCGACTCGTCGAAATCGATGACGAACTCCTCGACCGGGCCCGGGCAGCCGCCGGGACGGACACGATCAAGGCGACGGTCGAGACCGCGCTGCGACGTCTCGCCGATCACGACACGGCGCTGCGCCACGTCGCCCGCCTGCGGACGAAGGGCGCCCTCGACGTGACGCACCTCGATGAGGCCCGTCGCCCCCGAACCGGCTCCAATGGCTGACGCTCGCTACCTCGTGGATACCTCGGTACTGGGCCGTGCCCACCAACGACAGGTCGGGGATCGGCTCGAAGAGCTGGCCCGCATCGGTGCCATGTGGACCTGCGGGATGATCGATCTCGAAGTCGCCTATGGGTCGAGAGCCCGAGATGTGGGCAGCACCATCGAGGAACGCGCTGCGCTGCCGGCGGCGCATATCGACCAAGGGGTCATGGACCGGGCCGTCACGGTCGCCGGGCTTCTTGCCCGGTCAGATCGGCACCGTGGCGCAAAGCCTGTCGATCTCGTGATTGCCGCCGCGGCCGAAGCCGCCGGCCTCACCGTGCTTCATTACGACAGCGACTACGACCGCATCGCAATGGTCACCCACCAGCCGGTCGAGTGGGCTGCACCCCCTGGGAGCCTGGACCGATAGACGCCGTGGGATTCGAGTAGAGCCGTCGAGCGACTCGGACATCACCGCCAACGTGGTCGTGCCCTCGCTGATCGACACGCGGCATTCCGCGAATTGGTGCCGTTCGCCAACTGCGTCGACTAGCCGACCCCCGACGAGATCGCCGCCGTGATCGAGTTCCTGGTGTCTCCCTAATCGGGCGCTATCAGCGGAGCGATGGTGCCGGTCTACGGACGGACTTAGAGGGGCCTCGCTGCGCTCCGCCTTCGATTGGCGATTGGCGATGGGCAAGAGGGAACACTGGTCCGGCGGGACCCCTTGCGAAGAGATTTAGGCGACTCGCTTTGATCGATCCGCGAGTTCGCCGAGCGGCACGGTGCGGGCATCCTCGCCCCCCGGACCGAGGGGCACCGCCTTCGGGCCGAGTCTTCCCTCCTCGAGGCGCTTGCGCCACCGTCGGAGCGGCTCCTCCAGGAGGTACCACGAGGCGGCTGCCGTCGCCACCGAGAGCGGGAGGGCGACCCAGGCGGAGATTCCGCTTCGGAGGAACACGTAATGCCACAGATAGAGCCCATATGAGATCGTCCCCAACCACACCAGGACCGGCGTGCTCAGCCATGAGGACCGGGTGGCGGCGTACTGGACAGCCATCACACCGAGCGCGATCGCGACGAAGTCACCCCAGAAGAAGGCGGAGCCTTCTTCGCCGAACACCGGTAGAAGCATGAGTGCCAGGAGGCCCGGAAGCGACCAACGCGCCAGTCGCCAGGTTCGAGGCCGGGCGACGCCCAGGTAGCACCCCGCCAGGATCGCCGCGGCGTTGGTGTCGGTGGCGTTGTACACCCAGCCGGGGGACATGACCCCGATAGCGATCACCCTCCAGGCGAGGGCGGCCACCGCGAGCATGCCTACGGCCCGGACACGATGCCTCGCGGGCACCGCGGCGATCACGAGAGGCCACAGCAGGTAGAAGTGCCCGAGAACAGCCAGGAACCAGGTGTGGGTCAGCAGGTCGAGGTCGATGCCGGCGATGCGCGCGTAGTTGGCGTAGTGGCCCAGAGCCGGAACCACCCTCGACCAATCGACTCCCGCAAGGAGCAGCACGAGGGAGAAGATGGTCAGGGCGGGAAACAGACGAAGACCGCGATGCGCGTAGAAGCGTCGCAGATCGATACGACCGTTCCGATCCTTCTCGGCGCTGAGGAGGCGGGTGAACAGATAGCCCGAAAGGACGAAGAACAGGATGACGCCCCAGTATCCGGCGGGGACGATGCCCTTGTCGACGTGGTAGCCGAACACCATCGCGATTGCGATGGCGCGCAGTCCGTCGAGTGCAGGTATTCGTTCCATCGAAAGTCTCTCGCTGTGTCTTACCGGCTTTACCCTGCACCAGACTATTGCGAATCAAACACTTCAGGTGGCCAATCGGTTTCGCCGACAATCCACCAGGGAATTGATATCGACCGTGCAACCGCGAATCTGCAGCCGGACCCGAGTCGCCGCGCTCCTGGTGGTGCTGCTTGCGCTGCCCGCGTGCACCACCGACGCCAGTGGCTCCGATGCCGCAGGGCCACACGGCCCCAACGGGACAAAGGCGACGTCACCCGACGACGACGCCACCACCACCACCACCGTCCCCGGAGCGACCTCGACCACCCCCGACGTCACCACCACCACGACCACCCTGGTGCCGCTCCCTCCCCCGACCTTCGAGTCGGTGGAGCGAACCAACACGATCCGCGAGTTCTCCGGCTACACGGCTCGCGGCTTGTCCCGCTGGCAGCGCTCCGTCCCGGGAATCGAGGACATCCGGATCACCTCCACCATCGATGGCACCGAGCAGCCTGCACTGTGGTTGCCACCCAACGCCGACGGGGATCGGCCGCTGCTGGTGATACTCCACTCCTGGAGCGCCCACTACCAGCAACACGCCGGCATCCCCTTTGCGATGTTTGCCCAGGAGAACGGCTGGGCGGTCATCGCCCCCAACTTCAGAGGAATCAACAACGGCCCCGACGCCCTCGGATCCGAACTCGCCGTCCAGGACGCCGCCGACGCCATCGACTACGCCACCTCCCAGGATGGTGTCGACCCCAATCGTGTGTACGCCGTGGGCTACTCCGGAGGCGGGATGATGTCACTCCTGCTGGCGGGGCGGCATCCGGACAAGGTCACTGCGGTGGCTGCGTGGGGCCCCCCGTCCGACCTGATCGACTTCTACCGCCAGTCCCGTGCCGCCGGGCGCCACTATGCCAGCGACCTCTGGAGGGCCTGCGGCGGTGATCCCCGGGAGGCCGGTCCTGCGCAGGACGAATGCCTGAAGCGCAGCCCGATGACATACCTGGACGCGGCAAGGGAGAACGGAGTCCCGGTCTACATCGCCCAGGGAATCTACGACTCCTTCGTGTCATTGAGCCAGGGAGCGAGGACGTTCAACCTCTTGGCCGACCCCGAACACCGGCTGAGCGACGAGGAGGTAGAGGAACTCGGGCGACGCCGCCTGCCCGAGCACCTCGTGCGGGAGATCACCACCGAGACCTACTTCGGCGACGGTGACCCCGAGCCGCTGTTCGCCCGGCAGTCGGCTGGGGTCCGCCTCGTCTACTTCCGGGCGAACCACGAAATGGTGTACCTGGCGACGCTCCGCTGGTTCGCCAGCGATCCCCGCTAGCTAGTCCCCTCGTCTCCATCGTCGTCGGGCGTGATGTCGATGGCGACGTGGATGTGATCCAGGTGCACGAAGTTGGTGAACGACCGGATCGACGCGGGCTCCTCGTCGATGTCCCACGGGCTCCCCACCTGGAAGACGTCATCGTGCTGGTGAAGCCACTCGACCAGGGTCCAGGTCGTCGAGCCCTCGTGACGGTCGTCGATAACCAGCCGGTCTCCAACGCGGTAGATGTCGACGGCCCGCCCCACCGTGTGATGACTCTGACGGTCGGTCTCGAACACGTTGTGGGGATGACCGGTGGCCAGCACCGCAACGCCAAACGGGGTCCGCTGTGCGATCTCGTCCATGAGCCCGAGGAGGATCGGCGACACCCGGCCGGCGAGGATGTCGAGCCGCGCCGAGTCGGACATCTCGATCCGGGGGTTCCTGGCGACCGAGTGGGCCAGAGCCAAGTCCTCGACGTTGGCGAAGGTGCCTCCCGCCGACCCGAGGAAGTCGAACCTCCAGACTCCCGACTCGCCGCGGACCAGCCGGATGTCGAGAGTTCTCACCACCGAGAAATCGGCCGCGGACCTGGACCCGACTGTTTGACGCACCACCACCATGACCGAGGCGCGATCGTCCGTGAGCCCACCCATCTGCGGATACACGACCTGACCCCGCGACCACGACCCGCTGTGGGTGAGGGGCCGACTGGCCTGGACCAGCAGCTCGACGCCGGAGCGGGGAGCAAGGGCGCCGAGGCGCTCTACGAGATGATCACCCTCCTCATAGGTGGTCAACCGGAACGCGATGTCGGCAGCGAGCTGCTTCACCTCGGGCGCGGCTTCGGTGGGTGGCACGACGTAGTGCGCCTCGTGCGGCGGACCGAGAGAGGGAGAAGGGAGCGTGGTCGTCGTGGTCGTCGGCGGCGTGGTGGTCGTGGTGGTCGACGAGGTCGTCGTGGTCGAGGAGGTCGTCGTGCTGGAAGAAGTCGCGGTGCTCGACGGTGCGCTTGGGGCCGGTTCGGCTGCTTCGGCCTGAGGAGGAACGCCCGGCCCCGCGGCGAAGGCCGAGTACCCGTAGGTGAGCATGGCGGCGACCGACAACACGATCATCACCACCGGCACGAAGTTTGGTCCAAGCGCTGCCCTTCTCGGGCGATCGGCACGCATTCGGGAGACGATAGGCCCTCCCCCCGACTTATCCACAGAGTTCGATGACCGTCTTAGCCAAACCCCCGCTGTAACGTCTCGCAGATGTCACCAGTCAAGAAGCGCCTCGTAGCGATGATCCTGGGATTCACGATGGCGTTCGCCATCGCCGCATGCGGCCAGGACGACAATCCCCCCTCCGACGACGAGGTGGGCTCGTGGATCGACCCCGCATCGGAGACCCGCTAGGCGGGCTGGCACGGGGAACGGGTAACGGGTAACGCAGACCAGCGCACTTCAGTGCGCTGTTCTCGCGTAGCCCCGAGGGGATTCGAACCCCCGCTACCGGCTTGAGAGGCCGGCGTCCTAGGCCGCTAGACGACGGGGCCGTGCGGTCCTCGTGGACCGCTCTGCTCGGGGGGGAGGACTCGAACCCCCAATGACAGGACCAGAACCTGCAGTGTTGCCTATTACACCACCCCCGAAAGCGGGCGGAATGGTATACGCGCGGGGGCGGTCGGCAAACCTCGCGGGTGGCGCCAGCGGAATCGTTACCCGTTGCCCGTTACCCGTTAGCCGTGCCGGGTAGCGCGGAGCGTTCTCCAACCTGTCAACCGATTAGGCGGCTGGCGGCTTCCCTGAGGCGGGTGAGGCTGCGCTCTCGGCCCAGGGCTTCCAGGGACTCGAAGAGGGGGGGGCTCACGGAGGACCCGGTCACGGCTACTCGAATCGGTTGGAGACCCTTCCCGGCGGCTAGGCCATGCTCGTCGAGCATGGCGCGCAGCGCCTCCTCGATCGCTGCCGTCGACCAGTCACCGAGGCCTCCGAGGCGAACAACCGCCCCCGCGACGGCGACCGCAGCCTCGGGGCGAGTCATCACCTTGTCCCACGAGGCGGGGTCGTATTCGATCTCGTCGACGAAGAGGAATCGGGTCTGCTCGGGCACCTCGACGAGGCGCTTGGCGCGTTCCTGGACGAGAGGGGCCACCGACTCGAAGGCCCCCTTCTCGGCCGGGTCGAGGAAGCGCCCGAGGTCCTGCTCGACCAGTGGCAGCGACATCTCGACGAACTTCCCGCCCGGTATCGCACGGATGTACATCCCGTTCATCCACTCCAGCTTCGCCGGGTCGAAGACGGCCGGGTTGCGCGAAACCTCTCCCAGGTCGAACCGCTCGACCATCGTCTCGCGCGGGACGATTTCTTCGTCAGGACCCGGCGACCAGCCCAGGATCGCCAGGTAGTTGCACATCGCCTCGGGCAGATATCCGGCCTCGCGATATGCCCGTAGCGCGGTGTGCCCGTGCCGCTTGGAGAGTTTGGTCCCGTCCGGGCCGTGGATGAGGGCCAGGTGCGCGTAAGTGGCCGGCTCCGACCCCATCGCCGCGGTGATGGCGATGTGCTTCGGCGTCGACGGCAGGATGTCCTCGCCGCGCACGACATGGGTGATCCGGTAGTCGACGTCGTCGACGGTGGATGCCAGGTGATAGGTGGGTGTTCCGTCGGACCGCAGGATCACGAAGTCGTCGACGTCGTCGTGATCGAACCTGATGGCCCCACGGACGACGTCGTCGAATCCGGTCACCCCCGGCCGATCGATGGCAAATCGGATCGGTGCGTTCGGCACGGGACGATCGCTGCGGAACTCGCCCCGGTAGACGGGTGAACGATTTTCGGCCTGGGCGGCCTTCCTCAGCTCCTCGAGCTGAGGAGTCGTCGCCAGGTCGTAGTAGGCGTGTCCTGAGGCCACCAGCCCGTGGGCGACTTCGCGGTAGCGCTCGAGCCGGTCACTCTGCCGGTAGGACCCATGGGGACCACCGATCTCGAGGCCCTCGTCCCAGTCGAGGCCGAGCCACCTCAGGCCATCGAGGATGTCCTCGTGGAACTCGGCGGCGCTGCGCTCGGTGTCGGTGTCGTCCGACCGCAGGATGAACACCCCGCCGTCGTGACGGGCGAAGAGCCAGTTGTAGAGCGCGGTGCGAGCACTACCGATGTGAAGGTGACCCGTCGGCGACGGGGCGAACCGTACGCGGACCGTCACGAGCCCGCGACCACGGGGTTGGCCAGCGTGCCGATGCGCTCGATCGTCACCTCGACCCGGTCACCGGGGCGGATCGGACCTACCCCCGATGGCGTTCCCGTCAGGATCACATCACCGGGGAGGAGCGTCATCACCCGGGTTACGAAGGCGAAGATCTCGGCGACGCCGAAGACCATGTCGTAGGTGGACCCCTCCTGGCGAAGCTCGCCGTTGACCTCGCACGACACCCGCAGGCCCGCAGGATCGAGCTCGGTCTCAATGGCCGGACCCAGAGGGCAGAACGAGTCGAATCCCTTCGCCCGCGCCCACTGGCCGTCCTTGCGCTGCAGGTCGCGCGCGGTCACGTCGTTGCCGGCGGTGTAACCGAAGATGTGGGCGGCGGCATCCTCGGCGGCGACCCGATGGCTCACCTTTCCGACGACCACCGCCAGCTCGGCCTCGTGGTGCACCTCGGACGAGTCGGAGGGGAGGACGATCGGCGCACCCGGCCCGATCACCGAGGTCGACGGCTTGATGAAGATCACCGGCTCGTCGGGCACCTCGTTGCCCAGCTCCTCGGCGTGCTCGACGTAGTTCCGCCCGACGCAGACGACCTTGGTGGGGAAGACCGGCGAGAGCAGGTGGGCCTCCTCGAACGGGATCACGGTCTCGGTGGGCTCCCATGCCACGAAGGGGGTCCCGCGGTAGAGGGCGATGCCGTCGGCCTCGGCGACGCCGTAGGCGATTTCGTCACCCTCGATGCGGATTCGAACGACCTTCACCGGGAGGCGCCGTCGTCCCTGGCCGGAGCCATCAGCACCTCGCGGGGCGCCGCCTCGACGAGCCCCCGCAGGCGGGCATGGTCGTGGGCGATGCCGTCGAGGGCGGCCAATCGATCGGGGTCGCCAAGGCCGAGTAGGTCGATCGCCAGATCGATGTCCTGTGGCACGGGCGCCCGCCCCAGGGCCGAGCCCCGGGCCGACACGATGGCAAGGATGGCGGCCTCGACATCGGCGCGGTGTTCGTCGCCACCGGGAAGGGCACGGTCGCGGAGGAGCCTGAGGGCGTAGCCGGTGTCAGGTCCTGGCGTCCCGAAGAGGCCGCCCCACGGCATCAGGTCCGGCGAGGTGATCTCCCCGGGCCGGTGCGGACGCCATCGGCCCGGCGCCGCCGGCTTCGGCGTCGCCCGCGGGAGGTCCGCCAGGGTGATGGGGATGTTCGGCTGCTGGCCCACGCTCTCTCCTAAGGCTCTACGCGTACTCGAGCCAATGGCGGTACTGCTCGAGCTTTCCAGTGACGGCCTTCATGAACAGCTCCTGGGCGCGGCGAGTGACCGGGCCCGGCTTGCCCTCCCCCACCGGACGATCGTCGATCTCGCGGATGGGGGTCACCTCGGCGGCGGTCCCGCTGAAGAACGCTTCGTCGGCGTAGTACAAGTCGGACCGGGTGACCATGGCTTCGACCACATCGTGCCCGTCGTCGGCGAGGAGGGTCATCACCGTGTCCCGAGTTATCCCTTCTAGGGCACCGGCGGTGCTGGGCGGCGTGCCCACCCGGCCGTCCTTTACGAGGAAGAGGTTCTGACCGCTGCCCTCGGCAACGTATCCCTCGTAGTTGAGAAGGAGAGCCTCGTCGTAGCCGGCGGTGATGGCCTCCTGCTTGGCCAGGACGCTGTTGATGTACTGGCCGGTGCCCTTGGCGTTGGGGATCAGCGCCTCGTGCCCGATCCGGCGCCACGAAGACACCCGCACCCGCGCCCCCGATTCGAGCGCTCCCTTGCCCAGGTAGGCGCCCCACTCCCAGGCGGCGATCGCGGTGTGGACACTGGCCCCCGTCGGGTTGATGCCGAGGGTGCCGGTGCCGAGGAACACGATCGGCCTGAGGTAACAGGCGCTCAGCTCGTTGGCACGCACCACCTCGAGCGCCACCTTCGCCAGCTCGTCGGCAGACCAGGGGAGCGGGATGCGAAACGCCTTCGCCGACGCCACCATCCGCCGCATGTGGTCACCTAGGCGGAATGCCGCCGGACCCTCCTTCGTGGCGTAGACCCGGATACCCTCGAAGGCCCCCGTGCCGTAGTGGAGACCGTGGGCGAGGACATGAACGTGCGCCTGGTCCCAAGGGACGAGGTCCCCGTCGAACCAGATGAATCGAGTCGGCTCCATACAGTGACCTATGTTGTCACATCGAGATGACGTCGGTGCCAGTCGACGATCGCGTCGAACCGCTCCCGACGATACTTCGGCTTGCCGGAGCGTGACAGCTCGTGCGAGCTGTCGGGGAAACGGAGCATCTCGGCCTCGATGCCGTTGTCAATGAGCACGGCGAAGAGCTGCTCACCCTGCTCGACGGGGCACCGGAAGTCGTTCTCCGAGTGGATGATCAGGCTGGGCGTCGTGATCAGGTGTGCCCGCGACAGCGGGCTTGCCGCCCAGAGCGTCGCCCAGTCGTCGTAGGCCCACTCGCCCAGGTACATGCGTGGGAAGCGGAACCCGATGTCGGAAGTGCCGGCGAACGAGGTGAACGAGTAGAGCCCGCGCTCGGGCACGGCGCTCTTGAACCGGTGATCGACGGCGATGATCCGCGCCGTCATGAATCCACCGTATGAGCCACCCATGATCCCGAGGCGATCCGGGTCGAGGCGCGGGAACCGCTCGAGGGCGGCATCGAGTGCGGCGAGGACATCCTCGAGGTCAGGCGGGCGATCCTCGCCCCAGCGGCCCACCGGGGTGCGCACGAATTCCGTGCCGCGTCCACTGGAGCCCCTCGGGTTGCAGGCAACGACGCAGAAACCGGCTGCGGCGTACTCCTGGAACTCATCGAACCAGCCCCAGCCGTACTGGGTGGCGGGACCGCCGTGGATGTTGAGCAGCACCGGGACCGCGTCGTCCCCTTCGGGCAGAAAGACCCAGACATCCAGATCGATGTCGTCGCGCTCGACGACAAAGTGCTCGGGGGCGGTGATCGCCGCCGAGGACCGGAAATCCGCGTTGATCGCCGTCAGCGTCCGCTCCTCGCCTCCCTCCCACCAATGGAGCTCACCCGGGTCAGCGACGCCGGTGGCGGTCAGAGCCATGGCCGACCCGTCGGGTCGGGTGGTCATCCCAGTGACCATCCGCGGCCCGCCGGCGATCTCGTGCCACGAGCCGTCGGGCCGGACCTCGATGACGCGGTTGATCGCCCGGTCGTCCACCACACATCTGCACGAGCCGTCCTCCAGCCACTGCAGCCCGCCGGGGGTGACGGCCGGCGATGGCGGAGCAAACGATCGGTCGAGATCCGCCGCGAGCCGGACGAGGCCATCGTCTTGGATGCGATAGAGCGCATGCACCCCGGGATAGCTCCACAGTTCCGGCATGCCGATGACATGGGGGACGCCGTCGGGGCGGTACGAGACCGAGTCCCACTGCCCGACGTCGACGAGCGGACGGGGGTCGCCGCCGGAGATGCCCACTTCCCACGCCTGGGAGCCGGAGTCGAAGTGAGCGCGCTCATGTCGGGCGCTCATGAAGGCGACCGCGCCGCCATCGGGGCGCCAAACCACACCGGCATCGAGGACGTCCCCGGAGGTCAGCGCGGTGGGATCCCCGGCATCAGGATCGAGGAAGTAGACGTTGCGACGCCTGTCGTGCCGCCAGCCCTGGTTGTCGAATCGATACCCGGCACCGCCGATCCTGCGGGGCCGTCGTTTGCGGGCGTCGTCGTCGAGCTCGGCCCAGTCGCCGAGCCACTCGGTGCCGGCGGCTGCGAGCGAGGCCCCGTCCGGGGACCACTCGGCCTCCGTGGCGCCCAAGGCAAAGGCGGTGCGGATCGAGGCCTCGCCTCCGCCGTTCGGCATGACCGCTACCTGGGCCTTGTCGCCCTCGTTGCCCGATGAGCGCAGGAAGGCAAGACGCTCCCCGTCGGGCGACCATCGTGGCCTCGTGTCGGCAGGCCCGTGGGTGAAGCGCCGGACCGACAAACCGTCCCACAGCCAGATCTCCTTGTCGTAGCGGTCCTCGTCGAAGTTCATGCGGGATACGACGAAGACGACGCGGGTGCCATCGGGATGGATCTGCGGATCGGAGAGGGAGGCAAAGGAGAGGAGGTCGGTCATCGGCCTGGGAGGCTACTCAGTTCCCTGGCGAGGCACCTTGGGAAAGAGGCTCGGGTGGGGGGCTCGGAAGTCTGGTGTGACTGCCGTGGCTGAGGGGAGGGCGATGTCGCCGCCTCGGCCCTGGTGTCCGCGCGTACCATCGGAAGATGAGTTTCTCTGATACCGCTGCCGAGGTGTTGGGGTTCTATCGGCAGGGCCGTTTCTCGGATGCGCTCGCCGTTATCGCGCGCGACCGGAGCCAGTTTCCCTCAGAGGACGCAACGTTCACGTTCTGGGAAGCGTGCTTGTTGTCGATGAACGGGCAACCCGATGCCGCGCTCTCGGCGCTTCAAGGGGGTCTCGATCGTGACCTTTGGTGGTCCGAGGCCACGCTGGCCGATTCGGACCTGGACGCAGCATGACTTCTCAATGGGTGGGAGCAGGTTCTCTCGGTGTCGGCAGGCAGGGCCGAGGCGGCGGCGATGACCCGACCTGAAGCGCGAATCAGGATGGCAAACGCGTCCGAGCCGCGAGGCACACTGGTGACGCTGCACGGCGGTGGGGCGAATCCTCAATAGGTGGCTGGTGACTGGGAGTCGGCGATAGGCCGGGATTGGACGGTGATTACTCCTGTTGGGACGGTGCCCGCGATACCGAATCGGTGGAGCTGGCCGGGGAAGGCGGATGTAGCAGTCTCGGCCGTCCTGGATCAACTGCCCAAGACGGACTGGAGCCGTCCGACCGTGCTTTGCGGGTACTCCCAGGGCGGAAGGGGCCCTCGATCTCGCAGCCGGAGCTCTTAGTCCCCACGGGCTGATTCTCATCGCCCCGGCGGTTCGGGCACAAGCGTTGCCACCTATCCCGGACGTTCCAACCGTGGTTCACGTGGGGGATGAGGACTGGGCGATTGAGGGTGTCGAATCCCTCATTGGGTTGTTGGAGGAGCGTGGTGTGCCGCTGAGTGTCGAGCGTGTCGCAGGGTTCGGACATGCGATGCCCGAAGACCTGGCGTCTGTGGTGCAAAGGAGTATCGACTGGATCGGATCCGTGCGCCGCGATTAGCGAAACAGCCTTCGGATGACAATCCCGCGCACTCGCCGAGGGGTGGGCTCCTCCCTGGAGAGCGGTGGTGGTCAGCCTGGGTGGGGGACCATGACCGGGGAGTCGAAGAACGCGTTGATGCGATCCATTTCGACCGCGCTGAAGTCGGTCCTCGTAGAGCCGACCTCCCGGTGGCTCCCGATCCGTCGCGGATGAGGGCCTGAGCGAACTCGGGGCCGATTTCCCGGTAAAGCGACTCCGCTTCGGCTAGCAACGCTTCAGTGCGCTCGGCCGGCATCAGTCGTGTTTCATCGCGTGGACCGAGGCTCTCCAGCAAGCGATCGAACGTGTTGGCGCTCGTTGTCGAAAGCCCTTTGGATCGTCGAGGTGCCGGTCTTCGGAAAGCCAACGTGCACGATTAGTCGTCTTCTCATGATGCGGCTCCGATCTCCGGGGTCTGGCATGCTCTCATCATCCGACGAGGTTCGCTGCACCATTCGTAACACACTTTGCACGGCGACCTCCGGGCCGCTACGACACCGATGTGGTGACTGCGAATCTCAACTTGGACGCAGCCGACGGAGTCGAAGCGGCAAGTCGCCTCCCGTTCTGGAAGCCAGTTGCGGCAAAGAGTACGCCACTCCCTCTGATGACTGTGAGGATCGGTTTCGCCGGTCGCGATGGCCAGGGGCAGCGCTAGCGCTGTTTCCTGCTACCTCTGGCCGTTGTCGCACCCCGAGCCCTCCGATTGGGGCCACCCGCCAACGCTCTATCGACCTTATCCAACGACTGGCCGTCGCTACCGACGCGGACTCTGAATCGCCTCTCGGGAGTCACGAGCATGATGACCGGTTTGCCAGCGGGCCCTTGTTCGCTACAACACCAACTCCACGGAATCAACGCCTGAGACTGCGACCGGGCCCGTTTACAGGTTGCCAGAGTGATGATTTGGTTCTCTCATCCAGTCGGAGTGGCTTCCCAAGTGTCTTCGATCACCGCCCCGCAATCGGGAGGCGGTTCTATCCGGAGGGTTCCCAGAGCTGAGTCGTCGTCTCTGAATGCGCCTGTGAGCGTCAGGTTGTACAAGCCCCGTTCGACGAAAGCGAAGGTGTTGCCGACCAGGTAATGCTTTGGAGTGAACCACTGGATACCTAAGGGGCTGTACCCAGGACATGTCGGATCTTCGAAACCTACGGCCACCTGTGTTACTGCCCTGTCCTCCACGACCAGCAGGAACCTCTGCCCTTGCGAAGTCATGCCCTCCCAACCGCCAGAACCGATAAGGAAACTCAACGAGGACACCTCAGCCGAGGGAATCACCCAGAAGTCGGAGCCACCGCTCTCGCTCTCGACGATTTCGACAGTCCAAGGAACCGTCACGCCGCACCGGTCGACCAGCCACTCCTCCTCCAATCGGCCTGGTTCCCTATCCACAAGCCGGGTGTCGGTGACCAACGATTGATCGCACCCAGAGGTGGCTTCAATGCCCAACAGCACCACCAAGACGTCCGCTTGTAGCCCCGGAACTGCACCGCTCTCGCCTGGCAGAGGAACAAGACCGGATAGGTCCGTGGTACTGATGGTCGACGTCGCCACTGCGGTCAGCCTTGGTACGGGCGTCGTCGACCCGGTGCCGCCTCCACAGCCAGCGGCGACCAGCCCCATTACCCCAAACATCGGTGCGAACCTGCGAGAAGAGCGATCCATGGACCCCTCGTATTGCGGCACCAAAGGCCGAACGGACTGTAGTTAGACGCCGTGCTGTGTGTCGGCGTCGGCATCCCCCGAATCACCGTCCAAGACCCAGGCTCCCTGGGACAGACTCAGCCTGACGCCCCGCCCCCCTACCGAGTACTCCCCTCTCCGGTGGTCACCGATTCCCAGCAACTCGACCCGTCTGATACCCGCACTCCGGGGCAGCGCCGCGCCGATGCCCTCACCCGGATGTGTGCCGATCATCTCGCCCATGGCGACTCAGCGGTCTCGGGTGGTTTCCCGCCCCAGGTGACCATCACCGCCTGCTACGAAACCCTCCTCGGAATGCTGGAAGCAACCGGTTGCCAGACCGAAGACTGTGGGCTGCTCACCCCCGGCATCGTCCGCAAGATCCTGTGTGACGCCGAGGTCATCCCCGTCATCCTCGGCGGCGAGTCGTTGCCGCTGGACATCGGGCGGGCCAAGCGGACCGCCCCGTGGTGGCTCCGCCGGCTCCTCGACATCCGCGACCAGGGCTGCGTCATCCCCGGATGCCTGTCCCGGCCCCGCTACTGCGACGCCCACCATGTGATCCACTGGCTCTACGGCGGGCCCACCAACCTCGACAACCTGTGCCTGCTCTGCGCCCACGATCACACCCTGGTCCACGACGGCACCATCCAACTCCCCGACAAGTACCTCGAGACGGCCCGCCGAAAACCCAACCGGGAATGAGACCGGAGACCCGCATCACTCGATCGAACCGACTGACGAACAGCCGACCCATGATCGCAATGCTCTAGACCGTCGTCGTTCCCGCCGCCCAGTCGGCGTAGAGGCGCGAGTACACACCGTCGGCGGTGACGAGCTGCCAGTGGGTCCCCTCCTCGACGAGACGCCCCCTATCGAACACCAGCACCCGGTCGGCGCCCTCGGCGGTCGCCAGCCGGTGGGCAATCGTGATGGAGGTGCGCCCGGCGGTGAGCCGGTCGATGGCGTGCCGGAGGCGTACGTCGAGGGCGGGATCCACGGCCGAGGTCGCCTCGTCGAGGACCAGGACGTCGGGGTCGGAGATCCAGGCACGAACCAGGGCAACGAGCTGGCGCTCGCCTGCCGACAGGCTCCCCCCGCGCTCCCCAACCGAGGTGTGGACGCCGTCCGGGAAATCCGCCACCCAGTCGCCCAGCTCGAGCTCGGCAAGGGCCGCCATGACCTCTTCGTCGGTGGCGTCGGTGCTGCCGTACCTGATGTTCTGGGCGATCGTCCCGGTGAAGAGGAACCCCTCCTGGGGGACGAAGGCAACCCGGCGGCGCAGGCTCGACATGGTCGCTCGCCGCAGGTCGAGGCCCCCGATGGCGACCACGCCGCGGTCGGGATCGAGGAGCCGCACGAGGAGTTTGGCGAACGTGGTCTTGCCAGAGCCGGTCTCGCCGACGACTGCGATGCGGGTGCCCGGGACGATGTCGACGCCGATGTCGGCGAGGACCTCGGGGCCCTCACGGTACGAGAACCCGACGTCGGTGAACGAGACCCCGAGCGGCCCCTCCGGGAGGTCAACGGGCTCTGACGCTTCGGGGATTTCGATCGGCGCATCGAGTGCCTCGACGATCCTGCGGAGACCCGAGGCCGCGGCCTGGGCGAAGTCGAGGATCTCCACGATCGTCTGGATCGGTGCGATGAGGAGGTTGACCAGGAAGAGGAACGCCAGCAGCACACCCGCGCTGAGCCCCTGTTCGGGCCCGATGATCAGCCCGACAGCGACCACGATCGCCGTCAGCGCCGCGGCGAACAGCTCGGCGGTGGCGAATAGCACGTTCCCGAAGTGGGCCGCCTTGAACTGTGCCTGGAACCGGGCCTCCAATGCGTCCTCGACGCGTGTCATCGTGACGGCCTCGGCCCCGTGTGCCCGCACCTCGGGCAGCGCGTTGATCGCCTCGCCCATCACCGCCAGGCTGTCGGCGACGCGCTCCCTGACCCGGTCGTGCCTCCGCCGCAGGATCCGCTGGAACCACAAGAGGCTCGAGGCGTAGACGATCACACCCACGAACACGATTAGCGCCAGCCGCCACTCGTAGATCGTCATCACCACCAGCGCTGCCAGCACCTGCGTGCCGTTCACCAGGAACATCACGCCGCCCCACTCCATGAAGTCCTGAAGGGTGGCCAGGTCGGACGTCACCCGCGACACCAGCGCCCCGCGGCGCTCGGACTCCACATGGAGCA
>Ga0326597_10005464_pt1 | contig 17619 bp, 18 predicted proteins | sample RVTome_12_FD_203789 | JGI IMG/M metagenome (GOLD analysis project Ga0326597, IMG submission 203789) | Soil microbial communities from uranium-contaminated site in the Upper Colorado River Basin, Wyoming, United States - RVT100D185 | ecosystem: Environmental > Terrestrial > Soil > Contaminated >... | reverse complement strand
GGGCTGGGGGGCCACTCATGTGGCGGGGCCTGCGCAGGCAGCGGCGGCCGTCATGGAGGCCAGCGGGGGCAAGGGAGCGGCCGTCGTGATCGAGTCGGCGGGCTACGAGTCGACTCTGAGTCAGGCCATCGAACTGGCCGCCCCCGGCGGGACGATCGTGTTGTTTGGCACCATCACCGGTGGCCAGACGGGTCTTCCCTACTACCTGCTTTACGAAAAGGAGCTCACCCTGCTCAATCCGCGGGCGGCGCTTCCCCGCGACTTTCCCCGGGCGATCCAATTGGTGGCAGCCGGTGCCGTTGCTATCGATTCGCTCGTGACCCATCGGTTCTCGCTGGCCGATGGCCCCGCCGCGATGGTCGCTCTCGCAGGCGATCCCAAAGCCATGAAGATGATCCTCGAGGTGAGTTGAGTTCCTTTGATCTCCGGGTCATGGGTGGAACCCTGATCGGAACCGAAGAGTCGAGGTCGAACCTCTACGTGGCCGGGGGCAAGGTGGCCCTGTGCGACGTCGAAACTCACCCCGCCCTCGGGACCGTCGATGCCTCCGGGCTCCTGGTGTTGCCGGGAATGGTCGACGCTCATGTCCACCTCATGGACCCGGGTGACAGCACCCGCGAGACCTTTCCGACCGGCACCGCGGCTGCGGTGGCCAATGGGGTCACCACGATCATCGAACACACGCACGGCCACCCTGTCAGAACTGTTGCCGAACTCGATCACAAGCTCGACCATCTTCGGGGAAGAGCGCGGGCTGATTACGGGCTGGCCGCCCATGTCTGGTCGGACAATCTTGCAGACCTGGCCGACCTGTGGGCGGCCGGGGTCGCTTACTTCAAGATCTTCACCTGTTCCACCCACGGCGTGCCCGCCATCGAGGGTGAGGACCTCAGAAATGCCCTGGCCGATATCGCCCGGATCGGAGGAACGTGTCTGATCCACTGTGAGGACGATTCGATGACTGCCGCGGCCGAGCAGCACCTGCGGGCGACGGGGCGCACCGACCCGGGCCTGCTGATCGAGTGGCGAACGAGGTCCGCCGAGAAGACCGCGGTCGAAGCGGTGTTGGCCCTGGCAGCGCAGACCGACGTGCGAGCAACCATTGCCCATGTCAGCACACCGGAGACAGCGCGCTTGGTTGCCGAAGCACGATCGCGCGGGGTGGATGTCATTGCCGAAACCTGTCCCCAATACCTGCATCTACGAGAAGACGAGGTTTACACCCAGGGCCCGCTTCGAAAGTTCACACCGCCGGCGAGGATCCGGTCGGATGCAGAGGAAGACATGATGTGGCGCTTGCTCGATAGGGGTGGATTTGGCTACTTATCGACCGATCACGCGCCGTCGACTCTCGCCCAAAAGTCATCGGGAACAATGTGGGATGTGCACTTCGGTCTCCCGGGTCTTGACACCACATTGGCGCTCTTGATGGAGGCGGTGGCCGCAGGTCGGATGGCCTGGACCAGATTGGTTGGCCTCTACTCCGAAGCGCCGGCCCGGCGATACGGCCTGTACCCCCGGAAGGGCCACCTGGGAGTGGGAGCAGATGCCGACTTCGTGTTGGTTGATCCTCATCGCAGTTGGCAGATCGGTGAGCGACCGTACCTCAGCGGTGCGGGATGGTCGCCCTATACCGGTCGCCGTGTTCGAGGGTGGGTACATGCCACTTATCTGCGTGGCGTTCCGGCCGCTCTCGAGGGCGATCCTCAGGGGGAGTTACGAGGGGCGTTTGTAGAACCGCAACCTTTGAGGAGGAGATCGTGAAAGTCGGCATCATTGGGTTGGGAATCATGGGTGGGGCCATGGCACGCAATCTTCTCGCAGACGGGATCTCGGTGGTCGGCTACGACGTTGCGGTCGATGCCGCGGGAGGCTTTGAGCGGTCGGGTGGCCGTGCGGTTGGCTCTATCAAAGATGTGGCGCAAGCGGCGGAGATGATCATCACCTCGCTCGCTACCACTTCCGCTCTGGCGAACGTCATCACCGAGCTTGCCAGCGCTACCGGATCAGGTCAGATCGTGGTCGAGACGAGCACGATGCCCCTGTCGGATAAGGAATCGGCCCGCACCTGCATCTCCCCGACAGGAGCGATTCTGCTGGATTGCCCGATCAGCGGTACCGGCGCCCAGGCAGCTTCCCGTGACTTGGTCTTTCTGGCGAGCGGGGAACCAGAGGCCATCGCCCGCGCCACTCCAGTACTGGAGCGCCTGGGGAGAGCCGTTTACAACCTGGGCGCCTTCGGAGCCGGTTCGAAGATGAAGTACGTTGCCAATCTGCTGGTCGCCATCCACAACGTTGCCACCGCCGAGGCGATGGTCCTCGCCGAGAAGTCGGGCCTCGAGCTGACTCAGGTGTACGAGGTGCTGTACGACAGTGCGGCGACCTCGCGCATCTTCCAACTTCGAGCACCGATGATGGTCGAGAACCGCTACGAGCCGGCCACAGCCAAGGTGTCGATGTTTTGCAAAGACCTGGACATCATCAACGCATACGCGGGATCGCTGGACTGTCCCACCCCTCTCCTGGCAACGGTGCGACCGTATTACGCCGCCGCGATGGCCCAAGGAATGGCTGAAGCCGACGCCGCGGTCGTGTGTGCGATCCTGGAGCAGATGGCCGGGCTCGAAAGAGACTGAGCTCGATCGACTTTACGGCCGGCGCCACTCGGGCACCTGGCCGTAGTCGGGTTGGAAGCCGGCACCGGTAATGCCGGCCACTGCCGCCACCTCGTCGTTGTCACCGGTATCTCCCGACACCCCGACAGCGCCGACGATGGCTCCCCCGGCATCGCGTACCAGCACCCCCCCGGGCAGTGGCACCATCCTTCCGCCTGACATGTCCGACAATGCTCCGAAGAAGACCGGCATCTTGGCGGCCCGTTCGGCCAGGACGCGCCCGGCGTGACCCATCCCCAGCGACCCCCAGGCCTTTCCGATGGCAATAGGCGGACGCAGATACTCGGAGCCGTCGGATCGTTTCAAAGCGATGAGGTGTCCGCCCACGTCGAGAACGGCCACAGTCAGGGGTCCCAGCCCCAAACGGCTTCCCTCCGCCAGGGCGCCATTGATGATGTGTTCGGCCTGTTGAAGGGTTATCAAAGCATGCTCCACACCAGTTGACACTGGCAGTCCCGCAACTGTATACGTAGCCACCACATGATGCATGATGCATCGTTGCGAAGCGTGGTCGGCGGTGTGATGGGCCTAGTGATCGGTCCGAAGCCTGGTGGGGTGCTCGCTAGCAGGGCGCGGTATCCGGTATACCGAAGGACCCGCTGAGCAGTCCGATGCCGGTCTTTCTCAAGTCCCCGGTTTCGCCCCCCGGTGGGGTTTCGGATGAAGTAGTGGCGACGGTTTCTCGAATCCTCAAAGAGGTTGAGGTCGAAGGTGAAGGTGCTATTCGCCGCTACTCGTTCCGGTTCGACGGCTGGAATCCACCTCGATTCCGGGTAGATCAAAGAGAGATCGATCGGGCCTACGAGGTCTTCGAGCCGTCGGTCCGGGCTCATGCCGAATTCACCCTTGACCAGGTTGCCGGCTTTGCTCTTCGCCAGCGCCAGACGCTGATGGACTTCGAGGTTGAGACCATGCCAGGGGTGGTACTTGGTCAACGACACATTCCGGTTGACTCGGTGGGGGCGTACTCCCCGGGCGGGCTATACCCACTCATCGCCTCGGCCATCATGACAGTCGCCACCGCCCGGGCGGCCGGGGTCAGGCGAATAATCGGGATGGCTCCGCCCCGCGAGGGTCAGGGGATTCATCCCCCCCAGTTGTGGGCCTTGCATGCATCGGGTGCCGATGAGATCTTCTGCCTGGGCGGGGTCCAAGGTCTGGCGGCCATGGCGTTTGGGTTGGAGGGCTCTGAACCTGTCGACATGATCGTCGGACCTGGTAACGCTTATGTCGCCGAAGCCAAACGTCAGCTATTTGGAAGGGTTGGCATCGATCTGCTGGCCGGGCCCACAGAGATCATGGTCATTACGGACGACACCGCCGACCCGGCTCTGGTGGCAGCCGATCTGCTTGGACAAGCAGAGCACGGTCCAACCTCACCGGCCATCCTCGCTACCACCTCTGAGCGTGTGGGTCAAGAAACGATCAAGGAAGTTGCTAAGTGGCTCGAAAGTTGGCCCACAGCTGATGTTGCTGCAGTTTCCTGGCGTGACTTCGGCACGGTGATCGTCTGCGCCGACGACGAAGAGTTGGCGAAGGTCGCCGACGACATTGCTCCCGAACATTTGGAGGTCCAAACCGCCCATCCCGAGTGGTTTGCCAACCGCTTGCAAAACTACGGAAGCCTCTTTCTGGGCACCCACGCCACGGTGACCTACTCGGACAAGGCCATCGGCACCAACCACGTGCTTCCAACCGGGCGAGCTGCCCGCTACACCGGCGGGCTCTGGGTCGGAAAGTTTCTCAAGACGGTGACCACCCAGCGCTGCACGGCCGAGGGTTCGAGACTGGTCGCCGAGCATGCCGCCGCCGTCGCCGATGCCGAGCTGATGAGGGGTCACGCCATCAGCGCCCGGCTTCGATTGAACCCGGAGTTCTTTCCCGAGCAACACCCCGGGCTCCGGTGATGAGCGCTCGTCCGGTCGCAGTGGTTACTGGGGCAGGCCGGGGCATCGGCCGTCATATCGCCCTGGCGATGGCGGCCGCCGGCCACGATCTGGTGCTTGCCGCCAGGTCGGCAGGCGAACTCGAGGCGGCCGCGGCTGAGTGCCGGAAGAGCGGTGCCGATACCCTGATTGTTTCGACCGATCTCCGCCAGCCTGATCAGGTGGAGCGCCTAGTGGCAGCGGCAGCCGACTTCGGACCAGTTGCCACGCTCGTCAACAACAGCGGCATCGCCGGGCCATCGGGCTTGTTGTGGGAGCTCAACCAGGCCGATTGGGAACAAACCATGGCCGTCAACGTCACCGGCGTTTTCCTGACATGCAAGGGATTTCTGCCGGGCATGATCGAGCGGGGCCAGGGGTCGATCGTCAACATCGGATCGATCACCGGCAAGCGGCCGCTGCTCGGACGAACCCCCTACGCGACCAGCAAACTCGCTCTGGTGGGGTTGACCCGAACCCTTGCGCTAGAGGTCGGGCAATTCGGAATCCGGGTCAACCTGGTGTCGCCCGGTTTCGTCGAGGGAGCCCGCATCGATTGGGTGGTCGATCGCCAATCCCAGACCCGGGGCGTGGAGCCCTCCGTGGTGCGATCCGAGTTTGCCGGGCAGTCGCCGTTGGGCCGCCTGACCTCACCTACCGAGGTGGCGGCTGTGGTCGTGTTCCTGGCTTCAGAGGCAGCAAGCGGTATCACCGGCGCTGACGTCAACGTAAACGCCGGCGTGGTCATGTATTGACGAGGAGGAGACGAAGTGACCTTGGTCGATCTATCGCAGGAAATCTATGAAGGAATGAAGGTGTATCCGGGCCATCTCAAGACGGTCACCTTTCAACACGTGTCCCATGAAGAGACGGCTCCGCGCTTTGAAGGCGGCTTCTCCTTTCAGACCTGGGGATTCATGCTCAATGACAATGGGCCCACCCATGTCGACTCGTTCAGCCATCTCGATCCGGATCCCGGCGCGTCAACAATCGATCAGATGCCCCTGGAACTCTTCTACGGGGATGCCATTTGTGTCGATGTGTCTGGTGCACCTGCCCACACTGACATCCCGGTGGCAGACATCGAAGCGTCTCTCGAGCGCGCTGGACTCGAGGCGCGCAAAGGCGACATGGTTTTCTTCTACACCGCCACCTATGACCGTTTCCAAGGTACCCCGCGCTACCTGACCGACTTTGCGGGTTTGGGTGAGGAGGCCAGCCAGTGGATTGTGGATCAGGGGATCAAGACCTTCGGTGTCGACTCCCCGACTCCCGACAACCCAATCTCTAAGACCTATCCATGTCACATGATGTGCCGGGCGCACCACATCACCCATTACGAGAACCTGGTGCTCACCGAGGTGGTTGGGAAACGCTTTACGTTCGCAGGGTTCCCCTTGAGGGTGGTAGGGGCTCATGGGGGGCCGACCCGAGCAGTGGCGATTCTCGACTAGAAGGAGCACCGGTAGTTCATGTCATTAACCATCGACATCCACGCCCACATCCTGGTACCGGAGATCTCGGATCTCGTCGCCTCCGAGTTCGACATCTCAAAGGACCCGTTCCTCCGGTACGGGGGCGCCTCGACGGTCAACAACAATGAGATCTTCGCCAAACTGCTGCCCCGCCTGGTGGATCCGGTCGAGCGACTCCGGACCATGGATCGACAGGGTGTGACCTTTCAGGCCGTATCCATTGCACCCCCCCAATACCACTATTGGGCCGAACCCGATCTTGGCACCGAGGTCGCCAAGATCGGCAACGAGGCTATCGCCTCACTGGTGGACGCCTTCCCCGAACGGGTCGTCGGTCTGGGGACCCTGCCGATGCAGGCTCCGGAGCGAGCTGTGGCGGAGCTGGAGCGGATAACCGCCACCTACGGCTTCCCCGGGATGTCGATCAATCCCAGCGCGGAAGGCGTCGACTACGACGATCCGCGCTACGAGCCATTTTGGGCCAAAGTCGAGGAGCTCGACATTCTGGTCGTGCTCCATCCGAATGGGTTTTCCAATGGAGAGCGGCTCACTCGGCACTATCTGATAAACGTGGTCGGCAACCCGATGGAGACCACGGTTGCGCTCAGCAACATTGTCCTGGGGGGCGTCATCGAGCGTCACCCGCACTTGAAGCTGTTGGCCGTGCATGGCGGTGGATACCTGCCGTTCTACATGGACCGCATGGATCACGCCTATCGAAACCGGCCCGATGTCGGTGCCAGGATCAAACGAGCGCCGAGCACCTACATGAAGCAGCTCCATTTCGACAGCGTCGTATTTGGCGACGGCCTCGACTACCTGGTCGACAGGGTCGGGGCTGATCACATCGTCATGGGCACCGACTATCCCTACGACATGGGTGAGGTCGATCCGGTGGGACGGGTCGATCGAGTACGGAATGCCTCCGAGTCCGACAGACAGCTCATCAAGGGTGACAATGCGGCCAGGTTGTTAGGCCTCTAGGACGTGAGACGTGAGACGTGAGACGTGAGCCCCGAAGTCGGAAGACGGAAGTCGGAAGGCCCGAGGGCGTGAGGCGTGAGACGTGAGTCAGAGCCCGCGGAGCACTTCCATTGGAGCCGTGAGATCCGGTAATTCAAGGGCATCATCGGTGACCCAGCGATAGCGAACTATGCCGTCTTGGTCAACCACGAATAGCGACCGTTTGGCCAACCCGCGGTGGCCCTTCCAGACGTCATAACGAACCCCATAGGCATTGGCAGCGGTGCCTTCCCAATCGGAGAGCAACGGGAAGTCGATTGCCAGCGACCGACCAAATGCCATTTGGGCGAAGGTGGGTGTCACCGCCAGCGCCACCACTTCTGCATTCAGCTCCCTGATCTCTTTCGTTAATGCTCCCAACTGGGAGAGCTCGTTCCCTCATATGGGCCCGAAGTCGAAAACATAGAAGGCCACCAACACCGGCCCGCGGTAGCGCAGCTCCCTCAGGCGCACGGTCTCTTCGAAGGTCCTGCGCAACTCGAAATCAGGAGCGGGATCTCCCACATCGAGAGGCCTTGTCATGGAAGGGCCACGATCGCTTCGATTTCGACTCGAAATCGTGGGTCAGCCAGACCGGCAACTATCAGGAGGGTGTTGGCCGGCGGGGGATCAGGGAAGATCCGTTGACGTGATCGGGCCACCGCCTGGCGATCGGCGAGGTCCACCAGATAGACGGTTGTCTTCACCACTCCGGCGAGGTCCCCTCCGGCTCCTTCCACGATCCGTTGGAGGTTCAAGAGGGCCTGATCGGCCTGTGCTTCGGCGTCATCACCACCGACCAGGCCACCCTTCTCATCGAGCGGCACCTGTCCGGCGACAAAAAGCCAGCGGTTGGCGGCGGCCACGATCCCGTGCGAGTAATGGCCCGCCGGAGCGGCTAGGCCAACGGCTGTCACTTGAGTTCGCTCCATCCAACCTCCTCTACTGGGTGATCGCCTTCAGATCCAAGAATTCGGCAATGGCATCGATCAAGGTGTCGGGGCTCTGGAGATGGGGAGCATGAGCTACGTCCGGTAGCTCCCGGAAGGTCGCCGCCGGAATCAACTGCGCCAGACTCCGCCCCATGGATGGTGGGGTCGCCTCGTCACGGGAGCCGGTCACGATGAGCGTGGAGTTATGGACTGATCCGACGCCTCCCGAATAGTCCACCGTTGCTAGCGCCTTGCAACCATTGATGAATGAGTCGGGGTTGATTCGCCGCAGCACCTCGGACCTCTGACGGGCCTGATCCGGGTGGGAAGCCAGGTGATCTTCGGTGAATATCCTGCGGAGGGCGACATCGATGATGGCGGCCATGCCACCTTCGGCGACTCGAGCAGCCATCCTCTCGAAGTTCATCCTTGATTCCGAGGAGAAGCCCGTGCCGCACCCCAGCAGCAGGAGGCGGTCGAAGAGGCTGCCATTGCGAACGGCCACCCCCAGAGCCACAAACCCCCCCAGACCATTGCCGACCAGGGCCGTGTTCCTGGGGTCGTAACTACCATCCCCCAACAGGGCGGCGATGGCATCGGCGTATTCGTCGATGCTTGGCCCACAAGTGCTGGTCTCGCCGTAGCCGGGCAGGTCAACGGTGCTGACCCGCCATTGGCCGGCCAGTCGCGGCACCAGATCGGCAAAGGCTGCGCTGTCCGTGAGCAACGAATGCAACAGGAGCAAATCGTGACCGTTTCCGGTCACGTTCATCGACACCTTGCCTTGCGAAGTCTGAATGATTCGCACGCCGTCCTCTCTGGGTCTCGTATCCCATAACATATAGGATCACACGGTTCGACGACCCATGGAGGCTGAAGATGGCTGGAGAGATCGGTTTGGCAAGCATCGGGCTTGGGAGGTGGGGTGGCCAACTCGCCGAGCGGGTCCAGGCCGGAAAAAGAGCCCGAATCATCACCTGTTACGCCCGTAGGCCCGACCACCGCCAGGCATTTGCCGAGCGATTTAGCTGTCATCCGGTCGGGTCTCTGGAAGAGCTCCTAGCCGACGAGAAGGTCGCCGGGGTGTTGATCGCGACCTCTCATTCCAGTCATCGCCAATTGATCGAAGCTGCCGCTTTGGCTGGAAAACACGTCTTTGTCGAGAAGCCCCTGACCCTCACCCTCGCTGAGGCAAAGGCGGCGGTTGCTGCCACCGAAGCGGCGGGAGTTCACTTACAGGTGGGCCATCAGCGACGAAAGTTCGCGGCCAACCGAAAGATCAAGTCGATGCTTGATGAGGGCACCCTTGGAGAGGTGCAAGTGATGGAGAGCGTCCATACCAGTTCCAATGGCATGAAGATGCCTGCCGAGGCTTGGCGGCGTAAGCCGGAGGAAAGTCCATTGGGGTCGATGACATCGTTGGCGGTCCACACGTTCGACACCTTCATGTACTTCGGTGGTCCCATCAAGCGGATCTTCACCGCCACCCGAGCGCCCCGAGGGGCCATAACGATCGACGAGGCCACGGCCCTGACCGTTGAGTTCGCCAGCGGGGTTCTGGGGGCGATCACCACCTCCTTCTTTGTGCCCGATCTTGTGCGCCTTTCGGTGATGGGTACGGCAGGCGCTGCCTTCAACGATGACGACAGCAAGAAACTGTCGATCGTGCGCCTCGACGGTCCGGGAAGAGAGCCGATCGAGCTAGTGGCGAACGATCCGATTGAGGATCAGCTCAATGAATTCGTAGCGGCCATTGCCGGGGAAGCCACGCCCGAAGTTGGCGGTCGCGAGGGGATGGCGGTGGTGGCGGCCTTGGAGGCCGCAGTCAAGAGCAGCCAGACCGGTCAAGCGGTCGCCCTTGACTGAGGGTTCGTGACCGCAGGTGGTCCGCTCGTCTCACTGAGCAAGGTGACCGTCATTCGTGACGGATCCACCTTGTTGTCAGAGGTGGACTGGATCGTTGAACCCGGTCAACACTGGGTGGTGTTCGGAGCCAACGGTTCCGGCAAAACCACCTTGATGGAGGTGGTCTCCACCTACTTGTTCCCGACCAAAGGGACGGTGTCGATCCTGGGAGAGCAGCTTGGACGCACCGACGCTCGACTTTTGCGGGCAAGGATTGGCTATGTCGGCCCGGGTCCATCGTTGCTGGTCCGCCAAAGCCTCACTGCCATCGAGATAGTCGTGACCGGACGGCACGCCAGTTTCGTTGGCACCCGTTGGCATCATTACACCGGCCAGGATTGGGAGCATGCCCGGCTCTCCCTCGAGCGACTGCACGCCTCCGAACTGGCCGAACGTCGCTATGAGACGCTTTCCGAAGGCGAGAAGAAGCGGGTGCTGATAGCGCGCAGCCTGATGGCAGACCCCGAGCTGCTGGTGCTGGACGAACCCGGGTCCGCTCTCGACCTCGGCGCCCGGGAGAGATTGGTGGACTCGCTGGCATCACTCGCGGCCGACTCCGCTTCTCCGTCCTCGGTCCTGGTTACTCACCACGTCGAAGAGATCCCACCCGGGTTTCGCCAGATTCTGATGCTGGCCAGCGGGAAGGTGGTAGCAGCCGGGCTCATCATCGACGTGCTTACCAACGGGACGTTGTCAGACACGTTTGGAATGCGGCTCCAGGTCGAACGGATCGGTGACCGGTGGCGAGCTTGGGGATAGGTGAGGACGATCCGATAATGTGCATTTTCTTACTACCGAGGGTCTCATGGACAACGCACTATCCAGCTTGAGCGATCGCCTACGCACGCTTAGCGGTGAATCGCTCCCCAATCGTCAGACGGCTCACGAGTTCGTGCGAAGCATTCTCCGGCGAGCGATCCTCAATGGTGAGTTGGCTGGTGGTACCAGGCTCGTCCAGGCGGAGCTAGCTGCTGTTCTCGAAGTTAGCACCACACCGGTCCGGGAAGCCCTACGTGACCTCGCGACCGAAGGGCTGATCAATTTCGATCCCCACCGCGGTGCCGTGGTCCAAGAACTCAGCGGAGAGGAGTTGCACGAGATCTACGAGATCCGGCTGCTGCTCGAGCCCCTGGCCTTGCGCCAAGCGGTTCCCAAAATCACCGAGTCCCTGTTGGAACAACTCAGACGGCTCCACAAGAAGATGCTGGACGAGCCTCATTCAGCGGAGTGGGTCGACTACAACCGGATCTTTCACATGGCCGTTATCGAAGCTGCCGCCTCTCCGCGGCTGGCAGCCATCATTCGCGGCCTGCAAGACGCCTCCGTCATGTACATCGGCGCTTCTCTGAAACACGTTCCAGGGTTGCGAGACGATGCCAACCGAGACCACGCCGCCATCCTCGATGCCCTGGAGCGACGCGACCCCGATGCGGCGATTGCGGCCGTCAGCACTCATCTGACGGTGGCGATCCGGGCGTTCGACCAAAGCGCTCATCTCACCTGACCAGGCGGTGGGTCAGCCCCCTCACCGTGGCGCCAGAGCTCCGGCATCCACCGGATCATCGCCAGGGCCCCGGCCACACAGGCGACCCCTCCCGATACCACCGAGAACCGTAGAGAAGTCAAGGCTGCTACCGCTCCGGCCTCGGCGTCCCCGAGCCGGGGGCCTCCGGATACGACCGCGTTGTGGATAGCCGACAGGCGGCCCCGCAATGCGTCGGGCACCGTTAGCTGGAGGATGGTTGCTCGGAAAACGGCCGAGATGACATCCGCCGCTCCCGCCACCGCTAGCGCCGCCAGAGCCAGTGGAAGGCTGGGGACTAATCCGAAGATGGCGATAGCCACCCCCCAGACGATTACCGCGTAGATGACCGCTCTCCCTTTGCGTTTGATGTTTCCAACCCAACCCGAAGTGAACGCCGCCAGGAAGGCCCCTACCCCGGGCGCCGTGTAGAGAAGGCCGACGGTGCTGGCGTCTCCCCCGAATACGCTGGTGCCGATGGCGGGGAAGAGCGCTCGCGGCATTCCAAACACCATGGCATTGATATCGATGAGAAAGTTGGCGCGGATCAACCTTTGTTCCCGCAGATACCGCAGCCCTTCCTTGATCGAACCAAGACCGGCGGCCCGTCCCCCGCCTTCAGGATGCATAGGGGGGAGGCGACGTACTAGCAGGGCGGCAATGAGGAACGAGACCGCCTCTGCCAGGTAGGCGGCGGTGATGCTCACACGGGCCAACAACAGCCCGACCACAGCCGGGAAAACGGCCTGACCCACATTGACCATGGTCTGCTGGAGGGCCATCGCCGCCGGGAACGCCTCTCTTCGCACGAGCGCCGGGATCATCGCCATCCGGGCCGGCGAGTCCAGGGTCGAAATGGCAGCGTTGAGCGCACTCCAGGCATAGATCGGCCAGATCAACGGGCTCGGACGGGCGGCGTTGGAGGCCAGACCGAGGGCTGTGACGGCCAGCAGGATCTGGCTGACGGCCACCACCTTGCGCCTGTCAAAGGCATCGATCACCGCTCCCGCCACCAATGCCACCAACAGCAGTGGGACCAACTGGACCACGCCGAGCAGTCCAACCGCCAACGAGGATCCCGTGAGCAAAAACACCTGGAATGGCACCGCTACCACCGTTACCTGTCGACCCACGAAGCCAGCCAATGTCCCCAGATAAAGCCATCGATAGGACACCGACTCGCGGAGAGGAGCCACATCGACAATGAGTTGACGGCCCCATCGGCGGGGCTGGCGCCCGCTCATGTGCGACTCATCCGGGTATCAATGGAGCGCGTTGCCAAGGAATCTCCGCGAGCTTACATTGTGCATGATGTGGTCCTGAGGGATGAGGAGCGGGCGTTGAGCAAATTCAAGGTGGTGGTTACCGATCAAGTCTTTCCCGATCTGACGATCGAACGTGACCTGCTTTACGAGATCGGGGCGGAAGTCGTTGTTGCTGCGGGCGACGGCACCGAGGTCTTGAAGAGGGCAGCCGATGCCGACGCCCTTCTCAACACCTATCTGCCGGTCGATGCGGCATTCATCGATGGGCTCAAGCGGTGCCGGATCATCGCCCGATATGGAATCGGGATCGACAACGTCGATCTGGCCGCGGCTAAGGCAGCAAACATAACCGTGACCAATGTTCCTGATTACAGCGTTGAGGAAGTGGCGGCCCACACCGCTGCCATGATCCTCTCACTCCTGCGAAAGATCCCCGAGGCAGACGGTCAAGCCCGGGCAGGTGCCTGGGGCATCGAAGCGCTGCGACCCATCAACCGGATCAGCGGTTTGACCTTTGGCCTGGTCGGTTATGGCCGCATTGCGCGGCGAGTGGCAGCTGTGCTGGAGGCGCTGGGAGCCAAACTCGTCGTTCACGATCCTTACCTGGTGGAGGGCCCGGGGATGCCCGACCTGGTGGGGCTCGACGAATTGGCGCGGCGATCCAATGTCGTCTCGATCCATGCGCCCCTCACCACCGAGACCGCGGGAATGATCAACAGCTCGTTTCTGTCCCTGCTGCCTCCGGGGGCAATCCTGGTCAACACATCCCGTGGACGGCTGGTGGTGCTCGATGATGTAGTGGCCGCTCTTCGTTCGGGAAAACTCTCCGGGGCTGGCCTCGATGTCTTTGACCATGAACCGGTAGAACTAGATCGGATCGAGGGCGCCCCCAATCTGATCGTCACTCCTCACATGGCTTACTACTCCGAGCAGTCCCTGGCCGAATCACAACGCAAGGCCGCAACCCAGATTGTGAAAGTTCTCAGCGGCCAAGAGCCCGACTACCGAGTCAATCCTTGAATATCGGGGAGGTGAGCCCGGATCAACCCCGAAAAAGATCAAGCAGCGAACTTCATGTATTGTGCATGATCGACGATCTGGTGCGGAGGAATTATGGGTCCTGAACCCTGGAAGACCGACAAGTGGTTTTCGAGTCCCTGGAACTACCTGCCAGAGATTGTCTCTGGCTTCAACCTGGCAGAAGAGGTGGCGGTTCACGATGTCACTCTCCGCGACGGCGAGCAGCAAGCCGGTGTTGAGTTCACGGCTGATGAAAAGCTGCGGATTGCAACCGCGCTGTCCGAAGCGGGAGTCCACCGGATCGAAGCGGGTCTCCCGGCAGTGTCACCCGCCGACGAGGAAGCGGTGCGCCGCATTGTCAATGCCGGCCTCGCCTCGGAGATCTATGCCTTTTCCCGTTGCATGGTCTCCGACGTTGCGCTGGCGATCGATACCGGCACCTCCGGGGTGGTCATGGAGATCCCCTCGAGCCACCACTTGATCGAATTGGCGTATCGGTGGCCAGTAGAACGAGCAATAGAAGCATCGATCGAGGCCACGTCATTTGCCCACGAGAATGGTCTCAAAGTCTCGTTCTTTCCCATCGATGCCACCCGGGCCGGAATTGTTTCCTTGCTCGACGATCTCGAGAAGGTGGCCAAGGAGGGCCACGTCGACACCGTTGGTCTGGTCGACACGTTTGGGGTCCTCTCTCCCCACGCCGTCGAATTCTTTGTGAAGCGGGTTAGGGAGCGGCTCAAGGTCCCGCTTGAGACCCACTTCCACATGGACTTCGGGTTGGGCGTAGCCAATACCGTCCTGGCCGTCGCCCAAGGGGCAACCGTCATCCAGACGACGGTCAACGGAATCGGTGAGCGAGCGGGGAACGCCCCCATGGAGGAAACGGTGTTGGCCCTGCTCACCATGTACGGGATCGACACTGGGATCAAAACCGAGAAGTTCTTCGAGATCGCCCAACTGGTGCGGGCCCTCTCCGGAGTCGGTCAGCCTTCCAATCGCCCGGTCACCGGAGAGCGGTTGTTTCACGTCGAGTCCGGCATCATCACCACCTGGGTAAAAAACGTCGGATCCGAGCACCTCACCGAGGCGTTCCCCTATCGACCCGAATTGGTTGGTCAGTCACCCCCCCAGATCGTTCTGGGTAAGGGTTCGGGGCTTGACTCGATCGGAATCTGGTTGTCCAAGCATGGGATCAACGACGCCGAAACCAAAGAGATCGAGGCCATCCTGGCCGAGGTCAAGGGCCGCTCCCTGGCCAAGAAGGGTCTGCTCGATGATGATGAGTTCCTCGACATCGTCCGGGACATCCTGCCCGGCCGGGTCGACTGAGCCGAGGAGGAAGTCTGCATGCGGGAGGCGTTTGGGGTTCTCAGCACCGATTGGAAAGAAGGAATCAACTGGGCCGCGGTGCGGGACTACCGCCTCAAGCGGGCGCACGCGGCGATGGAACGCCACGGACTCGGTGCCTTGCTTCTGTTCTACGACGAGAACATGCGTTATGTCTCCTCCACCCTGACCCCCGGGTGGAACCGCCTCAAGCCTGGTCTTCGTTATGTGGTGCTGATCTCGGGCAAACCGCCGATCGTTTACGAGCAGGGCGATATCGGGTTTCACATCGCCGTCCACAGCCCGTGGATTCCGAAAGAGAACATCCGTTACTCGTATGCTTGGATCAAAGGGGCAGTGGGTCCGGCCTCCGAGCAGCAGGTGACCAAGTTCGTTAACGCCCTGTTGAACGATCTCGACGCGGCCGGGGTGAGGGGGATGCCGCTAGGAGTGGACTTCATCGACATCAACCTCATTCGAGCCTTTCAGAAGGCGGGCCTCGAGTGGACCGATGGCATGTCACCGATGATGGAAGCCCGGGCAATAAAGAGCCCCGACGAGATCAAGGCCTTCTCGATGGTGGGGTCGATCTGCGACAAAGTTCACTATGAGATCACCAACTTCATCAAACCGGGAATGACCGAGAACCAGGTGGCTGCTTTCGGATTCCACCAGCTCTACTCGATCCCCGGCATGGAAGACGTTGAAGATGTGATCGTCTCCTCCGGACCAAACGCCTGGCCCAACTGGCGTAACTTCTCCGACCGGATCATCCGGCCCGGGGACCTGGTCATTGTCGACTTGGCCGCTCTGACCTGGAACGGATTCAAGTCGTGTGTGTACCGCACCTATTGCGTAGGCGGGAAACCCACTGCAGAACATCAGCAAACCTATGACGAGGCTCACAAATGGCTGTGGGACTCGATCGCAGCCGTCAAACCAGGCGTCACCACCGCCGACGTGGCCTCTAAGTGGCCTTCGGCCAAGGAGGTGTGGGGTTATGAGGAGGAGGACCAAGCGGCCGCCAACCTCTGGGGTCACGGCCTGGGGCTGGCTCAGTACGACCCGCCTGTTATCTCTCGCATCTGGTCTCTCGACCATCCTGTTGAGATCCAGCCTGGCATGACCTTTGCCCTCGAGACCCAACACGGCAAGCTTCACCAATACGGTGTTCGCCTCGAAGAGATGCTGTACGTGACCGAGACAGGTCACGAGATCGTCTCGACATACAAGAGCCACGAAATCATCGCCGTAGATTGAATTCGGTGACTCATCTGGTCGTTGACCTCGACGACCCGGCTGTCCTCGATCCGATGGTCGGAGGAGCCAAAGCGGCCTGGCTGGCCCGGGGCCGTGGCGCTGGGCTGCCAGTGCTACCAGGTCTCGTTGTGGCTGCTGCGGCCTCGGAGAGGTCGATCGGGATGGGTCGTGAGCGGCTGCAGAGCGGGGGGAGTGGCCTCGCCCGTTTGGCCATCTCGGAGAGGGGGCTTCCGGAGGAAGTTGCGATCGCTCTGGCTGGGGTCGAGCTCGGCTGGGTACGCCTGGTAGTGCGATCGTCGAGTGTCCTGGAAGACGCGGGCGAGTGGTCGGGAGCGTTCGCCTCGTATCTTGATGTGGGAGCCGCCGACCTGACCACGGCGATCGTTGGGTGCTGGACGTCGACGTTCTCGGTGGCGACCCTCGAGCGCTACCGGCAGGCCGGCAAGGAACCGGCGCCGTTGGCGGTGATTGTCCAGCCGTTCGTGGTCGCCAGTGCCGGCGGTACCGCGGAGGTCAACGGCACCTCGGTGATGATCCATGCGGTCGACGGATCTCCGGAGGGCCTGGTATCGGGGCACAGGCGCGGCCGTACAAGTGTGTATGACCGCACCTCGGGTTCGGTCCAGGAGTTCCCTAATCCGATCGTGGAGGCTGTGGTCCGCCTGGCCTTTGAGGCCCACAAGCGGATCGGCGCTAATTCGATGGAGTGGGCCGCGGGGGGAAATGGTGAGATTTTCATCCTGCAACTGGCAAAGTGGCAGCGGCCGGCCGTCACCGACGACCAGGTGGTCGTGCCCGACCATCCTGATCTGACTCGAGTAGCTCGAATCGTCCGACGTTTCCCAGGCGGCCTGGGCGCAGAATTGGTATTGCCATGGGCCCTGGCCTCCACCGATCCGGAATTGCTTGATGGGATTCCCGCCCTCACGGTCTCCGATCCGCCGCTTGCCCTCGCCGAAGCAAGTACTGCCTGCCGGGTGCTGACCAACCGTGTCTGGGGCAGTTCAGATGGCAAGGAATTGGCCAAAGAGTGTCTGGCTGAATTGGCCGGCGACCCTGCCGCCGGGCTCTCACGGATTGGGAGGCTGTGCGTGCCACTCACCGGTGAGGCGGCGCGGGTCATTGGGTTGATACGCGGCGCTGGCGTCCGCCTCCGCCAGCAGGGGGTCATCGGTCATCCGGACGAGGTCTGGTATTTGGACCTGAGCCAGATGCGCTCCTCGACTCTGCGGTTGGGGGTTGGTCGCTGGGAGCCATTGGGGGCGGCCGTGACCGCAGCTCACGGAGCGCGGGCAGGCGGAATCGCAGCCAG
>Ga0326597_10005463_pt1 | contig 17621 bp, 20 predicted proteins | sample RVTome_12_FD_203789 | JGI IMG/M metagenome (GOLD analysis project Ga0326597, IMG submission 203789) | Soil microbial communities from uranium-contaminated site in the Upper Colorado River Basin, Wyoming, United States - RVT100D185 | ecosystem: Environmental > Terrestrial > Soil > Contaminated >... | reverse complement strand
CAACGAAGAAGAGTCGGTGGTATTGAATTTGGCCCCGGAGTTAAATTTACATCTGGAGTTGCATTTGGAGGAATAAATTTCTTCGATCCCCAAATCTTCAATCACGATTTAGAAATTACTACCACCGAAAATGTAACCGTCATTAACGGTATTTATTAACTGCCATGGCAAAAGAACGACCAAAAATTGAAATATTTGATCCGGCAGCTGATATTGCGGCCAAATTTGATTACTACATTAAAATTGTAGTCGGCATATTAGTTGTAGCGGTTTTAACGATGTTATTTATGCTTGGAGGGATATTGTTAGATGCGTGGCACTTTAATTCCGCCGTTTATAAAGAGTATTCAGAAAAGATAGACACATTGGATATTTTGCAAAAAAGTAATGAAAGATTGTTTGAGGAAAATAAACAAAATCAAGAGATTATTATTCAACAACAAAAGCAGATTAAAGAGCTTTTAGAGAAAAAATAGCATGAGTGATTCTGATAAAAAATTACCGCCGCAGAAAATTGTCATCCAAAAACTTCGCGAGCGCGTGGATGCTTGGCGCGGCTTTTCTTTGCAGAGCGCAAAATTGCCGTATCCGAAAGAACCGCCGAAATATAAGCCGGTATTGCCATTTGAAAAAGAAATTTCTGAAACAACAGATTTACTCTTGCGGCATTGGTTTCGTCCATTTCCGCATGAATTGAAAGGAAAGGACGGAAAAAGTTATCGCTTCAAGTACTGGCCGCATCAGAGGCGCGCACTTGAAACTTTTATTTATCTCTATGAAGTTTGCGAGGTGCGTCGGCGCGAGGACATCTCTAAAGTGATTGATTTTGAAATTGTCCCTCAACGCGACGATTGGACCAAGCTCGGCGCGCAACTTGCAACTGGCTCTGGCAAAACCAAGATTATGGGTTTGGTAATTGCATGGAGTTATTTGAACGCGGTGATTGAAGGTGAAAAACATTTGAATATTGGCAAGCACAGTATTTTGATCGCGCCGAACTTGTTTGTACTTGACCGTCTTTTGGAGGACTTTTCGCCGTCAGACGAGAGGCCGGATATTTTCCACGGCGATCCGGTAATTCCAAAAGAGCTTGAGCGATATTGGAATCTCAAAGTGTATTCGCCGGAAACCGTGCCGAGCGAGCTTGCACCGGTGGAGGGCGCGCTTGTAGTTACCAATATTCACAAACTCTATCGAGAATCGGGAGAGGAGGGCGACGAGGAGGACGCGTTACTATCGAAAGAACTCGGTCTTTTTGAATCGGCGATGCCGAAAAAACTGGAAAATCAAAAGCGGTCTTTGATTGATAGTTTTAAGAATTCATCAAATATACTTCTCATCAATGACGAAGCGCATCATGTTCATGACGAGGATAAACATAAAGAGTACGAGAAAAAAACAAAGAACCTAAAGGAAATTGGTGCGAAAGAAAAGCAAGCAGCTGAAGAATTGGGTTGGATTCGTTCTATTAGGAATTTGGATAAACTCTGCGAGGTTGGCTTGCAGGTTGATTTGTCGGCTACGCTTTTTGAAGAAAAAGGGTCGCATAAAACAAAAAAGAACGATAAAGAGGAAATACGTTATCGTTGGATGGATTTATTCAAGCATACAGTTGATTTATATTCACTTGGCGATGCAAAACGGGACGGCATAATAAAACTCCCAAAACTGGAAAAGGTGAAGGTGTATGAGGGTGAAGATGTACGAAACATCATAAATTATGAGAAATTTGGATGGGAAAAATATGAATACCTACTTCGCACTGGTATTAAACGATGGCAGGAAAATCAGAAAAAATTTGATTTAGAGGGCGATAAACGCAAGCAAATTCTTTTCATTCTTTGCAATAACAAAATAGAAGCAGCGCAAATTTATAATTATCTGGTTTATAGAGAAATAGATGAGGAGGGAAAAGATTTATCGCAAGACAATCTGCCGGTGAAAGGGTTTTATGATGACGAAACCAAGCAAACTTTGTTTGTAAAAAACGATAAAACAACCGTCGTACAAATTCACATTGGAGAAAAAGAGCTTAAAAACGACAAGGAGTGGGAAAAGGTGCGTAAACTCGTGCACTTGATAGACAAAGAGTACATTGAGGACCCACAGATGAGGGGTGAAATTGTTGAAAATCCGTTCAATTTTATCGTCGCGGTGCTTATGCTTAAAGAGGGTTGGGATGTGCGGAATGTTAAGACCATTGTGCCGCTTCGGCCGTGTGATTCACGGACGCTGGCCGAGCAAACTTTGGGTCGCGGACTTCGCAAGATACACCAACCCGAAATGGACGATGAAGGCGCGGTATCTTCCAAACCCGAAAATCTTTATGTTATCCAGCACCCGTCATTTCAAGCGATTATTGACGAGATAGACGATATTGTGGATGAAGTAGATGCAGGAGAGAAAGAGCCGCCAGTATATACAGTCGTGAACCCACTCCCCGATGCAGAAGCGCGAAAAGCGCGTAATGTGAGGATGATTAAATTTCTTGGGCTGGTTGAGCATGTGAAAACTTGGCACGATAATTTTCGCGAGGCGGATTTGCCGGAGTTGTCGAAACGAAAAGAGTGGATTGAATCCGCCGACAAACTGAAAATTAAAACGCAATTCGAGAAAGATATTGAAAAAGGGCTTGAATTTGAGTTTGAGCAATCTGCAAATTATTATGGGTTGGATCGTTTGCTAATCTCCGGCTATGTCCGGCCGATTTTGAGTGAGTTGCGCTTGTCGTATTCAGATAAATTACGGGTGCTGGACGTGGTGAAGCGATTTTTAGAAAAGCGAGTTTTTGATTTTCCTGCTGGTGCGTCATTGCGACTAGATTCGGTAGACGAAAAGACGGACAAAATTGTAAAGAAAAATGTTTTTAATGATGATGTGATGAGGGATGTAAAACAAGAGATCGTTAAATTTATCAACGGATTACGTTCAAACGAGAAACCAGCGACCGACAAATTTGATATTTTGGAAAGCAGAGTTATTGAGCCATATCAGGCAATATTTGAAAATGCCCTTGAAAATCCGGAGCGGGCCGGTTTTGATAAGCAATGCATGGCTAACAATGACGAGTTGCGTGCCGCACAATTACTGGACGCATGTGAGGATGTGAGTGGTTGGATTTATAATCACCAGCAGGGTGTGGGATATAATTTCGAATATCTTTGGCAGGGATTTTATGTGAATTACTTTCCAGATTTTGTCGCACGCGCACATGAAGGTGGCAGAGTTGTGAATTACATTATCGAAGTAAAGGGACGAATGGACGAGCGCGACAAAGCGAAAAAGGAGCGTGGCGAGAAATATGTTTCTATGCTAACGGAGGCAGATCCGGAAAAAGAGGAGTGGCGTTATTTGTTCATTCAAGAAAATTCACAGATTGGGAAGAAAGATATAAGCTGGTGGGAAAATCGAAGCGTTTTTAAACTCGGAGATTTATACAGGCATAATGAGGGATAAATACGCCGCCGCCAAAAATTCCATCTGTCCCCGCAAGAACACGGCGGAAGGGGGGTGTGGGGGGAATTCCGCCGTGTTCTTGCAAAAAATAGAGGCCAGCCCCGCCGCCTTGCTTGTCAAAGCAAAGCACCACAGAAAAATACTCTTTTTATTAAGAGAAAAAGAAATCCGGCGCGCGCAAAATGAAAAGAGCAAAGAGTATTTTTTTGTGGTGCGGCGAGTGGTAGCGAGCGGCGGCGGGGCGGCTTCATTCGTCGGGGGTTTCCCGAAAATGGGTTCGGATTTCGTTCAGGGTGTGGAGCCAAGGTTTGGTGTGGCAAACGACCCGTCCCCGTCAGGTCGTTTTGCTTTTAGATACAAGGATGCAGACGGCAATGGGACGCAAGTCACTCTTTCATTCCCGTCCCTGTCAAAAATTGCTAAAATAGAAACGTCTCGAATTTTCTTTCTCTTTTGCGGTTCGAGTTCTGTCCCCGTTATGCCTTTCACATGATTAAAACATGAGCTTTGAATATCTTTATTTTGCAATCATTTTTTTCTTTGCCGGTGTCGCGCCAGAGTTGACCGGATTTGGCGTAGCTACGATATCAATGGTGCTTTTGCCGTTTTTCTTCCCGTTATCAGTCACGATACCACTCGTCGCTATCATCTCAGCAACCGCGACAGGGATTGTTGCCCTGCGAACGAAAACAAGAAATCTTTTGAAATACCTGCGACCGCTTCTTTTCGGCTCCGCGTTTGGTGTTACCTTGGGAATGTTATTCCTGTATTTTCTTGACGAACAGTCCCTCACGACGATACTGGGCGTCTTTCTTATTGTATACTCTCTCTACAGTTTAGTTTTCAAAGGACACTTTTTGCCGAAGGGAAAGATTGTCGGAACCGCCACGGGCATCGTGGCGGGGTTTTTTGGCGCTTCGTTCAATATACACGGACCACTCGTTGGACTCTATTCGTCGTCAAACGATGATCTGTCCAAGATTGAGATAAAAGATCTGATGGCAACCTATATGTTCTTTACAGGCGTCTTTACCATCCTCGGCCATACTATCGCCGGCAGAATATCTGGCGATGTTTTACTCTATGCACTTTTCGCTCTACCGTTTCTTTTTGCGGGCCTCATGGTTGGAAGAGTAATCTTTAATAAAATTAACGTCTCATGGGTCAGGCGCGGTATTTATTTCTTCGTCCTTGCGGCGGGCATTGCGCTTCTGCTGTGACGAAAATTAGATAACAACAAGGGTTGTATTTTGTACTCACTTTGTTAAGGTGAGAAATATACCGCAAAATCTGCATAGTCAGCAGGTTTTTAGTATTAAAAAGTAATTGATAATCACTATATGCAACAAAAAACAGTACTCATTACCATTGCCGGGCTTCTTGTCATAGCTATCGGTGCATGGTTCTTTATTTCAAACGGAGAAACTCCATCGCAAAACGACACATCGGAGCTCTCTGACACAGTTGCTCGTGTCAACGGCGAAGAGATTACGCGTACGGAATTGGAGAACTCTGAAACACAACTGGCCACACAACAAGGAATTGACATCGGGTCACTGGACACAGCAACCCGTGAACAACTACAAGCACAGGCCCTCGATGCGCTGATTGCAAACGCGCTCATTCAGCAGGTTGTCGCAAGCTCGGGGATTGTCGCAACGGAAGCTGATGTTGACGCTCAAATAAACACAATCAGAGGTCAGTTTCAAGACGACGCAGAGTTCCAGGAAGCACTCTCCGGACAAGGGCTTTCTGAAGCTGGTCTCCGTGAGCAAGTTAGAGGAGAAATGGTTACGCAGACATATCTCGACCAAACATTAGATCTTGCGTCAGTCACTGTCACTGATGAGGAGGTAAACGCGCTCTATGAACAAGAAGCTGTTGTAACGGAAGATGTACCTCCGCTCGAAGACGTGCGCGGACAGATCGAATCGTTTGTCATTCAACAAAAACAACAAGAGCTCCTTGCAGCGCACATTCAGCAACTCCGTTCTGCCGCCGATATTGAAATACTGATTTAGTGGAGTGGTAAAAGCTCACTTCCCCCACCGCAGAGGAAATGTATCCGCGCATAAAAGCAGTTCGAATCCTATTTCCGTTTTTCGTGAAGTGACACAATAGTATTCTTAAGGAGTTAGAGTCGCATCCCCGGAGCAAAGAAATGGTGAATTTGGTGTGGGGGCTTGCCCCCGAGGGATTATATTGTGGGCTACTTGTGTCGGTGATTGAGGCCTGAATATAAGTATGCTTTACTTTGTACGTGAAGCGAAACCTGCTATTTGTATGCAGTGCAAACCTCAACAGAAGTCCAACTGCAGAGAGTCTATTTAAAGACTCAAACATCTACAACGCAAAATCGGCAGGCGTATTTAGTGGGGACCATGTTGTGAGTCAAGATTTAATAGATTGGTCCGATATTATATTTGTTATGTCTGAGAAAGAAGACGGGCATTTAACTTCACTGAAGAACAACTTTAATCTTGATGGAAAAGAAGTCTATGATTTGGACGTTTCGGATATCTACGATGAAAAAGACCCTGAACTTGCAAGTATTTTAAGAAAGAAGCTGTCTCACTACCTCAAGGATTCCTCATAATGCAAAATGAAGGAGGGCCACCGGAGCAAAGATTTGGCGTGGCAACATTTTTGAAAATGCTGGCTGTGCCCTTTTCTCCTTTTTCTTCCCTTCTTTTTTCCATGGACCCTGATTCAGTTGATAGAGTAATTTATTTAAATCCAAGAGTCTAGAGAAAAATTCAAGGTTCGACCTTGAAGTCCTCAAGACATTTTTTAAATAATGTGATACGGTGCTGTCAGATTCCGCGCAACATAAGGGAAAAACAACATGACAAAAAAACTTGCCGTACTTGCATCTGGAAAAGGCTCTCTTTTTGAGGCAATCGTCGAGGATGGATTGCCGATTGAGCTCATGGTTGCCGACCGCAAGTGCCGTGCGCTAGATATTGCCAAGGCGGCAAACATACCCCACGTGCTCAAGTCGCGCACCTTTGGCAAAGAATTCGATCGAAAAAAATATACCAGCGAAATGCTCACGCTGTTGCGCGAGCACAATATTGATCTGGTCGCCATGGCCGGCTTTATGACGGTATTTTCGCCACTCATGTTTGAAGAGGGTGCGTACCAAAGCAAAATCCTGAACACCCATCCATCACTGCTACCTGCCTTTACGGGAGCCCATGCGGTACAAGATGCAATAGAGTATGGGGTTAAGGTCTCTGGATGTACCATCCACTGGGCGACGAAGGATCTCGATGCAGGACCGATTTTACTTCAGTGCGCTGTCTCTGTAGAGCCAGACGACACCGCCGAGACCCTGCACGAGCGAATCAAAAAAGTTGAGCGGCAATCCTACCCCCCACTACTTTGGGAGCTCATCAAATAGCGGACCCGCCTATTTTGGAAACCCACCGCAGTGGGTTTCTACCTTTATACGTCCATCAGTTCAGGCGAAGGGTCATGCTCCTTGGTGCTATCGCTTGAGAGCAGTGCGAGCGCAAGTACTGCCGCCGTAAGACCAAAATCACGAACGCCAATCTCATTAAAACCAACACCAAGGGTAATAAGTGCCATATGCAGAGCAAGCAATCCGGCTACATAGCGCATCCAAAAGCCAGTTATAAGCAGTAGGCCAAAAACAACTTCAAATAGTCCGTTGCCAAATACTATCGCCTCTGGTGAAAGGCCAGAAAAATTTGTCGCCCATACCGGCACCCATCCTATCCAACCTTGCCCGTCAAGAACCTGCGAAAATCCAAACCACAAAAACACTGCCGAAAGGCCAAGGCGCAATACCATCATCCCCGCCTGTCTACTGTCCATGTATTTCATACTACACTCTAACAATACGTATTTGCTCTGCTGCCCTGTGGATTACCCCCACACTTTTCCCCACGCAACACATTTGCGGGGTCTCTGGAGCGCGACGGCGCGAAGCTGAGGGAATTTTCAGCAGAAAATTCCCGACCCCGAAAATATGTTGCGTGGGGAGAGACGGAAATTATTTTCTCGCTTTCTTTTTTGGAGCGGTTTTCTTTGAGGATTCTTTTTTGGGGGACGCTGTTTTCTTGGCATTTGCTTTTTTGTTTGCCGCCTCTTTCTCCATCGTCTGTGTCACCACCTCCCGAAGGGCAACCATATCGACTTCTTTTTTGGGAACTCCCTTGGGCCTTTTTGAATTCTGCGCCCCTGTCGCTCCCCCCTCTTCCTGAACCATAGGAGTTAGTAGCTTCAGGATTTTGTCCAGCGTAGCGTTTATCTTCTCGAGCTGTGCGCCGTAATTCCCTTCATTTCTAGCGCCACCATCTTGTGCAGGCCGCCTGTCAGAGAAACGTGGCTGTGATTCTCTTCCCCTATCACCAAAATGCCGTCCACCTCCTACGTCTCTGCGCCCTCGCGAGCCGTCATCCCCTTGCCTTCGAAAGCACTCCCTACAAAAAATTTGCTTGTCTCCCGTGGGTCGGAAAGGAACCTCACAGCTCTTGCCACAATCACTGCATATTGCTTTGTGCATCTCAGGGCGATCTCCGTCTCTCCCACCATGAAATCCTTTACTACCGCCTCGGTCACCACCAGATCCTCGTCCGCCAAATTTTCTTCCTCCCCTTCCCCCACTAAAATTATTCCCTTTGCTGAAATTACTCATATTGATTTACGCTAGATATTGTTACGTAGGGTGAATCCTATGTCCTTTTCCACCGAAAAGCAATAAAATGGAAACTTTTTCTTTGTGACCAACGACAATAATGCGCACATTATGCACGCTGAGGCAAAGAGCTGACAAACGCTCGAAAATGAGGTATAAGTTGCCGTAGACTATAACCACGGCCAACAGGAGCAGGTCATGACTGACACTATGCGCGTTATAACACCACTCGGATTCGGTGAGATCGAGGGGTCTCGCCTGCCAAGCCGTCTCTCGGTGAAATCGGTCGAGGTACTACTTGATCGGCCCTTTTTGGGCAAACGACAGCAGTACTTCTCACCGCCCGACATACTTCCGTTCGGAGATTGGGGCGTCATAAAAATTCTCAACGTGATTGGAGTGGGAAAAATCTCGAACCTGCAGTTCTTCTCTTCCGAGGAGGAGGCACTGCGGTACGAAGCAGGCCGGCCGCCGCCAGACGAGACGCATATTCTCATCAACATCGATCATGGGACGGCAACAGTAGATCAGTCGCTCGGTCTTGGGGCGGCAGATTTTCTGCTTGTGAACCCATGGGTAGACTGTTGGGCGGCAGAACGAGGCGAAATGTTTGACGATCGAGAACATGCCGCAGGCGCCTTTGAGCGCGAGCTTGAGTCAATCGCTGGCTCAACAGGCGTTTCCGCATCGGCGATGCTCTCGACTCGTGACGGGACAATGCTATGGTTCTACATTTGCATCGCCCCGCCTCAGGGAGTTATCTTTAAACGAAAGTTTGAAGGTGGCCATAAGATGAAAAGCCGTCTTCCGTTTCGACCGCCAAGAATGAAACATTGATTGGCCAAACAATACTCCCAAGACCCTCTCCTCACCGAACAATAGTAGGGAAGAAAGAATGGCAGATGAAACAGCGGTCCTCCTCATCGACATGCAGGAGCGGTTTGTCTGCATGTTGTGGCGCCACACTAGGAGACGTCTTGTCAAGGCGCAAATCGAGTTGCTACAGCACTGTGCCCGCGAGAATGTCCCTCTTTTTGTTCTTCAATACATTGGCGACGGGGACGTCATTGAAGAGTTGTGGGAGGCGATCGAGAATGTGCCACGGGCGCAGTTCATAACAAAAAATTGGGACGATGGCTTTAATGAAACCAACCTTGGCGGTTACTTAGAGGAGCTGAGAGTAAAGTCGCTCGTCCTAACCGGCGTTAATGCGAGCTTTTGCGTAAAGAAAACTGCACAGACAGCTGTTCGCCTTGGCTATAAAATAGCCACCGCAAGCTCGCTCATCGCCAACTATGCTATGTTGCAAAACCTGTTCTTCCAGGACGACTACCAGCTGCATCGTCGCTGGTATAAAAGGAATGGCGTCTTCCACACAGAAGAAGTGCCGCCCGAGCGCTTGTTTCTGACATGAGTACAATGAATCTAACGCCGCCCGGCTTTGCCGGGCGGCATTCTTTATCTCACCCCAAAGGTACCCTTGGGAACTCTTGGAAACTTCTCATAATGCGTAAAAGTAGTGTATACTCATGCGGTATGGCAAAAAGAAAAACGGGCGTAGGGAAAATGAAGCAGTCGCGTTCGCGAAAGACCAAAAAGCGGCTCGAGGCAAAAAAAGAAATGCTTGCTAAAAAGATGGCAAAGCGCCGGAAAAAGTAACGCGCAATTTCAAAACAGAACAACGACTCCTCGGTGCCCTTTCCGAGGAATTGTTATTGCCTCACAACGATACTGAGTGTAGTTGCTTATTCAGCGCACAAACACACGGCGCATTAGGACGTAAAGGTGATGTGCCAGCGCGCGTCACTCTCTCGCTTGTCTGTGCTGTATAGCACCCGCATCTCTTCCATCTTTTCGCGATAGCGGCGCACAAATGGATTTTCTGTCGTGCCTTTTATCATAGGGGATTATTCTACCTAATGCCGATGAACCTCCCATGAACTCTATTTTATCCAAACGTGTATAATAGACGCATGGCACACCATCGCACGCACGGCTTTACCAAATGGGTAAAAAGTATTCCCCTCTCTGTATGGCTATTCATGACGCTGTTTGTGCTTACTGCAGGCGCAATCGGCGCCCTATCATGGTACGGCTATGATTCCTTTATGCGCCTCTCTACCCGCACCAATTCGCTTGAAACACAGCTTGCGTCCACGACGGAACTCCTCATGACAAATATCGAACAGACAAACACAACTCTCGCCGACGCACTCGAACAAGAACGTCAAAAAGCGGTAGCACTCGAAGCGCGCCTCGGTACATTTCAACAAGAAGTCGGCAGTATCTCCGGCACGGTAACAACGCTTGAGAAGTTGAGCAAAACCGACCCAGAGCTTTTGCAAAAGTACTCGCGGGTCTTTTTTCTGAATGAGCATTACGCGCCAGAGCGCACCGTTGAACTCCCCGATCTATATGAATACGACGAGGAACGCCATTTGCAGGTGCATACACAAACGTGGCCGTACCTCAAGAGCATGCTCGACAAAGCAAAGCAGGACGGGATGGAGTTGTATGTATATTCTGCCTACCGTCCATTTGAGGAACAGCAAGCACTCAAAGGGCAGTATGTCGTTACCTACGGTGCAGGCACCGCAAACCAATTTTCAGCCGACCAAGGATATTCGGAACATCAGCTCGGTACAAGCGTCGACCTAATTACAACCGGTATCGGTGGCACGCTCGAAGGATTTGAAAATACAACTGCCTACCAATGGCTCGTTCAGAATGCCCATAGGTGGGGCTACGTCCTCTCCTACCCTGAAGGTAACACACATTATGTTTTCGAACCGTGGCATTGGAGATTTGTCGGCATCAAACTCGCTACCGACCTTCGGAGCAGTGGGAAAAATTTCTATGACCTCGACCAGCGCGAGATAGACGCATACCTTGTTTCCATTTTCGAATAGTCCTAACCCTACACTTCATAGAGGTTCCCCGCCCAAGGGGCGGAAAATTAACCTATATTGCGTCTTCGCTCGGACGAAGTGTGAGCAAGCCCCCACTTCGCTCCTCGCTAGCCGCAATAAGAACATCACTACAACCTGCCAATTATGGTGCTCTAGCCGCAATTGTGCGGTATTTGACCATATGCGTACCTTCATACAGAATAAGCGCATGCAGGTAGTACCTATGCCGCTAGGAAAAACGGTTATTGAAAGAAAAACAATTCTCCTTGCGGGGTTATTTTTAGTCACCTCCTTTGGCTTGGCGTATGTTGGGATGTCCTTATACTTCTCGGGAATTGCATACCCATCGGTGGTGTGGGCAACATGCGGGGTTGCTCTCGGCGCATTTATACTCTGCGGATATCGGATATGGCCAGCCATTGCGATCGGAACATTTCTTGGCATTATGTTTGCGGGTGGTTCATTCACTGTCTCTCTCCTCATCGGCGCCACGTCAGTCCTACAAGCGACAGTTGGGACATGGGCGCTTGAGCGCCTTTCCTTCAATCCTTTGTTCTCCCGTTTGAGAGATGTATTCGCTTTTATAATTACGACTATTTTTATATCCTCCATCATCGCTACGGTGGCGACACTCGCGATGTGGGTAGAGGGGTTCGTGCCTGGCACTGATATCTTTTTATCGTTCGGCCGATGGTGGCTCTCAACCGTCCTCGGTATTCTCACACTCGGCGCATTAATTATCCGTTGGGGAGCCGGGCCATTTGCCCGCAAGGAACCTTTTGAGTGGGCCGAGAAAATAGTGTCTTACCTTCTTCTTGTTGCCATTTCCGGTATTATCTTCTGGATCCCTTACACGCAGTTGTTTGGTATCCCAACTGGATACGCCATCTTTGTTCCGCTCATTTGGATAGCTTTGCGAATCGGTCCGCGCTCTATGACGCTTGGTCTATTTTCTATGACGACAATCGCCCTCTCGAGCACTTTAGTTGACTCGCCCGATCTTCCAAATGGTATGCTCGGTACACGAATCTTCTCTATTGAGGTTTTCAGTGTGGTTATTTCCACCGTCTTCATGATACTCACCATCATTTCAGAGGAAAGAAGAAGCACAATGCAAAAACTTGAGGAACATGTTGGGGAATTGGAACATGCTCTGCAAAAGATAAGTGTCGATGCAAAAACAAAAACAGAATTTCTTGCAATACTCTCCCATGAACTAAGAAACCCCCTCGCTCTCCTCAATACATTAATTGAGCTCATCAACATCAAGGGACTTCACTCAAAGGATGCTCCCCATTTAATCGAACGCATGGGTGAACGGGTCCGTACGATGGTGCGCATCTTGGACGACACTCTGGATGTTTCCCGCGTTTTAAAACGAAAGTTCATCCTCAAAAAAGAAACCGTTGAGATCCAAACTATCATAGAACATTCGGTTGAGACCGTAGATGCACTCATAAAACGAAACAACCACACATTTACCATGTCCCTTCCCAAGCATACCCCCTACCTCCATGCAGATCCTGTACGCCTTGAGCAAATCATCGTAAATCTACTCACCAATGCAGTAAAATACACACGTCCAAAGGGAACCATTACCCTCACGGGCAAAAATACGGATGGTTCATTTGTGCTTAGTGTACGTGATAACGGCATTGGTATTGCGCCAGAAATGCGTAAGCTTATATTTGAGCCGTTTTTGCAAAGTGATCGTCAAATGCACACCAGCGGCACCCTCGGCCTCGGTCTTTCAATCACAAAATCGCTCGTTGAGTTGCATGGCGGTAGTATAGAAGCACATAGCAAAGGAGTCGGACATGGAAGTGAATTTATCGTTCGCCTTCCTGTACCAAAAACCGTGCAACTCCCCCTGCAGAAAATGCAGCCGAGGGAACAAAACAAAACACACACAAAAGAAAAGCACGGAAAAAGCGCGACCTCATATAAAGTGCTTGTGGTTGACGATAGTAGAGATGCCGCACATGGTATTGGCGAGCTTCTAACAATTAAAGGATACGTGGTAGAACTGGCATATAGTGGAGATGAAGCGCTTAGAGCGGCAAAAAAATCCGCGCCGGATTTTATTTTACTCGACATCGGACTACCTGACATGAGCGGTCTGGACGTTGCCCGTCGTTTGCGCGCACAAGGCACGCCGTCAATTTTGATTGCCTTGACCGGCTATGGGCAAGATAGCGATAGATTAGAAACAAAACTCGCTGGGTTCAGCACCCATCTTACAAAACCAGTCAGTATTGCACAGATTGAATCGGCCTTCCGCGCTACAATAAAGGAGAACGCCCCACGCATAGATACGTCCTCTGGTACATAGGTGCGCGCTCGAGAAGTCGACTGCGAAATCACCTCCACACGCGCGGTGCTATTCAAAAATACCAAGAGCGGCTATCGCAAAGAGACCAAACAAAAGAACAAGCGCCCGGAAGAATACTCCAATGCCGTTATTGGCACTGCGGTGCATTTCGGGTATAAGGTCGACAAATGCGATGTAGAGAAATCCTCCCGCAGCCGCCGCGGTCAAAAACGGCACAAGCGTCTCCACTACGCCCGCAAAGAAAATGGTAAGTGCGGCACCGACAAATGCTGAAAGCCCAGAAAGTACATTTGCAAAAAGAGCGCCAAGACGGCTAAACCCAGACTGCAGTAAAACCCCAAAATCACCAATTTCCTGCGGTATCTCATGCAGTGCTACCGCAATGGTTGCAATAATACCCGTTTCTATGCTGAGCAAAAAAGCGGCGGCAATGATTACTCCATCGAGTGTATTGTGAAGAACATCGGCGACAAGAATGAGACGTCCATAGGGTCGTATTTCCACGTCGCAACCTCTACATCCTTCCTCCGAGATATGCGTCTGGTGATGATGATGCCAATGGAAAAACCGCTCTAGTATGAAAAACCCTGCAATTCCCGCCACAATAGTGCCAATACTTGCCATAGGAGAAATTCTCTCTACGGCTTCTGGAATAAGGTGAAAAATAGCGCCTCCTAAAAGGCCACCTGCAGAAAGTGCTATCAGATACGGAAGAATGCGCCGCAATTGTATTTCACTGACGGCGAGCGTAATGACCCCGATCAAGGAAATGGCGGTTACACCGGCTACGCTTGCATATATATACAGTATGGTTGTGCTCATGAACAGTACTATATCTCATGCCCTTTCCGTGTACCAGAGACATCGTCGTATAGAGCACAATATATACTATCTCTTCTTCTTGTTCACCAAGAGAGACCCGCGGCTCCTTGCCGGCTTGCCCCCACGCCTACCAAAAACCTCTATGCACTTCGGGCATTTACAGCCATGCGGTTTTATAAACTCGTTGAAGTATTCGTCGCCATAATCGCAAAATAGTTCCTCCCCCGCTCTTATATTCTTTTTCGCGTATATCATAATGCGCGTGCCATCAATTTCCGCTTCGCAGTTTGGCTCACATGAGTGATTGATATACCGTGCAATATTCCCCCGATGCGACCCGCTAACGGTTACTTTCTCGTCAATCTCGAACAGATATTTTGTTTTGAGCGTATCGGCAACCGAGGTTGAAATAAGGTGTCCCGTGTATTCAATAACAAATGCGCCGCGTTTGATGGGAACTTCGGTGTATAACCCCAGCCCTCTACCGGGCGCAGAGCGCTTCACCATGAGGCCGCTGTGTTGTTTCCGTCTCGATTTTCGAAAGCTCACGATACAGGAGTATACCATGGAGGCAGAAAATGTAGCTCTAAAAGACGTTGCTTTTCAAAAACCCCCGCAGTGCTTTTGTGAAGCATCTTTCCGTGGCACAATAGTCCCATGCCAGCCCCATTCCCCGGTACCGACAGTGTTTCGAGCGCTATTGCTGATGTGGGCATGGGTGGCTCTTTTCTTTTCTTATTTGGCAGTATCGCCGTATTTCTCATATTTGTGCTCTACGGCGTTATTCTTGCATACCATTGGTTTCGATACAGTCACCATGCGGCGGCGGCAACGCTCTCTTTAATCGTGTACGCTGTAGGCGGGTTTATTCTTTTTAGTATTCTGTTTTCATCCGCCGCTCTCTTATCTGTTTAATATATGGCGCACTTTCACACACAAGACGATGAGGTAACCCTCATACAAACAAAAAAACATTGGTTCGTTTTTGTGAGAGCGGCGGCGGCAACACTCCTTATAGGAATCATCCCTGTTGTCGCAATTGGATACGCCGCAACCTTTGGACTCTTTGGAGGGCTCGGAGAAACGGCAACGGCCGCAATTCTCTACGCGAGCTCACTGTGGATCATTGGCACCTTTATGGTACTCGCTACGGTGTGGACAAATTATTATCTCGATACATGGATTGTAACGGACCGGCGCATTGTGTATATAGAACAAATATCTCTTTTTCATAGAGAGGTTGCAACACTTCGGATGGAGCGTGTACAAGATGTCACCGTATCCGTACAGGGAGTATTGGAAACGCTCCTCGGTTTTGGAACACTGCAGGTGCAAACTGCAGGGGCAGTCGCCGAATACACGGTTATTAAGGGAGTTCCGCGTCCGGAAGATATACGCAACGCCATCTTAAAGCAGGTCGACCGTTACTCGGAGCGGCACATGGCGTCCCTTACAGATAATGACGCAATGGCCCCCCACGATACACACACCGAATAGTTCTTCAGGGGAAATAGCAACAAGATTTCGTCAAACGTCTCCCACGCAATATATTTTCTTCCGTCTCTGGAGCGCGACGGCGCGAAGCTGACTTCGTCAGGCCAAAGGCCGACTTCGTCCTGGCTACGCCGGAGGCTACGCCAAGGCGAGCGTGCCGACGGCTGAGGGAATTTTCAGCAGAAAATTCCCGACCCCGAAAATATATTGCGCGGGGAGAGATCGCTCCCACTCCTATTGGGGTATTGCTTTTTGTTGTGCCATTGATGTGTATTGAGAGGTTCTCTGTTGTATTAACATTCGTTTGTCACTTGGTTTTATTTTGAAAAAGCACAACGATATCCCAATAGGTGTGGGAGGCGGAGATTTCGCCCCTGCCACCTCCCTCGCCTAGGCGACCGTTTTTTGTTATCATCAGTATCAATGGCGAAAAAAATCTCCACCGACCCATACAAAGGCGTCCGCGACTTCTACCCGGAGGACCAGTTTCTTCAGCGTTTCTTGTTTGAAACCATGTCGCGCGTATGCGAGTCATTTGGGTACGAAGAGTACAGTGCCTCTTTACTTGAACCGTCCGAGCTCTACCGCGGCAAATCATCGGAGGAAATTGTGAACGAGCAGACCTACACATTTACTGATCGCGGCGACCGCGAGGTAACTCTGCGCCCGGAGATGACACCAACCGTAGCGCGCATGATTGCCGCGAGAGAGCGTACTATTGCATTTCCCGCACGCTGGTATTCCATACCAAATATTTTTAGGTACGAGCGCCCTCAACGCGGCCGCTTGCGCGAACACTGGCAGCTCAATGCCGATATCTTTGGCGTCCCAGGCATCGAAGCAGACACCGAAATAATTGCACTCGCGCACCGTCTGATGATTGAGTTTGGTGCAAAAGAGAATGACTTTGAAATTCGCGTTAACGATCGCAATATTCTTGAGGCGCTCTATGGTGAGGTGAAACTTCCGGCATCCATGCGCCAGCAGGTAACCCGCGTCCTCGACAAACGCGCTAAACTAAGCGAAAGAGCATTTGCGAGCGAACTGGCCGCGGCCTCTGGTGATGTGTCTTTCTCTAAGGCAATTATAGAGGGGCTCTCGCGCATTGCCTCAAATTCGCAGATAGAAGAACTCTTTTCACACCTCAAAACCTACGGTGTAGGAAATGCAGTTGTGGACACGTCGATTACGCGCGGTTTTGATTACTATACAGGAATTGTATTTGAGGTATTTGACACAAGTACTGAAAACGCACGTTCTCTCTTTGGCGGTGGGCGCTATGACAACCTACTTCAAAATTTTGGAGGCGATTCTGTTGCCGCTGTCGGATTTGGGATGGGTGATGTCACTATGCGCGACTTCCTCGACACACATGACCTGACGCCCGCATACGCACCCGCCACCGAACTCATGCTTTGTCCCCTTTCTCCAGAATTTTTTAAGCGCACTATAGAGCTCGCACAGGCACTCCGAAGCTCGGATGTAACCGTTGCTATCAACTATTCTCTAAGGCGCGCTGGCGAACAAATTGCACAGGCGGACAAAATGAAAATACCGTTCGTTATCTGCATCGGCGAGAAAGAGTCAGAGAGTGGAAAGTATACAATCAAGCATCTAGAAAGCGGCTCTGAAACGACCCTCTCTGCCGAGCGCATTGCCGACCATATGTTCTCCTCGGCCGGATAAAGATTACATGGTGTATATGAGTACCCCCCGCGTTATTGTCTTTGATATTGAGACAATCCCCCAACCGGGGGCAACTTCGTTTGATGCGCTAACGCAAGACATTACCGTTGTCGGTATACACGATTCAAAGAGCGGCACATACCGATGCTTTGAGGTAGAGGAACTCCCGGAGTTGTGGAAGATACTAGAGCAATCCGACATTCTCGTTGGGTATAACTCGGACCATTTTGATATTCCTGTTCTCAACCGGTACTATCCG
>Ga0326597_10005462_pt1 | contig 17624 bp, 14 predicted proteins | sample RVTome_12_FD_203789 | JGI IMG/M metagenome (GOLD analysis project Ga0326597, IMG submission 203789) | Soil microbial communities from uranium-contaminated site in the Upper Colorado River Basin, Wyoming, United States - RVT100D185 | ecosystem: Environmental > Terrestrial > Soil > Contaminated >... | reverse complement strand
GAGCGCCCCCGCCCCCTCGGCGTCGGAAGCGGTGATGATCGGCGTATTGACCCAGAAAAACCCGTTCTCGTCGAAAAACCGGTGGATCGCCCGGGCCAGCGTGTGCCGCACCCGGGTCGCCGCGCCAATGACGTTGGTCCGCGGCCGCAGATGCGCCACCTCGCGCAGGAATTCGAGCGTGTGCGGCTTTGGCTGGATCGGGTAGGTGTCCGGGTCGTCGACCCAGCCGATCACCCTGATCGCGCTCGCCTGCATCTCGAATTTCTGGCCCTTCGCCGGCGACGGCACGATGGTCCCCGTCGCCTCCACCGCGCAGCCGGCGGTCAGCCGCAGCACCTCGCCCTGGTAATTGGGCAGCGTGTTCGGGGCGACCACCTGCACCGGGTGGAACGACGACCCGTCCGACAGGTGGACGAACGAAACCCCCGCCTTCGAGTCCCGCCTGGTGCGCACCCAGCCCTTGACCGTGACCGGCGCATCCGCTGGCGCCCCGCCGGCCAGGATCTCGCGCGCGCTGAACTCTCGCCGCTCCATCGGGCGAGAGTTACCCAGCCCGGGCCGCCTTGTCCAGCGATCCCGGGTCCAGCGATCCCGGGTCCAGCGATCCCGGCCGCCGTCCGCGCCGCTGCGCCGCCTGCATCTGCTGGAAATCAGCAGGCGCTCGCGGTGCGGCTGCAGCTTTGTGGCGCCGCCATCGCGTCCGCCGTCGGCACTCGGTGTCGCACCCGACCTTCCGCATGGGGGCGGACCCTGGCACACGAATTTGGCGGATTTGTGTTCCTGTTGTGTTCCGGTCGGCGAGGCGGATTGCGTTGTAGAGGACCCCTTGGCCGGGCTTGACCCGTGGAACGGGTAGCCCGGCAAGGGTTGAAAAACCCTATGTAATCCGCCACTTTCCGATCGTTCCTGCCGCAACGTCCCTTTGTGGGGATACAGGTGGGGATACACATGGAGCATCTGAGAGTGGCACGGCAGCCAAGAGCCTCGTTCGATTCGCACAGAGGGAGACTCGTCATCAACTGGCGCATCCCTCGCGGGCTGCAAGCGTTGCTGTCGCCGGAGGTATGCGCTCGCATATCCCGCAACGGTAAATGGTATCGGGATCGTTTTCCACAAAATGCCAGCCCGGAGCAAGCCGCTCGGCTGGAAGCCGAACGATTGGTCGAATACCACGCCATCATCGATGGTGCCCGTGAAGCGCTGGCATCGCCCGAACGGCGCTCGGAAGTGCTGGCGCGGCTCGCCGACAAAGCCGCCGGCATGATGCTGGCGCAGGGTGATCGCCTTATCGCGCTGCAAGCCGGTATGCGGAAGCTCCATGACGATCGCGAGTCGGTGGGCCGGCTGGCTGCCCTCGGTGTCGTGATGCAGTCACCGGAAACGACGCCGGGCGGCAAGCCGATCACGATTGATGAAGTGGTGCGGGTATGGTCGAACGAATACCGCCAGAACGATGAGCCATTGCACCGCGAGCCGAGCGACAGCGCCAAGGCGGCAAAGGCCGGCGTCTTGCTCTACATGTTTGAGACCCTGAAAAAGCCGGACGACATGCGGCAGATCACCGCCGCCGATCTCAGGAAGCATCGCGCCTACCTGATAGGCGATCCCCGGCCGGGCAAGAAAGGCCGCAAGCCGAACGTCTATGATCATATTCAGCAGATCATTACCTGCTTCAACGCCGCCGAACGGAACGGCTTGCTCACGACCAACCCAGCCGAAAAACTGCAAAACGTCAACAAGGATAAAGGCAAGCGCCCGCGCTTCACGGAAATTGAGCGGATCGCCGTGTTGCGGGCGGCGCTGGAGTGCGAGCCCGACGTGAAATGGGCGCACTGGATTAGCGGCTGTACCAGCGCCATCCCGAGCGAGCTTCGTTTCCTTACCCCCGGCCACTTCTACATCGAAGACGGCTACAAGGTGGTGGACATCAAGCCGCCGCCCGGCTACCGGCTCAAGACCGAGTACCGCCCCCGCTGCCTGCCGCTGCACCCGGCGCTGCTCGCCCAAGGGCTGTGGGAACGGGTCGAACAGGTACGGCGCGAGCGCGGCGACAGCGCGCCGCTGTTCGCCAGCTTGACCGAGGCTCAGTTCAGCCAGCACATAAACGCGGTGGTTCACCGGCTCAAGAAGACCGGGGTCATCGTCGATGAGCCGAGCGGTCCCCGCAAAACCTTTTACAGCCATCGCCATAGCGTCATCACCGCGTTGGACGGCCGCAAAATCCTGGACGATGAAGGCCGCGAGGTTGACGCCTCCTACATCGTCGGCGGGCATTCGCCGCCCGACGTGCACAAGGCACACTATGTGCACGTCACCATGGCGCGGCTCTACAAGGCGATAGAAACGCTCAGCGCTCCGGCGGTGACCGCATAATGGAATGGGGCCTCACCGTCCTGTCAGCAGCCGGCGACCGCGTGCTGTTCGTCGGCCAGACCCGCGACGAGGCGGAGATTTGGAGGTTGCGCGGGAAGCCGCCCGACGCCAGCCATCCGCCCGCATCCTGGTCAGGCACCCGATGGGCCGATTGTACCAGTGGACGCCGAAAGGGTTAACGACTACGGAAAATCGTTAAAAAAATCAGTCACATGCAGGATTGACTCGGACGGGGCGGGGCCGATGATTCGGCCATGCCGACGAAGATTGAATGGACGAGACGACCGGGCGGGCCACGGGGGCAGACCTGGAATCCGTGGTGGGGCTGCGACAAGATCGCCAAGGAGTGCGATCACTGCTATGCGGCCGCACTCGCCTCCCGGCGGTTGCCGGCCGGGCCGAAGGGGACCGCCGCCAAGGGCGAATGGACCGGCACCATCGCGCGCAACTCGCCCCCCGTATGGGCTGACCCCTTAAAATGGCCTGCCGGCACCCTGGTGTTCACCTGCTCCATGAGCGACTTCTGGCACGAAGACGTGCCGCTCGCATGGCTCGACGAAGCCCTCGCCGTGATCGAGTCGACGCCGCTCACCTATCAGATACTAACCAAGCGGGTGGGTAATATCGCCCGCAGGCTCGCCGCGCTCAACCGAAGGCTGCCGGCGAACGTGTGGATCGGTGCCACCATCGGCCATCCCCAATCGCTGCCATTGCTGAAGCCGCTGCGCCGGATTGAGGCATCCGTTCGCTTCCTGTCCGTGGAACCGCTGCTCGCTCCAATGGTGCCCGGACTTGATTTGGTCGGCATCCGATGGGTGATCGCCGGGGGCGAGAGCGGCCCGAAGGCCCGGCCCTGCCACCCCGATTGGGTCCGAGCGGTGCGCGATCTCTGCGTCACAGGCGGGATCGCTTTCTTTTTCAAGCAGTGGGGCAAATGGGCAAACAATCCGGTCCCGCGTGAGCACGACCTTGATCCGGATGCCAAGGGTGGCGCGACGCTTGACGGGCGGCTCTGGCGCGCGTTTCCGGCCCGCTGATAGTCAGTCCATGCCCCTCGACAATGCACCTGCCCCAATACGCGCATCTGTGTCTAGGACACAGATTTTTGACGACGCCATGGCGTTGACCGGCCGGCTCTACGGGCGGCTGGCGCTACGGCATGTCCGTACCCATCACGCGATCCGAATGTTTGTCGCCGGGCTCGGCTTGACCGTGCGCGCGGCACGGCATGACCCGCAGACCGTCAACGAGCGATGCCGCAAATTGGGCATAAAAGGGAAGCGGCTGGAAGTCCGCACGACGCGGCTGGTCATCGGCCGGCGCAGCGTAGTGACCCAGGATCAAACCCACCGCTGGGCGAATGCCGCCGCCTACATCGCACATCCACCGAACCGCGATGTGCCGCCGCCGAATTGGCGCGAGGCCCTGCGTTACATTAACCGGCGCGGCGTGCGCGGGCTGTCAAACCTCTATGCCCGTCGCGGCTTGGGAAGAGCCGACGAGCACGACGACCTTGCATTCGTCCCAAGCGATCTTGCCGCCTTCTATGACGAGCCGGGGGTGAACACCAGTGTCGAATGGTCCTCACCTCGCCACATCTTCCAGGCGATGGGAAACCCACAATTCGATCTCGATCCGGCCAGCCCTGGCGCAGGTGTAGTGCCGTGGATAAGGGCTGCTACGCACTACACCATAGCCGACGACGGTCTGATTCGATCCTGGTTCGGGTTTGTCTGGCTGAACCCGCCGTATGGGCGCGGTGTCCTGCCGCGATGGACGGAGAAGTTCGCCGCACACGGCAACGGCATCATTCTGGTGCCAGAGCGGACATCTACTAAGTGTAAGTGGTGGCAATCACTCGTGAAGCGTGCCGACCTGATCCTGTGCGTCAGCCGGAAAATCACATTTGTGCGGGCCGATGAACGGGTCGGGCAGTTCCCTATCGGGACACATCTTGTCGCTATTGGGCCGGCAGGCGTTCAAGCCCTGATCCGGGCAAGCCAGAACGGACTTGGACTATTGATGACACCGGGTGCCCATACCGCCTCGTCGCACACACGGAAGATTGAAGGCAATAAAAATGCGGTCGAGTCGCCCGTAGATTTTCTGCTCTGATGGGTCGGATAGATTATTTGTCGAGAGTTTCTTGACACCGGAGTGAACTGCGTCGACTTATCCGACCGTAATCTGTTCGATCCACAAAATGACCGATCTTCCTGAACATGTGAAAACTGCGGTTGAACCGCAAAATGAAGCTCTTACACATGCGCTCGCTGACGCACGCCAGTCGTACGATTTGGTGAAGCTGGCCGACAGCCGTTCCGATGAAGCGGCCCGCGATTTTGTCGCCAGATCGGCGATATTGGTCCGAGAGGCGAGACAGGATCGAGCGGCGTTCGGCGCGCTCTGCAAAGCCAATAAATTCCGGGTTGGCGCGAAGCGGGTCGAGACCCTCGCCATCCGCCTCGGGGCTGCCGATCCGGGCCTGCGCCGCACAGATTGGGCAAACGCCGCTGCCGAGATCGTGGACAAGTTGGGCGACTCCCTGACAGCCGAGGCGGCGACACAGATGCTCCGCGATACCCAGGGCGGCATCCGTGGTCTCAGTGATCTCCGTACTGGCCGTGTAGCAGCCGCCGAAGCCGCCAAAAAAGGCGAGCCGTTGCCGCTGCTGGAGTGGGCTGACGCGGCGCTTTCCGGCATTCCCGCCGACCTTGAATGCCATGCGCGTTTGGGCGACCGTTGAGCGACTTGAGGTTTGTCATTGAGAAAATTCCTGGTTAGGATGTTATCCTAATGTTAGGAATAAATCACCATCACTTGTCGGTCAAGGGAAATTTTCCTATCCTGATGATTTTATCCTAATCAACCTCATGACCCCCGAGCAATCCCGCGCGGCGCGCGGCTGGCTGAACTGGTCGCAGAAGGACCTCGCGGAAAAAGCGGGTATCGCCAAAAACACTGTCTATGGGTTTGAGCGCGGGCAGCGGACCTTGACCGCGAACAATCTCGCGTCGATGCGCCGTGCCATCGAGGAAGCGGGGATCAGGCTGCTGTTCGATGAAACAGGGGCCGCTGTTGGCATCGCTCGACGGGACGTTCGGATAGACTCATCGAACGGCGCGTCCGACTAAGTTCGATCACCACGCCGAGGTCGGGCCAACATCGGGGCAGAGGCGACCGTCGCCGCATGGCAGCGCGAGCTGAGCCAAACAATGGCGACCCGGTCGAATTGATGATGCCCCGACGCGACGCTCTCTTTGGGTGTAGTGTAAAAGGCAGCAGCGAAAGGCGCGTGCATTGCGCCACGCGCCAGGGACAGGCGGGATGAGCGACAGTTTTTTCGAGCGGCCGATTCTTAACTCGCCGTACGCCTATCCCGGCCGGCATTGGGAACTCGACGATGACGGCCAGCCGACAAATCGGATTGTCGACTCCCGGCGACGGTCGGAGCTGATCACCCCGGTCCCGAAGCCGCAGCGGCGTCGGCGCACACCGAGTCAGCCGGGCTTTGTGTTTGACAGCGGTGAGGGATTATCGACCGAAGAGCAGGAATACAACCCGACCCCGATCATCAACGAGATACGAACTTACGTCGAAGCGTGGCGCAACCTGCCCAACCCCGATCAGTGGCAAGTCAGCCCGGAAACCGCCCGGTTGTTGCAGCATTGGCGGCACCATCAATTCCAAGACATTCGCCCGTTCTTCTGCCAAATCGAGGCCGTCGAGACGGCAATCTGGCTGACCGAGGTCGCGCCGAAGCGAGGACCAGCGGTTGCGAAGTTCTGGGCGCATGTCCGCGCCGCCAACGAGCAGTCGAACCCCGAGCTACTCCGCCTCGCCCTAAAAATGGCGACGGGCACGGGGAAGACTACTTGTATGGCGATGCTGATCGCATGGCAGACCGTCAACGCGCTGCGCCATCCTGGCAGCCGACAGTTCTCGCGCGCATTCCTGGTCATCACGCCGGGCATCACGATCAAGGATCGGTTGCGGGTCCTGCTGCCGAACGATCCCGATAGCTACTATCGCAACCGTGAACTCGTGCCGGTCGACATGCTTGGCGACATCGAGCGAGCAAAGATTGTCATCACGAATTACCACGCCTTCCGCCGCCGCGAGCGCCTGGACGTGTCGAAGACCGGCCGCGCCCTGCTGCAAGGGCGCGGACCCGAGCTGAGCACCATCGAGACCGAGGGCGAGATGCTCCGCCGAGCTATCGGCGATCTGATGGGTCTGAAGAACATCGTCGTGCTGAACGATGAGGCGCATCACTGCTATCGCGCGAAGCCGCAAGGCGAGATCGCCGACGATCTCAAGGGCGAGGACAAGGAAGAGGCGAAGAAGAATAACGAAGCCGCGCGGTTATGGATTTCCGGTATCGAAATCGTGAAGCGCAAGCTCGGCATCGCCGGCCTCTATGACCTGTCCGCGACGCCGTTTTTCCTGCGCGGCTCGGGCTACGCCGAAGGCACGCTGTTTCCTTGGACGGTCAGCGACTTCTCGCTGATGGACGCGATTGAATGCGGGATCGTCAAGCTGCCGCGCGTGCCGGTCGCCGACAACATTCCCGGCGGCGACATGCCGAAGTTCCGCAACCTCTGGGAGCATATCCGCTCAGGGATGCCCAAGAAGGGCCGGGGAAAATCAGGCAAGCTCGATCCGGCCGATCTGCCGCTTCTCCTGAAGACCGCCCTCGACGCGCTCTACGGGCACTATGCCAAAACCGTGGAGCTGTGGCGCGAGGCTGGCACTGCCGTCGATCCCGTCTTCATCGCGGTGTGCAACAACACAGCCGCGTCCAAACTCGTCTACGATTACATCTCCGGCTACGTCCGCGAAAACGACGACGGCACCGGAACGCCGATCCCCGGCCATTTGGAGCTGTTCCGCAATCAGGACGGCAACGGCAACCCGTTGCCGACGCCTCGAACGCTGCTGATCGACAGCGAGCAACTGGAATCGGGGGAAGCACTCGACAAGACCTTCCGAGAGTTGAATGCCGACGCAATCGACCGATTTCGTCGGGACATCGTGCAGCGTACGGGCGATCAGCGCGCCGGAGAGAATTTCAGCGATCAAGACCTGTTGCGCGAGGTAATGAATACGGTCGGCAAGCAGGGCCAGCTCGGCGAGTCGATCCGCTGCGTCGTCTCGGTGTCGATGCTGACCGAGGGATGGGATGCCAACACCGTCACGCACATCCTCGGGGTCCGCGCCTTTGGTACGCAGCTCCTCTGTGAGCAGGTGGTCGGCCGGGGCCTGCGCCGGCAATCGTATGACCTGAATGAAGAGCAACTGCTCAACGTCGAATACGCCGACATCTTGGGCATCCCGTTCGATTTCACGGCGAAGCCGGTCGTCGCGCCACCAATCAAGCCGCGCGAGACGATCCGGGTGCACGCCGTCCGGCCCGACCGCGATGAGCTGGAGATCATCTTTCCCCGCGTCGAGGGCTACCGGATCGAGCTGCCGGAGGAGCGGCTCACCGCCAAGTTCGACCGCAATTCCGTCCTCGATCTGACACCCGACCTGATTGGGCCGACCGAGACCCGGAACCAGGGGATCATCGGGCAATCGGTCGATTTGACGGTCGAGCATCTCGACGAGATGCGCCGGTCGACGATCCTGTTCCGGCTGACCCGGCATTTGCTCGACAAATTCCGCGATCCTGGCGGCGAGCCGAAGGTCTATCTGTTCGGCCAGTTGAAGCGCATCACCCGCGAGTGGCTGGAGGGCGGCTACCTCCGGTGTATCGGCACCAGGGAGGCGCAAGTCCTGTACCCGGAAATCGCCGACATGGCATGCAACAAGATCAGCCGCGCGATCACGGCGGCGATGGTCGGCGACCGGCCGGTCAAGGCGGTGCTGAACCCCTACAACCCGACCGGGACGACCCGCCACGTCAACTTCACGACCTCGAAGCCGACCCGCTGGAAGACCGACCCCCGCCGCTGCCATGTGAATTGGGTGATCTGCGACAGCGATTGGGAGGCGGAGTTGTGTCGCGTCGTCGAGGCCCACCCGCGCGTGCTGGCGTACGTCAAGAACCAGAGCCTCGGTTTCGAGGTGCCCTACCTGCTCGGCTCGACGCCGAAAAAATACCTGCCCGACTTCATCGTCCAGATCGACGACGGGCCAAATGGATCAAAGACTGGCGATCCGTTGAACCTGATCGTCGAGATCAAGGGCTACCGGGGCGAGGACGCCAAGGAAAAAGCCAGCACGATGGATGCGTATTGGGTACCGGGGGTCAACAACCTCGGCAAATACAGCCGCTGGGCGTTCGCCGAGTTCACCAACGTCCACGCGATCTCTGCGGGGTTCGACGCACTGATCGAGTCGTTTGTCGCCGGCCGGGCGGCGTAGGGGAAGGCGGGGTGGGCGGTTATCTCTACATGCTGCGCTGCGCTGACGGGTCATATTATGTCGGCACGACCCGCGCCGGCCTCGAGCAGCGGATCGCCGAGCATCAGGACGGCGGCTTCAACGGCTACACCGCGCGTCGTCGGCCCGTTGTCCTCGTTTTTCATCAAGAATTCGCCCGCATCGAAGACGCGATTGCGGCCGAACGGCAGGTCAAGGGTTGGCGGCGCGAGAAGAAAGAGGCGCTGATCCGGGGCGATTACGGCGCTCTCCCGGCTTTGTCGCGGCGCGCTGCACATCAGCCCGCGCGTGCTTCGAGACGCGCCCCCGGCTTCACCGGGTGCGCTCCTCAGCATGAGGAAATTTCTTCGACGGCATCCTCCAAGGTTCCTCATCCTGAGGTGCCGCGCGCAGCGCGGCCTCGAAGGACGCACGGCATCGATCCAGCCTGAAAGGACATCGGCAGATGGCGAGAGGGAAGATCGAGGTCGCGGCGCTGCGGCACCGGGACAAGCGGCGGAACATCCCGACCGCCGAGCTGGAAGCGGTGATGGAGGAGAAGGACAAGACCCCGATCCGCATCGCCTACGAGCGGCGCAACCGCGATCTCGACCCGCAGCTCGTCTGGCGCGGCAAGGACGACCAGGACTGGTCCGACCTGATCGTCCAGGCCCCGCCGCTCTACATCCAGGAGAAGATTCATCCGAAGGTGCTGGTCGACGATCTGCTGCGCCAGAGCCGGGAGCGGCGGGCCGAAACCAATCCGCCGATGCCCGACCTGTTCGCCGATTTCAACGGCCTGCCTGACAAAGAGGCCGTGACCGAGTTCTATCGGCACGACGCCAACTGGTCGAACCGCATGATCCTCGGCGACAGCCTATCGGTGATGGCGAGCCTCGTCGAGCGCGAGGGGCTGCGTGGCAAGGTGCAGTGTATCTACGTCGATCCGCCCTATGGCATCCGCTTCAACTCGAATTTCCAGTGGTCGACGACAACCCGCGACGTGAAGGACGGCAGCAGGGACCACATCACGCGGGAGCCGGAGCAGGTCAAAGCCTTCCGTGACACGTGGCGCGACGGCATTCACTCCTACCTGACCTATTTGCGCGACCGGCTGACCGTCGCCCGCGACCTGCTCACCGACAGCGGCTCGATCTTTGTACAGATCGGCGACGAGAACGTGCACCGCGTCCGGGCGTTGATGGACGAGGTGTTTGGACCCGCAGCGTTTGGTAGCCAAATTACCGTGATAAAAACCGCTGGACAAAGCTCAGATTTACTTGCTGGAACGGCAGATTACCTTCTTTGGTACACAAAAAAACGTGAACATGCGAAATTTCGCAATCCGCTACTTTTTAAAGGGCTAGATGAGGATAGAGCGGGCGTCTACCGATGGGTCCGCAACGGCGATGGATCAGTTAGGCCTCTTTCGCAGCAAGAACGCGCATCAGGTATGACCCGAGGTGTTTTCGCCGTCGACAATCTAACATCGCAGCGTCCACCGGGCAGTTTCCCTGTGAGTTTCGAGGGTCGAATTTTCCAATCTGGAAAGGGCTACTGGAAGACCGGCGAAATTGGCATGGCTCGGCTAATTAGGGCAGAGAGAATACGGCAGGCAACGAACAGCCTGCGTTATGTGCGATTCATCGAGGACTTTTCCGCTCAAGCCATCGGCAACGTCTGGTCCGATACCGGGACTGGTAGTTTCACCGACGAGAAAATTTACGTGGTCCAAAGTGCTACGAAGCTCGTTCAGCGGTGCATCCTGATGACCACCGATCCCGGTGATCTTGTCCTCGATCCGACGTGCGGATCGGGCACTACGGCATATGTCGCCGAGCAATGGGGGCGGCGGTGGATCACCATCGACACCTCGCGCGTCGCCTTGGCGCTCGCACGAGCCCGGATCATGGGCGCGCGCTATCCGTATTACCTTCTCGCTGACAGCCCCGAAGGCCAGCGCAAGGAAGGCGAGGTCACCCGCACACCGCCGAAGGAAATCTCAACAAACCGAGACATCCGCCAGGGTTTCGTCTATGAGCGGGTGCCGCACATCACCCTGAAGTCAATCGCCAACAACGCCGAGATCGATGTGATCTGGGACCGCTGGCAGGAGACGCTGGAGCCGTTGCGGACGCAGCTCAACGCGGCGCTCGGGCGCGGCGGCGCATCCTTCGAGACGCGCCCTGCGGGCGCTCCTCAGGATGAGGGCGCGGTGGTTGCCGATGCCATTCCCAAACCTCCTCATGCTGAGGAGCCCGCGCAGCGGGCGTCTCGAAGCACGCGCGGCGGCGATGCAGTGCGGGCCGAACCCTGGGAGGAATGGGAAGTCCCGCGCGAGCCTGGCGCAGCCTGGTCGGCCGAGGCGGCGAAGCTGCACGCCGAGTGGTGGGAAGCTCGGATTGCCCGGCAGAAGGAAATCGATGCTTCAATTGCCGCCAAGGCCGAGTCCGAATACCTGTGCGACAAGCCCTATGTCGACAGCTCGCGCATTCGCGTCGCCGGCCCGTTCACCGCCGAGAGCCTGTCGCCGCATCGGGTGCTGGCGGTCGATCACGACGACAGCCTGATCGACACGCTGTCCACCTCGGGCGACCTCGCCGAAGACGGCGCGGAGTGGGGCGACGGGACCCCGGACTTCGCCCAGATGGTGCTGGAGAACCTGAAGGCGGCGGGGGTGCAGCAGGCCCACAAGGAAGACCGCATCAGCTTCACCTCGCTCGTGCCCTGGCCCGGCGAATTCATCTGCGCCGAGGGCCGCTATCTCGAAGGCGAGCAAGAGGCGAGGAGCGCCGGAGGCGCGACCGGGAAAGAACCAACCGAACGGCGCGCGGGGATTTTCCTCGGCCCCGAATTCGGCACGGTGTCCCGGCCCGATCTGGTCGCCGCCGCCCGCGAGGCGGCGGATGCGCAGTTCGACGTGGTGATCGCCTGCGCCTTCAACTTCGATGCCCACTCGTCGGAATTCGAGCGTCTCGGCCGCATCCCGATCCTGAAGGCGCGGATGAACGCCGATCTGCACATGGCCGGCGAGCTGAAGAGCACCGGGTCCGGCAATCTGTTCGTCGTCTTTGGCGAGCCCGACATCGAGATCGAGGAGTTGAAGTCCCTTGGCGGCGACAATCGGATTCAGGTCAAGATCAAGGGCGTCGACGTGTTCCACCCGCAGAGCGGCGAGGTCGTCTCCGGCGGGCCGGAGTCGATTGCGCTGTGGTTCATCGACACCGACTACAACGAGGAGAGCTTTTTTGTCCGCCACGCCTACTTCCTCGGCGCGGAGACCGACCCGTACAAGGCTCTGAAGACGACGCTGAAGGCCGAGATCGACGAGGAAGCCTGGGCCAGTCTGCGAAGCGACACATCGCGGCCATTCCCGAAACCGAAATCCGGCCGCATCGCCGTCAAGGTCATCAACCACCTCGGCGACGAGGTGATGAAGGTATTCGCGGTGCGGTGATAATCTTCGAGGGGTTGGATGACAACAGATCACGAAGACCGAAAGCGCAAACGCCACAATGCAGGCATAAAGGCCGCAGAGACAAAAGGTCCTGAAGAACGAAAGCGAGAAGGGCTGATGGGTGCCTGGACGCGCGAGCACGTCAAGAATGATGCCGAGAATCCGTACTCAAAACAAAATTACACTATCTCTCGGTAGGCTTTAGGAGCGGCGTTGAAGGGTCTGATCATTGACGAACCCTGGATCAGCCTGATTCTTTCCGGACAGAAGACTTGGGAGCTGCGCTCGCGGAATATCCGCGTGAGGGGGCCCATCGCCCTGATCAGGAAAGGGTCCGGGGCAGTAATCGGTACTGCGAACTTGACTGGCACGTTGCCGACGCTGGCTCAATCCAATCTCCGGTCAAACTTTGCCAAGCATCGGGTTCCGATCAGCGAGATCGGCAAGGATTTCAAATGGAGTACGGCCTGGGTGCTTGTGGACCCTCGCCAGCTCTTCGAGGCGGTCCCGTACCAGCATCCTACGGGTGCTGTGATATGGGTAAATCTCGCGCCAGCAGTAGGCGCATCGGTCGAGAGAGCCAAGTGGACTTCCGGATCGCAGACACATTCACCTCCAGCCTCGCCCGGCTGACGGGTGCCGAGCAAAAGGCGGTCAAAACCACCGCGTTCGACCTTCAGCTCGACCCGTCGAGCCCCGGCCTGCGATTTCATAAACTCGACCGGGCGCGCGACCCGAACTTCTGCTCCGTTCGCGTCAGCGACGATATCCGTTTGATTATCCATCGGACTGCGGCCGGCATTCTGCTCTGCTACGTTGACCATCATGAACCGGCTTATGCGTGGGCCGAGCGACGCCGGATCGAGCGGCACCCGACGACTGGAGCGGCGCAGCTCGTTGAACTGCCCGAACGAGTCGAACGCCAGCTCGTGGTTCCCGCTGCGCCGGCTGAGCCGATACCGAAGCCACTGCTGTTCGCCGGCATTCCTGACGACACGCTCCTCGGATACGGGGTACCGAGCGAGTGGCTCGCCGAGGTACGACGCGCGGATGAGGACAGCCTGTTCGATATTGCCGAGCACCTACCCCAAGAGGCTGCCGAGGCGCTGCTGAACTTGGCGACCGGCACGACGCCGGCAATGCCGGAGCGGACGCCGGTCGAGTCTGATCCGTTTGCGCATCCCGATGCGCAACGCCGGTTCCGCGTGTTCGCCAACATCGAGGAACTGGAACGCGCGCTCAACTATCCGTGGGACAAATGGGCGGTCTTCCTGCACCCGGCACAGCGTCGTCTCGTGGAGCGCCAGTACGGCGGGCCGGCCCGCGTATCGGGCTCAGCGGGTACCGGAAAGACGATTGTGGCGCTTCACCGCGCGGTCGCCCTGGCACGTCGCCATCCGGCAGCCCGCGTGCTGCTCGTCACGTTCTCAAAGGCTCTCGCAAACGCCTTGCGCGTCCGTCTCCGCACTCTGACGGTCAACGAACCGGCCATCGCCGGCCGGATCGCTGTCCATCCCGTCAGGGGTATTGCATACGACCTCTATAACGCCACCCTCGGGCAGCCCAACATTGCGCCGCCAGCGCTGATCGAGACGCTATTGCGTCAGGCTGCGTCGGAAGTGGAGGGGCATCGATTTTCGCTCCGCTTCCTGACCGGCGAATGGCGCGATGTTGTCGATGCGTGGCAGCTCGGGACCTGGGAGGACTATCGTGATGTCGCCCGGCTCGGCCGCAAAACCCGCATCGGCGGCAGGCAGCGCGAGATACTCTGGTCGATCTTCGGACGTGTCCGGGCCGATCTCGCCGAGCGTCGCGCGGTCACATGGGCCGATGTCTTCGGTCGCGTCCGAATGCATTTATCCGATGAGACTGAGCCATTCAAGCCGTCGCCGGAGGTCTTCTTGTTGTAGAAGGCTCCGTTCCAGGATGTGTCGGCATTCCGCAAGCAGCCCAGCACGCTCGTAGATCGCCGCACCAATCTCGGCGTATTGCGGCAGGGCCTTTATCTGTTCATCGAGGCTGTCAAATAGCTGTCTCGCATCCAACCGCCGGTCGGCGAAGTACAGTGCCGTCAGCCGCCGACGCAGAGCAGGATCATCCTTATCGGTTCCATATAGGCCCTGGTAGAGATCAGCGGCCCGTGAGTATTGCTTAGCCTTGTAGAGCGATTCCGCCGCATAGAACTGGTCGCGGAGATCGTTAATCCCGGCGATCAAGCCGTCGATTTCGGCTAACAGGCTCGTTCGTCGTTCGTCTACCTCGTCGAGCAGCCCTGCCGCAACAGATCGGAGGACAATCGAATTGGGGAATGCTGGGAGCGTGGCATCCAATTCGGCTTGCAGCGAATTCAATTCAGATGCTGCTTCGAGGCGGAGAGCAGCAGCGGCCTCACGCAATCGATCATCGTCGAGTCGCCCGTAGAGGGCGCGTGCCTCTTTTAGCGCAGTGTCAGCCTTACCTGTCCGTATCAGGCCATGTAGCTTGATAAGTTCGTCCTGCGGTTCGAGCCCGGCACTGGGAATCGAGTCGACCTGCGCCAGTGCTCCTTCCCAGTTGCCTTCTTGGGCTAGTTTCTGCGCATGACGGCGAAGGAGTGGTGTGGAGCGGGGAGCGATCCGGAGAGCATCTTCGAGAATTCGTTGCGACTCAGCATCTCTACCAGCGATATCCAGAGTTGTTGTAAGATTCTCGACTACATGGTCGTAGCGCCAAACATCGTCCCGAGATTTCAGTTGTTCCCACGAGCGTTGTAGCAGATCGAGCGCCTCATCGAACCGGGCTTGATGCCCTGACGGCACGAGACGGGTGAGCCCGAGCCCCTCGATAGACAGGATGGGCTCTAAGATGACCTCGGCGAGTGTCGATAAGACCCGCAAGTCCTCCGGGTGCGCCGTGCTCACCCGTCTGGGCATATGCTTCGGCTCCGGCGAAGTCGCCCCTCCTCCTCGCGCGGAGAGACAACCCCATCGCGATGTCAACGCGATACCGAAGGTCCGTCGGGACCAGCGCTTCGATATCAGCCACCGGCATCTCGGCGGGAGCGGCATCGATCAATACCGATGCGGCTTGATGCAAAGTCGCATCATCGCGAAGGGCCTGCTTCGCGCGCTCGAAGGCGGCTGTACGATCCCCTTCCAGTAACTCGGCGACCGCGAGGGTGCTGCGAGCACTCGGCCATTCCGGGTCCGCATCGTATGCTTCCCGAAATTCCCGAATGGCGTGTGGTAATTCGCCAAGCGCTACGTGGGCGAAGCCGATACCGCTATGCAACCGATACAAATTTCGGCCTGCAATCTTCTCACCCTGCTCTTCCTGGATACGGCGGAGCGCCCTGATTGCGGCGTGGGCTGAACCATCATCGGTCAGCTTCGCTGCCTGCGTGATCTGCGCCCGCAAGGGATCGCCGCCCGCATCCAGCCGCTCGCCGAATGCGGTCAGGTGCCCCTCTAATCGGGCGATTTCCGTCCGGGTCTGGTCGCCTTCGCGCTCTGTGACCGTGATGCTCGCGTCGATCTTCTCAGTAACCTCAATCGGCGCGAGGTCCCGGAAGTGCTTCCCCAGGACTTCCGGATAGTCGGTGATCCTCTGCTGGAGGGTGTCCCAGCCCTGAACACGGACCGCGAATAGCCCTTGCTGGGCATGTTCTTGAGAGATTGTCCGCGCGACCCGTTGGATCACAACATCGTTGGGAGCGGTAGTGGCTAGTACGAAGACTTTCAAGGGAGGGTCAAAGGTCTTGGCTTTTTCGATCTCCTCCCGAAGTTCTTTCTCGGTTACCGCGCCGCCATAACCCTGGTCTTTTCCCTTGCATTGCACCCCGACGAGCCAGTCGCCCTCATGTCGGTCGGTGCCATAAACGTCCACCCCGGCTTGCGGTTGACCCTGACGCCCATTCATTTCGGCGTAGTTGTCCCTCCACATGCGCGAATACAGATCGAAGCAGAGGCGCTCAAAATCCTGCCAGTTTCGCGGTGGCGGCAGGACCCGGTTTGTTATATCCGTCATTCCGTCGTCCCGCGTCTTCGCTACCCCTCGACCTATCTCTGGTAGGTAGCCATCGATTGGGCCACAATCAATGGCGGTGGGTTGGCGTCACGGGAGGACGGTGCGGACGAGGGACGCCCGCCGAGTAGAAACCCCGCAGCGGCGATTGATCGCGGTTGCCAGGGGAGACGTTTTCGCGACAATGGGGGAGACATGGCCACCCGCCGATCACGAGAGCCGCAGAAACCCTCGATGGTCAGACACCCGTGGCCGGGTCAAGCCTAGTCGCCCCTTCTGGCACTCCGATACATTTTCTGTACCGCAAGCTACTACGACAAAAATCGCCCGACCCGAGGTCCGAAACTCGGCATACATCAATGAAGGGTCGTATGGCACTTCGTCGAGATCAGAGTCCCGCCGAATGTGCACGCCATCATCGGCGGGAACAAGAAGCGGAAACACACCTTCCCGAAACAAGTGCCGAAGGCCGGGGCCGAGGCGCAGTCGATCGACATCCTCAAAGGCTGGGAGTCTGAGTGGGCGGCGGTGCTGCCGCAGCCGCCGCGCTACTGGCATCATATCGGCCCGATCGCACCCGGCCGCACCGTGCGGATGCTGCCGGGGCAGTTACCCTGGGCGTTCGATGACATCCTGCGGCTGACGCGAGAGCTTGCCGAGCGCCAGCGATCCGAGGATGGACCGAGGTTCACGTTTGACGAGACGCGGTCGGAGCCGGAGACAATCGAGACCGCGAAGCGGATCACGCCTTACGAAGATTCGGTCAAGGATTGGGGTGTGAAGCTCGGCAAGGGCGAGACCACGGCCAAGCGCCAGATGTCGAAGATGAAGCGGCTATTCGATTTCCTCGCCGCCCGGCACGGTCGGCCCGGTTTCGACGACATGAACCCGTAACCGAGGCGGACCTGATTAGCTACGAAGACCAGTCGCTCTCCGCGATGGTCGCGGCCGGCACCTGGAAGCAGCCGACCGTCGACGATCACGTCATCCAAACCAAGCGGCCTTCGCCCATGCGCGTCGCCGGCTGCACATCGACTCGAACCCGGCGACGGTCCTGCGGAGCTACCACCGGGACGATGACGGCGCGAACAGCGGCGGCGCCGATGCAGCGTGGGAGAAGTACACGAAGACCGAGGCAGCGGACATCATCCTGCCCCGTGCCGCCGTTGCCGATCACCCGCTGGTGAAGTTCGGCAATTGGATCGCTGCGCACCACGGCAGCCGGGCCGCAGAAATCGCGGAGGCGCGCACTAATTAGCCATATCTATCAGGACGAAGAGACCGGCCTATGGGTGTTCGACTACACCCTGAAGGACCGGCCGAAGGGACGGCGTATCAAGACCGGGTTCTCGGCCAGGAAGTTGCCGCTCCCGGACGTGATCATGCACGACCTCGGCCTACTCGACTACATCGACCGAGTGCGCCG
>Ga0326597_10005461_pt1 | contig 17627 bp, 15 predicted proteins | sample RVTome_12_FD_203789 | JGI IMG/M metagenome (GOLD analysis project Ga0326597, IMG submission 203789) | Soil microbial communities from uranium-contaminated site in the Upper Colorado River Basin, Wyoming, United States - RVT100D185 | ecosystem: Environmental > Terrestrial > Soil > Contaminated >... | reverse complement strand
CCGATCTGGGCCGACGGCATGCACTTCAGGGGTCGCTCAAGCTCGGCTTCGATCGCGATCTCGGTTGCGTCCGGCAGCTTCGCGCCATCCCCGGAAAAGAATTTGATACCGTTGTCCTCGTACGGATTGTGCGAGGCGCTGATCACCACTCCGGCCGACAGGCGCAGCGCGCGCGTCAGATATGCGACCCCGGGAGTGGGCATCGGGCCGACCAGAAGCACGTCGACGCCGGCAGCGGAAAACCCCGCCTCCAAGGCTGACTCGAGCATGTAGCCCGACACCCGCGTGTCCTTGCCGATCAGGACCGCAGGCCGGTCACTGCCGTTCTTGCGCTGGGCGAGCACGCGGCCCGCGGCGTAACCGAGACGCAGCGCAAAGTCCGGCGTGATCGGCACTTCCCCCACGCGCCCGCGCACGCCGTCCGTTCCGAAATACTTTCTTGTCATTGACAACCCATTTGAACCGCCAAGACGCCAAGGAATCCACCAACCCTGAGGCGGGAATGGTAATAAATACGGTTCACTAAATCCATCTGTTGGCGCATTTCGGACACGGCGCGACAATCGGTCCTGGTAATTTCCGCAGTTTATTCCTCTTTCCTCTGTTCCTGATTTTCTTGGCGGCCTTGGCGCCTCGGCGGTTAACCGGCGCTTTTCACTGCACTCCATACTGCGAGGGCATCGCGCGTCGCAGCGACGTCGTGCACACGCACGATGCGCGCGCCCTTCTCCACCGCGATCATCGCCGCCGCGATGCTGGCAAACACGCGCTCGCCGACCTCCCTCCCGGTGATTCTGCCCAGCATCGACTTGCGCGACAAGCCCGCCAGCAGTGCGACTCCGAGTTTGGCGAATCGGTCGAGCGCGCGCAAAAGCTCGAGATTGTGCTCGTACGTCTTACCGAAGCCGAAGCCCGGGTCGATCACGATGCGGCTCTCGGCGATGCCCGCCCGCCCGGCTGCGGCGATGCGTTCGCGCAGGAAATCGACCACCTGGCGCACCACGTCGTCATAGCGGGGCTCGGCCTGCATCGTCTGCGGGTTGCCCTGCTTGTGCATGAGGCAGACTGCGACACTCGTCGCGGCGACCGCTTCGATCGCCCCGGGTGTGCCCAAGGCGTTGATATCGTTCACCATGGCCGCACCAGCGGCAATCGCCTCGCACATCAACTCGGGCTTCTGCGTGTCGACCGAGACCGGCACCCCGCAGGAGACCAGGCGCTCGAGCACCGGCAGCACGCGCCGCCGCTCCTCGGCTAGCGTCACGGGCGAAGCGCCCGGGCGGGTGGATTCACCGCCGATGTCGAGGAGGTCGGCGCCTTGCGCGATCAGCGCCTGCGCCTGCGCGATGGCTTGATCGACAGCGGCAAAACGCCCGCCATCGGAAAACGAATCGGGAGTGAGGTTGATTACGCCCATGATCAACGGACGCGCGAGACTCAACCGGAATTTACCGCAGTGAAGGTAGGCGTCCATGAGGATGAAGCCGGAAGGCGAAAGGATGAATCGGGGCGGCGCCGGGGCGCATTCCCTCATCCCTCACCCCCTCATCCTTGCCGATCAGGCCTCGCGTGCCGGCGTCGTTATCGCAGTCGCGCTCGGCGTGCTGTCCTTCGGCGGCTGCTGGGCCGGCGGCTGCGCCGGCTTGGGCGGCCGCGGCGGGCGGCCTGCCATGATGTCGTTGATCTGGTCGGCGTCGATGGTTTCCCACTCGAGCAGCGCATTCGCCATCGCTTTGACCTTGTCGCGGTTCTCCTCGATGAGCTTCCTCGCGAGGCCATACTGCTGGTCGATGATTTTCCGAATCTCAGCGTCGACCTGCTGCATCGTCGCCTCCGAGACGTTCTTGTGAGTCGTGATCGAGCGGCCGAGGAAGACCTCGCCTTCGTTCTCGCCGTAGACCATCGGGCCCATCGAATCGCTCATGCCCCATTGCGTGACCATGCGCCGCGCCATGTCGGTCGCGCGCTCGAAATCGTTGGACGCCCCGGTCGTCATCTGCTCCATGAATACCTCTTCGGCAATGCGCCCGCCGAAGAGCACCGAGATGTTCTGCAGGATGTGCTCGCGGTCCATACTGTAGCGGTCCTGCTCGGGCAGCTGCATGGTGACGCCCAGCGCGCGCCCGCGCGGGATGATCGTCACCTTGTGCACCGGGTCGGTCTTGGGCAGGAGCTTCGCCACCAGCGCGTGGCCGGACTCGTGGTAGGCGGTGTTCTTGCGCTCGTGCTCGGGCATCACGATCGAGCGCCGCTCGGCGCCCATGATAATCTTGTCCTTGGCGCGCTCGAAGTCGTCCATGTCGACGAGGCGCTTGTTGCCGCGCGCGGCGAAGAGCGCCGCCTCGTTGACCAGGTTGGCGAGGTCCGCACCGGAGAAGCCCGGCGTGCCGCGAGCGATGATGTCGGCTTTGACGTCGGGCCCGACCGGGACCTTCCGCATGTGCACCAGCAGAATCTGCTCGCGCCCGCGGATATCCGGCAGCGGCACCACGACCTGGCGGTCGAAGCGCCCGGGGCGCAGCAGCGCCGGGTCGAGCACGTCGGGCCGGTTGGTAGCGGCGATCACGATCACGCCCGAGTTCGCCTCGAAGCCGTCCATTTCGACCAGCAACTGGTTGAGCGTCTGCTCGCGTTCGTCGTTGCCGCCGCCGAGGCCCGCACCGCGCTGCCGGCCGACCGCGTCGATCTCGTCGATGAACACGATGCAGGGCGCGTGCTTCTTCGCCTGCTCGAACATGTCGCGCACGCGCGCTGCGCCGACGCCGACGAACATCTCGACGAAGTCGGAACCGGAAATCGAGAAGAACGGGACTTTCGCCTCGCCGGCGATCGCGCGCGCGAGCAGGGTCTTGCCGGTGCCCGGATTGCCGACCATCAGCACGCCGCGCGGGATGCGCCCGCCCAGCTTCTGGAATTTGGACGGATCGCGCAGAAATTCGACCAGCTCGGCAACCTCCTCTTTCGCTTCCTCGCAGCCGGCGACGTCAGCGAACGTCACCGTGTTGCTCGACTCGTCGAGCATGCGGGCGCGGCTCTTGCCGAACGAGAATGCGCCGCCCCGGCCGCCGCCCTGCATCTGGCGCATAAAGAATATCCAGACGCCGATCAAGAGCAGCATCGGGAACCACGACACAAAGATATTCATCAGGAGCGAAGGTTCCTCGTCGGGCTTCGCCTCGATAATGACCCCGTTCTTGAGCAGATCGCTGACGAGCCATGGGTCCGATGGTGAGTAGGTGGTGAAGCGCTCGCCGCTCGACTTGACCCCTTTCAGCACGCGGCCCTCGATGGTGACCTTGGCGATCCTGCCCTGTTTCACCTCATCGATGAACTGGGAGTACTCCATCGCCTTCTGCGTCGTCTGGCGCGCGCTGAACTGGTTGAAAACGGTCATCAGGACCAGCGCAATCACCAGCCAGATCGCCACATTCTTGACGAGATTGTTCAAGTAAGCTCCTTACGCCCTAAGTGACTCAATTCTAAACTTGTTTCGCCCGCGGTGTAAGCACTCGGGCGGCGGCGGCGCTCACGCCTTCTTCAAATTCTTGCCGAGCACGTAGACTTCGCTGGAGCGGCTGCGGGACGCGTCTGGCTTGCGGATCACCACCTGCTCAAAATAGCAGCGCAAGGCTGTGGCAAATTCCTCGAAACCCTCGCCCTGAAACACTTTGACCAGGAAATTGCCCTCAGGTTTCAGATGCTTCAACGCAAAATCCCGGGCAAGCTCCGCCAGCAGCATGGCGCGCGCCTGGTCGGCGCTCGCGATACCGCTAATATTGGGGGACATGTCGGAAATCACAAGGTCCACCGGCGCCTGGCCGACCACCTGCTCCAGCGCGGCGAGCACCGTTTCTTCGCGGAAGTCGCCCCGGATGAATGTCACACCGGCGAGTCCCGGCATCGGCAGCATGTCCAGCGCGACCACGCGGCCGCCGGGCGAGGCGCGCCGGGCAGCGACCTGCGACCAGCCGCCGGGGGCCGCGCCCAGATCGACGACGGTCATACCGGGCCTGAGCAGCCGGTCGCGCTCGATCAACTGCTCGAGCTTGTAGGCCGCGCGCGAACGCATGCCCTCCGACTTCGCCCGCTTCACGAACGGGTCGGTCACGTGCTCGCGCATCCACGCTCTGCCGCTCTTGGTCCGTTTCATGCCTTACAATACCTCCAAGCGCCGCTCCCGCCTCGAATCCGCCGAGAAATCGGTACACAGGACAGACGAATGCCGACACTTGACCCGGCGCGACGCCGCGCACTGCGGGCCCGCGCCCACCATCTCCATCCGCTGGTAATGGTCGGAGAGGCCGGGCTCAGCCCGAACGTGGCCCGTGAAATCGACCTCGCGCTCAAGAGCCATGAGCTTATCAAGATACGGGTGCTGTGTGACGATCGCGCAGCCCGGGGCCACCTGCTCGCCGAAATCTGCGCTTCGCTCCGCGCCGCGCCGGTGCAGCAAGTCGGCAAGATCCTGGTCGTCTTCCGCCCAAAACCCGAGGAAGCCCCGGGCGAGTCGGCCGCGGCGGCACGCAAGCCCCGGCGCGGGAAAAAGCAGCCGCGGCGCACCACGCGCAGCTATCAGACCCAGTAGTAGTCAGCGTCCTTTGCCGGCGAGCACCACCAGACCGAGCCCGAGTGTGCTTACGACCACGTAGAGGCCGCTTGCGATTCCATGCCAAGTGTCGAAGCGCTCGCGCAGTACCGACTCCATCACTTCTTTCGGCAGCGCCTGCTCTCTCAGGCTTTCCAGGAGGGGCTGCACGCCGAATTCCCCGGCGAGCGTACACGCCAGCATCACGAGGACAATCCAGAAAAAAGCCTGCTTGAGGCTCCCAGCGCCGAAACGCGCGAGCCGATAAGCGATCAGGTAGGCGGCGCAGCCGATGCCAACGTAGGCGATCACCTCGAAGAGTCTCCCCGCGATGGGTGCCGCAACCAGATTGCCGAGCCGGGAAAAGAGCAACGGGACGAAGATGAACCCGGTGACCCACAGACCGCCGACCCACAGGGTCACGGCACTGGATTGCAGTGCGTCGGCGATCGCCCTCATGCGCGAGCCGTAAGCGGCAAGCGGCACGCGGCCATGTTCGCGGCAATGCCAAAGTGCATGCTTTTCTGCTTACCGTTCGCCGTTCGCCGTTCGCCGTATTCTAGATGTACTTGACGTCGAGGATCTCGTACTCCCGAACGCCGCCCGGCGCCTGCACTTCGGCCACATCGCCCGAGTACTTGCCGATCAGCGCCCGCGCGATCGGCGAGCTGATCGAGATCTTGCCCTGCTTGATGTCGGCCTCGTCGTCGCCCACGATCTGGTAGGTGACGATCTCGCTGTTCCCCATGTCCTCGAGGTCAACGGTCGCGCCGAAGACACAGCGACCGTCGGCGTCGAGCAGCGCCGGATTGATGATCTGCGCGTTGCCCAGCTTCGCTTCAAGCTCGGCGATGCGGCCCTCGATGAAGCCCTGGCGCTCTTTAGCGGCGGCATACTCGGCGTTCTCCGCGAGGTCGCCGTGCGCGCGCGCCTCGGCGATCGCATTGATGATCGCCGGCCGCTGCACCGTCTTCAGCTCCTGCAGCTCGGCGCGCAGCTTTTCCGCGCCGCTTACAGTCAAAGGAATCTTTCCCATAGCTTTCTTGCTCGGTGATCGAAGGAGTTCGCCCTCCACCAATCACCAATCACGTAGTTCAGTTTACCGTTTTCGCCAGCCTCGCATGCAGCGCCTGCAGGGTGTAGGCATCCATCTCGCACGCCTGCTCCAGCCCGTTCACCGCCGCTCGCGCGCCCGAGAGCGTAGTGTACAGGGTGATGCGGTTCTGCAGTGCCGCACGCCGGATCGAGTACGAATCGCGCACCGCTGCGCGTTTTTCCTCGACCGTGTTTACGATCAAGTTGATTTCGCCGTTCTTGACCAAATCGACGATGTGCGGCCGGCCTTCTCCCACCTTGTTCACCGCCGTCACTTCGAGCCCCGCCGCGCCGAGTGCCGCTGCCGTGCCGCGGGTGGCGACAAGGCCGAATCCTAGCTTCGCGAAACTGCGTGCGATCTCGACCGTGCGCGCCTTGTCCGCATCGCGTACCGTGAGCAGCACCTTGCCGGTCGTCGGCAGCCGCTCGCCTGCTGCCATCTGCGACTTGGCGAAAGCCTCGCCGAAGCTCGGCCCCACCCCCATCACTTCTCCAGTCGATTTCATCTCCGGCCCGAGGATGGTGTCGGCGCCGGGAAACTTGATGAACGGGAACACCGCTTCCTTCACCGAGTAGTACGGCGGCACGATCTCCCCGGCGAGCCCCTGCTGCGCTAGCTTCATGCCCGCCATGCAGCGCGCCGCGACCTTCGCCAGCGCCACGCTGGTCGCCTTCGATACAAAGGGCACGGTGCGCGATGCGCGCGGATTGACCTCGAGCACGTAGACCGTGTTGTCCTGGATCGCGAACTGCACGTTGATCAGCCCCACCACGTTCAGCGCGCGCGCCATCGCTATGGTCTGACGCCGCAACTCGTCCTGCAGTTCCCCAGAGAGCGAAAACGGCGGCAGCGAGCAGGCGGAATCGCCCGAATGCACGCCCGCCTCTTCGATATGCTCCATCACGCCGCCGATGATAACCTGCTCGCCGTCGCACACCGCGTCGACATCGACCTCGATCGCGTCGTTGAGGAAGCGGTCGAGCAGCACCGGGCTGTCGTTGGATACCTTGACCGCCTCGCGCATGTAGCGTTCAAGGTCGGCCTGCTGGTAGACGATCTCCATCGCCCGCCCGCCCAGCACATAGGAGGGTCGAACCACCAGCGGATAGCCGATCTCCTCGGCGACCTGCAGCGCCTTCTGCGGGCTTCTCGCGGTGCGGTTGGGCGGCTGCTTCAACTTCAGCTTGTTCAAGAGCTTCTGGAAGCGCTCGCGGTCCTCCGCGATGTCGATCGAGTCGGGTGTCGTGCCGATGATCGGCACACCGTTCATCTCCAGGTCGCGCGCGAGCTTGAGCGGGGTCTGGCCGCCGAACTGCACGATCACGCCGAACGGCTTTTCCACGCGCACGATTTCCAGCACATCTTCCAGCGTTAGCGGCTCGAAGTAAAGCCGGTCGGACGTATCGTAATCGGTCGACACGGTTTCCGGGTTGCAGTTGACCATGATGGTCTCGAACCCGTCCTCGCGCAGCGCAAGCGCCGCATGCACGCAGCAGTAATCGAACTCGATGCCCTGGCCGATGCGGTTCGGCCCGCCTCCCAGCACCATGATCTTCTTGCCGTCGGTCGGTTCCGCTTCGCACTCCTCCTCGTAAGTGGAGTACATGTAGGCGGTGCGGGTCGCGAACTCGGCGGCGCAGCTGTCCACGCGCTTGAAGACCGGCACGATGCCAAATTCGCGCCGCCGCGCGCGCACCGCGTCCGCGCCGCTGTTGAGCAGGGTCGCCAGCCGGCGGTCGGAGAAGCCGCTGCGCTTCAACCGCCTGAGCTCCCCGGCATCGAGGCGTTCGATGTCCTTGCCGGCGAGCGCCTGTTCCTGATGCACGATGTCCTCGATCTGCGCGAGAAACCACGGATCGATATGCGAGATTTCATGCACTTGGTCGATGCTCATGCCGCAACGGAACGCGTCGGCCACGTACCAGATGCGCTCCGGGCCCGGGTCGCCGAGCTCGTTCTCGATCACGTCAACGTCGGTGGTCTTCTCGTCGAAGCCGTCGGCGCCGGTCTCCAGCCCCCGCAGCGCCTTCTGGATCGATTCCTGGAAGGTGCGCCCGATCGCCATGACCTCGCCCACCGATTTCATCTGCGTGGTGAGCCGGTCGTCCGCCTGCGGGAACTTCTCGAAGGCAAAGCGCGGCACCTTGGCGACGACGTAATCGATGGTGGGCTCGAACGAGGCCGGTGTCGCGCCGCCGGTGATCTCGTTTCTCAATTCGTCCAGCGTGTAGCCCACCGCAAGCTTGGCCGCAACCTTGGCGATCGGAAATCCGGTCGCCTTCGAGGCGAGCGCCGAGGAGCGCGACACGCGCGGGTTCATCTCGATCACCACCATGCGCCCGTCCTTCGGGTTGATGGCGAACTGCACGTTCGAGCCGCCGGTGTCAACCCCGATCTCGCGCAGGCACGCAACCGAGGCGTCGCGCATGATCTGGTATTCCTTGTCGGTCAGCGTCTGCGCCGGCGCAACCGTGATCGAGTCACCGGTATGCACGCCCATTGGATCGAGGTTCTCGATCGAGCACACGATGATGCAGTTGTCCTTGCGGTCCCGCACCACCTCCATTTCGAACTCTTTCCAGCCGATGACCGATTCCTCGATCAGTACTTCATTGGTGGGTGAAGCGTCTAGGCCGCGCTCGACGATGGCCACGAACTCTTCCTGGTTGTAGGCGATGCCGCCGCCGGTGCCGCCTAGGGTGAACGAGGGCCGGAGGATGGTCGGGAACCCGACCATCGCCTGCACCTGCTGCGCCTCCTCCATGCTGTGCGCGAGCGCGGAGCGCGGGCTGGCGAGCCCGATCTTCGCCATCGCGGCCTTGAACTTCTCCCGGTCCTCGGCCTTGTCGATCGCCTGGCGCGAGGCCCCGATCATTTCCACGCCGTACTGCTCGAGCACGCCTTCGCGGGCGAGGTCGAGCGCGCAATTGAGCGCGGTCTGCCCGCCCATCGTCGGCAGCAGCGCGTCGGGTCGCTCGGCGGCGATGATCTTCTCCACCATCTGCCAGGTGACCGGCTCGATGTAGGTCGCGTCCGCCATCTCCGGGTCCGTCATGATGGTCGCCGGGTTGGAATTCACCAGGATGACGCGGTAGCCCTCCTGCCTGAGCGCCTTGCACGCCTGCGCGCCCGAGTAGTCGAACTCGCACGCCTGGCCGATGACGATCGGGCCGGCGCCGATGATGAGGATCGATTTGATGTCAGTACGTTTCGGCATGCTGTAACTGTGTGACTCGTGACCGGGGACCAGACAACGGCCGCGCGAGCACGCAGACCGTCCGGTCACTGGTCGCAGTTCACGCCTTCCTGTTCTCATCCATCGATTTCACAAACCTGTCGAACAGGTAATCGACGTCGTGCGGCCCGGGGCTCGCCTCCGGATGCCCCTGGAAGCAGAACGCCGGGGTGTCGGTGCGGGCGAAGCCCTGCAAGCTGCCGTCGAACAGCGATACATGCGTGACGCGGGCGTTCGCCGGCAGCGTCCCGGCGTCCACCGCGAAGCCGTGGTTCTGGCTCGTGATCATCACCCGCCCGGTGTCGAGATCCTGCACCGGGTGGTTGGCGCCATGATGGCCAAACTTCATTTTCACCGTACGCGCCCCGCTCGCAAGCCCCATCAGCTGGTGGCCAAGGCAGATGCCGAACACCGGCACGCGGGCGTCGAGAAACGCGCGTATCGCGTCGATCGCGTAGTCGCAGGGCTGCGGATCGCCCGGCCCGTTCGACAGGAACACGCCGTCGGGTTTCAGCGCCAGCGCCTCTTTGGCCGGCGTCTGCGCCGGGACCACCGTCAGCTTGCAGCCGCGGCTCGCGAGCTTGCGCAAGATGTTGCGCTTCACGCCGAAATCGTACGCGACCACATGAAACCGCGGCTCGGCCGCCCGGCCGTAGCCTTCGCCGAGCGTCCACACGCCCTCTTCCCACTCGTACGGCCGCACGCAACTCACCACCTTCGCGAGGTCCATCCCGACCAGCCCTGGGAAGCCGCGCGCCGCATCGAGGGCGCGCCGCTCGTCCACCTCGCCCGCCATGATGCAGCCGTCCTGCGCACCCTTGTCGCGCAGGATGCGCGTCAGCCGCCGCGTGTCGATGTCCGCGATCGCCACGGCGTTCTCGCGCCGGAGATACTCGGCGAGCGTCTCGTTCCTGCGCCAGCTCGAGGCAAACAGCGGCAGGTCGCGAATCACCAGTCCCGCCGCATGCACCTCGCACGCTTCGACGTCTTCGGCGTTCGTGCCGGTGTTGCCGATGTGGGGATAGGTCAGCGTCACGATCTGCCGGCAGTAGGACGGATCGGTGAGGATCTCCTGGTAACCGGTCATCGCGGTATTGAACACCAGCTCGCCCGCCACCATGCCCGGGGCGCCGATCGCGGTGCCGCGGAATACCGTGCCATCCTTGAGCACGAGGATGGCGGGCGCACGCGGGGACACAGCGACCTCCTGATTTTTCGGGACTAGATGTGGAAAGCGGGACAGGCTGTTCGGCCCGTCCCGCTGCTCGATTCAGAACGAATCATACGCGAAGGACGGATCTCCGGCAATCCACCGGTTTCGCCACATCCCTCACGTCCTTCGTCCACCGCCTTCCGCCTTCCCTTACTTGAGGCCGAGGACCTCCTGCATGTCGTAGAGCCCGCTCTTCTTTCCGGCGAGGAAGCGGACGGCACGCAGCGCGCCCTGCGCATAGCTCATGCGGCTGCCGGAGCGCACTGTGACTTCCACGCGCTCGCCCGGCCCGGCAAACATAACCGTGTGCTCGCCCACGATGTCGCCGCCGCGGATCGCGTGAAAACCGATCGCCTTCGGGTCGCGCTCGCCCGTGACGCCCTCGCGCCCGTGCACCGCGGTCTTGGCGAGGTCGCGGTGGAGCGCCCGCGCCACCACCTCGCCCAGCTTCAACGCGGTGCCGGACGGCGCGTCGACCTTGTGCCGGTGGTGCGCCTCTATGATCTCCACGTCGAAGTCGTCGCCGAGGAGCGCGGCCGCGACTTCAGCGAGCTTGAACGTGACGTTCACCCCGATGGCCATGTTGGGCGCGAACACGATAGCGATCCCGCACGCGGCCTCCGCGATCATCTTCTTCTGTTCGTCGCTGAAGCCGGTGGTGCCGATCACCATTTTCACGCCGAGCTTGCGGCACGTGGCGAGATGCGCGAGCGTGCCCTCGGGACGCGTGAAATCGATCAGCACGTCGCTGCCGGCGAGCGCCGATGCGACATCGGTGGCGATCTTCACCCCGCAGGGTGCGCCGGCAAGCTCGCCCGCGTCTTTGCCGGCGTGCGCGCTGCCGGCGACCTCAAGCGCGGCGCCGAGCTTGAGATCGCCGCTCGCGAGCACCCCTTCGATCAGCGTGCGTCCCATGCGGCCGGTGCTGCCGGCAACGGCAATCCTGATCTGCGTCATGTCGGAATCACTGTGTTGGGTTGGCCGGCGCCGGACTTGCCGTCTGCGCGGGCTGCGGCTTGCCGGCAGGCACGGTGGTCGAGCCGGCCGGCGCTGCGGATTTGCCACCTGCCCCACCGGGGGCAGCCGCAGGCACCACGTCGCCGTCGATGCGCGTCAACCTGTCGCCATCGAAAATCACGCTGATGCGGCGCTGCTCCGTGACCTCGCCGCCTTTCCGGTAGACATAGACATAATCCCAGCGATCGTTGCGAAACACATCGACGACGAGCGGCGTGCCCAGCACAAAGCGCACCTGGCTGCGCGTCATCCCGGGCTTCAACTTGGAAATCATTTCCTGGCTGACATAGTTGCCCTGCTGGATGTCGATCTTGTACGGTGCGAGATTCGGCAGCAGCGGCACGTTCCGGCAGCCCGCCAGCATGAGAGCGATCAGTACGATTTTGCGCATCACTACCACCTGCCGCCCAGGCCCGGCGCATCGCGCCAGCCGCGGTTTGCAAAGCCATGAAAAGTGAATATGATAGCCGAGACCGATTGTCGCCGACAGGAAAAATCTTGAGCTCACCCGACGACCTGAAAACCATCGGCCTCAAGGCCACGCTGCCGCGCCTGCGCATCCTCGAACTGTTCGAAAAGAGCGAGGTCCGGCACCTGGGCGCGGAAGACGTCTACCGGCTGCTGCAGAAGGACGGCACCGACACCGGGCTCGCCACCGTCTACCGCGTGCTCACGCAGTTCGAGCAGGCGGGGCTGCTGATCCGCCACCACTTCGAGTCCGGCAAGGCGGTATTCGAGCTGAACCAGGGTGGACACCACGACCACCTGGTGTGCATCCAGTGCGGCCTCGTAGAGGAGTTCTACGACTCCGAGATCGAGAAGCGGCAGATAAAGATTGCCGACGACCGCGGCTTCAGGATCCAAGACCACTCGCTGCAACTTTACGCCGACTGCACCAAGCCGAACTGCCCGAACCGCGACAAGAGTTGACGCCGCAGCGTGCGCCGGTGCCGCCTGGCGGGTCAGCCGCCCCGAGAGGCAACCCGCTTTGGGCTTGCCGTCGCGGGGCTCGCCTCCGGCTTCATTTCCAGCGTCGCGACTATCGCCACGCTCGGCGGGCACGCCGCGCGCGCGCCGGCGCTCATGCGCCCGGCGGTCGCCGGAGCGGTGCTGTCGAACGTTGCAACGGTGCTACAGATGCTCGCCGCACTGTGGCTCGGCTGGGCACTTGCGTGAGCCTCGGCCAGCTTCGGCATTCGGCCGCCCCGTCAGGAGAGCGCATGCCCCCCGCTGCGCCGGGAGTGGCGACCCGGTCAGGCACCGGCCGCGCCGAGCATCTCCTGCGCGTGCTTGCGCGTCGTCTCGGTGATCTTGACGCCGCCGAGCATGCGCGCGATTTCCTCCACCCGTTTCGTGCGGTCGAGAACAGTAACGCGGGAGCGCACCTTGTCGTTCGCACTGACCTTGCTCACCTGCCACTGGTGATCGGCGGCGGCGGCGACTTGCGGCAGGTGGGTAATGCACATGACCTGTTGGCGCTTCCCCAGATCGCGCAGCATCTTGCCCACGATCTCCGCTACGCGGCCGCCGATGCCCGCGTCGACCTCGTCGAAGATGAGCGTGGGCACCTGCGCCACCTGCGTCACCACGGTCTGGATCGCCAGCGACAGGCGCGAGAGCTCGCCGCCCGATGCGATGCGCGCGAGCGGCTGCGGCGGCATCGCCTGGTGGGCGGACACGCGGAATTCGACGCTCTCCATGCCGTGCGCAGTGGGCCCCTCGATCGCCCCCAGCCGGGCCTCGAAGCTGCCACCGGCCATCGCCAACTTCTGCATCGCCGCGGTGACCTGCTCGGACAATTTCGCGGCGGCCTTCCGGCGACCCGCGGAGAGCTTCTTCGCCTGCGCGACGCACGCCGCCTGCGCTTCCGCCTCCAGGCGCTTCAACGCGTCGGTGTCACTGCTGGCGGCCAGCTCGTCGAACCGCGCCCGGGCCGCCGCGAGGGTGTCGGGCAGGAAGCCGGGCGCAACGCAGTACTTGCGCGCAGCCGAGTGTACCGCGTCGATGCGTCCGTCGACCTCGCGCAACCGCCGCGGATCGACGTCGATGCCATCGCCGTAGTGGCGCAGCGCGTAGACCGCCTCTTGGATCTGCACCCGAGCCGGCTCCAGCAGGTCGAGGATCTCGCGCAGCCGCGGGTCGTACTCGAGCAGGTTGGCGAGCCGGCCGATTAGGCCGTTCAGCTGCGTCAGACTCGCACCCTCACTTTCAGACAGCACCTCGAGGCCGTGTTGCGCCGCCTCGATCAGGCTCGTCGCGTGGGCGAGGCGCGTATGCTCCTCGGTGAGCGCCGCCCACTCATCGGCGCTCACGTTGAGCGCATCGAGCTCACGTATCTGCCACCCGAGCGCTTCGCGCTCGGCCGCAAAAGCCGCTGCGTTGGTCTCGAGCGCGATCCGGGTCTCGCGCCGCCGCTGCCATTCGCGCCACGCCGCAGCGACCCCGGTGGCCTGCTCGGTGAGCCCGCCGTAACCGTCGAGCAGCTCGCGCTGCGCGGGGGCGCGCATGAGCGATTGATGCTGGTGCTGGCCGTGGATGTCGACCAGGAACTCACCGGCTTCCCGCAACTGGGCAAGGGTCGCCGGCCGCCCGTTGACGAACCCGCGCGAGCGACCGGACGCGTCGATGACCCGCCGCATAAGACATGCACCCTCGTCGCCGTCGAGCTCGTTTTCCGCGAGCCAGGCGGCGAAGCCACACACCTTGCCGAGATCGAACTCCGCGCTCACCTCGGCCTGCTTCGCGCCCTGGCGCACGGTTATTGCGTCCCCGCGCTCGCCCAGCGCGAGCGCCAGCGCGTCGATCAGAATCGACTTCCCGGCTCCGGTCTCTCCGGTGAGCACCGTGAATCCCGCGTCGAACTCGAGGTCGAGCCGGTCGACGATGACGAAATCCCGTATGGTGAGCGAACGCAACATGCCCCGAATTCAACCGCTGTCTGCGATGGATGCGAAAAGTGTAACGGGTGACGAGCGATAGGTGACGGGCAACCGCGGCGCTCTCAAATGCGCATTCACGGTTTCACAGGTCACTGGTCACCAGCCACGCCTCTTACTCACGGTTCCAGTGCAGCTTCTCTCTCAGCATGCCGTAGTAACTGTGCCCGATGGGATGCATGAGGTTGATGGCGCGCGAATAGCGCCGCACCTTGATGCGGTCGCCGGCCTCCAGGTCGAACTGCGAATGGCTGTCGAAGTGTGCGCTCGGGGCATCGGCTCCCTTAACCACGACCTCGACGGTGCAATCGCTGCTGATCACGATCGGACGATTGGACAGCGTATGCGGGGACACCGGCACCAGCGCCATCGCCTCGAGCGACGGGTGCACAATCGGACCGCCGGCGGACAGCGCATAGGCGGTCGACCCGGTGGGGGTGGCCACGATCAGGCCGTCGGCGCGCAGCGTGCAGATGAACTGCCCGTCGATGTCCACGTCGAACTCGATCATGCCGCCGCTGACGCCCTTGCCGAGCACCGCCTCGTTGAAGGCGAGCACCTCGAAGATGCGCTTTCCTCTGCGGTGGACTTCCGCGGCGAGCAACATGCGCGCCTCGGTAACGTACTTGCCCTCAAGCATCGCGCCGATGGTCTGGAACATGGTCTCGATCGAGATATCGGTGAGAAATCCCAGTCGGCCCTGGTTGATGCCCACCAGCGGCACGTCGTACGGCGCGAGGGTGCGCGCGATATTGAGCATCGTGCCGTCGCCGCCGATCACGATGGCGAGATCGGCCTTATTGCCGAGCTCCTCGAGCTTGAGCACTGGGTACGGCGACTTGCCGACGTGGGAGGCCGTGAGCTGGTCGATAAGCACCTTCACGCCGCGCTCCTGCAGGAAGCGGCCAAGCTTGAGCAGCGGTTCTGCGACCTCGGGGCTCTTGTACTTCCCGATCAGCGCGACGGTCTTGAAAGACGATTTCATGGTCCGCATTAAACCATAAAACCCCGCGCCGCGGTGGGTGGTAAACCGCTGCCGGTTCATGAGCTTAGGCACATTTACCCGGTCCATGTCTTGTCGTATAGAATAGCCGCATGAGCAGCGACGCACCGAAACTGAACGAGCGCGCGCAGATCCTGCTGAAGACGCTGGTCGAACTCTATATCACCGACGGTCAGCCGGTCGGCTCGCGCGCACTGTCCAAGTATTCAAAGCTCGACCTGTCGCCGGCCAGCATCCGCAATGTCATGGCCGACCTCGAGGAGATGGGCTTCATCGCGAGCCCGCACACGTCCGCTGGTCGCATTCCTACCGCACGCGGCTACCGCTTTTTCGTCGACACGCTACTCACGATCAAGCCGCTCGACACGCTCGAGATCAACCAGCTCGAGGGGCAGCTGCACGTGGAGAACACGCAGCGCCTGTTGGTCTCCGCCTCGCACATCCTGTCCGAGCTCACCCGGTTCGCGGGGGTGGTGGTGACGCCGCGGCGCAGCGGCGGCTTCCGCCACGTCGAGTTCCTGCGGCTATCGGACAAGCGGCTGCTGCTGATCCTGGTCACGTCGGAAGGCGACGTGCAAAACCGCATTCTTCTCGGCGACCGCGACTACACTCCGTCGGAGCTCATCGAGACGGCGAATATCCTGAATCAGAACTACGCCGGCCTCACTTTCGAGGAAATCCGCCGGCGCATCCGCGACGAGCTGCGCGAGCTGCGCGAAAACATGACACGGCTGATGACCGCGACGCTGGAAGCCGGCAGCCAGGCGGTCAGCGAGTCGGCCGAGGAAGTGGTGATCTCGGGCGAAGGCAACCTGCTCGGCATCGAGGATCTCTCCTCGAACATGGTGAACCTGCGCCGCCTGTTCGAGCTCTTCGAGCGCAAGACCGGCCTGCTGCAACTGCTGGATATCTCCAGCCGCGCCCAGGGCGTGCAGATTTTCATCGGCGGCGAGTCGGGGATGACCCCGCTCGATGAGTGCAGCGTCGTGACCGCGCCGTACGAGGTCGACGGCCACGTCGTCGGCACCGTCGGCGTGATCGGCCCGACGCGCATGGCCTATGAGCGGGTGATCCCGATCGTCGACATCACGGCGAAGCTGCTCACGAGCGCACTCGGGCAGCGCTAGCCGGTCGAGCTGCCAAGTCCGACAGGCTGCCAGTGACGGGGGAAGGGTGAAGAGTGAAGGTAAAGATCACCCTCTCTCCCGTCACTGGGGGCGAGGGAGCTCACCCTTCACGCATTCACACGTCACATGACATTCACTCCCGAGCCCCCGTTCCACCACGGCACGCCGGCACGCATCGGTGTGCTGCTCGTCAACCTCGGCAGCCCCGAGGCGCCGACGACGCGCGCGGTGCGCACTTACCTGCGGCAATTCCTGTCCGACCCGTTCGTGGTGGAGATCGCGCGCCCGGTGTGGTGGGTGATCCTGAATTTTTTCATCCTGATGAGGCGCCCGCGGGTTTCCGCCCAGCGCTACGCCCAGGTATGGATGAACGAGGGCGCGCCGCTAAAGGTGCACACCGAGCGCCAGGCGACGCTGCTGCGCGGCTACCTCGGCGAGCGCATCAAGCACCCGCTGATCGTCGATTACGCAATGCGCTATGGCAAACCGTCCATCCCTGACAAGCTGCGCGAGCTGAAGGCCCACAACTGCGACCGCATCCTGCTCGTGCCGCTTTACCCGCAGTATTCGGCGAGCACCACCGGCACCGTGTTCGCCACCGCGTTCGATACGATCGGCAAGATGCGCAACATGGCGGCCCTGCGCACAGTGCGCCATTTCCACGACCACAGCGGCTACGTCAACGCCGTCGCGCAAAGCGTACGCGATTATTGGATGAAGCGCGGCCGGCCAGAGCGGCTGCTGATCAGTTTTCACGGCGTGCCGCGGGTCACCCTCGACCGGGGCGACCCTTACCACTGCGAATGCCAGAAGACCGGGCGACTCGTCGCCGAGGCGCTCCATCTCAAGGCCAATCAGTACCAGATCACCTTCCAATCGCGCTTCGGGCGCCTGGAATGGCTGAAACCGTACACCGCGGACGTACTCGAAGAGCTGGGCCGGCAGAAGGCCGGCCGCGTCGACGTGGTATGCCCGGGCTTCGTGGCCGACTGCCTCGAGACGCTCGAGGAGATCGCGATCGAGGGCAAGACCATCTTCCTGCAGCGCGGCGGACGCGAGCTGCATTACATCCCGTGCCTCAACGAGCGCGACGACTGGATCCAGGCGTTGACCGACCTCGTTCTGAAGCAGCTGCTCGGCTGGACCGCCGGCGTCTCCAGCGAGGCCCTCGAGGACTCCCGGCTGCGCGCGATGGCCATGGGCGCAGACCGATAACAAGCAGCGCAAAGCAAGAGCGCGGCTTCCGCCGCATCTACAGCAACACCGCCGCGCCGGAAAAACTCACGAGCCGGCTGGGAAATCACACGCAACGGCGCCAAGCCGTACGCCTGCGGCGTGGCGCGGCACCCGCTGATCGACGCCTTGGCCCGGACGCGCCGGGCCGCCCGCGTCAAGTTGCCCCGGCTGCCGAAACC
>Ga0326597_10005460_pt1 | contig 17627 bp, 18 predicted proteins | sample RVTome_12_FD_203789 | JGI IMG/M metagenome (GOLD analysis project Ga0326597, IMG submission 203789) | Soil microbial communities from uranium-contaminated site in the Upper Colorado River Basin, Wyoming, United States - RVT100D185 | ecosystem: Environmental > Terrestrial > Soil > Contaminated >... | reverse complement strand
AGCATCTCCTCCCACTGCGCGATCCAGCCCGAGGTCCGCGGGATGGCGAAGAGCACCGGGAACATGCTCATCGGGAATCCCATGGCCTCGTAGATGATCCCGGAGTAGAAGTCGACGTTGGGATAGAGCCGGCGCGACACGAAGTAGTCTTCCTGAAGCGCGATGCGCTCAAGCTCCATGGCGATGTCGATGAGCGGGTTCTTCCCCGTCACCTCGAACACTTCGTGGGCGGCCTGCTTGATGATCTTGGCCCGCGGGTCGTAGCTCTTGTAGACCCGGTGGCCGAATCCCATGAGCCGTCCCTCGCCCGCCTGCACCTTCTTGATGTACTCGGGGACCTTGTCCTTGCTCCCGATCTCGTTGAGCATCCGGAGCACCGCCTCGTTCGCGCCTCCATGGAGCGGTCCGTAGAGGGCCGCGGCCGCCGCCGCCGTGGCGGAATAGGGGTCGGTCTGCGAGCTCCCGACCCCTCTCATGGCGCTGGTGGAGCAGTTCTGCTCGTGGTCCGCATGGAGGATGAAGAGCAAGTCGAGCGCCCGCTCCAGCACCGGATTCGGCTTGTATCGTTCGGTCATCGCGAACGTCATCTTCAAGAAGTTGCCGGTGTAGGAGAATTCGTTGTCGGGATAGGTGTAGCGCATGCCGATGCTGTGCCGGTAGGAGAACGCGGCGAGGGTCGGCATCTTGGCGATGAGCCGATACGTCTGGAGCCTTCTCGAGGCCGGGTCGAGCACCTTCTTGGCGTCGGGATAAAAGGTCGAGAGCGCTCCCACCACCCCGATCAGCATGCCCATGGGATGGGCGTCGTAACGGAAACCGTCGAGAAGCTTCTTCACGTACTCGTGCAGGATGGTGTGGTGGGTGATGTTGTGGACCCACTCGTCGTACTGCTTCTTCGCGGGAAGCTCGCCGTAGAGGATGAGGTTCGCGACCTCGAGGTAGTTCGACTTCTCCGCGAGCTGCTCGATGGGGTAGCCCCGGTATCGGAGAATCCCCTTCTCGCCGTCGATGTAGGTGATCCGGCTCTTACAGGCGGCGGTATTCAGAAAGGCCGGATCGTAACCCTTCAGACCGTAGTCCTCGTCGTCCACCCGGATCTGGCGCAGATCCTTGGCGCGAATGGCCCCGTTCTCGATCGGGAGCTCGTAGGTCTTGCCGGTTCGGTTGTCGGTGACGGTCAGCGTGTCGCGGCCCATGAGTCTTATCTTCCTCCCTCGATGCCCAATTGATTATTGTACATTTAACTTCGACCGTCATGAAAGTGAAAGCGAAAGAGGGGCCGACGCCTTCGGAGGTGATGGTCTACGCCGCATCCCGCGAGATCCGGGACTCGGAGCTGGTTTTCGTGGGGATGCGCCTTCCGCTCATCGCCTTCCGGCTCGCCCAGGCGACGCACGCGAAACGCGCGGTGGGACTCTACGAGAACGGCATCGTGCGCGCCGAGGCGGCATCGGAAACACTCTACACGATGAGCGATCCCCCGAACGTGAAGGGCGCGACCTCGGCGACCGAGCTTCTGGACGTGATGGGATTCCTCCAATCGGGCCGTGTGGGCCTCGGATTCGTGGGCTCCGCCGAAGTGGATCGGTTTGGAAACCTCAACAGCACGCGGGTCGGCTCGGTCCGCCTCCCCGGGAGCGGCGGCGCCTCCGACATCGCATCCCTGGCCTCGCGCCTCGTCGTGCTCCTCAACCACGCGAAGCACCGGCTCGTCGAGAGGGTCTCCTACGTGACCTCTCCGGGGTACGGCGACGGGGGCGATTGGCGAAAGCGTTCGGGTCTCCCCGGAGGCGGCCCTACGGCGGTCATCACCGATCGGGGGGTCCTCGAGTTCGACCCTGAATCGAAAGAGGCGGTGCTCCGCTCGTTCCATGCTCTTACGCCCTCCTCGACACCGGAAAAGGTTCAGGCGGCTACGGGGTGGGACCTCAAGGTGAGCCCGTCGTGCCATCCGACGCCGTTTCCCTCGGACGAGGAGCTTTCCCTGCTGCGCTCTCTCGATCCGGACCGGTTCTGGCTGGGCAAGGAGGGAAGACGATGACCTGCCGTTTGGATGTGGCGCCGCCGAGGGCGACTCTGACTCTCACGAAGCCTCCTCTTCACGTGTTGGACCTCGAGGGAATGGGGGCGCTCTCGCGCGCGCTCGACTCCGTCGCGGCTCGCACCGACGTGGCGGTTCTCGTCCTCGCTGCCGAGGGAGAGAAAGCGTTCTCCGTCGGCGTCGAGGTGCGCGATCACTTCCCGGACCGGCTCGATGACATGATCGACTCCTTCCATCGCCTCTGCCGGAGTCTCATCGAAATCGACGCGGTGACGGTAGCAGCGGTAAGAGGCATCGCCCTCGGAGGGGGTATGGAGCTCGCGGCCTGTTGTGACTTCGTCCTCGCGGCCGAGGAGGCCTCGTTCGGTCAGCCGGAGATCCACCTCGGCTGTTTCCCGCCCCTGGGTGCTGCGCTCTACCCGTCTCTCTTCGGCGCGAACCGCGCGAGCGCGATTGTCCTCCTGGGAGAGCGGCTCACCGCCGAGGAAGCGAAAGCGATCGGCCTCGTAATCAGGGTCGTCTCGAAGACCGAGCTCGACTCTGCCGTGGACGAGCTCGTCTCGAAGCTCGCCTCGAAGAGCCCGGCGGTGCTTCGCCTCGCGAAGAAGGCTCTCCGGACCTCGACCGAGCGCGCGCTCGAGTCGCTTCCGGAGATCGAGTCCCTCTATCGTGAAGAGCTTGCGGCTACCGAGGACATGCTCGAGGGTCTCGAGGCCTTTCTCGAGAAACGCAAGCCCGCCTGGAGGGGAAAATAGCCTTGTCCAAGCTCGTCGCGCTTCGCGAGGCGCTTTCACGCCACGTGCCGGACGGAAGCTCGGTGGTGATGGGCGCGGGGCTCGAAGCTCTCGTACCCTTCGCCGCGGGGTACGAGCTCGTTCGCCAGAAGCGCCGCGATCTCACCCTCGTTGCCCCGATCTCCGACATGCTCTTCGACGTCCTCATCGGAGCCGGATGTGCAAGGGCGGTCGTCGCCGCCTGGGTCGGAAACGTCTCCGCCGGCTCCGGCTACAACTTCCGGCGCGCGGTCGAGGAGAGCGTGCCGCACGCCGTCGAAGTCACCGATCACTCGAACCTGACGCTCGCTCTCGCGCTCCAGGCCGCGGCCACGGGAGTCCCCTATCTCCCGACGCGGTCGACCCTCGGGACCGACCTTCTGGCGCGCAACCCACATTTGAAGGAGACCTCTTGTCCCTTCACCGGACAGAAGCTCGTCGCCGTCGAGGCGCTGGCGCCGGACATCGCCATCCTTCCCGTCCAGGAGGCCGACGTCGAAGGCAACGCCCACGTGCGCGGGAATCTCGGCGTGATCCGCGAAGCGGCGCGGGCCTCGCGCAGGGTCATCATCCTGGCGGAGGAGATCGTGCCGGCGGATACGATTCGAAGCGATCCCAACCGCACGCTCATTCCGGGCTTCCTCGTCTCCGCGGTGGTTCACCTTCCCCGCGGATGCCATCCTTCGCCCTGCGAGGGGTACTATGGCCGGGATCACGAGTACTTCCATGCGTACCACGAACGCTCGCGCACGCGAGAGGGATTTCTTCGGTGGCTCGAGGAGAACGTGCTCGGGATGGCGGGCTAGCCCCGACCGAGACCCTTCAGGATCCGGCTTCGGCGCCTTTCGAACTCCCCGTCCTCGATCGCGGGTGTTAGGTCATCGAGAGGGACGTCGAAGGGCATCGGTAGCAACTCCCCTTCGCTCTCGACGGTCGCGATGTTGTAGAACTTGTACGAGCGCGGGAGGTGGTAGATGCGAAGAACGACCGCCACCAGTCCCGGTTTTCCCGACTCGTAGCGCTTCTGGGCTTCGACCAATGTCAGCGCGTGCTCGGAGTCGAGAAAGTCCAGAGCGCCCACGGACTGGATCGGGAGGGTCTCCACCACCCGGGCGCTATCGCGGATGTAGGAGTGGCCGCCGAGGGGCGGCTTCAGCTCGTGCCGCCAGGCCATCCAGACTGCGGGCTTCAACAGGTCGGGATCCTGTCCTGAGTACCAGGGGAAGAGCAGGAACTCGCGGAGCTGCGAGTCCCAGGTCTTGTGGAGGGTGACGATGCCCGTGCCCTCGTGGAGGAAACGAGCGACGACCGACCAGGTCTTGACCGCGACGTGTTTCGAGGTTTGCGCTTCCTGCAGCGCGACTTGGGTTTCCGTTTTCTCGGTCACTCTCTTTCTTCCTCCTCGATTGGACTAGAATCTTAAGGTATCTTCGGCATCGATGGTCGTCAAGGCGGAATCATGAAAACAGTCGATCTTCGGGGAAAAGTCGGTCTGGTCACCGGCTCGACCCGCGGCATCGGCCGCGCCATCGCGGAAGAGATGGCGAAGGCCGGGGCGACGGTGGTGGTCTCGGGAACGCGCGAGGCGGACGTCGCCCGCGTCGTCGAAGAGATGCGCGCCAAGGGCCACCCCGTCTTCGGCTCGGCCTGCGACGTTCGCCGCTACGACGAGGTCGAGGCCCTGATGAGCTTCGCCGCCGCGCAGGCCGGGGGTCTCGATATCCTTATCAATAACGCGGGAGTCGGCCTCTTCTCCCCGGTCTCCGAGATGTCGCCCGAAGAGTGGGATCGGGTGATCGATACCAACCTCACCGGCGTCTTCTATTGCTCGCGCGCCGCGATTCCGCATCTCTTGAAACGCGGGGGCGGCGACATCATCAATATCAGCTCGCTCGCGGGAAAGAACGCCTTCGCCGGCGGCGCCGCCTATAACGCCTCCAAGTTCGGGCTCGAGGGCCTGAGCGAGGCGATGATGCTCGACCTCCGCTACCAGAACGTCAAGGTGGCCTATGTCATGCCCGGAAGCGTGGCGACGGAGTTCTCGGGAAGGACTCCCTCGGAGGAGGAATCCTGGAGGCTGACCGCGGGCGACGTCGCCGAGGTCGTCCTCGACATCCTCGCCCAGGACCGACGGGCGCTCGCGAGCCGCGTCGAGCTCAGGCCGTTCCAGCCCCCACGGAAGAGCTGACGCCTCTACACCTAGCGCTTCGGCGGCGGCGGCTTTCCCCACGCCTGATAGAGCGTTCGAGCTCGAGAACCGCTTTTCTAGTGTCCTCGTGCTCGGCGCCGAAGACCGCCTCACGCGGGGCGCGGGCCTCGAGGAGGAGGGGTTCGGCCTCAGCGTAACGGCCGAGCGAAATGTACGTAAGTCCAATCGTTCGACGCACGGCGGCCCCCACCAGGGGTTGCTCTCCGAAAGACTCACCAATCCTGGCGACCGACTGACCGAGAGCCTGGATCACCGTCATCTCGCGATCTCCCCCGCTCCCAGGGATCGGCTGAGCCGAGAACGTCCTGGAGGAAGGTATTGATGGAGGTCGCCTTCGCAGCCTCGAGCTCCGCGCGGTCGCGCTCGCGCGCGATACGACGGGCCTGGAGCGCGGTGACGACGGAAAAGCCGACGACGAGAGCCACGAGCGCCCCGCCGAACGCCACGCTGGCCTTGTGGCGTCTCGCGAAACGATCCATCCGATAGAGTGCCACGCGGCTTCTCCAGAGCCTCGCGCGGAGTTTCCAGCCGCTGCGGCACGCTGAGTCTTGCAAAACACTCTCTCTATGCCGGCCACAGCTCGAACCCCGCGTCCTTGAAATGGCGGTCGAAAGCAAAAGCGCGTCGGACGCGTTGTCTCTTCATGAGGGCGAACGAGATGCAATCGGTGAAACTGACTTCCTGATCCGCGTACTTCTCGAAAAGCAGAAGAGCTTCGTGCTCGTCGTCTGGAGTGGGGCGGAGTATCTCGAGGGCTTTGGAGGCATAGAGGGTGCGCGCGCGCGCGGCGGCAAAGGAGTACGAGCTCCGGCGAGCGAGTAAGGTGAACGTCTCATCGAGGACGAAGTTGCTGGTATAGCACTTCCAGTCCCGTCGAACGAGCGTTTTCCAAGAGCGGGTGGCCCTGTCGTGATGGTCGTCGCGCGGGAGATAGCGGGCGAGGAAGGCGCCCGTGTCGACGAAGATCACCCTCTACCCGGCCTCGTCGTCGTAAAGGTACTCATCGTGCCTTTCCGCAAGGTCCTTGGGCGTCCTTCCTCTATATACGGCCTCGTCCCTGAACAGGGGATCCTTGGTTCTCCGCTCCCCGCCGCTCTCGAGTGCGCTCTGAAGCGATTCCCTCACCAGTTCGCCAAAAGAGACACCGAGCTCGTAAGCGCGACGTTCGGCCCGGGCTTTCAACTCCGTGGGAAGCATGACGGTGGTGCGTTTCATATGTATGCATAATAGCACCGCCATAACTATCAGGCCAACCTAATCCAGCAATCCCTCCGGGAACCGAGACTGGAAAGATTCGACGCGAGAACGAGCTCGATCTCCCCGCGCATCCGGTCCTTCTCGCCGATCTCCACCAGGTTCGAGCCCCCAACTACTAGCGTGTCCGGTCGATCGCTCCGCTTGAGATAAGATAGCTCCTCGCGAACGAGGTATGAATGAAGTCGCGGTCAAGGAGGTGCCCCTCGCGGATGCCTTCGACGCCAGAAATCCGCTGTCCCGCCGCCGCCGGAGCTGGGTGACCGTCGGACTCCTCCTCGGGATCTTCCTCGCCGCCATCGAGCAGACAGTCGTCGCGACCGCCATGCCCACGCTGGTCGCGAGCCTCGGGGGTCTCAACATCTATAGCTGGGTCTTCTCCGTCTATCTCCTCACCTCGACGGTGAGCGTGCCGCTCTGGGGACGCCTCTCCGACATCTACGGCCGAAAGCCGTACTACATCACAAGCATCGGGCTGTTCCTCGCAGGCTCGGTGCTCGCGGGTCTCTCCCAGTCGATGGCGTTTCTCATCTTCGCGCGCGCGGTCCAGGGACTCGGCGCCGGCGGAGTGTTTCCCGTGGGCTCGACCATCCTGAGCGATATCTACTCTCTCGAGGATCGCGCCCGGATCCAGGGTGTTTTCAGCTCCGTCTGGGGTGTCGCCAGCATGGTCGGGCCGCTCGTGGGAGGAATCATCACCGACCTCCTGTCGTGGCGCTGGGTCTTCATCGTCAACGTTCCCTTCGGGCTCGCCGCGATCTACGTGATCCATCGCGCGCTGACCGAGCCCCCGCGCGCGCGGCCCGAGCACACCATCGACGTCGGCGGAGTGCTCTCTCTTTCCGCTTCGGTCACGCTTCTCCTCGTGGCCCTCATCGAGATCGGTGACGGCGTCCGCAGTGCTTCCGTGGCACTCCTCCTCCTCGGCTCGCTGGCGATGTGCTTGCTCTTCCTCCGACTCGAGCGGAAGGCGAAAGAGCCGCTCCTCCCCATGGTTCTCTTCCGGAACCGGGTCTTCACCGTGTCGAGCGCTCTCGGTTTCTTCACCGGAATGGGTCTCTTCGGGGCCATCTCCTTCGTGCCGCTCTTCGTCCAGGGGGTTCTCTTCGGCTCGGCCACCCGCGCCGGTTCGGCCCTGACGCCGCTGATGCTCACCTGGGTCACGCTTTCGGTCGTGAGCGGCTGGCTCATCCTCCGGGCCGGCTACCGTCCCCTGGTAATCCTGGGGAGCCTCTTTTTCACTCTCGGTTTCGTCGGGCTCGCGAGACTCGACGTCCATTCGTCCTATCGAGAGGTCTGGCTCGCCATGGGAGTACTCGGCGTGGGGTTGGGCTTCACCATGGTCACCATGCTTCTCGCCGTCCAGAACTCCGTCACCAAGAAGCTCATCGCCACCGCCACCTCGGCGTCGATTTTCTTTCGCACCATCGGCGGAACCGTCGGAGTCGCGCTTATGGGAGCGGTCCTGACCCATCAAGTGGTCGCCCAGAGCCGCTCGACCTCGGATCCCGCGCTCATCGAGCTCGCGGCGAGGCCCGACGCCATCGTGCAAGAAACGACCCGGGCCAGCGTCTCCCCCGACGCTCTCGAATGGCTCCGAAACGCGCTCGCCGACGGCCTGCACTCGGCGTTCCTGGTGGGGATCGTCATCGCCGTCATTGCGGTCTTCGTCTCGCTGTGGTTTCCCCCGGGCTCGGCGCGGGAGCTCGCGGAGCGTCGGGAACACGAGGGCTCGGTGGCCCGCGGCCTCTAACCGCGAATCCTGCTAAAATCGCGGCACAGGAGGGTACTCTCATCCCCGTTTCCACTCGCAAGGAGCGTTCCGCCTTCACCTCCGTCGACCGGGTGACGGGCTCTTCGAGGGAAAGCCTTCGAGATCGGATCGCCGTCGAGGAGCCCCTCGAGGTCCGCTTGAACGGGAAGAGCGTCGCGGTGGTGATGCGCAGCCCCGGAAACGACGAGGAGCTCGCCTGCGGTTTTCTCCTCACCGAGGGACTTCTGAAGGGAAGGGGCGAGCTCGAATCGGTTGGCCACCGGCGCGATCCGCGGAAATCCGATTTTGGAAACGTCATCGAGGTGGTCTCGACCGACGCCTCGGCGCTCGACAAGCGAGGCTGGCAGCGGAACTTCGTGTCGGCCTCGAGCTGCGGTCTCTGCGGGAAGCTCACCATCGAGTCGGTCCGCCTGCAGGCGCCGCCGATTCGGGACGACGACTTGAAGGTCTCGTTCGCGCTCCTCTACGGCCTCGTCGACAAGATGCGAGCGGAGCAGGCGGGCTTCGATGAGACGGGCGGCATCCATGCCGCGGGACTGTTCGACCGCGAGGGCAACCTCCTCATCCTGCGAGAAGACATCGGCCGCCACAACGCCGTCGATAAAGTGGTGGGAGCGGCGCTTCTCGCCGATACCCTCCCGCTTTCGGGGAAGATCCTCTTGGTGAGCGGGCGCTCGAGCTTCGAGATCGTGCAGAAAGCGCTGATGGCGAGGATCCCGTTCGTGGCCGCGGTCTCCGCGGCCTCGAGCCTCGCCGTCGAGCTCGCGGAGAGCTCCCGCATGGCGCTCGTCGGATTCCTCCGGGGAAATTCGATGAACGTCTATTGCGGCGCCGAGCGGATCGCCTGAGCCCGTGACCGCAACCGGCGAGTACGCCCAGCGCGGCGACTACCACCGCCACCTCGATCCCCATTGGAGCTACGCTCCGATCTACGTCCGGAAGCTCCGTTGGGTGAATGAAGCACTCGAGAAGATTCCGAAAACGGCGAGGATCCTCGACGTCGGGGCGGGCGAGGGCGCCCTCGTCGAGCGCTACCGCGGGCGAGGGTGGGACATCCTGGGAGTAGACTCGGCCTACGAGTCCCCGAACGTCAGGCGGGCCGATCTTCTCTCGCTCCCGTTCGACTCCGGTGCCTTCGACGCGGCACTCTGCCTCGACGTGCTCGAGCACATCGCACTCCTGGATCAACCGAGAGCGTTGAGCGAGATCGCGAGGGTTCTGAAGCCCGGCGGAGGTCTGCTCCTGAGCGTTCCCAACCTGGCGCACCTCCACTCCCGAATCCGCTTCCTCCTCTCGGGAAAGCTCACTCGGACCTCGGCGGTCGAGCGCCATCCGGGCGATCGACCCCTCGCCGAGTACCTCGAGCTACTCCGGAGCTGCAGTTTCGAGGTGACGCGGCGCTCCGGGATCTTCGCGACCCTTCCCCTCGCGTTTCGCGCCGTCAACCGAAGGCCGCAGAAGCTCGGATGGCTGGTATCGGTCGCGGACGCGCTGGTGCCCTTCCCCGGCTTGAGGTTTCTCGCCACCATCGAGGCCCGCAAGAGACCCGAAGATCGTCCGTGAGCCGAAGTCGGATCGAGACCTTCGGCGCTCTCGGCCTCGCCCTCGTCCTTGGTTCCCTTCTTCGACTCTGGGGCCTCGAATACGGCATTCCTCACCCGACGATCCGCCCCGACGAGGAGCGTCTCGTCGGAAGGGCACAAACCATCTTCGCTACCGGAAACTGGCACCCGGGGAGCTTCTTCTATCCGAGTCTCCCTTTTTATGTCGATGCCATAGCACTCCACGCCTATTACGGAACCGGGAAGCTCCTCAGGCGCTACGAGGAGCCACGGGATTTCTTGTTCGACATCGCGGTGACCCGACCCGGGCTCCACTACCGCATCTCTCGCGTCGTGAGCGCCGCCGCCGGCGTAGCGACGATCCTCGCGGCCTACGCTCTTTCCCTCGCCGCTTACCGGCAGCCGAGGGCGGCACTTCTCGCCGCCTTCTCGCTCGCGGTCTGCCACGTTCATGTGCGCGACTCTCATTTCGCCACCGTGGACGTGCTCGCTACCCTCTTCGTTACCCTGTCCCTCGTCTACGCCTGTCGTGCCTCAAAGGCCCCGACCACGCGCAACTTCGTTCTCGCCGGCATCCTCGCCGGTCTCGCGGTTTCTTCGAAATACAACGTGGCGCTGGTGGTGATTCCCATGGCAGTCTCCGCCCTCTACCGAGGGCGCGAAGCGCTGTCCCGGTTCGCTCTCGCGGCCGCGGCCTCGGCGGCGGCCTTCATTCTCACCTCTCCCTACGTGCTCCTGCGATTCGGTGGGTTTCGGAGCGACATGAGCTTTCTCGAGGACTTCCTGTACCGCTCGGGAGACCTCGCGCTCTGGGACCATCTGAAGCTGACGTTTCCGCACGGGCTCGGATGGCCTCTCTACGTCGCCTCTGCCCTCGGAGTCGCGCGCGCTATCGTCCGGCGACGCGCCGAAGACGTCGTGCTGCTCTCATTCGCCGTTCCCTTTCTGGTGCTGATCTCGTCGGTGCGCATCACGTTTCCCCGATACGTCCTCCCCGTCGTTCCGCTCCTCTTGGTCTTCGCCGCGGATCTCGTGGCGTCTCTTCTGGAGCGCATCCCCCTTCCGAGGATGCGCGCGGTCGCGAGCGCCGCCGCCGCACTGGTTTTCCTCACGCCCCCACTTCTCGACTCGTCGGCCTTCAATCGGATCGCTGCCCGGGAGGATACTCGCCTCCAGGCCGCGTCGTTCGTCTCCGAGACCTTCGAGCCGCAGACGCGCCTCCTCGTCTGCCGCGGTTATGGAGCCCCCGCGATCAACGACGACCGAAGGCGCCCACCGGCGTTCGTGGTCGAAGAGCGGGATTGTCTTGCGGATGCCCCGCTCCCGGCGGACGCGGGTTACCTCGTCACCCACGAGCACCGGGAGCTCCCGTTCTCGAGAATCCATCCCTCGCTCGCCGGATGGCTCGACGAGCATGGACAGCCGATCGCTGCCTTCGATCCCTACCGACGGGGAACGGGAGTCGAGCCAGTCTTTTACCGTTCCGATGCGTTCTACATCCCGTTCGCCGGGCTCGACGCCGTAGAAAGGGGCGGACCCATCGTCCGCATCTGGAAGCTTCAGCCGCGGCGGTAGAACGCGGCGATGGCGGAGACCACCATCGACTGCTGCTCGTCCGTGAGCGACGGGTACATGGGAAGGGCGAGGCTCTCCTTGGCCGCCCTTTCGGCCACGGGAAAATCTCCCTCGCCGTAACCGAGATCGTGAAAACACGGCTGGAGGTGGAGGGGTACAGGATAGTAAATCCCGGTCCCGATCCCTTCCTCCGTGAGGTGAGCTCGGAGATCCTGACGCTCTCGAGCCCGGATCACGTACTGGTGGTAGACGTGGTCGGACGGAGCTGTCGGCGTCCTCACGTTGCCCTCCTCCACCAGTTCGCTCTCCGCGAAAAGAGCGTCGTAGCACCGCGCCCGCTCGCGCCTCTTGCGGGTCCACTCGTCGAGGTACCGGAGCTTTACCGAGAGCGCAGCCGCCTGGAGGGCATCCATCCGGAAGTTTCCTCCAACGGTCTCGTGAAGATAGTCGCGCGATGCCCCGTGGGTCCGGAGCCGCTTCAGGGTTTCCCAGAGCCCTTCCTCGCGGGTTGTGACCATCCCTGCGTCTCCGATGGCCCCGAGGTTCTTGCTGGGATAGAAGGAGAAGGCCCCGATGCTTCCCATGCTTCCCGCGCGTCTCCCCTCGATATCTCGGGCGCCGATCGCCTGCGCGGCATCCTCGATGACGACGAGACCCCGCTCTTCCGCGAGCGCCAGGATTGGAGCCATTTCCGCGCATTGACCGTAGAGATGCACGGGCACGATGACCCTCGATCGTTCCGTGAACGTCTCCTCGATGCGCGCTGGATCGAGGTTGAAGCTCTCCTCCTCGATGTCGACGAAGACCGGTGTCGCTCCCAGGCGGGAAACCACTCCCGCGGTGGCGAAGAACGAAAAGGCGCTGGTGACGACCTCGTCCCCGGGTCCGATGCCGTAAGCCATCAGGCTCACCAGGAGCGCGTCGGTGCCCGAGGAAATTCCCAGGGCGAACGGGACCTCGCAGTAGGCGGCGAGGCCCTCCTCGAGCTTCGCCACCTCCTCGCCGAGGATGAAGTTCTGACGATCGAGGCAGCGGGCGATTCCCTCGAGGATCTCCCCGCGGATCGGGCGATGAAGGGAGTCGAGATCGACGAGCGGAACGCGCCAGGTCATGGGGGCTGAACGGATTCTATCTTGTTTGGCCCGGTTTGAACGACGGCGGGACGTGTCTTAACCCCGAACCGAAGTCCGTCGGAGCCAGTCACATCCCGGCTCGCTGGCACCCTCCTTCGGTTCGGGGTTAACATACGCGTCTTGCGCACCATCATCACCATGCCCGCCTACAAGGCGGCTCGCACGCTCGAGAGGACCTATCGGGAGATCCCCGAAGGCTCCTACGACCAGGTTCTGGTGGTCGACGACGCGAGCCCCGACGGTACCGTCGAAGTGGCGCGCGCGCTCGGCCTTCCGGTCCGCCGGCACGAAGCCAATCGGGGCTACGGCGGAAACCAGAAGACTTGTTACGACTGGGCCCTTTCCGAGGGAGCGGACATCGTCGTGCTTCTGCATCCCGATTACCAGTACGCGCCCCACCTTGTCCCGGCACTCGTCGAACCGATCCGACAGGGTCGCTGCGATTTCGCCTTCGGCTCGCGCTTCAAGGACGGGGGCGACCCTCTGGGCGGAGGCATGCCCCTCTATCGATACCTGGGGAACAAGCTCACAACCGGGATCGAGAACCACTTTCTCGGGACGTCCTTCAGCGAGCTCCACAGCGGGATGAAAGCCTACTCGCGGCGGTTCCTCCAGCTCATCGGATACCGTGGGTTCTCGGATAAATTCGTGTTCGACTCCGAGATGGTCATCCAGTCGGTTCTCCTCGGCTTTCGCATCGAGGAGGTGGCGATTCCCACCCGCTACGCGAAGGATTCCTCTTCCGTCGACATCGTGAGCTCCTTCCGCTACATCTTCGAGACCCTCGGCGCATTGCACCGGGGGCTCCGCGATCGGGATCGTCTGAGGCGGGAGCGTCTCGAACGAGAAAATGCCATCGGTCTCTGAAGCGCCCCCTTGCCTCTTGTGCGGGGAGCCGACGCGTCTCCTCTATCCGTCGAACGTCCCCCGGGACGCCCCCATCGCCAGGGGAGAGCTCGCCTGCACGTCTCCATATCTCGCCGTCCATGACGATATCTACTTCTGCCGCGATTGCGGGCTCGCGCGCTCGAGGCCTCCCGTCGATCTCGAGGACATCGAAGACCTCTATCGCGACGTGGAAGATCCCGAGTACTTCGCATCGGAGCTCGAGCGGCGCGACTCGTTCCGCGCGGCGCTGGCGCGGCTCGAAAGCCTCGGCCCTCGGGGCTCTCGGGGAAGGCTTCTCGAGATCGGCTCCTCTGTCGGGCTCTTTCTGGACGAGGCCCGGCAGCGCGGCTGGGATGCCTTCGGCATCGAGCCCTCGCGCTGGGCGGCGGAATCGGCGCGCGCACACGGTCTCTCGGTCTTCAACGGGACGCTCGAAGAGTTCGTTCCTAATGGAGGGCTCTTCGACGTCGTCGTCTCCTGGGACGTCTGGGAGCACCTGGAAGATCCCGTGGCCGCCATGAGACGCGCCTACGAGCTTCTGAGTCCCGGCGGCCTCTTCGTCTTCACCACCGTCAATCTCGGCGGGCTGGGTCGAAGACTTTTTCGCAGTCGATGGCCGTGGTTCATGAGGATGCACCTCCACTACTTCACCCGGGAGAGCCTCACCCGCCTGGTTCGGAGCTCGGGGTTCGAGTTGCTATCGACATCGACCGAAGCGAAGACCTTGAAGCTCGGTTACGTCCTCGACCGCGCCCGGAGCTTTCTGGGTCCGGTCGCTTCGGTCGCGCGCGCTCTCGCGTCCACGTTCGGCGTCGTCGACCGGCCCGTGCGGATCGATCTCGGCGACATTCTGCTCGTGGAAGCAAGAAAGCCGGTGAGCCGGCCCCCGTGAGCAAGCTCGTCCTCGTAACACCGCTTCCGCCGGCGCCGACCGGCATCGCCGACTACAGCGCGCTCCTGCTCCGAGAGCTTTCCGCGAGGGCCCCGGAGCTCGCGATCGAGACGCTGTCGACGCGCGAAGAAGCAGAGAGCTTCCGACCACCGTCGGAACCGCACGTTCTGATGTACCAGGTGGGCAACAGCCCCCATCACGACTTCCTCTATCCCGCGCTCTTCCGCCACCCCGGCGTCCTTGTCCTCCACGATCTCGTGCTGCACCACGCGCGGCTCTTCTCCCATCTCGAGAGCCCGGAGGTGCGAGCGTACCGCGAAGACATCGGGGATTCGACGAAGCGGGAGAGCGCCCGCGTCCGCCTCGAGGAATACCGCTCCGAAGCGCGGGAAGCCTATCCCGCCGTCGGGGACGATCTCGCCGAGATCGCGCTTCGCATCGGAGGCGGCCGACTCCTCTATGCCTACCCTCTCTACGAGCACCTCGTCCGCAGAAGCCTTCTTACGATCGTCCACAGCGGCACCGCCCGCGAAGAGGTTCTTTCTAGCTGTCCCGGCGCCGACGTGAAGCGAGTGCGGATGGGAGTTCCCCTCCCTACACTCGTTCCACGCGAGGATGCGCGTCTGCGGCTCGGCCTCCCGCGCGAAGAGCTCATCCTCGCCTCTTTCGGGCTCGTGACTCCGGAAAAGCGCATCTCGACCGCGATTCGCGCGCTCGCGCGGCTCGAGGCCGCGGGCGTCCGCGCGACCTACCTCCTGGTCGGGGGCCAGGTCGCGCACTACGATCCGCTTCGGGAGGCTCGGGAGCTCGGGGTCGCCGAGAACGTGCGCCTCGTGGGGCGTGTCGCCGAGGAGGAGTTCCGCCTCTACGCCTTCGCCTCGGATCTCTGCCTCAACCTTCGGTATCCCTCCGCGGGCGAGACCTCGGCGACGCTGCTCGGCCTTCTCGCCTGTGGAAGGCCGGTGGTTGTCACCGATCAGATCCACGTCCGCGACCTTCCCGACACCGTCGTCGCCCGCTCGGCGCTCGAGGGCGACGAGGACGGCCTCTATTGCGATCTCATGGACCTGATCCGCGTCGAGAGGCGAAGGCGGGAGTTGGGAGAAGCGGCCCGAAGGTACGCGGCGAGCGAGGCGAGTCCCGAAGTGATGGCGAAGGACTACCTCACGGCTTTCGAGGCGGTAGCTGGCCTATAATGACTCGATGTACAAGAAGGGGCTGCGGAAGCTCCGGAACCGCTTCACCCGGGCGCGGCGGGAGTGGCGCACGGGAAAGCTTCTGCGGGCCGGCGACGGCGTCGCCGACCGGCTTCCGCATTTCGTGGTCTACGAGCCGACGCTCCTCTGCAACCTCCACTGCAGCTTCTGCTACGTCGCCGACATCCTGAACCCCGAGGACTGGCGGCAGAAAGAGCTCACCATCGAGGAGCTCGACCGGATCTTCGGCGACGGCGGGGTCCCTTCGTTCAACCTCACCGGCGGGGAGCCGTTCGTGCGGAAGAACCTCCTCGAGATCTTCGATCTGTTCCGGCGCAAGGGGATGCGCTGCGACTACATCACCACCAACGGCACCATGATCAGGGAAGACCGCGCCGAAGCACTCGCCGAGCTCGTGGCGTCGGGCTTCCTGCGGCACATCAGCGTCTCCATCGACGGTCCTCCGGAATTTCACGATGAGGTTCGCGGCCAGAAGGGAGCCTTCCGAAAATCCGCGGAGAACATCCTCATGCTGCGCGCCGCATTCGCAAAGAAAGACGTGGCGCTTCCCGTCTCCATCAACACCACGTTGACCGCGGGAAACCTCCACCTCCTCAAACAAGTGGTCGACGAGGCGGAGAAGCTCGACGTCGATCTCATCGGGCTGAACCAGCTCATGTTCGCGACTCGGAAGGAAGTCGCGGAGACGCTCGCCATCATCGGCGAGACGGACCCGTCGGTCATCAGCACCCACGTCACCGACGATCCGGGAATCGACCCGGAGGAGGTCCCGAAAGTCCTTCGCCAGGCCGTGGACTACGCCGACTCCAAGGGGATCACCATCAACTGGCGCCCGGCGCAAGGCTACGATCATCTGGTCGACTACTACACCCCCGACCGCCCGCTCGAGGGCCGCTGCTTCTACCCGTTTTTCGGCGGCCGCGTCACCTATGACGGGAAGGTGCAGTTCTGCCCCTTCATCCGCGTCGAGATCGGCGACGTGAGAGAGACGAGCCTCGCGCAGATCTGGAACGCCCCCCGCTACGTGGAGCTCCGTCAGAAGCTCCTTCATCACGGCATCTTCCCGGTGTGCCGGCGCTGCTGCAAAGTGGAGCTCAGCTCGATATCGCCCGCGGAGCGCGAAGCCGAACCGGCAGCGGTCTCGGCCTGAAGAGACGCTTCCTTGCGGCTTGCGGGGAGCGGCCAGTGTATAATTCGGTCATGAACCGCAAGAAACTCAAGTTTGTTGCCGGAAGCGCGGTCATCCTCGGGGCGGTGGTGGCCCTCGCCATCTCCAGCTTCGACGAGACCAAGGCTTACTACCAGACGGTACCGGAGCTCAAGGCGATGGGCTCCCGGGCCGAGGGGCGCCGCGTCCGGGTCGCGGGCAACGTGGTCCCGGGGACCATCGTCCGACGGGAAGAGGGAGTGGTGACGTTCGACATCGATTACGAAGGCGAAGGGCTTTCGGTGCGCTACGTCGGGCGGGCGCCTCTTCCCGACACCCTCGTGGATCGCGCCCAGGCCGTCGCCGAGGGGACCCTTCAGCCGGACGGAAGCTTCGAAGCAACTCTGGTGCAAGCGAAATGCGCCTCGAAGTACGAGTCGGCATACGCGGAGGGAAAGACCGCCCTCGAGTAGCCCGACTCTGTGCGCGAGCGGAGCGAGCCCGGCCGGGAGGAAGCGGCCGCGCTGAAAGCGCAGGGCCGCGGGAATCCGGCCGTCCTCCCCGAGCGAAGAGCGAGGGGAGCGAGCCGAGCGAGGAGCGAGGCGAGCAACTAAGTGAAAGGAACGCCCCATGCATCACCTCGGTAACTTCGCCTTGATGGCGATCCTCGTTTTCGCCGCCTATGCGGTTCTCGCCTCGCTTCTCGGAGTCTGGAAGAAGAGCGCCCGGCTGACCGAAAGCGCCGAGCGCGCGCTTCTGGCTTGTACCGCGCTCTCGACCACCGCTTGCTTCTCCCTCGTCGCGCTCCTGCTCCGGAGCGATTTCCGCTTCGAGTACGTCGCGAGCTACTCCAACCGGGATCTTCCTTTCTTCTACAAGGTCGCCTCGCTCTGGGCGGGAAACGACGGCTCGCTCCTCTTCTGGGCATGGCTTCTCCTGCTCTTCAGCGGTATCGTCGTCGCCACCAACCGCCGGAAGAACCGCGAGCTCATGCCCTACGTGGTCGCGACCCTGGGAGCGATCGCGCTCTTCTTCACCTACATGAACTTCTGGGTCTGCAATCCCTTCGAGCAGCTCGGGGTCATGACCGGGGAGGGGCCGCAGCCCTGGGCTCCCGAGGACGGCCGCGGACTGAACCCACTCCTGCAGCATCCGATCATGG
>Ga0326597_10005459_pt1 | contig 17628 bp, 16 predicted proteins | sample RVTome_12_FD_203789 | JGI IMG/M metagenome (GOLD analysis project Ga0326597, IMG submission 203789) | Soil microbial communities from uranium-contaminated site in the Upper Colorado River Basin, Wyoming, United States - RVT100D185 | ecosystem: Environmental > Terrestrial > Soil > Contaminated >... | reverse complement strand
CGAAGGCGCACCCGCGAGGGATGTCCAGGGAAAGGCCCTCGACCGCCACGTGCCCGGAGTAGGCTTTGCGCACGCCGGCGAGGCGGATGGCGGCGTCGGTCACGGCCGGCATTCTACTCTTCCGGCAAATCCGGGTATCATCCGCGGGTTCGGGGCTCCTCCACTTTTCATGGAGAGAGGCGATTTGTCCGAGATCCCCATGGGCCGCTCGTTCCGTGTCAGCCTCCAGGCGAAGCTGCTTGCGGTCATCCTCCTGTGCGCGCTGGTGCCGGTGCTCGGGATCGGGGCGTACCTCATGCGCCTCAACCAGGCGACGCTCGGGGAAAAGGTGTCGGAGACCCTCGACAGCCACCTCCTGCGCAAAGGGGCCGCGCTCAACCTCTGGATGGCGGAGCGGCTCAAGGAAGCGGCCCGCTGGTCGGCGTCGTTCGTGGTCTACGAGGGGCTCGAATCGTTGTCCGGCCCCGCGGCGTCGCCGCGCGCCCAGCGCGACCTCGTCGAGTACCTCGAATCGCTTCTCGGGCACTATCGTGTCTACGAGTCGTTGTTCATCGTGGACCCGCAGGGGACCGTGGTCGCCGCGACCCGCGACGAGCGCCTCGAGGACTGGATGATGGCGCTGCTCCCGGCCAGCTCGTCCAGCACCGCGACCATCGTCAGCCCGGTGCGGACGTCCACCTTCCTGGGCCGGCCCACCATGGTCATCCTGCAGCCGGTCGCGCCCGGGCTCGAAGGCCGGGGCCGGGTGATCGGGTACTTCGTCCTGCGCCTCGATCTGCGCGAGCTCGAGGCGCTGCTCGCGGAGAACACCACCCCGGAAACTCCGGCGGTATGGCTGCTCGACCCCCACGGCGGCGTGATCGCCCGCGCGGGCAGGATCGCCGAGAACCCGGGCGAGCCGTTCCCCGTGGACATCGCGGAGGCGACGAAGCAGGCGCACGTCCTGGAGCGCACGATCAACGGCATCAGCACCGTGATCGCGCTGCGGCCTGCCGACCCGCCGCCCGCCGGATACCTGGCCGCGACGGTGGAGTCCTCGGTGGCCTACGGGGCGCTGCGGCGGTCCCAGGAGAGGATCGTGGCCTCCGGGCTGGCCGCGATCCTCCTCATCTTCGCCATCAGCTACCTGGCCAGCCGAGGCATCCTGCGCCCGATCTCGCTCCTCTCCCAGGGCGCCAAGCGCGTGGCCGCCGGCGACCTCGACGTGTACCTGCCCGTGCGCGGGCGCGACGAGATCGCGGACCTCACCCTCGCCTTCAACGACATGGCGAACAAGATCCGCGAGGGCCGCGAACGGCTCGAAGCCGCGCACGACGAGCTCGCGCGCACCAACGAAGGGCTGAAGGCAGCCAACCGCGCCCTGGAGACGCTCGCCATCACCGATGGCCTGACCAGCCTCTACAACCACCGCCACTTCCAGGACTCGCTGGAGAAGGAGCTGCGGAAGAGCGAGCAGCAGGGCCGGCCGCTCAGCCTGATCCTCATCGACATCGACCACTTCAAGGCTTTCAACGACCGCTGGGGCCACCAGGAGGGCGATGCGGCGCTGCGACGGGTGGCGGCCCAGGTGATGAAGGGGATCCGCCCGTCGGACATGGCCTTCCGCTACGGCGGTGAGGAGCTGGCCGTCCTCATGACGTCCTGCACCAAGACCCAGGCGGCGGAGGTGGCGGAGAAGCTGCGCATCGCGGTGCGCGACAACGCGCAGCGCCCCGGCCGGTTCGGGGACCGCCTCACCGTCTCCTCCGGGGTGGCGGCGTTTCCGGAGGACGGAGCCGTGCCGCGCGCGCTGGTCGACACCGCCGACGCCGCCCTCTACACGGCCAAGGCGGAGGGCCGCGACCGGGTCACCGTGGCCGGCGTGCGGAGCGCGAGCGAGACCGCGGGCTGATCTGGCGTCTATCGCCCCAGGTGGCGGTAGATCAGCGAGACCAGCACGCGCCGGGCGGTCAGCGACTGCTGGAACAGGCTCGGATCGACGTAATCGCCGGTCTCGTACACGAACGCCACGTCGAGCATCAGCGGGCCGACGCCCATCCCGAGGCCGAGGGTGGCGCCGTTGAACCACGGAGACGCCGCGTCCGCGGCGGGAAACGTCTGGCGATTGCTGAAGTAGCCGGCCCGGATCGGCCAGCGAACACGGTCATGGATCAGCACGTACTCGAAGCCGGCCCGGATCTGCTCGGCGTCGCTCGCCTTCACGGTGAAGGTCGGATACGGCAGGCTCGCGTAGAAGTCGCCGCTGTCCTCCGGGGCCGGCGGTTCCTCGCCTTCGGGAGTCGGGGCCAGGGTGAAGAAGTTCCGGAATCGCGCACGTGACCAGAACGTCCGGGTGTAATCCGCCGAGAGCGTGAGCTGGCCGACGGGCCGCCAGGAGGCGCCGACGCCGATCGCCCCCGGCAGGTCGAGCCGCAGCGCGTCGCTCGCCGCGCTGTTCTTGGTAAAAGTGCTGGAGCTGGGGCTGAAGTCGGTCCTCTCGCGGCGGAGGCTCACGTCGGCGCTGAACGGCGTCTTGCCCACGACCCCGAGGTTCAGGCTCGCGAACGGCTCCCAGATCATCCCCACGTTGGCGTTCCATCCCGACAGCTCGTAGTCGGATACCTGATCGACGCGGCCTCGGGTCCGGCCCACACGCGGCTCGCGGATGAACGTCTGCGTGTAGCCGTTCAGCCACCGGTTGAGGGTGCCGCCGATCCGCAGCGAATCGAAGACCCGCAGGCCGGTTCCCAGAGCGACCACGTCGAAGCCGCCGGTGGATTCTCCGGTGCGGATGATGTCCGGGTTCTCGGCGATGCGGTCGGTCGTGAAGTTGATCACCCGCTGATAGCTGACCTGCGCCGCGCCCGAGACCGGCCCGATGGAGACCGGGTAGGTGGCGGCCACGAAGTCCGCAATCCGGCCGACGCCCGTCTCGATCTCCACGAACCCCGTCTCCGGCCGGACCTCTTCCGTCGAGAAGGTGTTCCGCGCTCCGACGAGGGACAACTCGGGGCGCCTCAGGTAGCTCAGGCCCGCGGGGTTCCAGGATGCCGCCGTCGCGTCGTCGGCGCGGGCGAGGAAAGCGCCGCCCATGCCGTAGGCGCGGGCGCCGGAGCCCACGTCGAGGCTGGAGCGGGCCCGGAGGACCGCCTCGACCTCGGGGGCCAGGCGATCGTTGGTCGGCGAAGGCGCCGGGGTCTGTGCGTGCGCGGCCGCGGCCGTCAGCGCGAAGGCCGCGCCGAAGGATTGGATCCGTCGGCTCCCCAAGCGGCTCGCGGCGAAGTTGCGGTGCACCACCTGATCCTCTGCGAGCATAACACGCAGCCTTCGAGCCCCCGGGTCAGCGCGCGCGGCACTAGTGCGGCTTGCGCGCGTAGACCACGATCTCCGGGCCCACCTTGTCGAGGTTCGAGTGGACGCGGGCGGGATCCTCGCTGCGGAACGTCGCGACGTCCAGGAATGGAAGCGTCGAGGATGCCGGCTGGGCCAGCACCCGCCGATAGCCGGCCTGTCCGCCCGCGAGCGCGGCATAAAGCTCCGCGTCGGAGCCCCCGTCCGCCGCGCGCCGCGCGAAGTCGGCGTTGACGACGACGACGTCCGGATCCACCCGCCGCAGCCGGTCGATCGACGGCCCGAGGCGACGCCACTGGAGGCCATCCAGGCGCGGCAGGTACTCGAGCGGACCGACGGCGGCCACGACCGCCGGCGGCGGGGCGTGCACCCGCAGCCATTCTTCGACCGCGTACCGAGAGTCCCGCGCCAACAGGACATCCACCGACAGGGCACGCAAGCCGGAGGCCGCGACGACGGCGCCGGCGGCCGCCAGCGGGAGCAGCTTCGAGGCGCGGCTTGCGAGGGCGGAGGCGAGGGCCTTTCCGGCGAACAGCGCGAGCACGATGGCGACGGGGAGCACGAAGCGGTCGTAGAGATAGAGGACGACGGCGACGAAGCCCAGCCAGTAGGACAGGGCCGGCACCAGCGTCGCGAGGAGCAGCCGGTTCTCGCGCCACCGCGCGCCGGCCAGGACGAGGCCGGCGGCCGCGGCGGCGGCGGCCGGGGCGCCGAGCGTGAACACGAGCGCGCGGGCGGTGGCGGCGGCGAGCGCGGCAAGCCCGCCGGCCGACCGGTCGAACATGCGAAAGTCGCGGCTGGCCGAGCCCATGATGAGCTCGACGTGGGCGGCGAACCCGCCGGGGTTCATCAAGATGTTGTCGAGCACGATCAGCCCGCAGCCCCCGGTCAGCGCCGCGGCCACCAGGCGCCGATCGCCGAGGGTCGCCCACAGCGATCCGTGTCCGCCGGTGGCGCGCCGGTGCCGGTGCAGCGCCCACACCACGAACGGGGCAGTGAGGACGAATAACCCGTAGGCCTGGTCCTTGGTGGCGATGGCCGCCGCCGCGCACCCCCCCAGGGCGACGTAGTGGCGCAGCCGATGGCCGTGCAGCAGCCGCAGGCAGGCGAGCAGCGCGGCCGAGAACCAGAAGAGGTACGGCACGTCGAGGTTCGCGAGCTTCGCGTAGTAGGTGAAGGGCGCGGAAAGGCCCGCCACCAGCGCGGCGAACAGCGCGGGAAGGTGGTCGAACAGCTCGCGGCCGCAGAGGTAGACGAGGAGCACGGTGCCCGCGGCCATCAGCAGGCTGACGATGCGGCCGACCCGGAACAGGGCGTGATGCCGTTCTGCATCCGGCGCCGCGCCCAGCCACGGTGCGTAGGCGAAGGCCAGCACGGCGTGATGGAAGGGCGGGTACTTCGCGTGCCACCCGCTGGAGAAGCGCTGCCCCAGGCCCTCGAGCACCGCCGCCGGCGTCAGCTCGTCCGGCGCCCACCCGTGCTCGCTGGGAAGGCCCCAGTCGAGGGGCCAGGCGTGGATGGCCGCGCACAACGCCACCGCCGCCGCCAGACCGGCCGCGCGGCCGACGTCCCGGCGGATCAGACCGTGCGGCGCGCCGCGGCGATCAGCGCGGGGTTTCCTGGGTCGACCGGGTCGCGGTGTCCTGCGCCTTCAGCGCGAAGAAGATCGCCGCCCCGTAGTTGCCGAGGCCGAGCTGCTCCTCCGCCCTGGCCAGGGATTCCCGGCACCGCGCCAGGGTGGAGGCGCGGCTCTTGTCCAGCGCCAGGCGCCCGGCGAGGATCTGCGCTTCCGCGACCGCGGCGGATGCCTCCGCCTTGGTCTCGTTCCCCTTGAGCCGCGCCTTGGACCGTATCAGCTCCGTCTCCGTCACGTCGAGGTCGCGCTGCAGGAGCTCGATGCGGTCTTCCAGGCGGCGCTGGTCCTCCTCCGCCCTGCGCAGCCGGGCCCCGAGCCCCCGGTCGGGGGACCCTCCGGGCGTGAGGCCGGCTCGCTTCATCTCCGCGATCAGCCGCGCGACGGACGCCGCGCATCGCCCCTCCGCCGTGGCCAGATCCGCAAAGCGCTGGGCCTCGGGACCGCGCGCTTTCTTCGCCACCAGAGCTTCCGCCTGGCGCAGCTCGTCCTGCGCGCGCTTGAAGTTATCGGGGGCGTGCTCGGGCGCGCCGGCCTTGCGCGCCTCCTCGATGGCCGCGCGCGCGGGCGCGAGGTCGACCCGGGTTGGCGCGGGGCCGCCCGCCGAGGCACACGCGAGGGACACGAAGGCGAGGCCGGCGGCGAGGGCGCCCCTGAGGTGGACGGGCACGGCGGGAGTGTAGCGCGAAACCCGCGCTCACGCCCGGGGGCGCCGGCCCTTTGAATTAAGATGGCGTGATGCGCATCGTCTCGGTGTCCGGCGCCTGCAGCCGCGCGGGCAAGACCACGCTCGCGGAGTCGCTGCTGCGCGCGCTGCCCCGGGGGTCCGCGGCGGCGGTGAAGTTCACGACCACCGAGGACGTCTTCGAGCGCTGCCCGCGCGGGTCCGTCTGCGTGGTCTGTGACATCGACGTGCCCTTCCGCATCGTGCGCGACTCCGCCGTGCTGCGGGAGCCGGGCACGGACACCGACCGCCTGGCCGCGGCGGGTGCGCGCGAGGTCGTGTGGGCGATCGCCCGGGCGGGTGCTGCGCCTCTGGCCTGGGCGGCGGTGACGCGGATGCTGGAGGGGACGCCCCTGGCCATCCTCGAAGGCTCGACCGTGGTCGAGCAGGGGCTGGCCCGACCCGACCTCCGGCTGTTCGTGGCCCACCGGTCGATGCCGCCGGACCGCTGGAAGGCCACCTCGGCCGCACTGGTTGCGGCGGCCGATCGAGTGGTGATCCACACCGCTGGGCCGGCTCCTTCGAGCCGCGTCGTGGACGCGCTCGATGCGCTCGGTGCGCGCGACAAGCGCGTCATCGCCGACGCCACACGGCCGCTGCGCGAGTGGGCGCCCGACCTCGAGCGTCGCCTTCACGGCCTGGCCGGCGCCGGCACGGCGGTGAGCGCGGCGTCTTGAAGAAGCTTTCCCTCGCCCACAGCCCCGACAGCGACGACGCCTTCATGTTCTACGGGCTGGCCAAAGGCCACGTCGCCGCGGACGGCCTCGAGATCGTGCACGTCCTGAAGGACATCGAGACGCTGAACCGCGAAGCCCGCGAGGGCCGCCACGAGATCACCGCGATCTCCATCCACGCCTACCCGCACGTCGCCGATCGGTACGCGCTCATGCCGTGCGGCGGCAGCATCGGCGACGGGTACGGCCCGCTGCTCGTGGCCCGCGGACCGCTGGACCCTGCCCGGCTCGACGGCCTCACCGTTGCCGTCCCCGGCGCCCTCACCACCGCGTATCTCGCATTGAAGCTGTTCTCCCCGGGGGCGAAGACGGTCGTCCGGCCCTTCGACGCGATCCTCGACGAGGTCGCGGCCGGCCGCGCCGACGTCGGCCTGGTCATCCACGAAGGCCAGTTGACCTATGGCGGACAGGGACTGCACCGGATCCTCGACCTCGGCGCCTGGTGGAAGGAGGAGACCGGGCTGCCCCTTCCCCTCGGCGGGAACGCGGTGCGGCGCGACCTCGGCCCGGCCCTGATGGCGCGGCTCACCGCCCTCGTGCGCGAGACCGTCGTGTTTTCGCTCGCGCACCGCAAGGAGGCCCTCGCGTACGCAATGAGCTTCGCGCGCGGGATGGATCCATCCATCGCCGACCGCTTCGTCGGGATGTGGGTGAACGACATGACGGTCGATTGCGGGCCGCGCGGGCGCCAGGCGGTGCAGGAGCTGCTCGATCGCGGCCATGACGCCGGGGTGATCCCCAACCGCGTGCGCGTCGAGTTCGTGGAGGCCTAGTGCCGGTGGCCTTCCGGTGGGCGCCCCCCAACCCGTTTCCAACGCACTCGCTGCCGGATCTGGACGGCGTCCAGCGGCCGCTCACCATGGCGTGGAGCGAGGGCCCCGCGCTGATCGTGATCGGGCATCGGGACTGCGCGACCTCGCGCCTCACGCTGCCCTTCGTGGACCGCCTCTACCAGCGCCGGCCCGCCGGCGCGTCCGTCGTGGCCGTGCTGCAGGACGAGCCGGCGGCCGCTCGCGCCCTCATGGCCGACCTTGGCCTGACCATGCCGGTGCTGCTGGAATCCGATCCCTACCCGCTCGCCTCCGAGCTGGGGCTGCGCGCGGCGCCGACATTGATCCTGGTCGGCGCCGACGGCGTCATCGCCAAGGCGGCCGAGGGCTTCTCGCGGGACGACCTCGAGGCGTTTTCGCGCGCCGTGGGCATCGCCGCCCCGCTTTTCTCCCCCGACGACACGGCTCCGCCGCGGCGTCCCGGCTGAACGATCCGGGAGGCCTCGGTGAGGCCCTGAGAAACTAGATGGGAATCGCTCTCCTGACCCTGGCCCTGGTGGGCACGGCCTGCTTCGCGGCATCGCTGCTGCTCGGCTACGTGATCCCGGGCCAGCACTCCCTCCGGCAGCACTTCGTCCTCGCCCTGGGCAGCACCTTCCTGCTGGTCATGGCGCACTCGTTCATCATGTTCTTCCTGATCGCCACCGGCGTGGAGCTCAAGGACATGGAGAAGGTGGCGGGCTGGGGCGACACGTTCCGGCGCCGCACGATCGCCCTCAAGTCGCAAGTCTTCCCGGCGATGACCCTCGCGCTGGCCCTGGTGATGGCCAACTTCATCCTCGGCGCCGCCGCCCACACCCGCGCGGTGCCGCAGCGCGTCCATGAGGGGCTCGCGTGGCTGACGCTCGCCGTGTGCGTCGTGGCCCTCTACCGCGAGTACCAGGTCCTCGGCGCCAACAACCGCCTCATCGCGGAGGCAGCGTCTCGTAGAAAGGACACTCCCGTCCACTCCGAGCCGTGAAGCGGGCGGGCGGATGTCGGTAAGTACTTGAAAATAAGACATCTGTCTGCTAAGATGGCACTTCCACTCCCGGCACAGCCGTTGCAACGGTATTCGCCGGAACGTAACGGGAGGCTTGCACATGAATCGAACGAAGGCCGCACTCGTCGTCGTGATCGGGACCGCGCTGGCCGCCTGCCAGCAGACCCCGGATAAGAACGCGGCCGACGCGAACGCGCAGGCGCTCGAGAAGCGCATTGCCGCGTTGGAGCAGCAGACGCCTCCGTCGGCCGGGGCGCCGGCCGATCCCGCGACGGTGAACCTCTCGCCCGCGCCGGCCGCGCCGCGGCCTATGGCTCCGGCCTATGTCGAGGGCAGCGCCCCGGCCGCGCCGGCCCGCACCCTTGGTGTGATCAAGCAAGGGCAAGCGCCGGCCACGGCGAGCCGCCGCGCCGTCCGCGCGCCGCGCACCGCGCCGGCGGGCAGCCGTGAGGCGTCGCGTGAGGCGGTCGAGCCCGTCGAGCGCATCGGCCCTGCCGCGGAGCCGATCGAGCCCATGGAGCCGATGGCGGGCACGGGCGATCCTGGCCCCCGCCGCGAGACCCTCGTGATCCCCGGCGGCACCGAGCTGCGCGTGGTGCTCGAGACGGGCCTGTCGTCCGAGACGAGCAAGGAAGGCGAACGCGTCGTCGCCCGCGTCGAGCGCGCGACGGCCCAGGACGGCCGTGTCGTCCTGCCCGGAGGCACGGTGCTGCGCGGCCGCGTCGTTCGTGCGGAGTCCGCGGGCCGTGTGCGCGGCCGCTCGCACCTGACGGTGGACTTCGACCGCATCGTCGTCCGAGGCCGTGAACATCCGCTGTCGGCGACGTCGATCACGGTCGACGGGCCCGACGACACCAAGCGCGACGTCGCGGTCATCGCGGGCAGCACCGCCGCCGGCGCGGTCATCGGCGGGATCATGAAGAAGGGCGCGAAGAAGGGCGCCGTGGTCGGCGCGGCCACCGGCGCCGGCGCCGTGCTCGTGACCAAGGGCGGCGCCATCGAGATGCCGGCGGGCTCGCGCTGGACGGTCCGGGTGACGAACACCGTCCGCCTCGACTGATCGCGGGCGCATTCATCGCACATTCATCCACGGCCGGGGCAAGCGCCCCGGCCGTGCTGTTTTCATGGCAATCGCCGAAGCGCCCAGGCCGCGTGCTCGCGGACGATCGGGTCGGCATCCTCCGCGATCCGCTGCAGCATCGGACGGTGCGCTGCGTCCCCCGAGTTGCCGAGGGCGACGGCGACGTTGCGCAGCATCCCGCGCCGCTTCGCGCGCTTGACCGGGCTGCCGCGGAAAAGCGACCGGAACGATTCCTCGTCGAGGGCGGCGGCGGCGAAGGCCGAAAGCTCCGGGGCCACGAGCCCGTCGCGGGCCGCGAACTCCGGTCCTCCCGCGTGCCGCCGCCGGCGGTTCCAGGGGCAGACGTCCTGGCAGATGTCGCACCCGAAGACGTGCCGGCCTACCCCTTCGCGCCGGTCCTCCGGGATCGCGCCCTTGACCTCGATGGTCAGGTAGCTGATGCAGCGGGTCGCATCCAGGACGTAGGGGGCGACGAGCGCGCCCGTCGGGCACGCGTCCAGGCACGCGGTGCAGGTTCCGCACATGTCCGGCCGCGGGGGGTCGGATTCCATCTCCACGTCGGTGATGACTTCGCCGAGGAAGAACCAGGACCCGTGTTCGGGATGGAGCAGGCAGGTATTCTTGCCCCAGGCCCCGAGGCCGGCGGCGGCGGCGTAGGCGCGCTCCACGATGGGGCCGGTGTCGACGTAGACGCGCGACTGGAGGGGGCCGAGCTCCAAGGCCAGGGCTTCGGCCAGCCGTTCCAGCATCGCCTTCATCACGTCGTGATAGTCGTCGCCCCACGCGTAGCGCGCGATCCAGCCGCGGTCGGAAGGGCTCTCGGTCGAGTAGGGCGCCGCCGAGTCGTACTGGAGGCCGACGCTGACCACGCTGCGCGCCCACGGAAAGGCGTGGCGGAGGTCGGAGCGCTTCTCGCGTTGCGTGGTGAGGTACCCCATCTCGCCGGCGTAGCCGCGGGCGATCCATTCCGCAAAGAACGCGAGCTCCGCCGGGGCGCCGGCGGCGGCGACTCCGGCGAGGTCGAACCCGGCTTCGAGCGCCAGCGCCCTGGCCCGCGCGGCACGCGCGGCCGGAGTCATCGCCGGCGCGTGGCGCGCTTTCGAGCGGGCCGCGGCGCCACCAGCCCGCGGATCCGCCCGATCTCCTTCTTCCACTCCGCGAGTGGGCCCGGAGTCTCCACCACCATGGGGATCCCTCGGAAGCGGCGGTCGTTGACGATGCGGCGGAAGCAGTCGAGGCCGAGCACGCCTTCGCCGGCGCGGGCATGACGGTCCACGCGGGAGCCCAGGCCCTTCTTCGAGTCGTTGAGGTGCACCGCCTTCAGTTTCGGGAGGCCGACGATGCGGTGGAAGGCCTTCAAGGTGCGCTCGTATCCTTCCGCGGTCGCGATGTCGTAGCCGGCCGCGTACAGGTGGCAGGTGTCGAGGCACACGCCGAGCCGGTCCGGCGAGCGCACGCGGTCGAAGACTTCGGCCAGATGCTCGAAGCGGTGGCCGAGGGACGAGCCCTGTCCGGCCGTGACCTCGAGGAGGGGGGTCACCGCGAGCCCTTCCGTGCGCTCCAGCAGCCAGTCCAGGCTCTCCGCCAACGCCACCAGGCCGGCGGTCTCGCCGCGCCCCATGTGGGCTCCGGGATGGAACACGAGGTACGGGATCCCGAGGGCGTGACACCTCTCCATCTCGGCCAGGAAGCATTCACGGCTCCGGGTGAGGAAGTCGTCCACCGGGCTGGCCAGGTTCACCAGGTACGATCCGTGCGACAGGGCGATGCGAACACCGCTTTTCGACAGCGCCTCGCGGAACGCTGCACACTCGGCGTCCTCCAACGGCCGGCACCGCCACTGCATCTGGTTGCGGGTGAAGATCTGGATGGCCTCGGCGCCCACGGCGACGCCGTTTCGCGGGGCGTTGAAAAGTCCGCCGGTGACGGGAACGTGGGCGCCGATGTACAAGCGGGCTCCTCCTAGGTGCGCACGGGGAAGCGACGCGCTCCGGCCTGCAGGAAGAACCCTTCGCCGTCCTCCTCGACGTGGGCGAGCAGGGTCTGGTGCGCCGGCCGCGACAGCACGGCCTTCGCGCGCCCGTTGCGCACCACGCAGTGGAACCGGCCCGTTCGGGGATCCATGCCCAGCGAGTCCTCCCGGACCGTCTCCTCGGAGCCGTCGTCGAGGACGGCCGTGGCCGTGCCCCGCGCCGCGTCGATGACCAGGCTCACGACCTCGAACGGCGGGCCGTCGAGCTCGACCGGAATGCGCTGCGCCCCGTCCACCACGAACGCGCCGCCGGCTTCGAAGGCGAGGTGGGATTTCAAGTACCGCAATGTGGGCGGATGGATCACGTGGAGCGCGCCGACCCGCCACGACCCGTCGGGCCTGACCAGAAGCCCCTCCGGGATCGTCCACAACCGACCAGGCATCGCCATGGGTCACGCCACCGACCTCGGATTATAGCGTTGCGGTTGTCCGGCCGCGGGTCTATACAATGAAGGGATGGCCCAGGCCGCGCTGCCGCTGCCGATCACCAGCGCCTCGGCGGAAGAGGTCCAGGACCGGATCGTCGCCGCCCGGCGGACGCTCGGGGGCCGCCTGGTCATCCTCGGGCATCACTACCAGCGCGACGAGGTCATCCGGCACGCCGACTTCACCGGCGACTCCTTCAAGCTGGCGCAGCTTGCGGCCACGCGGCCGGAGGCGGAGTTCATCCTGTTCTGCGGGGTGCACTTCATGGCGGAGTCGGCCGACATCCTTTCCGCGCCACATCAGAAGGTCATCCTCCCGGACATGAACGCCGGCTGCACGATGGCGGACATGGCGGACATCGACCAGGTCGAGCAGGCCTGGGAAGACGTCACCTCCGTGCTGGGCGACGATCTCCTCCCCGTCACCTACATGAACTCGACCGCCGCCCTGAAGGCGTTCGTCGGCCGTCACGGCGGGGCGGTCTGCACGTCCTCCAACGCGCGCGCGGTCATGGACTGGGCGTTCCGCCGCAAGCCGCGCGTGTTGTTCTTCCCCGACCAGCACCTCGGACGCAACACCGCGTTCCGCATGGGCATCCCCCTGGACCGGATGGCGGTGTGGGATCCCTACGAGGACCGCGGGGGGCTATCCGACGACGACATGCGGCATTCCCGGGTGCTGCTGTGGAAGGGCCACTGCTCGGTGCACAACCGCTTCACGCCGGAGATGGTGGACGCCCGACGCGCGCAGATCCCCGGGGTGAAGGTGATCGTGCATCCCGAGTGCCGCTTCGAGGTGGCGCAGAAGGCGGACGCCATAGGCTCCACGGAGGGCATCCTGAAGACGGTGCGGGAGAGCCCGCCGGGAACGAAGTGGGCCGTCGGCACCGAGCTGAACATGGTGAACCGCCTGGCCCGCGAGGTGGCCCCGGAGCGCGAGGTGGTGAGCCTGGACGACTGCTTCTGCGTGTGCAGCACGATGTTCCGCATCGACCCGCCCCACATCCTCTGGGCGCTCGAGTACCTGGTCGAGGGCCGGCCGGTGAACGTGGTCGCGGTGCCGGAGCCGACGGCCAGCGAGGCGAAGATCGCCCTCGACCGGATGCTGGCGATCACCTAGGCCGCGGCGTATCATCGGTGCTGACGTCGATCGTTTCGCTGGGGGGGCCCCACGCGGGGGCTGAGAGGGTGCGCGCGGCGCCGACTCCTTGAACCTGATCTGGGGCGCCGCGCCTTGATGGGCGGCGCCGGACCAGCGGAGGGAAGCGACCCGGAAGGGGCCGCCAATCCGATGGCGGCCCCTTTCGACGTTTTGGGACCGCGAAGGAGAGCAAGAATGACGCGGGAGCGCACGCCGTTCACGGGAGACACCGCCACCCAGATGCACCACGCCCGCCGGGGCGTGACCACGCCGGAGATGCGACGCGTCGCCGAGCGCGAGGACACAGCACCGGAATACATCCGCGACGAGGTGGCGCGGGGCCGGATGGTGATCCCCGCCAATGTGCACCACGCCAGCCTCGACCCCATGGGCATCGGCATCAACGCCCAGTGCAAGATCAACGCGAACATCGGCAACTCGGCCGTGCATTCCAACGTCGAGCAGGAGCTGGAGAAGCTCCACTTCGCCGTGCACTACGGCGCGGACACGGTCATGGACCTCTCGACGGGCGGAGGCATCGACGAGATCCGCACCGCGATCCTCGCCGAGGCGCCGGTGCCCATCGGCACCGTCCCCATCTACCAGGCCGTGCAGGAGGTGACGCGGGTCGAGGACCTGACCGCGGACGACCTCATCGGCATGATCGAGCACCAGGCCGGGCAGGGTGTCGACTACATGACCGTGCACTGCGGGGTGCTCTACGAGCACCTGCCCCTCACCCAGCACCGCATCACCGGCATCGTGTCGCGCGGCGGGGCCCTGTTGGCCCAGTGGATGGTCCATCACAAGAAGCAGAACCCGCTCTACGTCCACTACGACCGCATCCTCGAGGTGGCCCGCAAGCACGACGTCACCTTGTCCCTCGGCGATGGGCTGCGGCCCGGCTGCCTCGCCGACGCGTCCGACGCCGCGCAGTTCGCGGAGTTGAAGACCCTCGGCGACCTGACGCGCAAGGCCTGGGAGAAGGACGTGCAGGTGATGGTGGAGGGGCCGGGTCATATCCCCTTCGACCAGATCGCGATGAACGTCGAGCGCGAGATCGAGGAGTGCAGCGAGGCGCCCTTCTACGTGCTGGGGCCGCTGGTCACCGACATCGCGCCCGGCTACGACCACATCACGTCGGCCATCGGCGCCACCATGGCCGGGTACGCGGGCGCGGCCATGCTCTGCTACGTCACCCCGAAGGAGCACCTCGGCCTGCCCGACAAGGAGGACGTGAAGCAGGGCGTGATCGCGTACAAGATCGCCGCCCACGCCGCGGACGTGGCCCGCAAGCGGAAGGGATCCCGCGACCGGGACGACGCCTTGAGCCGCGCGCGCTTCGCGTTCGACTGGAACGAGCAGTTCCGGCTCTCCCTCGATCCCGACACCGCGCGCTCGATGCACGACGAGACGCTGCCCGCGGAGGGGTACAAGACGGCGGCCTTCTGCTCGATGTGCGGGCCGAAGTTCTGCTCCATGAACGTGAGCGCGCGGGCGCTGGGCGCTCTCGAGCCCATGGTGAGCGAGTGATGACCATCCGCATCGCGGCCGCGCTCGCGCTCCTGGCCGCGACCGCCTCCGCCCAGTCCGCGCGCACCGCCAAGCCGGTGCTGCACGGCAAGCACTGGATGGCGATCACGGGCAAGCCGCTCGCCGCCACCGCGGGCGCGATGATGTTCAACAAGGGCGGCAACGCCGTGGACGCGGCCTGCGCGATGATCGCCGCGACCTCGACGATGTGGGACACGCTCAGCTGGGGTGGTGAGACCCAGGCCCTCATCTTCGACCCACGGACGGGCAAGGTGGTCGCGATCAACGCCCTGGGCGTCGCCCCCAGCGGCGCCACCCCGGAGTTCTTCAAGGGCAAGGGCCTGGCGGCGCCGCCGGAATACGGTCCGCTGGCCGCGGTGACCCCGGGCACGCCGGGCGGCATCATCGTGATGCTGGCGGAGTACGGGACGCTGTCCCTCGCGGACGTCTTGGCACCCTCCATCCAGATGGCCGAGGAGGGTTATCCCATCGAGGCGCAGGCCGCGCGCGCCATCGAGCGCGAGAAGAAGCGCATCAAGGAATGGCCGTACTCGCGCGCGGTCATGCTGCCCCATGCCGGCCAGCCCCTCGAGGCGCCCGAGGCCGGCGAGCTCTTCCGCCAGCCCGACCTGGCGGCGACGCTGCGCAAGCTCGTGGAGGCGGAAAAGGCGGCGCGGGCCAAGGGCCTCGACCGCAAGGCCGCGCTCTATGCGGCGTACGACCGCTTCTACAAAGGCGACGTCGCGCAGGAGTTCGTCCGCGGCGCCCGCGAGCAGGGCGCGCTCGTGACCACCGAGGACCTGGCGGCGTGGAAGGTCCACATCGAGGAGCCGGTCAAGACGCGCTACAAGGACATCGACGTCTACAAGCTCAACACCTGGGTGCAGGGGCCGGTGATGCTCCAGGCGCTGAACATCCTGGAGACGCTGGACCTGAAGGCGATGGGGTACAACAGCGCCCGCTACATACACGCGCTCTACCAGGCCATGAACCTGGCCTTCGCCGACCGCGACTTCTACTACGGCGATCCGTACTTCCCCCCCCAGGAGCCGATCGCCGGTTTGCTGTCCAAGGACTACGCCCGCGAGCGCGCGAAGCTCATTCGCTGGGACAAGAACGATCCCGACGCCAAGCCCGGCGACCCGTATCCGTTCCAGGGCGGCGGCAACCCGTTCCTCGGCCTGCTGGAGAACTGGAAGGCGCCGCGCCCGGAACCCGGCGGGGCGCCATCGTCCGCGGGTCCCAACGTGGCCGCGGACAGCCTCGACGAGCGGTTCTATGCGGGCACGACCTCCGTGCAAGCAGCGGACGAGAAGGGCTGGGTGGTGTCGGTGACGCCGAGCGGAGGATGGATCCCGGCGGTGATCGCCGGCCGCACCGGCATGGGGATGAGCCAGCGCATGCAGAGCTTCGTCCTCGAGGAAGCGGAGGGCCCGTACAACGTCGTCGTCCCCGGGAAGCGGCCCCGCGCCACGCTCACCCCGAGCCTTGCCCTCAAGGACGGCAAGCCGTTCCTGTCCTTCGCCGTGCAGGGCGGAGACAGCCAGGACCAGAACCTGCTGCAGTTCTTCCTGAACGTCGTGGAGTTCGGCATGAACGTGCAGGAAGCGGTGGAGGCGCCGAACATCAACACGTTCCAGCTGCGCGCGTCACTGGGGGAGCCGCACGTCTCGCGGCCGGGCCGCCTGCTGCTGAACGAGTCGATGCCGCCCTGGGTGCGCTCCGAGCTTTCGAAGTTGGGCTACCAGCTCACCTTCGAGCGCCTGACCTCGGGGCCGATCAACGCGATCCAGTTCGACCGCGTGCACGGAACCATTTGGGGCGGGTCCAGCAACCACGGCGAGGATTACGGAATAGCGTGGTGAACTGCGGCCGGCAGACGTGCGCGTGCACGTTCACGTGACCCGTCCGCCTGCCCTTGCTTAAATCAAACAAGGGTATCCGTCGTCACTTCTGTAGCGGGCACTCCCGCAGCCACTCGCCGAGCGCCGCGTCGAGGCCGGCGAGGTCGAAGCGCACCTCGGGCAGCGGGTCCTTCTTCTTCGGCTTCACGGTGATCGCCACCGTCCGGCTCTTGGCCTCCAGCAGGGACTTCACGAACCGGTCGGTGCCCTTCGTCCAGAACCCGGTGACGAAGAACGACCGGCCGTCGTGGCTGGGCGCTCCCCAGTACTTCTTCGGCTTCGCGGTGTCGCCCTCGAACCGGACGAACAGGTCGCCCTCCTTCGAGGGGAAGCCGTGGGCGAAATAGAGGTAGGCCTCCTTCTCGCCGCCCGCGCAGCGCAGGACCAGCTCGGGCTTCTCGGCCGGCGCTCCGGCGGGGCTCGGCCACTCCGCCGCCGCCGACTGGGTGACGATCAGGCTGCCGTGATCGGAATCGATCTCCCACGGGCCGTTGTGGGCCGCTTGCGGCGCAGCCGGCAGCACCGCCAAAAGGATTCCCAGGGCGTGCATGGAAACCTCCTCGTACGTGGGCGGCGATCATACTCCCGGGCCGTCGTATCCTTCACACCGTGCGGCCCGACAGCGAACACCGGCCCGTAGGCCCGGGGCACCTGCTCGCCCTGGGCGTCAACGGGATCGTCGGGGTGGGGATCTTCTTCGCCCCCGCCGACATCGCCGCCCGCGCGCCCGGCGCCGGCATGGCGATCTTCGCCGCCACGGCGCTCGTGTTGGTCCCGGTGGCACTCGCGTTCGCCACCCTGGGCCGCCGCTTCGACGAGGATGGCGGGCCGGTGGTGTTCGCGCGCGCCGCCTTCGGCCCGCTGCCCGCGTTCGTCGTCGGCTGGATCGCCTACGTCAGCGCGATCGCGAGCGCGGCGGCGGTGACCGTCGGGCTCACGACCGCCGTCGGGCCGGTGGTGGGCCTCGACGGGGAAGCGGGACAGCGCGCCGCGGCCACTATCCTCGCCGCGCTCCTGGCTCTGCTGTGCGCGAGGGGGTTGCGGCTGTCGGCGCGGACCTGGACCGCGCTGACGGTGCTGAAGCTGCTCCCGCTGATCGCGCTTGCTCTCGTGTTCCTCATCTTTCCGGGGCCGCCCGCCGCGGCCGCCCCGCCCCCTTCGTCCGTCGACGGCATCGAGCCTTCGTGGGGGGCGGCCGCGCTCATCGCGACCTTCGCGTTCCAGGGGTTCGAGATCGTCCCCGTGCTGGCCGGTCAGGCTCGGCGGCCGGCGGTCTCGG
>Ga0326597_10005458_pt1 | contig 17637 bp, 16 predicted proteins | sample RVTome_12_FD_203789 | JGI IMG/M metagenome (GOLD analysis project Ga0326597, IMG submission 203789) | Soil microbial communities from uranium-contaminated site in the Upper Colorado River Basin, Wyoming, United States - RVT100D185 | ecosystem: Environmental > Terrestrial > Soil > Contaminated >... | reverse complement strand
CTAGGTAGAGATTTGTTTAGACAAGGAATTTATCCACCTGTAAATATTTTGATGAGTCTTAGTAGAATTATGAAAGACGGAATTGGCGAAGGAAGAACAAGAGCTGATCATCAGGAAATTTCAAACCAAAATTATGACGCATACTCTAGAGCACAAGAAGTACGTGCTCTTGCAGGAATTGTAGGTAAAGCTGGACTTACTGGAGTTGATCTCAAATATCTTGAATTCGGTGATGATTTTGAGAAAAAATTCTTATCTCAAGATCTTGATGAAAACAGGACAATAGAAGAAACACTAGCATTACAATGGGATGCAGTTTCTCTTTTGCCTAAAAACGAACTTACTAAAGTCAAAGACAAGTTTATTGATCAATACTATAAGGAAAGGTAGCAGCTAATGTCATTTGGACAAAACGTTGCTGCAACTAAGATTGAGCTTCTAAAATACAAACGTTCAAGTCAAGTAGCTTCAATGGTCAGAAAAATCCTCGATGATAAAAGAAAAGTTTTGCTAAAAAATATTGAAGAAATGATAACAGAAGCAACAAAGGCCCGTGGAGGAATTTGGGAACCACTCCAAGACGTGTATAAATCTGTTAACGAAGCATATCTTACACTAGGAACTAATACAGTTGATTCTGTTGCACAATCTGCTCCTGCAGTTATGGAAGTAGATGTTAACATCAAGCGAGTAGTTGATGTAAAAATTCCAGCACTCAATGTAACCGAAAAGGATACTAAATCAATGCCTTATGGTTTTGCTGATACAAATTCTTCAATTGATAGAGCAGCAAAACAAATCAAAGCTATGCTTCCAAAAATTTGCAAGGCTGCAGAATATGAAAATTCAATATTTAGTTTGGCAAAGGCTTTGGAAAAAACTCAAAAGTTGTTAAATGCCTTAGAAAATGTAATTATTCCTCAATATCATTCCAGAATAAAGTATATTTTAGCTACTTTGGAAGAAAGAGAACGAGAAGAATTCGCAAGATTAAAAAAAGTTAAAGCAGCAATTGAGAAGAGAAAGTAAAATGGGAAAAGATGAAATAAAAAAATTATTGGAAAATTCAAAAAAAGTTTTAGAGCTAGATTATACTAATTTTGAAAATATGATAAAAAATAATCTAAGTTCTTTCAAAAAGAAAACTTTAGATCAAATTTGAATTTCAAAACACATCATGATTTAAATATGGAACCTTAGGAGGATTACTCGTCAATGAAACCTGTTAATCTTTTACTTTTGACAACAATGATTATTTCTATTTCTGGCCTAATTGGTATTGCATATGCACAAGAAGAATCTGGTGGAGGTTCTGCTGATGGTTCAAAGTTGATTGGTGCAGGAATAGCATTTGGTGTTGCAGCAGGTGGTGCTGGAGTTGGCTTAGGTTATGTTGGCTCTGCAGGTCTTGCAGTAATTAGTGAGAATCCTGCGCTACAGTCTAAAGTATTCATTTTCATAGGAATGGTTGAATCTATTGCCATCTATGGTATAGTTATGATGTTTATCATCTTAGGACAATAGTACATTATAATTTTTCTAAAAACTTATTTAAAATATGCTAATAATATTTTAGTTTGTTAACATCTAAAATTCTACTACAATATCTACATTTTAACACAAGACCTGATTTGTCAATTACGTCCATAGTTGATTCAATATGTTCAGAGCTATTTGTAACGCAATCAGGATTTGAACATCTGAAGATTCTTTCTATTTCGTTTGGTAGTGACACACGTCGTTTTTCAACTAATTTGTAATTTTTGATAATATTTACAGTAGAATTTGGGGCAATTACTGCAAGTTTGTTGGTATCATCATCTACTAGATACCTATTTTCTACTTTGATTATGTCTTTTTTCTTTGATTTACCACTGGGGACATTAAGTGCAATTGTAATAACATTACCCTCTCTACCATCAATTTCTAAGGCCTCTAGGACTCTAAGGCCTCTTCCCTGATCAATATGGTCAATAACAGTTCCATCTTTGATACGACGAACGATAAGGTCCGATTCCTGCATCAGAATACTTTGTATATGCACCTGTATATATGATTCAAAGTATGAATGAATTTTTTCAAAAAGACATTATATCAGTACGAGATTTTGATAAACAAAAACTAGAGTCAATTTTCGATGCTACAAATAAAATCATCAAACTCAAACCCAACGATAGACGTGAAATTGGTCGTGGTAAAACATTAGGTTATTTATTTTACGAGCCAAGTACTAGAACACGCTTAAGTTTTGAAGCTGCAATAGCATCGATTGGGGGAACATCAATTGGAATATCTAACATATCTTCATCTTCGACCCAGAAGGGTGAAAGTTTAGCTGATACTGTTAGGATAATGTCGATTTATTCTGATGTATTAGTTCTGAGACATCCTCTAGATGGTTCTAGTAGATTTGCAGCAGAAATCTCGGAGAAATCTGTCATTAATGGAGGAAGTGGAACAGAAGAACATCCAACTCAGGCTATTCAAGATCTTTTTACAATAAAAAAAGAAAAAAATAAGATCGATGGTCTTAAAATCGGCATTGTAGGCGATCTAAAATATGGAAGAACAGTCTACTCTTTGTTATCCGCATTAAGTTACTATGATGTAAATGTTCATTTAATCTCTCCTGAATCACTCAAAATTAGAACCGATTCAACTTATGAAATTAAAAAAAGATTTTCATTTACAGAATCAACAGATCTTGAGGAGTATATAGATGATCTTGATGTGGTATATGTAACTAGAATTCAAAAGGAACGATTTCCAGATGAAGAAGAATACATCAAGGTTAAGGGAAGTTATGTAATTGGCCTAGACATTATAAAGAAAATGAAAGATGACGCTATAATTTTGCATCCATTACCAAGATTAGACGAGATTTCAGCTGAAGTAGATAATACTAAACAAGCAAAATATTTCAAACAAGCAGAATACGGAATGTATACTCGAGCAGCATTATTAGGATTGATTTTAAACGAAAAAGGATTTTGATTTACAAAATCTATTTTTCACAAACTGTACTTCCTTGTATCCCATTATACAAATCTCTAATTGCATTGATATTGCATTCAGAAATGTATGGTACTGTCATATCAATATTCGGTGCCATTAGATCTTCTGGAGCAGTAGAGTGTCCAAGACCAAGTGCATGACCAAACTCATGTCTAAGAATAGTACCTAATTGTTCATCAGTTAAGTTAGTTACATCATAAATTGTAATGAATGACTTTAGAATTTCGTTTCCGTCCACTACTGATTTTGTATAGCCAGTATAACCATCTCCATCTCGCAGATTTGAAAGAGTAATTATTACATCTCCTTCTCCACCATTTGAAGTGATAACATTAAAGTTAGTAGGGATATTGTATAACGTATCTTTTGATGCTGTATTCTTCAGCGCACCTGCCCATCCTGTAAAGTATGTTGAGCTAAATCCTTTAGGACCTTTATGAGTGAGTGAATCATCAATTTCAAGTGATTCTTCTGAAGTTATTGCATTTTTTATTACATCAATTCTATTTTCCGATAATCCTTTAGCATTTAGAACATTTACGTTTAGTGTAGTACCAACCAGCCTCCATGACTTCCATGTATCTACAGTATCGCCTCTTAGATTCTCAATTAAATGTCTAGTCTTAAATGATATAGTCTCATCATTTGTAAAATCCATAATAGAGTTTCCTAAACCTGAAATTAAAATAAGTAAAATAACTACTGGTAGAAGAGATAATTCGGTAATTATCAAGGTTTTTGATTGTGATTTTTTAATTTCTTTTTGAATTTGAGTAATCTCTTGAGACAGGTTCTTTTCTTGATGTTTTAACTCATCAATTGATTTTCCATTAAAATTATCAATTTCCTCCCACTCAGACACTTTTCGATTTTTTTCTAAAAGTTTGATCTGTTTAGTAGTGTAATCAAGTTCTTTTTTCATTACATCTACATGTGATTTTAATCTGCTAATCTCTTTCATTCAATTTTCAAATCCTTACTCAAAATTTCTAGTATATTTCTAGGTGTCAACAATTTGTTTGATGTCATTATGTAAGGATGTTTCATGTAAAGCATGGTTTGACAAATTTCCGAGAATGATAATTTTTCAGGAATTAATTTGGGTTGTTGAAGTTTGAAAATACTAGCATTCAAATCCAAAAAGTTATTGCAATCTTTTAGGTAGTTTAAATCTCCAGCAATTTTTTCAATAATTGTCATAGGATCAATGAATAAAGATTCATTTTCTAGTAGTAAGACTTCAGCATTGTCATTTATCAATGATTTTATTATATCTTCAACAGTATCATCTCGTCTGAAAATTTTGATTTGTGGGTCAGCTAAATCAGAAGCTTGGAAATCAGATTTACAAAGAGCACCAATTTCAAGAATCTCTCTAATGGAAACTGCAGAGAAACTGTGTTTAGTATTTTGTAATATAGTAAATTCATTTTTTGTCTTATACATTTGTTTAAGTATCTTATCTAGTCTAGCGTTTCTAGTATCAAGATAAAACTTCCTGTTCATTATTTCTTGGGCTAAAACATCATGGAAATAGTAGGGTGTAGGGTTTTTGAGAAGATCTCGCAAAATTTCTCTTGCACCTATTATTCCTAAAGGATATTCTTTTTCTAATACAACTAAGTTGTTTGTGGTATCTGATACTCTTGATAGCATCGAACATGCAATCCAAACATTATCCATACTTCCAATACTTGAAATTGGTGATGAGGAGAGAGAAATTGGTAACAAATCATCAAAAAGACATTCTTGTAATTCCAGATTTTTTCCAGTATTGATTGATTGGAATAATAATTGATTATCTTTTGTATCAGAACTTTTGTTTAAGATTTTATTTAGATTTTTTTTCCATGCACTTGTAATTTTTTGATTGTTAATCATTTTCATACCTGTTGAATATAATTTAATTAAAAATCCCTCTCATATCCAATATGATGTTCGTAGTGAACATACGATTTTTTGATTCTTTTATCTGTAAAAAAATATCAAGATGATGTGTTGTTGTAATTTTACAAAAACATAGTCAATTTTTAGTCGTAATTTTTTAGAAATTATTTTCAATAAACTTTGTTTTATTTTCAATACCATAAAATGGTTTTTCGTCATCAAGTTTATCAAATTCAGTTTTTTCTCTGATTATTTCTTTGAAAAGTGGATTATCTTTCAATCTGCTAAATAGAATTTCTTTCTTAATTATCTCTTTATAGATTGGTTCAAGCTCGATAACCTTTCGAAGAATACTTAATGAATCAAATATGTTGCCTTGCATTAATACTGTTTTTGCCTTTTTATACAAAACCTCAGAATTTTCTTTATCTAATGATAATATCTTATCAAAACAAGAAATCGCATCTTCATATTTACAAATAGCCTGCAATGCTATTCCTTTGTGGTGCAAGATTTCTATATTGACAGGAACAATATTTAGGGCTCTATCAAAAAATGGAATTGATTGTTCATATTTCCCAAGAGTTACCAATGAGAGTGCTTTACTGGATAGTGCCTCTGAATTTTCTGGATCAATATCGAGTACCCCCTCAAAGCATGACAACGATTTTTCGTATTGACCTAGAGTTGAAAATGCATGTCCCTTGTTTAACAATACATCAACATTAGATGGTTCTTGTTTTAGTGCACTATCAAATTGTAAAAGTGCCTTTTCATATTGACCTATAGCCAATAATGAGAGTCCCTTGTTGTATAAGGCAGTAAAATTACCTGGTTCTTTATCAAGTATATAATTAAAGCAAGCAAGTGCTTCTTTGTGGTTTCTCAATTTGGAAAACACGAGGCCTTTTTGAATTAATGGATCAAGATTATCAGGTTCTAACTCAAAGGCCTTATCAAAACAAGCAAGTGCCAAGGGATAAATTGATTGCTGGACTAGTGAACGACCCTTATTATACACTGCATTACTATGATGCGGGTTAATTTCAAGCACTTTATCAAAGCAGTAAATCGCATTTTGGTGTTTTGAAATGTTTGAAAGAGATATTGCTTTGTTGTATAATGCCTCAACATTTTCTGGACTGATCTTTAATGCCTTATCATAAAATGTGATAGCATCATTAGTAATTCCCAAACTTCCAAGAGAATCTGCCTTCTTAACTAGAGCCGAAATGTTATCTGGTTCAATCTCAAGAACCTTATTGAAACATAGGATTGCTTCATTGAATTTTTTGAGACGAGTGAATGTAAGGCCTTTGTGTAATAATGAAAGTGTATGGTTTTCATCTACGGATAAGACCTTATCAAAGCAACGTATTGCATCATCATTTAGACCAAGTTTTCCGAAAATCAATCCCTTGTTGAATAGAGCTAGTATATGATTTGGAATATTCGTTAAAACGTGATCAAATAATTTAATTGCAGTTTCATATTCATTAATTGAAAATAATGCCAAACCTTTGTGTAATAATACCTCAGAATGTTTAGGATTTTTATCAATTGCTTTATCAAAGCATTTTATTGCATCTTTGTAGTTTCCAAGATGTTCTAGTACTAATCCTTTTTGAAACATAGCATCAAAATTATCCGGTGATATTTTTAGAGCATCATCATAGCAAACTATAGCATCACCATGTTTTCCAAAACGTGCAAGTAATATTCCTTTACGAAAAAGCACATCAAAATTATCAGGTACTGTCTTTAAAGCTCTATCATAACATAATATAGCATCACCATGATTTCCAAGCTGTTCAAGTAGCAAACCTTTGTGGTATAAAACTTCTACATAATTTGGAATAATCTTAAGTGCTTTATCATAATCTGCAATAGCATCACCATGTTTTCCCATATGTTCAAGCAACATTCCTTTATGAAACAGAACTTCTGAATGTTGAGGATTAATCTTTAGAGCTTTATTGTAATAACTCAAAGCTTCTTGAGGCTTCCCAAGATGCGCAAGAGTTCTTCCTTTGTGTAAAAGTATATCTGAATGCTGTGGATTAATTTTTAGAGCTTTATCATAATATGTTAAAGCATCATCATGAGTTCCAAGAAATGCAAATAACAAACCTTTGTGAAATAATGCCTCAGAAAACTGGGGATTAATCTTTAGAGCCTCATCATAACATGCTTTAGCATCATCATATTTTCCCAGATGTGCTAGGCAACGACCTTTATGATATTTGACTTCAGCATGATTTGGTTCAATTATACTTGCTCGCTCAAAGCAATCTAAGGCTTCATCTTGTTTTCCTTGTTGCTCAAGTAAGAGTCCCTTATGAAATAAAGCATCAAAATAATCCGGATTTATTTTTAGAGCATCATCATAGAATACTATAGCATCACCAGGTTTTCCAAGATGTGTTAGGAGTAACCCCTTTCTGAATAGTGCATCAAAATAATCTGGTTTAATTGTTAATGCACTGTCGTAGGAAACAAGAGCATCAGTATATTTTCCAAGTTGTACATATGCATTACCTTTGTAAAGTAAAATCTCTGGATTATGATCAACTTCTAATGCCTTGTTGTAATATGATAATGCTGATTCATATTTTCCAAGCTTAGCTAAACATAGACCCTTATTGAATAAAATATCTGGATGTTTAGGATCTAATTCTAAAGTCTTGTTAAAATAATACAATGCTTCTTCATAACTACCATTTATAGTCAAAACCATTCCTTTTGCAATTAATGCATCAAAAAAATCAGGATCAATTTCTAATGCTTTGTCACAAAGGGTAAGTGCTTCATCATGTTTCCCTAATTTTGCAAGTGAATATCCCTTGTTGTATAAAGATGGAATATGATTTGGTTTTAAGTTACATGTTTGATCATAGAATGTTATTGCTTCTTCATGTCTTCCTGTCTTTGTTAATGCAAGACCTTTATTGTATAAAGCATCAAAATAATTAGGATCAATTTCTAAGATTTTATCATAACAAGCAATTGCTTCATTATGTTTTGAAATGATAACAAGAGAATCTCCTTTAGAACATAATGCATCAAAATAATTAGGATCAATACTCAGTGCAATATCATAACATAAAATAGCTTCTTCATGTTTTCCAATTTTTGCAAGTAAATCTCCTTTGTTAAATATTGGTTCAATAAAATTTGGATCCATTTTATTAGCTTTATCATAAAAATTCATTGCTTTATCGAATTGGTTAGTGTAATAATAAAAATTTCCAATTAAAGTTTCTATTTGTTTGTCTGTGGGAATATTATTTTTTTGTTCTAATATTTTTGATAATAAATTAGCACGTACATTTAGAGTTCCTTCTATCTTTGATTTTAAATTACTAGGAATTTCTAATCTATCTTTTGAATTAACTTTTAGTTTGATTTTTTGTTCATTGAATAGACGCAAAAGAAGTGCATCTAAGATGCTGAGCTTATTTTGCTCTACGTTATATGCTGGGGCCATTCCTACACATAGTTGAACTAGGAATTTCTAATATCGTGATATCTGATCAAATAGGCCAGACACCGCTTTATATGATAATTTTCTGTTTCTGAATCTGCTTGAAGGTAGGAATTATACTAGTATTGGTAATAATGAGTATTTTAACACCTAGTTTAACATATGGTGCAGACAGTAATTTTGAATTTGGTACAAGATTCATTCCCACAAAATTAGTTGAAGACAAGGAAGGAATGATACAAATTTTTGCAAAAAAAGGAACAAGCCTTGTGCCAGAGAAGATACCGGGATTAACTGTTACAAGTTTAGATTCTAAAATAATCCGAGTTCTTACTGTTAAAGATAGTGAATCAGGATTTGTATCAGAAGTAACTGTTAAAGGGATCAAAGCTGGTACAACAAAACTATTTCTTGCTGCTCCAGGATTTTCATCACAGGAATTACCTGTAACAGTTTATGGAAATGTTTTCAATCAGGAACAGCTTCTTGTTAAGGTTGTTCCAGATACCTTTTCATCTGCTGGGCCATTCAGAGGATTAGTTTCTGTTGAGTTAGCTGATGCGGATGGATTCCCAGTAAAAGCAGCAGAAGATGTTAGTGTTTCATTAAGTGTTGCAAATAATAACATACTTGACATATCTCAGGAGAATCTAGTAATAAAGAAGGGCGAGTATTTTACTGGGACACATTTTATTGTAAAAGATTCAGGTAATACTGGTAAAACTAACATCTTTGCTACAGCGCTAGGTATGGAAACTAAAAGCGATGTCATAACAGTAGACGAGCAAGATGATCTAAAAGTTAAACTTTATCTCGTTCAAGAAAAAATCAATGCTTTTGGATCATCTAAAGCATACATAATTGTTCAACTTCAATTAGAAGATAGTGAAGAACCTGTTATTGCAAGTAAAGATATTGTAGTAAATTACAAAGTAACTAACGATATTTTTGCAAATCAAAATACTAGTCCTAATTCCAATATTGGGGAAAAAGTAGGTACCATTACGATACAAAAAGGATCCTATTGGGGTTATGATGCATTTTCCTTATTGGGTGGAAAAACAGGTGAGTATCTTGTTACTATAACTTCAGGAAAACCACTGACCTTAGAATCAGATACAATTCAAGCGGTCTTTTATGATCAGAATGTTGCTAATGCACCATCAAATGATGGTGATAGATTTGTAAAATTTGAGGGATTACCAATATTTGCCACTGGAAATAAGGAATTATTAGGAATTATATTTCTTGAAGATGAAAGCGATTTTCCAATCAGATCTGATAAGAATCTAGAAATCAAACTAGATTCATCTGATAACGATTTTTTATCAATTGATGATGTTTTTCTTCAAGTTGGAGAAGGTTCAGCTTTAGTTTTTGGTAAGGTGGGGCATAGTATTCCAAACGGGATAGACGATACATTTGAAATAAATCCAGTAGTAGAAGTAGAAAGTGAATCCTCATCTCCAACTGTGGTCGAAGTTTTTGGATCAGATGAAACATCACTTCAATTAATTGCAGAACCATTAATTACTAAAGTTCTCAAAGACACTGAATTTCCAATCGTTCTATATTTTACAGAAAATTCTCAAGTTACAAAATTTCCTAAAAATTCAAATCTATTTGTTTCACCAAGTAAAATCTTTGATGTAGAAACAAAACCAGTTTTTAGTGGAGATGATCTAATTATGTTAAACACTAAAGCCATTGATTCGGGATCTGACACTTTACAATTTACTGTAAACGATTTTCCAGATTCTACTCTGACTATTGAAAGTTTATCTTTAAAACCAGCTAACATAATTATTGATCACTCTGAAACAATTTTCACAGGAACTAATGACGTTTTTTCAGTTCAGCTTGTAAATTCTCAAAACCTACCAGTTTTTGCAACTGAAGACATTGAAATAACTTTTGTTGTAAATGATGAATCGAAGATCCAAGTTCCACATACTTTGACAATTAAAAAAGGCGAATACTATACTTTATTTGATGCAGGACCAAAAACAAGTGGTATCACAGAAATATCTGCTTTATCAGAAGGATTACCACTTAGCACAACTAATATTAAAATTTCAAGTCTTACACCCAGTCTCCTTCTAAATGTACCTGAAATTATTGAAAGTGGTGAAGTATTTACTGTAAAGGTTGAAGCAAAACAAGATGATCTTCCACTTTCAGGATTGGGAGTACAATGGAATGTAGATGGTGGTATACTTCAATTATCAGATTCAAAAACTGGAACTACAGGAGAAGCCATTGCATCAATTATCTCTACATCTGATAAGGCAGTAAATATCAAAGCAAGTGTATCTAGTTCATATTATTCACCTAGTACGGTTACTAAAACTGTAAGAGTTAATTCAACTTCTGAATTTTTGGCATTTGCTGACGAAGAACCAAAATTCATTAAACCTGAAATTGGTGGTATTGATCCTGTGATAATCATTGTCCCGGCAGTCATTATTCTAATGGGGTATATGCTCATAAAGAAAGGCACAATTAAAATAAAAAATCCTACTATAACAAAACAAGTACCAATATAAGAATAAAAAAATCATATGTTCATTCTGAACATCATATTGGATATGAGATGGAATTTTTAAAATAATATTATAAAATGATGATTCTAAAACAAAGAAATAATTTTAATTTGGTAAAAAATCGTTATAAATTATTAATTTTAACATTATTTTCTATAAGTCTATTCTCCAGTTTAACAGAAAATATTTCAGCACAAGGAGAAATTTTTCCCTTATGGCTAAAAACTACTGCATTGTGGTGGGGTGAAGATAAAATAAGTGATCAAGATTTTATTACTGCATTACAATATCTAATAGAAAACAAACTACTAGTAATTCCAGAACCTGAAATTTCTGAACCCTTATGTGGTCCAGGTTTAGTTCTAGATGAATCAACAGACGAATGTGTAATACATGATGAATTAGATACTAACGGAATATTTGTTGACACTATTGATGAACACCAAAAAATTGTTGTATCTTGGATTAAGGTAACTACTCTCTGGTGGGGTCAGGATAAAATAAGTGATCAAGATTTCATAAATGCATTACAATATTTAGTTGAAAACAATGTGCTAACATTAGAATCTAAAATACAATCTAAGCCTCTAGCTAAACTAAAACCTCTACCTGAAGATCTTATAGTTTGGCCAAAAATTGATAGGATTGAAGACTTTAAAGTACAAGGACATAAAAATACAGATTTGTATCATTTACAATTCAAACTTATTGACATAAACAAAAACACTGTAACCCCAGATGGAACTATATCGATTGTAATAATGGATGATAAAAATCGAATTCTATATCTGGATGCCTTTTCTATAAGAAAATCTAACTATGAAAAATCTTTTAAAGCATTTGGTGAGAGTGAAGCTGGTGAGAATGTATTTGCTTGGGAGATCAAAACCTCCGATATCAAACCAGGCTTTACTGAATATGGAAAAGCTAAGTTAATGTTTACAGATAGATATGGAAACAACATTGAGAGTGAATTTATTCAAATCTCAATTCCACAATTTAACTAAGATTTTAATTAAAAATTTTATTTTGTCTTTATAATCTCAATTGGTTTTGATTTTTTCCACAGGTGACTACATAGACTAAACATGTTGTTAATCATTTCAGAAGAATTTGTATACAAAATAGAGTCATTTTCATCATTAAGATTCATTGACTCTTTGATTGACCCAGACATAATTAGCTGACTTTCATCCTCTACAATCATCCTACTTTTTGAAGGAAGCTTACCAATTCGTGTCTCATCTGCACCTAGTCTTTCAATAAGTGGCAAAAGATTTTCACTTTTTGTTTCTGAAAGTAATAGGACTTTGGAACCATTTTGCTGACAAATTTTAATTTTTTCTGGAATAGAGGTATGATACATTCTCAAAATGTCTTCTACAGTGGTTACAAGGTATACAGTTTTTGTTGCATCTTGAATAAATTTTCCAATTCTTGCATAAATATTTGAACGTCCTTGTATAATCGAAAATGAGGAAACCTCTGAAACATTTGGTTCATGCACAATTTGTTTAAGATCTGTGACAATTTTTCTTGAAAGCTTTTGCATTGTAATAGTTTCATCTTCTTTTCTTTGGATGATAATTGTCAATGCTTCCTCAGGTTCTACAGCCTGACAAATTGTTGGGTTAGAAAATGTAGTAGATACTAGACCTAAATTTCGTAATTTATTAAGAGACCTGTAGGCTTTACCTCTATCAATTTCTAGTTTTGTAGACATTGTTCCTACTGTAACTGATCCCATTTGAAGAAGACCTAGATACACTATTGCATCAGATTTTTCAAGACCAAAGTACGCGAGTGATTCTATTAACTCCTTTTGTGGGCTCATATTTTTCTTCCACTCAAAATCATTGAATTTACAAAGTCTTGTAAATACAAATTACACATATTCGTTAAGGTGGAGAAAGATGATTTAGGTAATTGTTTGTTTGAATTAAACGATCATTAAATTTCAATCTAAATTTTAACAACCAATTTTTTACATCATACATAACATTATTCTATATTTATTCAAATCGATACAATTTTTCAACAAATCAATGTTCGATCATATCGAACATACTCTAGGATATACTCATATTACTTTATTACAAAACTAATGAACCTTATTCAAAAAGGACATAGACATACCCATCGTGGAATAATTGGTATAGAGTCTGCTATCGTACTAATTGCATTTGTAATTGTAGCAGCAGCTTTGGCCTTTGTAGTTCTTAACATGGGTTTTGCAACAACTCAAAAAGCAAAAACTACAATCATTTCCAGCCTTAGTGAAGCAAGCAGCGGCATAGCAATTTCTGGTAAAGTCACAGCTATTGCTAATGTTCCAGCAGATAATGTTAACGCAACTTCAATTCCATTAAAGATTACTTCTGGTGGTGACTCTATTAACCTAGATAATTCTACTGTATCAATCAAATATCTCAGTAATACTGTAGAATATGATAACATCTTAGTTGCAACTTTAACAGATACAACCTATGGAAACTTATCGCAGGCTTTCCAAGCAGCAGTAGATGATTCTGGAATAACAGGACTTACAGATAACCCTGTGAATGGTTCTGCTGATAACGCAAATACATTTGCAATTATTTACTGGACAGTGTCATCTCAGAACCCACCTAATTCAATTCTTGAGCAAGGTGAGCATGCAGTTATTGGTATAGGATACAGAACTCAGGACAAGCCAATTGGACTAGATAAAATTAGAATTGAAGTATTATTGTCTTCAGGGGCAACATTGACTGTAGAAAGAAACATACCAAACCTAACCAGCATGATAACGGATCTGGGATAAATAGTGATTATGTGAATAATCACATAAACCATCTTTTTTATTTATTTTAACAAAATTCATTTCTCACATATTCAATTGTATTTGTATGATTTGGCACTTTGGGTAATCAATATTAAATTTTCTTTAAACTGAATAATGTTCGATCATATCGAACATACTCTAGGATATACTCATATTACTTTATTACAAAACTAATGAACCTTATTCAAAAAGGACATAGACATACCCATCGTGGAATCATCGGTATAGAGTCTGCTATCGTACTAATTGCATTTGTAATTGTAGCAGCAGCTTTGGCCTTTGTAGTTCTCAACATGGGTTTTTCTACAACACAAAAAGCAAAGACTGCCATTATTGCTGCAGTTGAAGAGGCTGGTTCCAGCTTAGAAGTCGCTGGTAAGATAACAGCTGTTGGAAATGTTGCTAACAATGTATTGAACGCTACTGTTATTCCATTAAAAATTGTCTCTGGTGGTGCAAGTTCAAACTTGGATGGTAACTTCACATCAGTCAAAATTATCACCGATAATATCGAATATGATAATATCTTTGCTAATGGAACATTACATGTAGGTACTTACGTCAATGCTTCACAGGCTTGGGATGGTGCAGTTGCTAAAGGATGGATATCTGCCAACCGTCATCCGTATACGGGTAATCTAAATGTTCTAGAAACTGTTGCACTCATATACTGGACAGTCAACCAAAATGATAACAGTATTTTAGAGTCTGGCGAACACGCAGTCCTAACAGTTGCATTTGCAAGAGACGACAGACCATCTTCTCTTGAGCGCGTATCTTGGGAAGTCTCAACTCCAAAGGGTGCTCCACTGACAGTTGATAGAACTATTCCAAACATTACTACTCAAATAGTAGATCTTGGGTAAGAATTCCTAACCAAAATCTTTTTCATTTTTTTAATAGATATTTAGTCTATATGTATTATTTTTTACTAATACAGAAAATACTCAAATTTCAAAAAAACTAAAGTGTTCGATCACATTGAACATACTCTAGGATATACTCATATTACTTTATTACAAAACTAATGAACCTTATTCAAAAAGGACATAGACATACCCATCGTGGAATCATCGGTATAGAGTCTGCTATCGTACTAATTGCATTTGTAATTGTAGCAGCAGCTTTGGCCTTTGTAGTTCTCAACATGGGTTTTTCTACAACACAAAAAGCAAAGACTGCCATTATTGCTGCAGTTGAAGAGGCTGGTTCCAGCTTAGAAGTCGCTGGTAAGATAACAGCTTTTGGAGATGTTTCAGATGATGTATTAAACGCCACTTCTATTCCAATGAAAATTGTCTCTGGTGGTGCAAGTTCAAACTTGGATGGTAACTTCACATCAGTAAAAATTATTACCGATAATATCGAATATGATAATGTCTACACATTTGGACCAATATTCTTAGGTAAATACGTGAATGCATCAAAGGCATGGGATGCTGCCGTTACTCTAGGTTGGATAGATGCCACAGAACATCCTTTTACTGGTACACAAAATGTTCCAGAAACGCTTGCAATCATCTATTGGACAATCAACCTAAACAACAACACAATTTTAGATATTGGTGAACATGTACAATTAGCAGTTGCATTTGCAAGAAACGACAGACCAGCTTCTCTTGAGCACGTAGCTTGGGAAGTTTCAACTCCAAAGGGTGCTCCAATGACAGTTGATAGAACTGTTCCAAACATTACTAATGATATAGTAGATCTTGGATAAGGCAATACTAAATATTCACCTAATCTTCTTTCTTTATTTGCTCACGAATGATTATTTTTAGATAATTTTTCCAATATGAACAGAATGACATTTTTAGTTTAAGATCCAATTCTCTAAGTGTTGAACTCCCACTTTAATGCAATTATGATAAGTATGACGATAACTATGTTACTTGTGTTAACATATTCAGTTTCAGGAGCTAATTTTGTATCTAATGAGCAAGTTGAACAAAGTGATTCTTTTTCTAAATACCATGAAAGTAAAATGCCTGAACTAGATTATTATGATGATTATGAAGCCTTGCGTTCCACAACTAAAGCCGTAGTGGTTTATCCAATTTTTACCCAAAGTGCCTACGAATGGGGGGGATTTCATGATTTTTATGCTGGATACTGTGATTCTTGTCTAAAAATAACAATCCAGGATTATTATGAAAAGACATTTGCCTCAAGTGGAAATGGATACAGAATTTTGGAATTCTTAGGTTATGAGGTAATTGATGATATAGATTTAGACAAAAATCCAGCTATACTAGAGAAATTTGATATAGTCATTTTATTGCATAACGAATTTGTGACTAGAGCAGAATTTGAGGCAATTACCAACCATCCAAAGGTGATTTATCTTTATCCACATGCATTAAGTTCCGAGGTGAAAACTAACTATTCTGAAAATACAATTTCTCTTATTCGAGGTCCTGGTTTTCCAGATGATGATATTATAAATGGCTTTGATTGGGAGTTTGATAATACTGAATATTTTAGTGATTGGTCATGCATGAATTGGCAATTTTATGAAATCACAAATGGCTACATGTTAAATTGCTACCCTGAAACAGAACTCCCTCATTATGGCCATAATATTTTAAAAACAATAAAAACTCTGTAAATTAGACATAAGCTCAACTAGAAATTCTCTATATTTTTAACAAAATTTGTATTCAATTTTTCAACAAATCAATGTTCGATCATATCGAACATACTCTAGGATATACTCATATTACTTTATTACAAAACTAATGAACCTTATTCAAAAAGGACATAGACATACCCATCGTGGAATAATTGGTGTAGAGTCTGCTATCGTACTAATTGCATTTGTAATTGTAGCAGCAGCTTTGGCCTTTGTAGTTCTCAACATGGGGTTTACCGCAACACAAAAAGCAAAGACAACAATAGTTTCTACTCTAGCAGAAGCAGGTAGTAGCCTAGAGATTGAAGGTAAAGTAATTGGCTCATCCTATCAACCAGGTGGAGGATCACCTTCTTCACTTAACACAACTTCAATCCCAATTAAAATTGCAGGGAGTGGAGAATCAGTTAATCTGGATCCAGCTCTTACTGCAATAAAGTACCTAAGTAACCTAATCACATATGATGATATTTATGCTGGTACATTAAATGGAGCAGCTCCATTTATCTCCACATCATTACAAGATGCTGTAGGTAGAGCAGCAGCAGGACCATTCAATTACATAACTGCAGATCCATATGTTGATGGTACATGGCCTGTAGAAACTACTGCTTTCATTTATTGGACAGTACAATCTAATACAAATGAAATTCTAGAAAGAGGAGAACATGCAAATGTTGCAATTGTTTTTGCTGCTGGTGATAGACCACAGGAATTAGATACAATTCGATTAGAAATAATCCCTCCTGCTGGTGCATCATTGACTATAGAACGACAAATACCCAACATTACTACTGAGGTTGTGGACCTAGGATAAACGGTGGGGTAACTTTGAACCCTCCACGCATTTCTTTTTCTTTTTCTCCAAGTAAATTAATACAAATTCCAGAGAGTTTTAGAATATTTGTTATAACTAGTGTAATTAGTGTATATGGTCTATTTTTGTACGAATTATTTCCAGAGCTTATTTTTGATATTAATAATGCAGTTTTATATTTTTTTATACCATCAGCAGCTCTTGCAGGAATTGGAATAGGTCTGCCAAGATATATGCCAATAATTATGGAAAAAATTTTCAAAAAACCAATAACAAAGTCTACTTATCCCTCTGGAACTGAACAAAGTGATGACATTTTAAATGAATTAGTAACCGAAGGCTCATCCCAACAACTTTTACAACCAGATTCTAGTTATTTGGTTGGAGGAGAATCTGGTAGTTTACCAGAAATTGGCAATAAAGAACTTGATGATA
>Ga0326597_10005457_pt1 | contig 17639 bp, 20 predicted proteins | sample RVTome_12_FD_203789 | JGI IMG/M metagenome (GOLD analysis project Ga0326597, IMG submission 203789) | Soil microbial communities from uranium-contaminated site in the Upper Colorado River Basin, Wyoming, United States - RVT100D185 | ecosystem: Environmental > Terrestrial > Soil > Contaminated >... | reverse complement strand
GCGTATCTGGTGCTTCGGATTCCGGAGCGGCGGCCTCGGGTGCCGCGGCTGCGGCTTCCGTAGCTGCAGCCGGAGGGGCGGCGGCTTCCGCGGCCGGCGCTGACGTAGCGGTGCCTCCAGCGGATCCCATACTGCTGGCCTCGCTCTTCAGCGTCTCGACCCCGCCGGCCTCCTGCACCGTCTGGAAGGCGCCCACGGCGATCAGAATCGCCAGCCCGAGCCCGATCCAGCTCCAGATCGTTGATTCGTCGCCAAGGATGGTGAGGATCTTGATGACGGCGAATATGAGGATCAGCGTGCCGATCAAGGCTGCGGTCATCGCCGTCGAGACGGGCAACGGGATGTTGACCGAGGCAACACGCACGATGATCCACGCAAGCAGCACGATGGTCAGCAGTCCGAGGATGACACCGGCGAACCCACGCCAGCCACTGAACGAGGCGTCCACGCCGAGCGCATCCGCGACGCCCCCGAAATTGAAGTCTTGCCATGGCAGGAAGAGGTCGATCAACAGGAGCACGGCTCCGACCAGCATCAGCTGCGTCCCGCGCCCGAGGGCGTTGAATTTCTCCATCCGTCCCGTCCTTTCGGTGGTCGTCTGCGTCGGTTCCCCCGGGACTCTTATTCAACGGCGCGCGAGTTGCAAGCGAATCAGCGCACTTTCGTGACGGACGGCGTCGGACCGTGCTCCTAGACTGACTCGGTGGCCAAGGTCACCATTCAGTTCACGTGCACCGAATGCGGCACGACCAGCGGCCGCTGGCTCGGGCGCTGCCCAGGCTGCGCTGCGTTCGGAACGCTTGTCGAAGAGCGGCACGGATCCGACGTCGGCCCGAGCGTCGAAGCGCTCAGACCAACGCTTCTCGGCGATGTCTCCGCTGACGAGGCGGAACGCATCTCCACGGGCGTCTCCGAGCTCGATCGGGTGCTCGGCGGCGGGCTCGTGCCCGCCTCGCTCGTTCTGGTCGGAGGGGAGCCGGGGGTCGGGAAGTCGACGCTCCTGCTGTCCGCGCTCGGTGCGATTGCGCGCAGCGGGCGGCATGCGCTGCTCGTCACCGGGGAGGAGTCGGTTGCGCAGGTATCGCTCCGGGCAACACGGCTCGGTGGCGCGGACAAGGTCGAGATTCTCGCCGAGACGGAGCTCGATGCCGTTTGCGCGACTCTCGAGAAGGAGCGGCCGGACGTCTGCGTGATCGACTCTGTCCAGACCCTCCATGCCTCTGCGCTCGGCTCCGCTCCGGGGTCCGTCGCGCAGGTGAGAGAGGCCGCGGGGAGGCTCCTCCGGGTCGCCAAGGAGGCAGGCGTCGCGACGATCCTCGTCGGGCACGTCACCAAGGACGGCGCTGTGGCTGGCCCCCGTGTGCTCGAGCACCTCGTCGACTGCGTCCTCCAATTCGAGGGCGATCGCTACCAGGAGCACCGCATACTCCGCGCCACCAAGAACCGATTTGGCTCGACGAACGAGCTCGGAGTCTTCGAGATGACGGCCGGAGGCCTCGTCGGTGTTCCGGATCCGTCACAGCTCTTCGGATCGACTCATCCTGGCGAGATCGGAGCCGCGGTCGGCTGTGTGCTCGAGGGCACTCGGCCGATCCTGCTCGAGGTGCAGGCGCTCGTCGCGCCGACCGACCTCGCCATGCCGAGGCGGGTTGCCACCGGCGTCGATCCTCGTCGTCTCGCGATGATCGTGGCCGTCCTCGGTCGTCATGCGGGAGTTGCGCTCGCAACCGCCGACGTTTTCGTCAACGTCGCCGGCGGCGTCAAGATCGAGGAGCCGGGAGCAGATCTCGCGGTCGCGCTGGCCGTCGCCTCCGCTGCGAGAGGCACCTCAGTGCTCGAGGGCGCTGCCGCGTTCGGCGAGATCGGCCTGACCGGACGCCTGCGGGCAACCTCGCAGGCCGAACGGCGACTCGACGAGTGCGTGAAGCTGGGTATCCGAACGATCGTCGCCCCCTCCGGAATACCGACTCGAGAGAGCCTCCATGTTCCGGGTGCGGAAACTCTGCGAGAGGCGATCAAGATCGGCCTGACCGCACCCTTCGCAGTTCGCGACGCAGCTGCGTAGGTTCTGTCGGACGCCGCGCTGGTTTGCGAACCGCCGTTGCGGTTCCGTTAAGAGCCTGTGAGAAACCCGCTATGATGTGCGAGGACGCCGGCAGGGAAGATGCTGCCGGCACTTTTTCGTGACGGCGACGCATACCGACATCGGGGAGGCCCTCTTGTTCGACATCGGCGACAAGGTCGTCTATCCACACCATGGCGCGGGGACAGTCGTGAGCAAGGAAAAGCGCGAGGTTCTCGGGGAGACGCGCGAGTACCTGACGATCCAGATTCTTCACAACGACATGACTGTCAACGTTCCGTGTGAGAACGCGGACCGAGTGGGCCTCCGCACGGTCATCGACCAACGCACTGTGCAGATGGTGGTCAGGACACTCTCCGGCGGTTCCACCGAGATGCCCAAGAACTGGAATCGTCGCTTCAAGCACAACCGCGACAAGATGAAGACGGGCAACATCTTCGAGCTTGCCGAAGTCGTGCGAAACCTCGCAGTCCGTAACAACGAGAAGGGCTTGTCGACCGGCGAGAAGCAGATGTTCGTGAAGGCGAAGAAGATCCTCGCCTCAGAGCTCATGTACGCGAAGGACATGGACGAGGACGAGGCCGCGGCCTGGCTCGACGATGTTCTTTCACGTGCGGGGCAGCCGAAGCCGAAGTCGCGAGCGAAGCCGAAGGCCGCAACCGCGAGTGCGTAAGAGCTCCGGCGGTTCCGGCGTCGCCGGGGCCACCTGGGCGCTGCTGGTTGCCGCGGGCGCGGGCGCGCGGCTCGGCATCGATCGTCCCAAGGCCTTCGCGGTCCTCGGTGGGCGGCCGTTGCTGGCCGAGAGTCTCGACCGCCTCGATCGCTCGCCGTGGGTCGATGCGATCGTCGTTGCCGCCGCTCCCGGATGGGAGGAGCCCTCGATCCTGTTGTCGGAGGAGCTCGCGACCACCAAGGTCGTCTCGTGCGTGACCGGCGGAGCAACTCGCGCTGAGTCGGTTCGTGTCGCTCTCGAGGATGTGTCTGACGAGGCCATCGTCGTTCTCGTGCACGATGCAGCGCGGCCGCTCGTCGACGACGCGGTCATCGAGCGGGTGCTTGGACCGCTCGCGGAGGGCTTCGACGGCGTTGTTCCTGCGCTTGCCGTGCCCGACACCGTCAAACGGGTCGAACGCGGCGCTGTGGTGGAGACCGTCCCGCGCGAAGGTCTCTTCGGTGCTCAGACGCCGCAGGCATTCCTCGCGGCCGCTCTGCGGCGGGCGTACGCGGGGGATCTTGCCGACGCGACCGACTGCGCATCTCTGGTCGAGCGGAGCGGTGGTCGTGTCGCAGTGGTGGAAGGTGATCGCCGGCTGCTCAAGGTGACGACACCCGAGGATCTCGCGCTCGTCGAGTCGTGGCTCTGAAGGCCGTCTTCTTCGACGTCGGCGAGACGCTCGTCGATGAAGAGCGGTGGTGGCGGGAGCTGGCGGAGCGTTCCGGCCTGCAGCCACACGTCATCTGGGCGGCCCTCGGCGTCACGATCGAGCGGGGCGAGGAGCACGACACGCTCTGGGGGCACTTGGGCATCGAATGCCCCGACAGCTCGTGGTTTGGGCTCCTGTACGAGCTCGCCGACCTCTATCCCGATGCGATCGAGTGCCTCGAGAAGGTCCAGTCGATCGGTCTCCGCGTCGGGATCGCAGGCAACCAGACCGAAGAGCTCGAGCGGTGGGCGAAGAGCGCAGGCCTCCCAGCCGACGTCATCACGTCATCGGCGAGCCTCGGCGTCCGCAAGCCCGACCCCCGGTTCTTCGAGCTCATCGTGGCGCTGGCCGGCTGCGCCCCGGCGGAGGTCGCATATGTGGGCGATCGCGTGGACAACGACGTTCTTCCCGCTGCCGCGGCGGGGCTCGTCGCCGTCCACGTCCGGCGCGGGCCGTGGGGAAGCTTGCAGCCGACGCCGCCCGAGGCAGCTCTCGGCGTCGACGATCTCGCCTCGCTCCCCGACTCGCTAGCCTCGCTTTCATGAGTGACCTACGAGTGGGAATCGGCTACGACGCGCACGCGCTCGAAGCGGGGGTGCCGCTCGTGTTGGGAGGTGTACCGATCGACTATCCGAGCGGCCTTGCCGGGCACTCCGACGGAGACGTCATCGCGCATGCGCTCATCGACGCGCTGCTCGGAGCCGCGAACCTCGGCGACATCGGCTCGCTCTTTCCGTCGGGCGACGAGCAGTACCGCGGCGCGTCTTCGCTCGACCTGCTCTGGGAGGCGTACCGAGAGGTACGCGAGGCGGGCTGGGAGCTCGTCAACGCCGACTGCGTCCTCGTGGCGGAGGAGCCGCGGATCGGGGACGTGCGCGACGAGATGTGCGAGCGCCTCTCGGCGGCTATCGGCGTCGAGCGCGGCCGTGTGACGGTGCGCGCCACGACAACGGATCGGCTCGGCTTTACCGGTCGTGGCGAGGGGCTGGCCGCTCAGGCCGTGGCTCTGCTCCGAAGATGAAGATTGTCCGATACGCGGATCGGCGCGACCTTCGAGCGCGACGATTCGCAGAGCGCTCTGGCCCCGCCGACGTAGATGAACCACAACGAGCCGGCAGAACTCTACTCGCGGCGAGTCTCATGCCGTTCCGCTGCCGTGGGACGGGACGCTCGTCATCGCGCCTGTACGACCCAGGTGGAAGGAGCGCTGTCCGCGCTCACCATTCATGAAGGCATCGGCACGCACGTCGAGCCGAACGTCTGGGTGCTTCATAACCTCATGCCGCAGAGGCGAAGGAGTCTCGTGCCTAGGCGGGCGCACCAGTGAGCTCGGCCGCGCGGCGAATCACCTTCCTTTCCCACGAGCCGTGAAAGGTCCGCGGAAGCTCGTCCGGCGAAAACCATTCGGTCGGGTACTCGCCTCCCGCCTCGCCGCGGGCACGCACGCCGTAGTGAAAGATGACGTGCCAGCCTCTCCGCCCGCGAAACGACTCCACGAAGAGCATCGCAGGCTCTTCGCACGCGAGACCGGGTGCATCGCGCGTGAGGAGCCGCGTTGCGGCGTCGTCTGGGTGTTCGTAGGGGACGAGGTCGTCACCCGGCAGCCACCAGCGCTCGTCGTCGAGGTCGTAGCGGACCAGCAGTACGTCTCCGTCCTCCCGCTGGACGATGAGACTCGAAATCACCTGAATCTCGGGCTGAGTCATGACTCCTCCTTTGCGATCTGCTGTTCGACCCACGTCAGCTCTGCCTGCGTGAGCGCGCGCCGTCGCTCGGCCATCTCGGGTGCGGGAGCGCCGCGTTCGAGATCGTCGAGGGATGCAAGCCGCTCGACGAGTGCATCTCGGCGTTCGGCGAGCAGCTGTCTCACGTCCTCCTCTGGCAGCTCAGATCGGGCCGCGAGCGCGAGCTGGAACGGCTCGGCCGGACTGGGGAGCTCTCGCCAGGCCGTTCGAAGCAGCTCTCGAAGATGCTCGCGCCCCTCGCGGGTGATCTCGTAGCGAGTTCGTGCGGGTCGCTGACCTTCTCGCTCCACTTCGAGCGCTCTGACCTGACCGTGACGCTCCAGCGTTCGCAGCACGGAGTAGATCGAGCCGTATTCGACGGGAAACCAGAAGCGCAGCGTCTCGTCGTCGAGGATCTTCTTGATCCGGTAGCCGTGCAGCTTCCCTTCGGCGAGGAGCCACAGGATGAGCAGCCGGGTCAGCATGCTCGTCCTACTATACTAAAGGTGTAGTATTAGGCAGCCGGCAACGTGAAACAGACGCGGGCGCCGCCACCTTCGCGGTCCTCAGCCCAAATTCGCCCTCCGTGAGCCTCGACGAGGCCACGGGCGATTGCGAGACCGAGGCCTGCGCCGCGGGCGGAGCGCGCCTGGTCTCCGCGCCAGAACCGCTCGAACATTCGCTCCTGGGCCTCGGCGTCCAGGCCCTCTCCACTGTCCTCCACCGCGACCTGCACCTCGCCGGGGTGCGGCTCGACCCGAACCGCCACTGCGCCGTCGCTTGGGGTGTGCCTCAGTGCGTTCGTCAACAGGTTCATGAGCACGCGCTCGACTTTCTCCGGCGCGAAACGCGCGATCACGTCGTCGTCGACCTCGGCGGCCAACGTGACGTGGCGGCTGCGCGCCTCGGCTTCGACGCCGCGAAGGCTGCTCGAGACGATGGGCGCCACCGGGAGCCGGTGCATCTCCAGCGTCAGCGCGCCTGCGTCGATGCGCGCGAGCTCAAAGAGGTCGTCGACGAGCATCGAGAGGACGCGCACCTGCTCCCGCAGCACGGGAACGTACTCGTCGGGCTCGCCCAGGCCGTCTTCGAGCGCCTCGAGCATCGCCTGCATGTTCGCGAGGGGTGTGCGCAAGTCGTGGCTCGCCCAGGCGACGAGCTCGCGCCGCGTGTCGAAGAGGCGGCTCAGGTTCGCGCCCATCTCGTTGAAGGACGCCGCGAGCTCGGCCACTTCGGCCGGGCCTCCCTCGGGCGCCCGCGCATCGAGGTTTCCGTGGGCGAGCTCGACGGACGCTTCCCGCACTCGGTCGATCGAGTCGGCGATCGACCGAGCGACGAGCAGCGCTGCCACCAGTGCCGTCAGCGCCGACGCGGCGGTGACGGCGAGGATCTTCACGTCATCTCCCATGTGGAACATGACCCACCCCGACGCGAGCACTGCGCCGAGCGGGAGCAGGACAGCGAGGACGGCCAGGCCGGCGAGCTGGAGTCGAACTGTCGGGAGCAGGCGAAGGAGGGCGGCTAGAGCAAGCCCGATCCCGAGAGTCGCGAGAGCGACGATGAGTGCGTTCGCGATCATGCGGCGAGCCTGTAGCCGATGCCCCAGACCGTCTCCAGGTACTTCGGCTCGGACGGGTCGTCCTCGACCTTCTCGCGCAGTCGCCGGACGTGGACGGTGACCGTGCCGGTGTCGAGCGCGGCCGTGTATCCCCAGACGCTCGCCATGAGCTGATCCCGAGAGAAGACGCGTCTCGGGTGGCTTGCGAGGAACCAGAGAAGATCGAACTCCTTGGCTGTCAGACGCACCTCCTCGCCGCCCTTGCGGGCCTCGCGCGTCGTTCGCTCGAGCTCGATGTCTCCGAATGTGAGGCACTCGACGGTCTCTCCGGTCGGTGCGGCTCGACGCAGGACGCTGCGCACGCGGGCAGCGAGCTCCCGCGGAGAGAACGGCTTCGTCACGTAGTCGTCGGCGCCGAGCTCGAGCCCCACGATGCGATCGGCTTCCTCACCGCGTGCTGTGAGCATGATCACTGGAAGCTCTGATCTCGCACGTATCCAGCGACAGAGCTCGAGACCGTCCGTGCCTGGGAGCATCACGTCGAGGACGACCAGATCAGGCTCAGCACGCTCGATCGCCCCTCGAGCGGCATTGCCGTCTGCGGCCTCGAGGGTCTCGTGCCCTTCGCGAGCGAGATAGCGGACGACGACTTCACGGACGATCGGCTCGTCGTCGACGACCAGAACCGTTGCCATCGGCGCATTGTGGTCGGGAATCGGTTACGGAAGGGTGAATTCGCGGCTCGGCCGCGTTTCCCGTGCTAGTCGGGAAGGGCGACCGACTCGTTTGAGACGACGACGAGGCCGTCTCGCTCCAGTGAGCGGACTGCGTCGCCATCGAGTTCTGCGAGGCCGCGTTTCGACTCGGCGACGGAGCGCAGAGTTTCTGCTCGTCGCTGGCGAAACGAGCCTTCGAAGGTGCCCTGCTTGCGTGCGGGCTCCTCGCGGGTGCCTCGCGAGGGGCACACCGACGCGAGAGGGCATTGGCCGCAGCGCGGTATCCGGGCGAGGCAGATCGTCGCGCCGAGATCCATCAGAGCCTGGGCGGCAGCCGATGGGAACGTCGCGTTTGTGCGCCGAAGGACACGCTCGACGTTGACGTCTACGGGCAGCACGTCCTCTCCGAACGCGAAGCACCGGATCGCGGCGGCTGTGTACCGGCCCACGCCGGGAAGGTCGGTGAGATCGTGGGGCCAGCCGTCGTCGGCGATGCGACGGGCCGCGCGATGCAGGTTTAGCGCGCGACGGTTGTAGCCGAGCCCTTGCCACTCGCGTATGACATCGGCGGGCGAGGCGTCAGCGAGCGATCCCGCGGTAGGCCAACGTTCGAGCCACGCGAGGTAGCGAGGAACAACGCGCTCGACCTGTGTCTGCTGGAGCATCACCTCACAGACGAGGATCGCGTACGGGTCACGCGTGCGCCGCCAGGGCAGACCGCGCCCATTCTGAGCGAACCACGCGTGCAACCGGCGTTCCACGATTCGATCGTATGCTCAGGACGCCCCGACGAGAGGAGACCATCGTGAGCCTGACCGACTTCCAGAAGGAGCTCTGTACGACGAGCCGCTGGGACTTCTCCGACCTCCGCGCGCTGTTCGTCAACTGCACGCTGAAACCGTCGCCTGAGCTCTCGCACACCGAGGGCCTGATGTGCATCTCGATGGCGATCATGGAGACGAACGGAGTCGGCGTGGACCACATTCGCGCGGTCGACCACGACCTCGCGCCCGGAGTGTGGCCGGACATGCGCGAGCACGGGGCCGCGTCGGACGACTGGCCCGCCCTTTACGAGCAGGTCGAGGCGGCGGACATCCTCGTGCTCGGCTCCCCGATCTGGCTCGGCGAGAAGTCCTCGGTCTGCACCCGCGTCATCGAGCGGCTCTACGCCTGCTCGAGCGTGCTCAACCAGCACGGCCAGTACGCCTACTACGGCAAGGTTGGCGGATGTCTGATCACGGGCAACGAAGACGGCGTCAAGCACTGCTCGATGAACATCCTCTACTCGCTCCAGCATCTCGGATACACGATCCCGCCGCAGGCTGACGCGGGCTGGATCGGCCCGGCGGGACCCGGTCCGTCCTATCTCGATCCCGGCTCCGGCGGTCCGGAGAACGACTTCACGAACCGGAACAGGACCTTCATGACCTGGAATCTGCTCCACCTCGCGCGGATGCTGAAGGACGTTGGGGGAATGCCGGCGCACGGGAACCAGCGCTCGCTCTGGGACGCGGGTTGTCGGTTCGACTTCGCGAATCCCGATTATCGCTAGCGTCCACCCGTGCTCCTCTACAACTCGGCGGTTTCGGGCAATTGCTACAAGGTGCGGCTGCTCTTGGCCCAGCTCGGCGTCGGGTACGAGACGATGGACGTGTCGGTCGTCGACCGGTCGAATCGTGCGGAGCTTCTCGGAGAGCTCAACCCTGGGCTCCGCGTGCCGACTCTCGTTCTCGACGACGGGCGGCCTCTCGCCGAGTCGAACGCGATCCTCTGGTACTTCGGCGACGGGACGTCGTATCTCTCCGACGACCCTTACGAGCGGGCACAGACGCTGCAGTGGATGTTCTTCGAGCAGTACAGCCACGAGCCGTTCATCGCCGTCGTGCGTTTCTGGCTTCGGTACGCGGGAACGCCGGAGCTCTTCGCGGATCAGATTCCAGCGAAGACGAAGGGCGGTTACGCCGCGCTCGACGGTCTGGAGCGCGGTCTCCTCGGCCGCGAGTTCCTCGTCGGCGGCCGCTACTCGATCGCCGACATCTCGCTCTACGCGTACACGCATGTCGCGCATGAAGGCGACTTCGACCTGGCGCCCTATCCGATGATCCGCGCCTGGATCGATCGCGTCGCATCTCAGCCCCTGCACGTCACGATCGACGCCTGATCCCTAGAGTCGTGCCGTGGAAGTCCGCGTCCGCTTCGCACCGAGCCCGACGGGCTCGCTTCACATCGGCAACGCACTGACGGCCGTCGCCAACCGGCGATTTGCCGACGCAGAGGGCGTCTTCGTGCTACGGATCGACGACACTGATCCGTCTCGGACCGTCGACGGTGGGGAGGCGGCGATCCTCGGCGATCTCGCGTGGCTCGGAGTGACGTTCGACGAAGGGCCGGTGCGTCAGAGCGAGCGAGGCCCTCTCTATGCCGAGGCTGCCGAGCGGGCGCTCGCCACCGGTGCTGCGGAGCGCGATGCCGACGGCGCCGTGCGCCTGGCGAGAGGCGGTACGACGCTGCTGCGCACGGACGGGACTGCGACGTACCAGCTCGCGTCGGTCGCGGACGATCTCGACCTCGGCATCACTCATGTGATCCGTGGGAACGACCACCGGCCGAACTTCGAAGTCCAGCAGCGGATCGCGCGCGCGCTCGGTGGGGAGCTTCCCGAAGTCATCCATCACGGGCTCGTGCTCGGAGAGGACGGGAAGAAGCTCTCGAAACGGCACGGGCACTCGTCCATTGCGGAGCTCCGGGATGAGGGCTTTCCGCCCGAGGCCGTCCGCGCATACCTCGATGAGCTCGATCTGCCCGAGCACGACGTCCACTTTGATCTCGCCAGGCTGCGCCGGCTCGCGATCGACGCGATCGCCGCGATGTCGGACGCTGAGCTCGCTGCTGCAGCAGGAGCCCCGCTGGAGGCCGTGCCGGTGCTGCGAGGCGCTCGGTCTCTCGTCGAGGCACGAGAGTACGCGCGCCTCGTTCTCGAGTCGTCGCCGGCGCAGCTCCCGACTGAGACTCGACTCACGCTCGACCGGTTCGTCGAGCTCCGTGAGCCCGCGCCCGAGCGCCTGACGATGGATGACTCGCGCGCCATTCTCCGCGAGCTGAAGGCGGTCGGGGGCGACCTTCGCTCGCTCCGACTCGCACTGACGGGTGCCGCGACCGGGCCGGAGCTCGCAGCTGTCCTCGCCGCCCTCTCGCGCGAGGACGCGTTGGTCCGAGCGGGCCATGCGACCGGCTCCTGACTACGATCGGCTCCGTGCGCGTCCACGACACGCTGACGAGCTCGCTTGTCGAGCTGCCGCCTCCGCCCGGCCCGATCGGGATGTACGTTTGCGGGCCCACCGTCTACCAGCGTGCGCACATCGGCAACGCGCGCCCGTTTGTCGTCTTCTCGTGGCTCCGGAACTGGTTGCGGACGACGGGCTACGACGTGACCTACGTCCACAACGTCACGGACGTCAACGACAGGATCTACGACGCCGCCCCGGGCCGCAGCGCAGCCTTGGCGGAGCAAGCCACGCAGTGGTACCTCGAGGACACCGGCGACCTCGGGCTTGGGATGCCCGACGAGATGCCGCTCGCGACGCAGTCGATCCCCGAGATCGTCGCTCTGATCGAGGAGATCGTCGGCGCCGGCTACGCGTACGCGACCGAGGGGGACGTCTACTTCCGCGTTGCACGGTTCCTCGAGTACGGGCGCCTTTCGGGCCAGCGTCCCGACCAGGTGGAGGAGCAGGAGCCGAATCCGCTGAAGGAGGATCCGCGCGACTTTGCCTTGTGGAAGGCGACGAAGCCTGGCGAGGACACCTCGTGGGACTCCCCGTGGGGGCGGGGGCGCCCAGGCTGGCACATCGAGTGCTCCGCGATGGCCGAGAAGACGCTTGGATCTGCGTTCGAGATCCACGGGGGCGGGCTCGATCTCGTCTTTCCGCATCACGAAAACGAAGTCGCGCAGTCGCAGGCGGTCGGGAGGCCGTTCGCGCGCATCTGGATGCACAACGGCATGCTCGAGTTCGGCGGGGACGAGATGCACAAGTCCCTCGGGAACGACGTCTCGCTCCGCAACGTCCTGGACACCTGGGGGAGGGAGGCGACGCTCGTCTACTTCCTGACCGGACACTGGCACGGGCCGCTCGACTTCTCGGACGACGCGATGGCAGCCGCGAAGGCGCGATGGGAGCGACTCTCCCGGGTGATCGTCGACGAGAGGACCCGCCGACTTGATTCACCACCTTGGTCGTCCTTCGAAGGCGCTCTTGACGACGACTTCAATACCCCCGAGGCGCTAGCGATGCTCGACCAGTGGCACCGACATGGGGATGCGGAGAATCTGGAGCGTGGGCTCGCGATATTTGGGTTACCGCGGCCCGCCCGCGAACATCGCATCTACCTTGAGGCGAAGATCACCGCCACGGGAAGTGTTTCTGCCGACCTTACGGTCATTCCATCCGCCGTTCGCGAGTTGAGTGTGCGGCGAGAGGAGGCCAGGACACGACGGGACTATTCTGAGGCCGACCGACTACGCGACGAGATTCGCCACCTTGGTTGGGATATAGAAGACACGCCGAGCGGTCCTCGCCTGTTCGTTCCAGCCACGTGACGCGCGAGCTCGTCTACGGCCGCAACGCCGCGCGGGAGCTCTATCGCGGCCCGCGCGCGGTGCTCGAGACCTGGGTCACCGAGCGGGCAGCGAGCCAGATCCCGTGGCTCGATGCGGGTCCGCGCGCCCACGTCAAGCCAGAGCGCGCCTTGACCGAAGCCGCCGGTTCCCGCGATCACCAGGGAATCGTCGCCTGGTGCGAGCCCTTCCACTACGCCGATGCATACGAGCTCGCAGCGACGGAGAACCCTCTGCTCGTCTGCCTCGATCAGGTCACCGACCCGCACAACCTCGGCGCAGTGGCACGCAGTGCAGAAGGTGCCGGTGCGACGGGTGTCATCGTTCCGGCGCACGGCTCCGTTCGCGTGACGCCCGTTGTGTGCCGTGCGTCGGCCGGGGCCGTCGAGCATCTACCCATCGCGGTGGTACCGAACCTCGCACGTTATCTCGGCGATATCAAGGGACCCAGGCTGTGGGCGTATGCGGCCGACTCGGAAGGCTCCGTCTCGATGTGGGAGGCCGATCTCACCGGAGGCCTCGCCCTCGTCCTCGGTGCCGAAGGAAAGGGCGTTCGCCCGCTCGTTCGACGGACCTGCGACGGCACCGTAGCGATCCCGCTCGGCGGGAAGGTCGGCTCGCTGAACGTGAGCGTCGCCGCGGCCCTCCTCCTGTACGAGGCCCGCCGGCAGCGAATGCGCTGAGGTCCGGAGAGACCTCGTGGCTCAGAGCCACAAGGCATTCTGTGACGGCGATGGCTGATCCGACCCTCTATCTCTTCGACGGCTACAACCTGCTGCACGCTGGAGACTTCTCCGAGCGCGGAGACCTAGTGGACGCGCTCGCGAGCTTCGTCGCCAGCAAGGGGGCGCGCGGCGTTGTCGTCTTCGACGGGGTGGGGGAGGAGCGCAAGATCGGACCGCTCTCCGTCCGCTTCGCGGCACACGCCGATGACGTGCTCGAGCGGCTGGCTGCTGAGAATCGAGCGTCGGAGCTCGTTTGCGTCGTCTCGACCGATGCTCTGGTGCGCCGGACCTCAGGTCAGGAAGTACGCAAGCAGACGTCCCGCGCGTTCCTCGCCGAGCTCGAGCCTGTGCGGCATTCCGAGCGCGAGCAGACCGGCGCAGGAGGCCGGGTCGGCGACCGCCTCGATGCGGCTACGCGCGAGCAGCTCGAGCGGTTGCGACGCGGCGAGTAGACGTAAGTGAGCCCCGGTCGCCATTCGGCGACCTCGGTAGGAGAGGCGCAGTTCGTAGTAGTCGCGGAGAACCGAACGCCGCATGCGAACGTATGTTCTTAGCATCCTGGACTTTTCGCAAAGCACTTGTAACGCTCGGCAGATGGTGCTAGCTTCTTCCTCAACTTCAAGGTGAGACTTGAGTGGGTAGGCAGATCGGACCCATTTAGGTGAACCGCTCAACGACGCCGGACACGGGGGTAATGCGATGGCCGCCCGCACTGCCGCAGCACCGAAGACCGCTCAGAAAGTTCAACGAGAGCTTGAGGATCTGCAGCTCGTGATGAAGGCGCGAAACGGAAGCCAGGAGGCGCTGGATGCGCTTATGAGGAGATACACGGGCTTCGTTCGACTGAAGGCGAGCTCGTACTTCCTGGCCGGTGGCGACAGCGACGATCTGATCCAGGAAGGGATGATCGGTCTCTACAAGGCGATGCGCGATTTTCGCCCGGACAAGGAGACCTCGTTCCGGAGCTTTGCCGAGCTCTGCGTCACGCGACAGATCATCACTGCGATCAAGACGGCCACGCGTTTCAAGCACTCACCTCTGAACACCTACGTGTCGTTCAGTCACACGCCGGCGGGACAGGAGTCCGAGGGCGACTGCACGCTCGGCGACGCCCTACCCGGGCCGAGTGTGAACGACCCGTCCGTCTGCGTGATCTCGACCGAGGAGCTGCAGAGCCTCGTCGGCTGCCTCGGCACGGGCCTTTCGTCGCTCGAGTCGGAGGCGTTGACCCTCTACCTCGAGGGGAACTCGTACGAGCAGATGGCAGACGACCTCGGCTGCGACACGAAGACGATCGACAACGCGCTTCAACGCGTCAAACGAAAGATCCTCGCTCACCAGAAGACGCGCGAAGTTCTTGCGTAGCGCGCACTGAGACACGGCCAATCTCGTACGGCGAAGCCTCTCGAATTCTGCGTCGCTGGCCGTTCCGACTCGGCTCGACGCGCAACATGGCCCTGGTCGTGGTCTGGACATCGTCGATTGGAATCAAGTACACGCCGGATGTTTCGGGGCAGTACACCGCGAAACAGTCGACCTGCCCCAGGTAGTCGCGGCGAGCCTGCGACGGACGCGCATGATGTCCGTAACAGCTGCATGTTGCGAAGCGGATGGCCCCATCGCGCAGCCGCCCCGTCTTGCACTGCACGCGTTGGAGGTGTTGTCCATCGTCGATGATGAGGTCGTACCGGACGTTCTCGCCGAATGGCACCGAGACCGCGTAGCCACACGCGTGAAGCGCCTGCATTGCTGCGAGCGTTGTCCGATCACCAACTGCCTTCGGATGCTCCATCCTGCGAGCGTACTGCGTTGCTCGGACGGACAACGACGGAAGAGCCGGAGGCGGGACTCGAACCCGCGACGCCCGGTTTACAAAACCGGTGCTCTACCAGCTGAGCTACTCCGGCGCTCTCCTGATGGTAGTCGCGGCAGCCGCGGAACCCGTCCGCCAGTGCTGTAGATGTGTCCATTTCGCACCGACCTGTGCATAATCGCGGCGTGTCGGTAACAGAAGGGACGCAGGCCGAGAGGATCGCAGCTGCGCGGGCGCGCTACGTCGCCCCTGGCGCCACGACCCCGCGGCTCGTAGTGGCAGAGGCTGACGGCGCGCGGATCATCGATGTCGACGGCCGCTCCTTCATCGACTTTGCCGGCGGGATCGGGTGTCAGAACACAGGGCATCGGCACGCCGCCGTGGTCGAGGCCGTAAAGGAGCAGGCCGATCGGTACCTCCATCAGTGCTTCATCGTCGGGACGTACGAGCCGTACGTCGAGGTGTGTAGGCGCCTCGCCGAGCTGTCTCCGTGCGGGAAGGGCGAGCAGCGCACCTTGCTCGTCAACTCGGGCGCGGAAGCAGTCGAGAACGCCGTCAAGATCGCCCGTTCGGCTACGGGGCGTCCTGCCGTTGTCGTGTTCGACGGAGCGTTTCACGGGCGAACGCTGCTCGCGATGACGATGACGAGCAAGGTGAAGCCGTACAAGGCCGGCTTCGGCCCGTTCGCGCCGGAGGTTTATCGAGCACCGGCTCCCTACCCGTACCACGGGATCTCGTCCGACGACGCGATCGCGGCGCTCGAGCACCTTTTCAAGGCGGACGTCGATCCCTCGACCGTCGCGTGCGTCGTCCTGGAGCCGGTGCAGGGAGAGGGCGGCTTCGTCGCGATGCCCCCCGACTACCCGGCACGCCTGCAGGAGCTTTGCCGCTCGCACGGGATCCTGTACGTCGACGACGAGGTGCAGTCCGGAGTCGGCCGCACGGGAACGATGTGGGCGATCGAGCAGTACGAGGGCGTCGAACCGGACATCCTCATTTCGGGGAAGTCGATCGGCGGTGGTCTTCCGCTTGCCGGGGTGACCGGTCGCGCGGAGGTCATGGACGCCGTGCCGCCGGGCGGGCTCGGAGGCACGTTCGGAGGCAATCCGCTCTCGTGTGCGGCGGCGCTCGCAGTCCTCGACATCGTCGCCGATCCGGAGTTCCTCGACGGCGCACACCAGCTCGGACAGACCCTCCGCGGACGACTCGAGTCGCTCGCTGCCCGCCACCGGGAGATCGGAGAGGTACGCGGCCTCGGCTCGATGCTCGCATTCGAGTTCACCGAGCGTTCGCCTGAGCGCGCATCGGCTGTCGTCTCGGCGGCGTTCGACCGTGGGCTCGTGCTCCTCTCGTGCGGTCTCTACGGCAACGTGGTCCGGCTACTGCCCCCGCTGAACATCACGACCGACGAGCTCGACGAGGGTCTCGCGATCCTGGAGGAGTCGCTTGGCGCCTGACGGTGCGCCGGACGTCAGCGTCAAGGGCCTGACCAAACGGTACGGAGATGTCGTCGCGGTCGACGCCATCGATCTCGACATCTCGGCAGGCGAGTTCTTCACCATGCTCGGCCCGTCGGGATCCGGCAAGACGACGACGCTCAGGATGATCGCGGGGTTCGAGATTCCCGACGACGGAACGATCGAGCTCGCTGGAGAAGACGTCTCCCGTTTGCCTCCCTACGATCGGCCCGTCAACACCGTCTTCCAGGACTACGCGCTCTTTCCGCACATGACCGTGCAGCAGAACGTCGAGTACGGCCTCATGGTGAAGAAGGTCAAGAAAGGGGAGCGGCGCGAGCGTGCCGGAGAGGCGCTCGAGATGGTGCGCCTCGGCTCACATGGAGATCGCAAGCCGTCGCAGCTCTCGGGCGGTCAGCGCCAGCGTGTCGCTCTCGCGCGCGCGATCGTCAACCGCCCGAAGGTACTTCTCCTCGACGAGCCGCTCGGCGCCCTCGACCTGAAGCTCCGCCAGGAGATGCAGATCGAGCTCAAGTCGATCCAGCGCGAAGTCGGGATCACATTCGTCTACGTCACGCACGACCAAGAAGAGGCGCTGACGATGTCGGATCGCCTCGCCGTCTTCAATCAAGGCCGCATCGAGCAGATCGGCCCACCTGCGGAGGTTTACGAGCACCCGGAGAGCGAGTTCATCGCAGGCTTCGTCGGCGTCTCCAACGTCATAGAGCGCGACGGGCGGCGCTACACGGTCCGACCTGAGAAGATCAACATACTCATGAACGGACAGGGGCCGCAGGCGGGCGCGCACGTAGAGCAGGGGCTCGTCCGTGATGTGCAGTACGTCGGGCCCGTGACTCGCTACCACGTTACGCTCGACCGAGGTGGCGAGCTCCAGGTGCTCGCGCAGAATCTCGAGGAGGGCTCGAGCGAAGTGCTCGAATCGAAAGGACGCCGGGTTTCGCTCGAGTGGCGCCCGGATCAAGAGTCGGTGATCGACGAAACGGAGGGAGGATCCGAATGAAGGGACGCAAACGCGTCGCCCGGTGGGCCGTGCTCGGCCTGCTCGTGGGGGCGCTTAGTGTCGTCGCTGCGGGCTGCGGCGGCGGTGACGACGGAGGATCGGGGGCGAGCACCGAGATCGAAGGCCTCGGCACATCGCTCGAAGAGATCCAGGCGAACGCGAAGACCGAAGGCGAGGTCAACGTTGTCCAGTGGGCCGGCTACGCCCAGTTTGTGGACCAGTTCACTGCTGCGACCGGATGCAAGGTCAACACGAAGGACGGCGCGTCCTCGGACGACATGATCAGCCTCATCCAGACGGGTGCCTATGACGGTGTCTCTGCGTCGGGTAACGCAAGCGTTCGTCTGATGACGACCGGCGATGCCGCTCCAGTGAACACCGACTTCATCCCGAACTACGCAGATGTTCAGGAAGGCATCAAGAACCAGGAGTACAACAGCCTCGACGGGCAGGCGTACGGTGTCCCGCACGGACGTGGTCCCAACTACCTCATGTTCCGCAAC
>Ga0326597_10005456_pt1 | contig 17641 bp, 16 predicted proteins | sample RVTome_12_FD_203789 | JGI IMG/M metagenome (GOLD analysis project Ga0326597, IMG submission 203789) | Soil microbial communities from uranium-contaminated site in the Upper Colorado River Basin, Wyoming, United States - RVT100D185 | ecosystem: Environmental > Terrestrial > Soil > Contaminated >... | reverse complement strand
GTCCCCGCGAGATCGAGGATGGGATCGACGGGTACCTGGCCGCGACGCGGGCGGCGGCGCTGGCGGCGCCGGGCGTGCCGGAGCCGATCCGCGACTGAGCTCGCGACCGATTCAGGTCCACCGTCACCTACCTCGTGTGTCGCTTGGGTGTGGCGTGGTCGGCCGCGAATCGCTCGACCTTGTGCGCGCCGCTCGCGACCGCCTCGAGCACCTCGTCACGGACGCCCTGCCCTTTCCTGGTGACTTCGTCGACCACATCGCCGGCGCGCGCGCTGGCCTGCTGATAGCGGTCGGACGCCGCGCGGCCGAGATTCCTGGCCGAGTCCGTCACCCGCTGGCGCAGCTCCGCGGCCACGCGAGGGGCGAGAAGCATCGTGAGGCCCGCGCCGACCACGCCGCCCGTGAGCAGGCCGATCAGAAAGCCATGATCGCGCGTCTGCGATCCGCCGTTGTTCGTCGTTGTAGACGCCAGGGGCCACGGTGCAACTCATGTGTGCGTTTGTGGACAGACGAGTGACAACCCGGGCTGGTAGTGTGCGTGGTACGCGGATCGCCTGATTCTCAGGCGTCCTGGGCGCGCATCAACCGAACGAGGCGAAATATCATGATGGGAATAACACGCGTCGTCGCGCTGGCGGCTGTGTTCCTGCTCACGACGGTCAGTCCGGGCGTAGCGGGGCAACAACAGCCCTCCCGCCTGAGCGACCAGCAGGTGAAGGACCTCTTGAGCCGCATCCAGATGCGGACGGACACCTTCCGCGGCAGTCTCGAGCAGGCGATCAATCACAACCCGATCAATGGCAGCCAGGCGGAAGGTCGGATCAACCAGTCCGTGAAGGACTTCGAGCAGTCCAGCGATCGCCTGCGTGATCGCGTCAACGACCGCCGATCCAGCACCGCGGATGTCGAAGAAGTGCTGAGGCGCGCATCGGTCGTCGACGGCTTCATGACGGGCCACCAACTGGAGGCGGCTGCCGAGCGCGATTGGCAGGCCCTGCGGCTGGACCTGGATGCGCTGGCGCGCGGCCACGGCGTCGCCTGGAGCTGGACAGGCTCGAGGAACGGGACATCGCGGGTCGACGACCAGCAGGTCAAGCAACTGCTCGCGCGAATCAAGAAGGAAGCCGACCAGTTCCGCGGGAGCCTCGACAAGGCCCTCGATCGCAGCCGGCTTGACGGCTCCCGAGAGGAGAACTCCATCAATCAGTCCGTCACCGATTTCGCCAAGGCGACAAACCGCCTGCGTACTCGCTTCGACCGTCGTCAGATGGTCACGGGCGATGTCGAGGACGTGTTGCGACGTGGGGGGGGCATCGACCGCTTCATGTTCACCGAGCGGGGACAATTGCCGGTCAACACGGAAAACGACTGGCTGGCAGTACGCCGTGACCTGGACGGTCTGGCCCGCGCGTACAACCTTGCGTGGAATTGGGCCGAGCGCGGCTACGCGCCAGCAGAGCCGGCCACGCGTCTCTCTCGCGGCCTCACGGGAACCTACCAGCTGGAGAGCAACCGCGGCGACGATCCGCGCCAGGCCGCCGAACAGGCTGCCCGCGCGGTGCCGTCCGACCGGCGGCAGCCGGCCTACCAGCGGCTGATGAATCGGCTGACCTCACCGGAGACGATCGCCATCGATCGCAACGGAAACGACGTCACCATGGCGTCGTCACGCGGGCAGCGGGTGACCTTCGAGGCCGATGGCCGGACCCAGACAGAGCAGGGGCCCGGCGGCAGGATGATCGAGACCAGCGCCAGTCTCGACGGCGACCGGCTGGTGGTCACGACCAGCGGCAATCGAGGAAGCGACTTCACGGTCACCTTCGAGGCTATTGAGAACGGTCGGAGCCTGCGGGTGACGCGCCGCATCTATGACGACGATCTCCGTCAACCGGTGACGGTCCAGAGTTTCTATCGGCGGTCTTCGAACGAAGCCCGGGGGGACATCTACGATGCCGGCAGCTGGGGAGTGCCCGCCAACGCGGCGGGCCGCGAGTTCGTCGTGCCGAACGGCACACGGTTGGTGGCCACGCTCGACGGCGCGCTGAGCACGGACACCGCGCGTGAAGGCGACCGCGTGACGATGACCGCCCGCAGCCCGTCGCAGTATGAGGGGGCCGTCATCGAGGGCGTCGTCTCGAGCGTGAACGCCTCGGGACGCGTGAGCGGCCGAGCGGACATGACCCTGGACTTCCAGAGCATCCGCGTGCGCGATGGCGGCACGTCGCCATTCGGCGGCGTCATCGAGAGTATGCGCACGCCTGGAGGCGAGACCATCCGGGTGGATAACCAGGGCACGGTTGAAGACAACGACAGCCAGACGGGCAAGACCGTTCAGCGGGGCGCCATCGGCGCCGCGCTCGGCGCTCTCATCGGCGCCATCGCGGGTGGCGGCAAAGGCGCGGCCATTGGCGCGGCGATCGGCGCGGGCGGGGGCGCCGGCACGGTCGTCGCCGAAGGGCGCGACCAGCTCGATCTGCAGCGCGGCACGGAAGTGACCATCATCTCCAGCGCCACGAGAGGGCAGAGAGTGACCGACGGCGGGCCGCGTTAACGCTTCGGGAGAACACCGGGGGTGCGCGGACCGCGTCAGGGCCGGCCGCGCACCCCCTGCCTCCGTCGTTACCGACCGTGACCATCTTGAGACCCGTCATTGCTGAGAGCGGGTCCGTCCGTTCAAAAGGGCACAGGCCAGACATCCACACTATCGACCCGGCCACGGGGCTTGCCAGCCGGCCGAGAGGACTACCCGCCTGTCTCGAAGGCCCCGCGCGACGTCGACACGAATCGTACTCCCGTTGCCGGGAAGAGCGACTCGAATCCCCGCTCCGACATCGGTGTGCCAGGGCGGACGATCATCATCGCCGATTTGGCGCCACGCTCTGGCGGTGTCTGCAAACGCGGCGAGCCGAATCGCTCCCCCATGCGCGGTCAGAAGCGGATGCTGATACTCGACGGTGCCGTGCACCAGCCGGCGGCCGAACACCGACCCGCTGATGACACCGGCGTCGAGAAGCGGATGCGCGCGCAGAAGGGGCGTGCGCGCGTGTCCCGTGCCCGCGCCCGACCAGAGGTCGAACGGCGCGGCGGCGCTCGTCGCAGCGAGCCCGGCCAGGATCGACCAGGACGGTCTGTCGCTGTCACGCGTTGATCTCCAGGCGGACGACACCCCGCCCCTGACGAATCGCCCGCCCGACCCGATCGGCGCCCATGCTGCGGTGTCGATGCCGATGGAAACCCGATCGTCCGCGAGTCGCAGGTCGAGGGCCGCGTCAACCGAGAGATGGCTGTCCTGGGCCCATCGGTCGAACGCGGCGCCTGCCTCCCAGCGAACGTGGCTCGTGGCCCAATCGGCGACGCTCAATGCCGCGCGTCGGCGCTCTTCCCTGTGGATCGCAGCCGTCCCGGATCCCTCCAGAGTCGGAGTCGCGTACGACTGCCGTTCCCAGAACCCTTCGATCGTCGTGACTCCGGGCAGCCGAAAGGCCGCCGGCACGGCCAAGGCGAAGGCGAGCCGCGGGCGGGCCTCCCACCATCGCCACGCGACCGTCCATAGCTCGCCGCTCCCGGACGGTGCCGCCACGTCCAGCTCGATCTCGTGCCAAAGCCACGCGCGTGCGGCAGCCGCCACCACCGGCGCCACGCCACGTGGCACCGTCGGACGCTCGACCACGGCCGCCTCGATCTCGGCGAGCCCGCCTTCGATCGGGCGGTAGCGCAGGCGCGTGCGTGCGGCGCTCGGAAGCTCGTGAAGCCGCCGTGCGGCTCGACCGTGCTTCTCCGCCGTGAGCAGCGTGCGGGGAGGCAGATCGACGAGCGCGGCGATGACCGGGTCGCGTGTTCGCCGGGGGCCCTCCACACGCACGCGGTCGACAGACGGGCGGCCGATCCGGTTCCATGCCTCGAGCGCCGCGTCTGGCTCGTCGTCGAGGAAACGGCTCGTCGCCAACAGGTCCCAGCTCTGCGCATCGCCCGGGTCGAGCCGCGCGGCGCGTTCGGCCGACGCGCTGGCCTCGGCCCATCGCGACTGCAGGAACCGAACGCCGGCGAGCTCCCGCCACGCCGCAGGGTCGCGAGGACAGAGCCGGGTCGCGGCGAACAGTCCCGTCTCGGCGCCCCCCAGGTCTCCGCTTCTCGCCATCTGCACCATGGCCTGGACGAGCGCCCCGCAGGTGTCAGTGGCGGGACTGGTGTCAATCGTCGGAGGTGAGGACGACGACTCTGGGTCGGACGGTTGGTTGTCGCCAGGCAGCACCAGCAGCGCCCAGCGTCCCGCCTGGGCCCACGCGCCGTCGAACGCGGCCAGCGACATCACGCGGAACGGGCCACGCGCGGGGTCGTGCACGATGACCTGCGCACCGGTCCAGGCGACGACCACCACGTAGTGGTAGCGGCCGGGGCGCACCTCGAGGAGGGCGACAATCGGACGCCCGCGGTCGATCTGCTGGCGAGTCCATTCTCCGCCAGCTTCCGCGCCGGCCGTGAACGGGCGCGAGAACCAGCCTCGCCGGCTGACGTCCGCCGCGAGCGCGTCGGTGCGTATGCCCGAGGCGCTGCGATCGACGAGCGCGGCGAAGTCTTCGGCGTAGACCTGACGTGCGCCCCAGTAGCGCAACACCATCGCGACGGCCGCCCCTCCGCAGAGGTCTTCAGTCTGCGGAAGGTACGGCACGTCGAGCAGACGGCTGCTGCCAGACGAATCGGCTGGAAACGCCTGCGGACCTGGCTGAATGCCGGCGGCGACGACGGCCGCCGAGAACAGCAGGGCGGCCGCCGCAACCCCGGCCGATCGTGGACGGGCCATCGTAGCGCGTGGTCGCGCGGCCTAGCGCGCGAGCAGGATCACGATGATGATGATCAAGAGCAGCGTCGTGAGGGAGATGACGACGGTGTTGGCCCCTCCCGCCAGTGTCGCCGCCTCGACCGCGCTGGCGTGCTGAGCCAGCGTGCCAAGTTCCGGGCCGCTCAGCGTCGCCACGGCCGAATCGGCCTGCTCGACACTGAGCCCCATGCGCGCGGCCATCGCGCGGACGTCCGCCCGATCGAGCACGCGCCGTACCAGCTCCCGCTGTGCGCTCTCGGATTCGGCCTTGGCCGCGAGCGCCTGAGTCATCGCGGCGTCGTCCACGAGACGTGCCTGCTGGGCGAACACCGGCGAAGAGACGAGAAACACCGGGAGTAGCAGGAGCGCAACGATCTTGTTCGCGGTTCGCATCGAATCCCTCCAGAATAGGTCGAGACGTGAATGTCGGCGGTGCGGTCCCGCAGCTGAGCGCGTGGCGGAGACGCTTCGCCGCCCTCGCACGGACGATCGGTTCATGAAGCCGGTGGCTCTGCCGGCCTCGCCCATGCTCTGCGCAACTGTGCGCGATCTGAACCAGCTCCGCTGTTCAATTGAGGACACACGCCGGCCGCCGGCCCGCCGGCAGGAACGACGCGGTCGCGGAGCCACGTAGGCAGCAGCGATGCGGTGTATCCAGGACACCTCCGTCATGAAGAACCGGCCAGCGCCTCGAAGCCGGAGAGGACGTCGAACAGCTCCTCGTCGATGCCACTCTGACGCAGCCGGTGGAACGTGCCGTGGAGATTCTCCAGTAACTCGTCGATGTTCCTGTCGGCGCGTTCCATCGCCGCGAGCCGGCTCGCGTTCTCGCTCGCGAGAGATTCGGCGCACGCCCGAAAGAGCGAGATGAACGAGCCGGTGCGGCAGAAGTCCGAACGAGCCCTCGCGCGTCTCGGCCACGATGCGCGACACGCCGGTCTGCTCGGCGAACACGCCGAACGGCAGGAGCACCTTAAGCGTCATGGATGTCGGCGGCATGCTCGGCCTTTGGCTGCGGTGTCGATCCGGCTTTGGCCTTCTGCTTCGCTTCGTCAATCGATACAATCATGTAGAGCGCGCTCTCCGGGTAGTCCTTGAATTCATCGCGCAGGATGCGCTCACAGCCGGTGAGCGCGTCCTCGAGGCTGACGAGCGTTCCCTCGAGGCCGGTGAACTGCTCGGTCGTGAAGAAGGGCTGCGTGAGAAAACGCTCCAACCGGCGGGCGCGGGCGACGACGGTGCGGTCCTGCGGCGACAGCTGCTCGAGGCCGAGCATGGCAATGATGTCTTTGAGGCCCGCGTATTGCGCGAGCGTCCGCCGGATGTCCTGCGCCAGGAGGTAATGGCGTTGGCCGACGATGCCCGGGGTGGCCATCTTGGAACTGGATTGCAGCGGGTCGATCGCCGGATACAGGCCTTCGCCCGCCCGCTTGCGCGAGAGCACGATGGAGGCGGACAGATGCGAGAAGGTGTGCACCGCCGCCGGATCGGTGAAGTCGTCCGCCGGCACGTACACCGCCTGGATCGACGTGATGGCGCCGGTATCGGTATTGGCGATGCGCTCCTCCAGGCCCGACAGCTCGGTGCCCATCGTGGGCTGATAGCCCAGACGCGACGGCATCTGCCCCATCAAGCCGGACACCTCCATGCCGGCCTGGATGAAGCGAAAGATGTTGTCGATGAGCAGCAGTACGTCGCGGTGTTCGTCGTCGCGGAAGTACTCGGCCATCGTCAGCGCGGCGTGGCCCACGCGGAACCGGCTGCCCGGCGGCTCGTTCATCTGGCCGAAGATCATCACCATGTCGGGCAACACGCCGGCGTCCTTCATCTCGCGGTAGAGCTCCTCGCCTTCGCGACAACGCTCGCCGATGCCGCAGAAGATGCTGACGCCCGCCTGGTGCCCGATCATGTTGTGGATCATTTCGGTGAGCAACACCGTCTTGCCGACGCCCGCCCCGCCGAACAGCCCCGCCTTGCCGCCGCGCTCCAGCGGCACGAGCACGTCGATGACCTTGATGCCCGTTTCAAAGATTTCAGACTTGGTGGAACGTCGCGCCAGCGGCGGCGGCGCGCGGTGCACGGACCGCCATTGGACATCGGACAACGCGGCGCCGCGGTCGATGGTGTGGCCAAACACGTCGAACATGCGCGAGAGCACCCCTGTGCCCACCGGCGCCCTCAACGGCCCGCCGGTGTCCTCCACGGCCATGCCGCGGGCGAGACCTTGCGTGGGCGTCAACGCAATCCCGCGCACCCGACGCGCATCACGCTGCGCCGCCACCTCGATGACGATTCGACCCTCATCTCCAGCACGCAGCAACGAGTAGATCGGCGGCAGATGGTCGTCGAATCGCATGTCCACGACGCTGCCGCGCACCGAGACGACCGCACCGACGTTCGGTGAACGGGTCTGACCTGCCATGTCCTGGTTCGGTTTCACACCGCTCTTCCTATTCGTCGCCTGCGCACGCGGCAGGCTCGGATTCGAGCGCTTCGCGCACGTGCATCACTCGTCGTTCGATCCGCGCACGATCATGCGTGGATTCTACGGTGCGATCGGCCATCTCCGCAATCCACTGCACGTGTTCGCGGAGCGCCCGCCTGCGGCGCGGGCTGCCCGTGAGACTGCCGATGGTCTCGAGCGCGCCGAGCATGCGCGCCATGACGGCGACATTGCCTTCGGCGCTTCTCCGAATCTGGTCGAACGAATCGGCCAGCAGATCTTCAAACGTCGGGGCGACGGTGATCACGCGCAGTTCGCCTCCCTCGTAACGGCGCGATGCAGGGAATCGCCGGGAGGCCAGGCGCGCCAGAATCGTCGTCAGGTAATCGACGCACATCACGGCCGTCGAGGTGTCATTGACACCGGGCGACAGGGCTTTCAATGCGATGTCCACGATCTGTCTGACACCGAACGCGGGGTCCTGGTCCACCGTGCGGTGGCGGCTGATGCCGTATGCCGCATTCAGGGCAGCGGTCGTCGCTCGATCCGGCGGGTGTTCCAGAGCGAGCGACGCCAATGCGGCCTTGTGGACAACGAACCCGCCAATGCCGCGCTCCATCCGCACGATGGTGTCTCTGTCCCGCGCCAGGCACAGGAGCGCCTCAGTATCGACGCTCTGAATGTAGCCGCTGACTGTGGCCGGCACGGCGCGCCAGGACCTCTCTTCCAGCGATCGAGGCATCTGGTCCCCTTCGTCATCCGGTCCATGTCCCGGTTGTTCCGGCAACCACCGATCGACGGCCCCGACGGTTTCCTGAGCGACCGACGCGATGATGGATGATGCTGGAAGCCTGGATCGACGAGGCGATGTGGTGAATGAAGAAAATGAGAACGCCGACGCCGCCGAGCGCAAGAGTGAATGCGAAGAACACCGCCAGGCTCGGAACGAACTGCCCTTCGTCGCCGCCGCGAATGGTGCGCAACACGATCAGGCAATACGTGAAAACGCCGAGAGCAATGCTGATCGCGACCATCAGTGAAGGCACGAACCAAAAACTCGACCGCAACGTGTTCGAGAGTTGTGTGAACCTGTTCATGGGTCAGCCTCCAGGTGCGGGCCACGGCGACGACCATCACAGGCCGGCCTTCGGTGCGGCGGTCATGCGGGCTATCCCTTCCATCGCCAATTGCGGATTTCCGGCAGGTCTTCGCCGTGTGTGTCGATGTACTGCTTGTGCTCGATGAGCTTGTCCCTGAGCTGCTGCTTCAGGTACACGCCCTTGTCGCCGGTCTGCGGCAGGCGGTCGATGGTGTCCATCACGAGGTGGAAGCGGTCCAGATCGTTCAGCACGGTCATGTCGAAGGGCGTGGTGATGGTGCCCTCCTCCTTGTAGCCGCGGACGTGGATGTTGTCGTGGTTGGTGCGGCGGTAGGTCAGCCGGTGGATCAACCACGGGTAGGCATGGAAGGCGAAGATGAAGGGCTTCCAGGCCGTTGGAAAGCGTCTCGTCAGGGCCGAAGACCCGGAAGTTCCGCTGCTCCATGTTCAGCGTCGTCACGTCGCGCAGAAAACGCCCGAGCACGTGCGTGTCGCCGATGCCGATCACGCCCGGCGAGGGCACGGCGACCGCGTGGTCGCGGAAGTCAGGCATCCGCAGGTCGCGCAGCAGCATGCCGCCGTTGGCGTGGGGATTCGCGCCCATGCGCCGTTCGCCCTTCGGCGCGAGGTCGGACAGTTCCGGTTTCAGGCGGCCGCCTTCATCGAAGAGTTCCTCCGGCCGGTAGCTCCTCAGCCAGTCTTCCAACAGCTCGAGGTGGTCGGGATGGGTGGCTGGGTGGAGCGGCACCTGGTGCGAACGGAAGGTGCCTTCCACCTGCAGCCCATCGACCACCTTCGGCCCCGTCCAGCCCTTGGGGGAATCGAGGACGATCATCGGCCAGCGCGGGCGCGTGGTGCTGCCACCGGTGCGAGCGTGGTGCTGGATTTGTCTGATCTGCTCCACCGCCGTGTCGAGCGTCGCAGCCATGGCCTCATGCATCAGCCCGGGCTCGTGACCCTCGACGAAGTGCGGCGTCCACCCGTAGCCGCGGAGCAACTGTTCCAATTCCTCGCGAGTGATGCGGGCGAGGATGGTCGGGTTGGCGATCTTGTCGCCGTTGAGATGCAGAATGGGCAGCACCACACCGTCGGTGGCCGGATCGAGAAACTTGTTCGAATGCCACGCCGTGGCCAGCGGACCCGTCTCCGCCTCGCCGTCGCCGACAACGCACGCGACGACGAGAGACAGATAGTTGGCGGCGCGCCAATACGCGTCCATCTTGCGAAGCAGGTCCGGGGTGAGCGTCTGTGTGTGCATGATTCAACTCTGTTCGTTCGGACCGAGGCTCAGGAGGCTGGCGACCGACCGCGCGATCATGAGTTCTTCGTCGGTGGGAATGACACGCACGGCGACTCGACCGGCGTCCGTCGAGATCAGCGCCGCATGCTCCGCGTTCCGCCTCTCGTCCACCTCAATGCCGAGGAAGCCGAGTCCATCGCAGATGCGCGCGCGGACGGGCGGCGCGTGTTCGCCGATGCCCCCTGCGAAGACGAGCGTGTCCAGTCCGCCCAACGCCGCCGTGAATGCGCCGATCCATTTCTTGACCTGGTAGCAGAACAGCTCCACCGCCTCCGCCGCCCGAACATCGTCGGCTTCCCGCTCGAGCAGGTCGCGCATGTCGGAGCTGGTCTCCGAAACGCCGAGCAGCCCGGACTGCTGGTTCACCATGTTGTCAAATTGCGTCGCGGTCATGTGCTCGGTGCGCGCCAGGTAGCTGACCAGTCCCGGGTCCAGGTCGCCGGAACGGGTGCTCATCACCAATCCCGACGTCGGCGTGAAACCCATGCTCGTGTCGAGGCTCTGGCCGTCCCGCACGGCGGCCAGACTTGCGCCGTTGCCCAGATGCGCGAGGATCACGCGGCCCTGCGTGGCCGCCGGGTCTCCCAGCCGCGCGAGCTCCTCGAGAAGATAGGCATAGGACAGGCCGTGGAAGCCGTAGCGCTCGACGCCCGTCGCCTCGTAGCGTCGCGGGATGGGAAGCCGTCTGGCGGCACGCGGCATGGAGCGGTGAAACGCCGTGTCAAAACAGGCCACTTGGGGCAGGTTCGGATGACGCTGCCGGAACGCCTCGATCAGTTCTATCTCGCGGGGCAGATGTTCCGGGTCGTACGGGCTGATGCGATGCAGTTCATCCAACAAGGCCTGGGTGACCAGCTCGGGCGCGGTGCGTCGCATGCCGTGGACCACCCGGTGTCCCAACGCCCGGACCGATGTGAGAACATCCTGCTCTTCGAGCCAATCAATCAGGACCTGCGCCGCCGATGTGTGATCGGAGGCGGCGAGGCGGCGGCTGTCCTGCCGATGCCTGGTCGGGTCGTTGAACGTCAGCGTGGCACCGCTCCGACCGATACGGTCAACGTGGCCATGAAGCCTTCGCTCCAGCGTTCGGCCTGTCTGATACAGCACGAACTTGATGCTCGACGAGCCGCCATTGATTGTCAGGATGCGTGGATTAGCTGGTTGCACGGACGACTCCGTCGTCATTCTGCAGTCCCAACGAAGCCAGTTTCGCACAGGTGGACCTGTAATCCGTGTGAAGGATGCTTCGAATCCCCAGACCTTCCGCGATCTGGACGAACAACGGTCGCTTCTGGTAGAAGACCACCCGACCCAAGTACTCGTCCAGCGTGAGCTTTCCCTTTTCGTAGGTGTCGAAGGTCAGGCGATGCCGATCCTCCATCTCGGCCACCTCCAGCTTGAAGTTCGCCGCCGCCCGCTTGCGGGCATGATGATCCCACCCGTTGGTGAGCAGGACGCCGCCGATATCCACAAACATGCAGGTGCTTGCAGCCGCGTTCTTCATCGCCTGTCCTTCCGTCGATCGAATCATCGCTGTGCAATTCGGCACACTCTCCGGGCCCTCAACAGCGCTACCGTAGGAACATCGATCCCATGTCCGGGGCCGGAGGCACCAGGTGTCGCGTCGAAGATCGGGAGAAAGAGCGTCCCGTCCCGATTGAGCCGGATTGTAGCCGTTCACGAGCCGTGAGGTGCCGGTTTCGTGCGACTCCATCTCATCAACCCGTCGAACGCGCTGGTCGGCATCGTCAGGCTCGAGGAGAACTGATGGAACCGCAGATGCTGGTCCGCGACCGCGACTTCCCAGTACTGCGAATCCTATCAGGGGCAGACGAACGTGTGGCGACGTCGCCAAGCCCTGATCAGCCTCGGCGGTAGCCTGTCCCACCACAGGAATCTCATAATCACCCGCAAGGTCTACACGCCCGTCAGCCGCGAGTGTGGGAGGATCGCGTGGCCGTTGTGCGCGAGAAACGGATCCAGCGCGTTATGATTGTCCGGGGCGAGTTCGACGGGGCGGAGGAATGGGAGTTGTGAGCCTCACGACGGAGCACACGGAACGGGATACGTCGCGATTCAGGGGGCCGAGCATGCCGCGTCCGTACCGGCGCCTCGTCGTCATACTGATTCGGACCTCCAAGTACGACGACGACGGGTACATCGTGCGGCACTGGCGGGGCACCCTCCCCAGCAATACTCTGAGCTGTCTGAACAGCCTGACCGAGGACGTCGTCCGCTCGGGCGAGCTCGGCCCGATTGAGGTCCGCGTCGAGGTGATCGACGAGATCGTCTCACGGGTCGATCCGCAAGCGCTCGGCCGGCGACACCGGCGGGGCGGCGGCACGAAGCTGGTCGTCGGACTCGTGGGCGTCCAAACCAACCAGTTCCCGCGCGCGCAGGACCTCGCCCGTCAATTCAAGACCCAGGGTTTCGACGTGATCATCGGGGGCTTTCACGTGAGCGGCGCGATGGCCATGTCGCCTACCACGCCGCCCGAGTGTCAGGAAATGCTCGACGCGGGTGTCACGCTGGTGCTGGGCGAAGTCGAAGGCCGGTGGGGTGCCATTCTTCGTGACGCGCTGGCGGACCGGCTCCAGCCACTCTACAACTACCTGTCGACACCGCCCGATCTCACCGACATGCCGCTGCCGCGGGCGTCACGCCGCACGCAGAGGCGGTTCGTCCTGACGCACAGCGGGACCATCGATGCCGGCCGTGGCTGCCCGTTCTTCTGTTCGTTCTGTACGATCATCAACGTCCAGGGCCGGAGGATGCGGTCGCGCAGGGCGGCGGGCATCCTCGATCAGGTCCGCGAGAACTACTGGCTGAAGGGTCGACGCGGCGTCCGTCACTACTTTTTCACCGACGACAACTTCGTGCGCAATCCGCAGTGGGAGGCGATCTTCGACGGGCTGATCCGCCTGCGCGAGCAGGAGGGCATTCATATCGATTTCATGATGCAGGTGGACGTGCAGGCCCCGAAGGTCCAAGGGTTCGTCGACAAAGCGGCGCGCGCCGGGTGCGTGCAGGTGTTCATCGGGATGGAGTCGGTCCGCGATGACAACCTGCAGGCCGGCGGCAAGCCCCAGAACAAGGTCGCCGACTACCGCGACATGATCGCGCGCTGGCACGAGGTCGGCGTCGTCTGCCACGTTGGCTACGTCATCGGGTTCCCCTGCGACACGTACGAGCGCGTGATGGAGGACGTTCGCACGCTCCGCGAGACGCTGCACGTCGACCAGGCGTCGTTCTTCATGCTGGCGCCGCTCCCCGGGTCGCGCGATCACCAGACCGCCGTGCGCGAGGGGGTGGCCCTGGACCCCGACTACAACAACTACGACTCCTTTCACGCCACGGCGCCCCATCCGCGCATGAGCAAGCAGGAGTGGGAGCGCGCATTTCGCGACGCGTGGGTCGAGTTCTACTCGTTCGAGCACATGCGGCGATCGCTGCTCACGCAGAACCCGCACACCTACTGGGCCGTGCTCAAGAACCTCATCTGGTACCGGGCCGGCATGATCGAGGGGGCGCACCCCATGATCACCGGGTTCTTTCGCCTGAAGGATCGGCGTTCGCGGCGCCCCACCTTCCCGATCGAGCGCCGATGGCCTTTCGCCAGACGCCGGGCCCGCGAGACAGCCCACGTGGTGCGCGAGTACCTGAAGCTGTGCCTGGAAATGCGGGAACTGTGGCTGCTCACGCGGATCCGCCGTGACGACTACTGGTTCCTCGGGGATCTGCGCGGCGTGGGCCCGCGGTCGGTGCAGGTGGTGAAGCTGACGTGGGGTCACGTGCATGCCGCCGTGGCCCAGCGGCTCACCTCGCTGCAGGAACGCTTGGGCGTCGGGGCGGACATCCTCAGCGCGACGATGGCCGAGCGGCTCGACGCCATGCGCGACCTGCTGGGGAGCCGAGCGGCGGCCCTGCCCGGCGCGATGCCCGAGCGTACCGACGCCGTCGGCCCCCGGATCGACGCGTCGATGGGCGCCGCCGGCACGGGCCCGGTCGACGGGGCGCGCCTCGCACAGGCCGCGCTGGCCGATCTCCGACTTCCCGAGTTGCCGGCGTCGCGTCCCCGGTCATCGTTCAGGAGACGGGTGACGCGCGTGAACCCGCTTTCGCTGGATCGGCTCGAGTACGACCCCGCGCTGGCAGCGTACTGGCGGCGAACCCGCCGCGCGATCGCCCGGCTCGAACTCTGGCGTCTGAACCCGGTGGTGCTGGCGTGGAACCTGGCCCGTGGCGCCCGGCAGGCCCTGGGGTTCCTCGTCGCGATCCGCGGGGAGCGGTACTGAAAGGTCGTGTACACGGGGCCGGGCGTCTGTTGCCGAGTCGCGGGGTTGGTAGGCTCCTCAGCGAGGGCGCGCAGTCGGGCAGGCGGGGATCCCGAGTCGTTCCCGATGTGTTCCCAATTGAACAGACGCCCGGCGGCGGCTCCCGTACGCTGGGAGCCCGGAACACGACATCGAGACCAAAGGCCGAGCCGACCCATGATGACCAAGCCCGTCCTCGGAGCGTTCGCGGCGCTGCTCATCGCGCTGCTTGGTGGGTGGCTCTGGGGCGCCGCTGGAAGCCCGGACCTCGATCCAGCGATCCAGGCGTCCGAGCTGCAAGATGATCTGCGCGAGGCGCACACCTCCCTGCTCGGCGCTCGTGTGGATCTGGATGAACGCAACTTCCGCTCTGCGAGTCGACAACTGGAGGACGCGCGGGGCCTGCTGCGCCGGGCCGAAGAGCGAGGCACGCGCCTCGGCTGGCGGGATGAAGTGCAGCGACTCGATCTCGCCCGCTTTGAGGCGGACATCGACAAAGCGCAGCGGCTGCTGGGCCAGCTCGATCGGGGAGCCAACTCCCTGGTGCCTCGGGGCCAAGGTGTCTTCGAAGGTGTACCGGAGGGTTCTACGTCGATGCAGCGGTGAGCAGACCGGCGCCACCGTCACCACGGACTGCTGGAGTAACGAAGCTTCGCCTCAAACCGACCAGTGAAGGGCGCCGAGAACGACCGCGAAGCTTCGTTACTAGGCCGCGCAGCCGCGACCGCGGCTGCGCCTAAGCCGGGCTTGCGCGGAAAGTGACACATTCGTACACATTCAGGCCGTGCAAGCACGGCTAGTTGGAGTCGGGCTTGTTCACGTCCCGTGTGCCACGGAGGATCCGCCGCATCTCCTCGACGACCTTCATGTGTTCGAGTGTCGCGTGCAGCGTTTCGGCGGTTGCGCGCGCAGCATCCATCGCCGCCTGACGGGCAGCCTCGGCGGCGGCTCGTGCCTCCTCGCCGGCGGCCCGCGCCGTCTCCCCGACTTCCCGTAGGCGCTCCCGCTCCTCCCGGACGGTCTCGAGCGCCTCACGATGCTGGTCGCGGACCTCCCGCGCTTCCTCTGCCAGTTGCCTGAACTGTTCCGCTTCGTTCCTGTCAGACTCGGCCGAACTGCGCTCCTCTTCGGTGAACCCACGGTCCTGCTCGGCGTCCTGACGGCTGTCCTCAGCCTTCTCGCGCACGTCCTCTGCCTGCTGGCGGTGCTGCTCTGGCGGGATGTGATCGTTCGGCATGCAGATTCCTTTCTCGCGATCGCGCGAGCGTCGGCGAATCCCAGCAGCACACGATGACCTTTCGTGCCGCCTCCTTCAGTCTCGATGGTGCTGAACTCGGTTCAGTCCATGATCCGGATCGATCCCACGATCCCGCGAAATGTCTTCTGATAATCCGAAGAACGCTCGCGCGGGGCGACCCCGAGCACGTAGAAGAGGTTGCCGTCGCGCAACAGTATCGTAAAGACGTCGATGCGCTCCTGCTGGCCTGTCGCGTCCGACACGTTGGCGAGCGCCGTATGGAGCCCCCGTCGGCCGCCGATCGACGTTTGGCCGTAGCCCGACGGCCGGCTCAGGTTCGGGTTGCCGCGGGCGAGCGAGTCGATGAACTCGTCGGTGGCGGTCCGCAAGTCGTGCGTCTCGTTACGGGCAACCCCGATCTGCACGCCGTGGGTGAAGACGTGCTGCCCGCCCGCGGTTCCGTAGGCTCCCTCCGGCGCGAAGGTGACGGCGTTGCTGCCCGGCAGCTCGCGCCAGTTCGACGGGACGCTGACGCGAAACAGGTCCCCTTCCGTATACGTCGTGTTGCGTGACGAGGGCGGGGCCACGCTCGCCGGGGGACCGGGCTCGGGGCGATCGTCGGGCGAGCGCGAGGGGCTCTGACCCGCCCCGCTCTGCATCGCCTCTTCGGTCGTCGGCGCCGGCGCCATCCGGCTCAGCCGCGCCTGTATCTGCTCGAACGCGCGCGTGTCGCGCACCGGGTTCTGCACCCGGAGCAGCTGCGCTTCGCGCATGATGGCCTCGGAGCGGTTCCCGGGGTCCGGGTGATCGCTCAGCCACTGCGGCACGCCGGGGCCACTCTCTTCCTCGATCGTCTTGAACATGTTCGCCATCTCGCGCGGGTCGTAGCCGGCGTGCGCCATGATCTGCGACCCGAGCAGATCCGCCTCCCGCTCGAATTCGCGGCTGAACCGCAGGAATGCCGTGCCGAGCCCGAACTGGGTGCCTTGCGACACGGCACTCCCAACGCGGCCGCCGATGATGGCGCCGAGCACCGCGCCCGCCAGCGTGCCGAGCTCGTACTTCGTGGCCTTGGTGGCTTGCGCGGTCCCATGCCGCAGCGCAACGTGACTCAGCTCGTGGCCCATCACGCCCGCGACTTCGCCCTCGGTGTGCGCCCGCTGGATCATCCCGCGATTCACGTACATGGGTCCGCCGGGCAGCGCGAACGCGTTGATCTCGCGCACGTTGACCACCTGGAACGAGTAGCGGAACTCGGGATGCCTGAACTCCGGGGGGATGACGTCGACCAGTCGCCGCCCGATCGACGCGACAAACGACGCCACGTCCTCATCGTGCAGGATCGGCAGCTGCTGTTCGACCTCGGCCGCGGCCTGGCGCCCGAGCTCCACGTCCTCGGCCGGGGTGTAGTTGTTCTTCGACGGCGTGATGACCGTCTGCGCGCCGATCAGGCTGACCGACAGCAGGGCCAACGCCAACCTTGGGATCGTTTTCATGTAAGTGTCGACGTTCGTCGTCCCCACGGTGATTCCCACACTGTCATCGTGGCGCTCCTGTTGCGCGGTCACATCTTTGGCAGTGCTTCCCGCGTCGTCAATCTTACCTTGGCAGTCCGTGGCGCGGTCTGTCCCCTATTGCACAACCGCCCTGACCGGCCCGTTCGACGCTGTGTGGTCGAACTCGAAGGCATGCGGACCGGTGTCCATAAGTGAACAGATGTTCGTCTCCGCCGGTGCTAACCTGACTGAACGGGGACAACGGCTGGACGGGGACAACTGATCGATTTCAAGCGGGTGATCAAGATGCTCTGGACACTCTTTCTGATTCTGCTCGTCTTGTGGTTCCTGGGACTCGTCAGTTCCTACACGATGGGTGGGTTCATCCACCTCCTGCTGGTCGTGGCCGTTGCCGTGTTCCTGATCAGGATCATTCAGGGCCGCCGGATCACCTGATCGCGAGGACGACCGGTGACCCGTCGCCGGCGCACGGCAAGAGCGACACCCATGACGCCTGCCCGCTTCAGTCCCGGGCCCAGACGCTGACGCGCGCGCGTGTCGAAGGCGGGAGTTTGCCTCGATTCATGGGTCTAGGCTATAGTGTTTCCTGGTATCGACTTCATCGGGGCGGTAGCCCCTTCAGGCCATAGCCATATGGGACCAAGGACGAAGCGGGTGGGTAGCGTCCCATTGCCCCTCCCCACAAGGCCGGCGTTCGATGCCCAGGCTTTTCTCGATTCGGCTAAGGTGACGAAACAAGTGGTGGCGTTTCGACGGGCCGAGACGATCTACGCTCAAGGTGATCCCGCGAAGACCGTCATGTACGTTCAGCAGGGCGGTGTGAAGCTCTCGGTGATCTCAAAGGCTGGCAAAGAGGCCGTCGTGGCCATCATGGGACCGGGGGATTTTCTCGGGGAAGGGTGCCTGGCCGGTC
>Ga0326597_10005455_pt1 | contig 17646 bp, 15 predicted proteins | sample RVTome_12_FD_203789 | JGI IMG/M metagenome (GOLD analysis project Ga0326597, IMG submission 203789) | Soil microbial communities from uranium-contaminated site in the Upper Colorado River Basin, Wyoming, United States - RVT100D185 | ecosystem: Environmental > Terrestrial > Soil > Contaminated >... | reverse complement strand
TCCTGTGGCCCACGGCGCAAGCCGTGGGATTCCTGGCCGCTGATCCGAGCAAGCCCCGTAGGGGCGACAGACCCGCCGATTTACAGCAACAAGAGAAACGCTCTAGCCGCTCTGCATTTTCAGCAGCAAATGGCAAATGGCGCACGCCTGTGAAATATCACTCCATCGGGCTAATCCTCTAAGGCGGAAATCGATTGAAACGAAGCAGGTTCCTTCCTCGTGGCGTGGCATGCCAAGTGCTGCAATCCTTGTAGGTGTGCGAGGAGGAATGCGATGGTTCTCGTCCATCCAGCGCGCAAGCACCCCGCCCCGCCGAGGCGGCATCCAATCTATCGGAGAGGAAATAGCGACCTGATGCAGCCCAGGCAACTCCGGCGTTTACAGGCGCTTTGGCGGCGCTGGGGAGGAAGTCTTGGCCTGCTCCCGGAAGCGGACCAGCAACTGCGCCATTACTACATCCAGTTGCTCACCCAAGGCCGGGCTAACAAGACCCTGGAGCTGGGAGAAGCCGACGCCGATCAGGTCATCCAGTGGCTGCGGGAGCGGCTGCGCCACGCCGAGGTTGCGCAAAATTACGCGGCGGGCACGGCGGGCCGCCGCGGTTATCCCGAGTACCCCGACGTAGAGCCGGGGGTAGCGGCCTGGAGCGCGCTCTGGGCTTCGGCGAAGGCCCTCGGGATGGAACGGCCTGACCTCGAGCGCTTCATTCGGCGGCACTACGCGGGAGTCGGGTTGCGAAGTCTCGCCGACTTGCGCACGATGGCCGCCCTCAACCGGGTCCTTTGGGGCCTCAAGGCCATGGCGCGCCGCAGACCGAAGCCAGTCCGATCCTCGCACACCGGGAAGCTTGCCGCGTGCGAGAGGCTTGCCGCGTAAAGGAGGGCGTCATGAACAGGAATTGGAGAGCCGCGCTCTGGGCGGGAGTCTTGTGCGTGGTCTGGGTGCTGGCCGGTGCGGCCCAGGCTGTGCATTCGCTCCCCCAACGGGGGGATCAAATTACGGTGCAGGGAAAGCTGACCTACATCCAGTCTAAAGGACCTGCAATCTTTGAGATGCAGACGGCCGAAGGCGCTGCGTACCGGGTCCAGATTCCTTTTGGAATGTTCGCTGAGTTACAACGGGCGGGATTCGCTCCCAAGGTCGGCGAGAAGATCCGCGTAGTGGGGGATGTTGTCTGCGTGATGGCGGAGACCCCTGTGATTGCCGCCGGCGAAATCACCTCCCACGGAAAAACCTATCGGATGCCAAAAATCCAGCCATCTAGCTGAAAAGGAGGCGGTTATGAATATCCGTCTGAGAAACTTCCTAGACCGGGAGAAAGTCCGGTATGCGCATGAAACGCACCGAACTGCCTACACGGCCCAGCAGGTAGCCCAAGAAGAGCACGTCCCCGGAAAAATGGTAGCCAAGACCGTCGTAGTGAAAGCCGACGACGGCTTCGCTCTCGCTGTCATGCCCGCGACGGCCCGCGCGGATTTCGCGAGATTGAAATCCGCCTTGGGGGCAAGCGCGGTGCGCCTGGCCACGGAGCTCGAATTCACCGGGATGTTTCCGGATTGCGAAGTGGGCGCAATGCCGCCCTTCGGCAATCTGTACGGTGTTCCCGTTTATGTGGACGAGGCGCTCACGCAAGACGAGGAGATCATCTTCAACGCGGGCACGCACCAGGATACGGTCCGCATGCGCTACGCCGATTTCGAGCGCCTGGCTCAGCCCAAGATTTTCCCCTTCGCCTTGGCCCGTGCGGCAGCGTAGGAGGGAGCAATCATTCGCGGCTGGGCGCCAGCGCAAACTGGGGCGCCATCTGGAAACCAGTGGGGAGGTCTTCAGCAAGACCTCCCCCTGCAACACCCCACCAAAAAGTCTCCCCTGGTTTTTTCCCTATTGTAAGAGGAAAATCAATTTGCGGAGATCTGCCCGCGGGAAGACTTTTTCATGGCCGAGCTGAAACGAGACAATGTCGAGAAGTACCTTCGTTCCGTCCTGGGAAAGCCGGTGACCATCCTGTCTTTTTCGCGTTTGGGAGAAACACCCTCAGACCAATCCGCCAAAGCCTACGGGTACGGGAGTCCCCTGCGGGTTGACTATGAGGTGTCCGGCCGGCGATCCTGCGTCGTGATCCATACGATGCGCCCAGGCCACTTTGGGCATGAGCACATGGCCGACCGCGCCCAGGTGCTTCTTTGGGAGCACGCCACGTTCAACCGTCTCCCGCGACACCTGCGGTCGCTCGACGTCGGCGGGTTCACGCGGAACGCCGATCTGGTTTCACTCGGCGACGTGGAAGAGTTCTTCCACCTGACGGAATTCGTCGAAGGCACGGATTATTATCCCGACCTGGCCCTGCTCCAGCAGGGCGGCGAAGCGACGGAGCTCGATCTGGCCCGCGCCGATGCCCTGTGCGATTACCTCGTCGAAATCCACCGGATTCCCGGCCCCGATCCGGCGCTCTATATCCGGCGCATTCGCGAGCTCGTGGGCCACGGCGAGTGCATCATGGGCGTAATTGACAGCTACCCGCCGGACCTGGAATTTCCAACCCCACAGATGCTCGAGGAGATCGAGCACCTCTGCGTCCGATGGCGCTGGCGCTTGCGGAGCTTTTCGCACCGCCTGCGGCAGATCCACGGAGATTTTCATCCCTGGAATATCCTGTTCCAGTCCGGGGCGGACTTCCATGTGCTCGACCGCTCGCGCGGCGAGTACGGCGACCCGGCCGACGATGTGGCCTCGCTCACTCTGAATTACGCATTCTCCTCCCTCCAGCGCAGCGGCCGTCTCGACGGCGCCTTGGCCGTTCTGTTCCGGCGATTCTGGCGGCGCTATCTGGAAAACAGCGGTGACCCGGAAATTTTGGACGTGATCGCCCCGTTCTACGCGTTTCGAGGCCTTGTCATGGCGAGCCCGGTCTGGTATCCATCGCTGCCCGCACCGATCCGCCGGAAGCTTTTTTCCTTTATTCGCGCGGTGCTCGAAGCCAAGCGCTTTGACCCGGAGCAGGTCAACGACTACTGTGGCTGTTAACACGGAACCCGGCTTTGCTGTGTGGCTCACCGGTCTTCCGAGCTCGGGAAAGAGCACTCTGGCTGCTGCTTTATGCAAGTTACTGGCGGCCCGTGGCGTCGATGTTGCGGTGCTCGAATCCGACGTCCTGCGCCGGGTTCTTACCCCAAATCCCACTTATAGCGACGAAGGGCGCGAGACGTTCTACGGCGCGATGGCCTACATCGGGAAGCTCTTCGTACACCACGGCGTGCCTGTAATCTTCGACGCCACGGCCAATCGCCGCGCCTATCGGGACCGCGCCCGCCGTGAGATTGCGCGCTTCGTAGAGGTCTACGTCGAATGTCCCCTCGAAGTCTGCATCGCCAGAGATGCCAAGGGCATCTACAAGCGAGGTCAGGAAGGCGCGACGAACTACGTGCCCGGGCTCCAGGCAGCCTACGAGCCCCCGGAGCATCCCGACCTTGTAATCCGGGCCGACCGTGAAGACCCGGAGGAAGCTGCTCGTCGCGTGATCGCCGAGCTCAGTGCGAGGAACTATCTGTGAGAACTACCCAAGCCTAGGGCGCTTTCAGAGTTCGTGTATCGTTTCTGGCCGGGGTAGCCACGGCACGTCTTTTGTGCCGTGGGGGTGTTCTTTTCCCTATGGCGTTTTCACTTCTTGTGTACCCCGTCAGGGCATGGCTTCAGCCATGCCGTAACAGCCGTAGAATCAAGCGGCTTTAGCCGCTGAGGTATGTCTTGCAAAACCGCCAGACGGGTTACATCGTTCGTGAAAATGGCCTAGCCCGTTTTCAGAGTTCGTGTATCGTTTCTGGCCGGGGTAGCCACGGCACGTCTTGTGTGCCGTGGGGATGTTCTTTTCCCTAGCCCAGCCGTTTCCGGCTCGGTCCGCGTTCCCTGCTTAGCGCCGGCCCCCTTGAGTACCTTTGTAATTAAATTCTTGCCGCTGCTGGCAGGAAATCTTTGACCATATCGGTTTCAGCCAATGTTCACGGGCCTTGGGAGCTATTTCCGAGACGGCCCAACTGTTCGGAATCCGGAATTCGGAATCTGGAATCCGCTTGGGTCCCGTCGCGAAACCACGGGCGTGTGACCTGACAACCAACAACTCGCAACTATCCGTCTTGTTTGGTTCCGGCTCTGCCGGGTTAGTGCCTTTGTAATTAAATTCTTGCCGCTGCTGGGCAGGAAATCTTTGACCATATCGGTTTCAGCCAATGTTCCCGGGCCTTGGGAGCTATTTCCGAAACGGCCCAACTGTTCGGAATCTGGAATCCGGAATCCGGAATTCGGAATCTGGAATCCGTCTGGGTCTCGTCGCGCAACCACGGGCGTGTGACCTGACAACTAACAACTCGCAACGAACAACTATCCGTTATCCGTCTTGTTTGGTTCCGGCTCTGCCGGCTTAGGGGGCCTAACAGCAACTCTGAAAACGGTGTAGCCCGGGAGGCGCGGGTGGGCCTGTTTTGTAGCGCGCTTCCGAATTGTGTCATTTCACGCGGCCGGCTCTCTGCGCACTCCTGTGCGCTCCTGAAAATCCTCGATTTAGAGCCAACACGGCTTCCGACAAATGGCAGCAAACATGCCAGGATGAGCGCATGCTATGATCGGGAGTGAGGAGGAATCCAATGGCTACCAAATATCAGTGCGAATGCCAGTGTTGCAAGAACTGCGAGTGCGGCCCCGAGGGGTGTTCCTGCAAGTGTAAGGGCGATCCAGCCCAGTGCCGCTGCACGTGCAAATGCTGCGCCAAGTAATCGATTTCCTGCTTGTTCTGAGGCAGCCGCGGCACGGCGTGCCATGACCCTGTTCTTGCTTGTTCTGGGAGTATCCGTGGGCTCGTTCTCCGGCCCCGGCAACTAATAGTCTGTTTGCTGCAACCGGTAAATTTTGGTGGACCTGGGGGGAGTCGAACCCCCGACCTCTTCAATGCCATTGAAGCGCGCTCCCAACTGCGCCACAGGCCCACGCTTCTACGTCTGCCCTAATTAGTACCATCTTTGCCGAAACCCTGTCAACGCTACCCGAAACCAGGTAGTGGGTCAGCCGGATCCCGCCTTGCGACCCGTTGCGCATTCTCTGCATCTAATTTTGCAAGGGCCTCACCAGCCCGGGTTCCAGCTTCGCAAGGGATGGTGTACACTACGAGCATGTCGAGTCCTTACTCGTCCGACCCGCAATGGAGTACTCGTCAGGTCTACGACTACCCGCCTGCTCCCGTGGAGATTTTCCCGCCGGCGCGCCCCATGCCCCGCCAGCGGCTCTGGGTTCATATTGTTTTATTCCTCTTGACGGTGCTCAGCACTGTTCTCGTCGGGGGAGTTTCCTTCTCCGCCGGCTTGCTCTCCATTTTACTCGCGCACGAGTTCGGCCATTACTTCGCGGCTATGTATTACAAGGTTCCCGCCAGCCTTCCTTACTTCATTCCTTTCCCCATCTCCTTGTTTGGGACGCTCGGCGCCGTCATTCGCATGTCTCCGCGTATTCCCCACCGCCGTGCGCTGTTCGACATCGCGGCTGCCGGGCCGTTGGCCGGCCTTGTTCTGGCGATCCCGCTCACTTATGTAGGAATTCTGTTTTCCCAGGTCATTCCCAAGGCCGCCGTCCGGGGCGACGTGATCACACTGGGCGAGCCGCTTCTGTACCAGGGCCTGAGCTGGCTGGCGTACGGAACCCTGGGACAGGATGTCGATATGCTGCTCCACCCTCTGGCTTTTGCCGGATGGGCGGGAATGTTCGTCACGGCCCTGAATCTCCTTCCCATCGGCCAGTTGGACGGCGGGCACATCGTCCACTCCCTGTTCGGCATGAGGAGCCGCCAGGTCGCCTTCAGCATGTTCGGCGGTCTCGCCCTTTATAGCGTGGTCGCGCACAAGTTCACCTGGCTTCCGCTGATGATCCTCTTGCTCGTCATCGGCATCCAGCATCCCCGCTCCCACGACGACGGATTGCCCCTGGGACGCGGCCGTCTCTACCTCGGGATCCTCCTTGCTATCGTTTTCGTGACCTGCTTCAGCCTGGATCCGCTCCAGATTGGCCAGTAAGACTGGCTTGGAAAACAATCCAACTGCCGTCTCACCTGTCCCCTTCCATTCCTGCCCGCCTGTGCTACCTTGATGAACCATGCGCATCATTGCCGGAACGTATCGAGGCCGGGTTCTTGCGACCCTGCGCGGACCCGCCGTCCGCCCCACCGGCGAGCGCCTGCGCGAGAGTCTTTTTGATGTCCTGGGAGATTCCATCCGGGAGGAAGTCTTTATCGATTGCTACGCCGGGAGCGGCTCGGTCGCTCTCGAAGCCCTCAGCCGCGGCGCCGCACGTGTATACCTGATCGAGGAAAGCAAAGCCGCCCAACAACTCATCAGCCGAAACCTGGAGACGCTCGGCTTGCCGCTCAATGCCATTCTGGTTCGCGCCTCCGCCCGACGGGGACTGCGCCGCCTCGAAGAGGAAGGCGTCCGCGCCCGCTACTGCTTCCTCGATCCCCCCTACCCGAGTATCCGAGCCGCTGGCATAAGCCAGCGGGCCATTCGATCAACGACGCGGGAACGCGAGCGCACGCTCCGCTGGCTGGCATCGAGCCAACTGCTGGAGCCGCACGGCAGCATCATCGTGCAGCACGACAAGATGGACGCGCCCCCCGAGTCGCTCGGCGCATTGAGGGCATGGCCCCGCACGCGCATCCTCGCCCAAGGCTCGAACGCGCTGAGCTTCTACTCTCGCGAATCATCAGAACCGCGACCGCGAGGGAGCGGGGGTTGAGTTGGCAGTTTTGGCAGGCAGCCACGGCATGATTTTTATGCCATGGGTTCGTTCTTCAGCCCCGTAGGGGCGCTATCCTGTGGCCCACGGCGCAAGCCGTGGGTTCGCAACGCAACGACAGACCAGCCCCGGAGGGGCGACAGAAATAGTCTCTCCGGCGCGCTACACCAATCGTGAAAATGATCTCAGGCCCGGCAGGCACGCCCGTGCTCGCGGTGAACCGGCTTATTTCAGGCACTGACGCCTGCCTATTCCCGCGCCGGCGTGGCTTCCAGGAAGGCCCGCAGCTTGCGGCTGCGCGACGGATGGCGGAGCTTGCGCAGGGCTTTGGCTTCGATCTGCCGGATACGCTCGCGCGTGACCGCGAAGCTCTGCCCCACTTCTTCGAGCGTCCGCTCGCTGCCGTCTTCCAGGCCGAAGCGCATTTTGATGACTTTTTCCTCGCGCGGCGTGAGCGTCTTCAGCACGCCCGTAGTCTGCTGCTTCAAGTCGAGGTTGATGACCGCCTCGGACGGCGAGATCGCGGTCTGGTCCTCGATGAAGTCGCCCAGGTGCGAGTCTTCCTCCTCGCCGATCGGCGTTTCGAGCGAGATCGGCTCCTGCGCGATCTTCATGACCTTGCGCACCTTGACCACGGGGATTTCCATCCGCTTCGCGATTTCCTCGCTGGTCGGCTCGCGGCCGTATTCCTGCACCAGCTGCCGCGACGTCCGGATCAGCTTGTTGATCGTCTCGATCATGTGCACCGGGATGCGGATCGTCCGCGCCTGGTCCGCGATGGCGCGCGTGATGGCCTGGCGGATCCACCACGTCGCGTAGGTCGAGAACTTGTAGCCGCGCCGGTACTCGAACTTGTCGACCGCCTTCATGAGCCCGATGTTGCCTTCCTGGATCAGGTCCAGGAATTGCAGGCCGCGGTTCGTGTACTTCTTCGCGATCGAGACCACCAGGCGCAGGTTCGCTTCGGTCAGGTCTTTTTTCGCCGCTTCCGCCTCGCGCTCGCCTTCGTAAATGATCTGCAGCGTCCGCCGCAGCTCTGACGAAGTCGCGCCGGCCTCCGCCTCCAGCGTATGCAGCTTGGTCTTGCCCTGTGTCAGCGCCCGCTTGTGCTCTTTCACCGCGTCGCCCCGCGCCGTGGCCAGACGATTCTCAATATCCTTGCGCTGCCGTTCCAGCAGGTCCAGAGTCTCCACCGCCAGACGGATCTTGTCCATCAGCCGCTTCCGTTCCACATGCGTAAACTCGAGGCCTCGGATCAGTTGGGAAATCCGCACCCGGCTGCGGGCTAGCTGGAGGCGGACCTTGCGATACTCCCTGTTCACCCCTCCCGCCTTCACCGGACGCTTGGCTTTGCTCTTGGACTTGCCGTGCGCCTTGTCCGCCTTCACTGCCCGTTCCGTGCGGGGCAGTTTCGCCAGCTTCGTCTGCAGCAGTTGCACTTTCCTGAACAGCTTGCCGATCTCGTCGGTCGTCGCAAACAGCTCTTCCAGCCGCTCCAGGATGCTGTCCTCGGTCAGCTCGTCGTCGTTGAAGACGACGATTTCCTTGATGGACGTGCCCCCGTTCCGGATTTCTTTCGACACCGACAGAATTTCCTGGATGACGATGGGAGACCGCGAAATCGCTTTCAGGACCGAGTTCTGCCCCCGCTCGATCCGCTTGGCGATTTCCACTTCGCCTTCCCGCGTCAGCAGCGGAACCGTGCCCATTTCGCGCAGGTACATCCGGACCGGGTCGTTTGTCTTTTCGAGAGCTCCCGCCGTCAGGTCGAGCTCCGCATCCTCGCCCACATCGTCGAGCTTCCCTTCCGCACGGTCGGCCGAGAATTTCGGGGTTTCCTCGATCACCTCGATGCCCGCGGTCCCGAACGTCGCCAAAAGGTCCTCGATCTCCTCGGTGCTGTGGACCTCCGACGGCAGCAGATCGTTGACCTCGTCATAGAGCAAGTAACCCTTCTTCTTGCCCAGGTTGATCAGGTCCATTACTTGATCGTATTTGTCCTCAAGTGCCAACTCGATCTCCTCCGGCCACGATTGGCCCGCTTTCGGGGGAACTCCTCGACGCTCACAACATTCCGCAATTCCCTTGTCTATTGGATGTCGAAAACGGGCAAAAAGTTTTTCGTGTTTTTGGCTGCAAAACCTTCCACTTATATCAGGTTCGCCAGTTCTCTGTCAAGTTCGCTCTGCTCGCGGAGCAGGGCGAGGGCGAGGCGGGAATCCTGCGCATCATGCGCATCCTGGATTCGCCGCTGCAGCGCCAGCCGCTGCCGGTGCAGTTGTTTGCGCTCTAAGGCCAATATATAAGTGTTTATTTCTTCTACAGATACAGGTTTCGCTTCGTTGTCGAACACCACTTCCGCCAGGAGCCTCTGCTGGCCTTCTTCGAGGCGGTCGGCGAGCGAAGCCAGATCCGGGACCTGCTCACCGGCCGCGATCATCCCGAGCAGCGTCGAAACAATCGTCCGGGACTCGAGCATTTCCAGCAACCCCTTTTCTTCCAATATGTTGCCTATCCCCTGCCGCGCCTCTTCGCTGTCCAGCAGGAGGCGAATCAGCATGGCTTCCGCATTCGGAATCCGGCTCCCCGACTTCGGCGCCTCCACCATCGGCCGCCTCTCGACGGCCGCCTTGCGGAACGCTTCCACCACCAGCCCCGTGCTCACGTCCATCTTCTGGGCTATATCGGCCGCCAGCTCGGCCCGGATCAGCTTATTGGGAACACTGGCGACATACGGCAGCACGAAATTGAGCGCGGCCAGCTTCTCCTCCGGGGTCTTGCCCTTATGGATTTCGAGCGCCCTCCCGGCCAGGTACCGGAAGACCGGCTGTGCGTCGGCGACGCGAGCCTGGTAGGCCTCCGCGCCCGACTCCCGGATGTATTGGTCCGGGTCGAGCTTCCCCGGCAGGCGCAGGATGCGCACCTGCATGCCGCCCGCGAGCAGCAAGCCGAGCGACCTGTCCGTGGCCGTAACGCCCGCCGAGTCCGGGTCATAGCTCACAATCACTTCCGGGGCGTGCCGCGTGAGCAGATGCACCTGCTGCTCCGTCAGGGCCGTCCCGCAGCTTGCCACCACGTTCTGCACCCCGGCCTGCCACGCCGCAATCGCGTCCATGTAGCCCTCGACCAGCAGCGTGGCATTCGCTTTCCGGATCGCCTCGCGCGCCCGCGACAGGTTGTAGAGCACACGGCTCTTGGTATAGAGCGGCGTCTCCGGGGAGTTCGTGTACTTCGGCTGCTGGTCCGCTCCGAGCGCGCGCCCCGCGAACGCAATCGTTCGCCCCGTCTCGTTCGCAATCGGGAACATCCAGCGGCCGCGAAATCGGTCTTTGTATTCTTGAACATGGCCGCCGGTGTCGCGCCGCAGGGCGTCGCGCTTCAGGACCAGGCCGCTCGCTTCGAGAACGTTCGGAGCGAACCCTTCCTTGCTCAGGAACCGCGCCAGCGCGTCGCCGCCGCCCGGCGCATACCCCATGCCGAACTCCGCGGCCGCTTCGTCCGTCACGCCGCGCTTGCGGATCAGTTCCCGCACCGGCGCCGCTTCCGGCGATTGCAACTGTTTGCGGAAAAACCCGAGCGCCTTCTCATGAATCTCTTCGAGCGCCTTGCGCAATTTCGCTTCCGGGCTTGTTGCCTCTTCCCTGGCCGGAGCCGGGACCGGAATCCCCATGCGCTGGGCCACGCGCCGCACGGCTTCCGGAAACGCGACTTTCTCCATCTCCATCACGAAGCGGAACACGTCGCCCTTGGCCCCGCACCCGAAGCAGTAGTAGAACTGCTTGGTCGCGTGAACCGAAAACGACGGCGTCTTTTCCTGATGGAACGGGCACAGGCCGAGGTAGTTCGCGCCGCTGCGCTTGAGCGTCACGGTCTCGCCGACAACGCGCGCAATATCGGCCATGCTTTTTACGTGTTGGGCGAAATCAGCGGGCAGAGCCATACGTTTGAATCAGAGCCGCGCCATCAGAGCCGCGACTGTAAAGGAGCGACCACCCATACTGAAATTTACCGCTCCTGGAGAAGGATCATACCAAGGCGTCTGGTTTTTCCCAAACCGCCATCGGTTCCCCTTGTTCCCGAACAACATAGTGAATCGCCGCTCCCACAGCATCCGGCTTCCAAAGGTATCGCGTGCTGCCGTGCCGCGCCCATCTCCGCCGGTTGTTGCTGTCCTTCACGGCTCGGTTCAGCGCCCGACTGGCGTATTTCTTGGCGTCCTCCATAATCTTCTCGGGAGCGTCTTCCCCCGCCACCACCAAATGAACGTGCTGGCTACGCACATGGATTGCCAACAGACTCCATCCACGGTACAGACAGATCTCCATCACCGCCCCCAACACGGCCTTCCTTTGCAAGGAATTCATTGAGTACGGCCTTTGTTTTGCGCGGCTCTGCTCAGAAGCAACCCGAATTGAATTTGGGCTGAGAAAGGAACTGCCGTAGGCATTGTGCTCCCGGTCCACCGAGCCGGAGGCGTCCCCGTGCAGCCGTGTCCCGTAACAAGTGAACGTGATCAGGTAAGCTAAAGGAATCGGCTTCACGTTTGCACTCCTTGCCGGATCATCAGGGACCGCTGGCCGTCGGGGCTTCATCAGAGCCGCGAGAGTAATCGAGCGACCACCCAGCAACCACTTCCAGCCATCTTCGTGTGGGGAGATGGTTTCCAATTGCCGGTTGGGTGGTCGCTCCTTTACAGTCGCGGCTCTGACCGGCGCTCGCCGACAACGCGCGCAATATCGGCCATCAGGCGGTCTCTTTAACCGTCAGATCAATTCCGTCCACAATGGGGAGAGGATGATTCCGCGAGATGCCGAGCAGCAGCCACTCCTCCAGAACCTCCTCCAACTCCTCCCGGCATTTTTCAAGCTGGTCGGCATTGGCATAAACACCGTCGAAGCCGGGAATCTCGCCGTAGAACGTGCCGTCATCGGGCAGAATTTCATACTTTGCCTTCCGCATGGCCGCCTGGATGTATTTCGTTAGCATCGCTGACACCCCGAGCAGATCATTATCCGACGAATCGCGACGGCGCGCAATCACTGCGGCCCATCATCTGCGTAATCTGCGAACTCTGCGGACTGTCACGTCCGAATCAGAGCCGCGCGCGTAAGCAAGCGGTGGTTTGCATTGGTGTAAATCGCCGGACCGCCACCGCTCCCTTGCGGTCGCGGCTCTGACTCACACCTTCAGCTCCACAATCGTCGCTCCCGCACCGCCTTCTTTTTGCGGGGCGGGGGAAAACGTTTCGACGTGCGGATGCTCGGTAAAGAGCTCCGCCAGGGCTTTGCGCAGGATACCCTTGCCGCTGCCGTGCACCACGCGCACGCGCGCCATCTGCGACAGGAAGGCGTTGTCCAGGAATTTATCCACGCGCCGCCGCGCCTCGTCCGCCGTCTCGCCGATCACGTTGATCTCGATCGACGAGCCGGATGTTTCCGCCCGCTCGACGTGCACGCGGACTTTCGCCGGCGCCGGAGTTTTCGCGGCTTCCGTCGCCACATCCTGCGCCGCGACCACTTCCGCGACGTCCTGCAACGGGACTTTGGTCCGCACGCGCCCGACCTCGACCTCCACCCAGTTCCCCGAGCGCCCGCGCACGATTCCCTGCGTGTCGAAGCTGCGCAGGTGCACCCGGTCGCCCGCCCGGGGATCGAGCGCCGCCTTGCCGGCAGTGCTAACAGCGTCGGGCGCGGCCTCGGGCTCTCCCGACCAATGACCCAGGAGCGTCGTGCGCACTTCCTCGCGGGCGTCCTTGCGGAGGTTCGAAGTGATGCGCGCGGCCTCCTGCCTGGGGTCGCGCACGCGGGCCGCCGCCTTGCCGGAGCGCGCCGCGAGGTCGCGCAGCCTCGCTTCCGCCTGCGTTTCGAACGTCTTCCACAAAGCTTCGAGCCGCCGCTCCCATTCCGCCGCCCGCTCGCTCTCGCGTTTGCGCTGCGACTCGTTCCACTCGCGCTCGCGCGCGTCGAGCGCCGCCTTTTGTTCCTCGACCTCCGCGCGCAGCCGATGCGCCGCGGCGTCTTCCTGGCGCAGCCTTTCCAGAAATTGCTCGACCTCCTGATGCGCCGTGCTCAGCGCCGCCCGCGCGCGCTCCAGCACGTCGTGCGGCATGCCGAGGCGCTCGGCGATGGCCAGGCCGCTCGACTTGCCCGGCCAGCCGACTTCCAGGCGAAAGGTCGGCGCGAGCGTCTGCTCGTCGAAGCCCATGTTGGCGCTGCGCACCCCGCCGGTGTTCATGGCGTAGGCCTTCAACGCGAGGTGGTGCGTCGAGGTAATGGTGAACGCGTCCGCCGAGCGGAAGCGGTCCACAATCGCCACGCCCAGCGCGCCGGCTTCCTCGGGGTCGGTGGCGCTGCCGAGCTCGTCGAGCAGGATCAGCGACCTTTGCGTCGCGGCTTCCATCATCGACGCGATGTTCACCAGATGCGCCGAGAACGTGCTGAGGCTTTCCTGGATCGACTGGTAGTCGCCGATGTCGGCGAGGATGCGGTCAAAGAACGGGAACTCGGCCTCGGCCGCCGGGACCGGCAGACCCGCCTGCGCCGCGAGCGCCAGCAGGCCGCAGGTCTTCAATGCCACGGTCTTCCCGCCGGTGTTGGGGCCGCTGATGACCAGAACGCGGGCGTCGTCTGCGAGAGTGAGCGAAAACGGGACCGCCGCGGCGCCCTTCGTGCGGAGCAGCGCTTCGAGCAGCGGGTGGCGGGCGTCTTCGAGCACCAGCCCTGCCCCAAAGCGCGGCATCACGCAGTTGTAATCGAGCGCGTATTTGCCGCACGCAAAGGCGAGGTCGAGCGTTGCGATCTGCCCGGTCGTCTCGCGCAAGCCGTCGCGCTGCCGCCGGAGCCGGGCCGTCATTTCGAGCAGGATGCGGTGGATTTCGCGGCCCTCCTCCTCGCGCAGGCGGACCAGGTCGTTGTTGAGCTCGATGGTTTCGAGCGGCTCGACGTAGACGGTCTGGCCGCTCGAGCTCGAGCCGTGCACCACCCCGCGCACCTGCCCCTTGCGCTGCGCGCGGACGGGCGCGACGAAACGGTCGCCGCGGATCGTGATGATCTCCTCGCGCGCGTCGCCCTCGCCCGACTGCGATTGCAGGAACTGGCGGAGCGAAGAGAGAATCACCGCCCGCTGCTTCTCGATCTCGCGGCGGATCTTCCTGAGCTCCGGGCTGGCGTTGTCGTCGAGCTCCCCCGAGGGCAGGATCTTGCCGCGCAGCTCGCGCAGCAGATCGTGAAAATCGGCGATGCGGTCGGCCTCGCGCGCCAGATGCTGGAAGCGCGTGCGCGCCGCGACCAGCGTGCGGCGGACATCGGTCGCCAGGTCGGCGAGGGTAAGCAGTTCGAGCACCTCGGGAATTTCGAGCGTGACGCCCTCGACGCCCAGTTTGTCGAGAGCCTCCGACGCATCGGTGAACCCGGACAACCGCACCGGCTGAATCCCCGCCGCCGCGCTGTCCGCGCCGCGAATTACCTTCAGGTACTCTCTCGCCTCGGCCGCCAGGCGCAGCCGCGCCACGGGCACGGCTTCTTCCGTTTCCGGTGCGAGGGCAAGCAGCTTCGCCTCCCCGAGCGGGCAGCCGCAGTAGCCCCGCACGAGCTCCAGCAGCTTGTCGAATTCCAGTTGTTGCAGCGTGTCGGGAAGCATAAAAAAAGGAGTCAGGAGCCAGAAGTCAGAAGTCAGTAGCCGAACCCTGTAGCCTTCATCCTCAGGCGCGTATTCTAACTGCTAACTGCTATCTTCTTCTCCGCGCCTCTGCGCCTCCGTGGCTCACGTGCTCTTCCGGCGTGTAGCACTTCTGCCCGTGGTTCAAATCGTTCGGCTCGCAGGCGGCGTGCTCGAACTGGATCGTGGTATGGCTGATGTGGTACTGCTCGTCGAGCACCGTGTTGATGCGCCGCAGGATTTCGTTGCTCTCGGACGGCGGAATGTTGGCGATCCCGACGTGCCCGCTCATGGCGTGGCTGTGCGAGCCGAGGCTCCAGATATGGACGTCGTGGACCTCCTCGACGCCTTCGATCCGCCGCAGCGACGAAACCACGGCGTCCAGATGGATGCCCTGCGGCGCGCCTTCAAGCAGGATGTTCAGCGTCTCGCGGATGATCCCCACGCTCGACCACAGAATCAGCGCGCCGATCAGGAAGCCGAGCACGGCGTCAATCTGCTGGATTCCGGTGCGCGCGATCAGCCACCCGCCGATTACGATGCCGAGGGTCGAGACGGCGTCCGCCGCCGTGTGCACGAACGCCGTGCGCAGGTTCACGTCGCCCCGCGCCTGCCGCAGCAGCGCCACCGAGACCCCGGCGTCCGCTAGGAAGCCCACGCCGCCCACCACCATCATCCATTGCGTGTTGACCGCGTGCGGCGACAGCAGACGGTGGTAGGCCTCGTAGAAAACGAACAGCGCCATCCCGACCAGCAGCAGCGCGTTCACGAACGCGGCCAGCACGCCGGCGCGGTGGTAGCCGTAGGTCTTGCTGCGGGTCGGCGGCATGGCCTGCACGTAGAAGGCAAACCACGCCAGCACCAGTGCGAGCGAATCGGTGAAGTTGTGCCCGGCGTCGCTCACCAGCGCGAGGGACCCGGCCAGGTAGCCCGCCACCGCCTCGCCCACCGCCAGCGCCAGCATCACCGCCACCGACCACTTCAGAACCGATCCGGTTTTGACGTCGTGAACGTGCATGCGGCCTCGCTTGCTTCAGTCTACTGAACTCACGCTACCCCGCGCAATATCCATGAGTCAGAGATTCGTCTACATCAGTTCAGTATCCGAGCCGCGACCTTGTATCCGAGCCGCGACCGCAAGGGAGCGGTGGCTGGGTTAGAATCAGGGAGCGGCGGCTTTCTCCCCCAATTCGCGCCAAGCCAAGCCACCGCCTCTGCGGTTCGTTATTCTTATGAGCCTCTTCCGCAAACCGTTCCGCTCCGGCCCCCCCGCCGTCCCGCAAGACCGCTTGGAAGGCCGCGCCCCGCGCGGACTCCGCTTGCTGCCCGATTTCGTTCCGCTAAAGGAGCGGGAGGAAATCACCGCCTGGATCGCCGCCCACGTTACTTGGTCCGGCGGCAGCTTTGACGGACATCGCCTGGAAACCTATGTGGAGCCCGGCCGGCCCATGCCCGAGTGGGGACGGGCGCTGGGGGCGCGCATGCGCGAGGCCGGCATCTTCGGCGCCGACCCGAACTACCTTCATCTCTTCTCCTCGCAGGCAGGCCAGGGGATTGCGCGGCACGTGGACCAGGATTTTGTCGGCGAAGTGGTGGCCGTGCTGACGCTCGGCTCCAGCCGTGTCTACGAAATGGCTCGCCCTGGAAAAAGGGACCCGTCCGGATTCCCACGCGGAGCAACCAAGGACGCGGCGGCGCGCGTGCTGCTGTTGCCCGGCGACCTGTACGTCATTTCGGGCCGGGCGCGGCGCCGCTGGGAGCATGGCGTGCCGGCAGCCAAAGAAGACCCGTTCGGCGGCCGCGTCTACCCCCGCAGCGAAGGCTGGTCCGCCACCTGGGGGTGCGTGGACAAGGACGCGCCCGAGATTGCGCGCTACGTTAAAGCAGTGGTTAGTGCATAGTGATTAGTGGTTAGTGAAAGCCAACCATCCGAGCCGCGACCCCTCGACTTCGCTCAGGACAAGCCGCAAGGGAGCGGTGGCGTGCATCCAACCATTCGCCCCAAAACCAAGCCACCGCTTGCTGGCGCGCGCGGCTCGGATTGCCGCTCTAGCGGGTCTCCAGCCCGGTCGGGTTTTCCGGAATGAATCCGGGCGGCTCGGTGGCGAAGTAGCCCTTGCGGGCGCGCACGCGCAGCCCCCGGCGCTGCGGCACGATCTCGATCTCGTGATACTTGCCGTCGCGCGGGCTGGTCGGAGCGTAGGAGATGCTGTACTGGCTGCGCAACTCCATGTTGATCGCCTCGAACGCCGTGTCGAGGTCCGAGAGGTTGAAGGGCTGGAAGTAGCGTCCGCCGGTCTCGTCGGCAAACTGCTGCAGCACGCGGTCGCCGGGCATCTTGACGCCGCGGATATTGGTGCTGATGGTGTAGATAATGACTTCGGCGCGCTGCGCCACTTCAAGCGCCTGCAGGCGGCTGTAGCGGCTCTGGTTGTCCTCGCCGTCGCTCAGCACCACCATCGCCCGGCGGTAGCTGCCCAGGTCCGGCGCGCCTTCGAGCAGCCGGTCGCGGCTCCCGTAGAAGACCGCGTCATAGAGGGCCGTGCCGCCGCCCGGCCGCAGCGACTCCACCGCCGACACCAGCTCGTCGAGGTCGCCCGTGAAGTCCTGGACCAGCTCGGCCACGCTGTCAAAGCTCGCCAGGAAGGCGAGGTCCTGCTCCGGCCGCAGCAGCGACCGCAGGAAGTCCGCCGCCGCCCGCTGCTCGAACGCGAAACGGTCCCGAATGCTGTTGCTGGTGTCGATCATCAGCCCCACGCGCAGCGGCACTCCCGTCTCCTGCACAAACGCCGAGATGGGCTGCTCCACCTTTTCCTCGAAGACTTTGAAGTCTTCCCTGCTCAGGTCGGTAATGATCCGGTTGCGGCTGTCCGTGACGATGAACGGCACCGTGACTTCCTCGACCACGACGCGGATCGGCGGGCCTTCGCTTTCCTGAACCCCGGCGCCCTGCGCCGGCGGGGCCGCGGGCTGCGTCTGCGTCGCTTGGGCGCATAGCGGCATCGCGCTGAAAGCCAATAGCGATGTCACGATCAACAAGGCACGCATGCAGTTTTTCCTCTTTGCCGATTATACGCTGACACGCCCGCCGCACCAATCCGAATTCGGGAAATCGCCAATAGGGAGTAGCTCTTCCTGTTCCCCATTCCTTGTTCCTCTTGCTGTCATCCCGAGGAGGGAAGCGACGAGGGACCTGTACTTCTTCTGACTTCTATTATC
>Ga0326597_10005454_pt1 | contig 17650 bp, 19 predicted proteins | sample RVTome_12_FD_203789 | JGI IMG/M metagenome (GOLD analysis project Ga0326597, IMG submission 203789) | Soil microbial communities from uranium-contaminated site in the Upper Colorado River Basin, Wyoming, United States - RVT100D185 | ecosystem: Environmental > Terrestrial > Soil > Contaminated >... | reverse complement strand
TCAGTGTTCTCCCCTTGTATCGCAAAGGTCGGTATCTCGTACTCCTTCACGAGAGCAGCCGCGACGTCGTCTTGTGTCGAGAGCGGATTGGATGCCGCGAGAAAAACGTTGGCCCCACCCGCCTTCAATGTGCGCACAAGGTTTGCGGTCTCGGCGGTCACGTGCAGCACCGCAGCGAGCGTCTTTCCCTTGAAGGGTTGTTCACGCTCAAAGCGCTGTCGTATCTTCCCCAAAACAGGCATGTCCTGTGCCGCCCAGGCAATGCGCCGTACACCTTCTGTGGCTAACCCTATATCTTTTATGTCGTACTCCACGTCGGGCAGTATACACTAAAGCGGAAAATTTTCTCCGTACGCTTCTTCATATCGCTTCTGCAACTCTTCCGGCGTGAACGAGTGATTTTGTGTGCCGTACTTCTCAACAGCGTACGCGGCGACACTTGAGCCAAATTTCGCACAGGTCTCGGGCGGCAGTGTTTTGAGGTAAGCAGCGATATACCCTGCGCGATACGCATCTCCCGCGCCCGTTGGATCAACAGCTTCTTTTACTTGCACGGCACCGATACGCTTCTCCCCTTCTTGTGTGACAACACGTGACCCTTTTTCTCCGTAGGTGACAATAAGCACACGCGCCTTCTCGAGGAGCGCATGCTCGTTCATACCGGTACGCTGCATGATGAGGTCGAACTCGTAGTCGTTGCCGAAGACCGCCTCAGCACCGTTCAATCCATCCTTGATATCTTCGGCAGAAAGCGCCGTCATCGCTTGTCCGGGGTCGAAGAAGAACGGGACTTCCTCAGAGCGGTAGTACGCGGGAAGCGCCCGCATGTCGTCTGGGCACCCCGCGGCGATGACGGCGCATGATGCGCTATCCGTCGCCGGTAGCGGCGTATACGGGACCTTGCCCGCTCCCATCGAGAAAGCGGCTATCTGGTTGTCGGCCTTATCTGTCATCACGTAGGCCGAGGAGGTCAGCCCGTCCTTCTCGATGTGTACTGAGTTCGGGTCGGTCAGAAGATTCCGGAGATACGCTCGGTAACGTTCAAAGTCGGAACCGGCCGTCGCGAGTATCGAAGACTCGACGCCAAGGAGCGAAAGGTTGTACGCGATGTTGCCCGCGCAGCCGCCGAAATTGTCGGCAAGCGCGTCTACCTGAAAACTCACATTAATGTTGTGAAGCTTGTCCGGCAAAAAGTGGTCCTTGAAAAGACCTGGAAAGTCCATGATGCGGTCGTACGCGATAGAACCGGAAACCAACACCTGAGCCATTGTGCTCAGTGTACCAGACCTAAAGCTCGGCTTTGTAGGCTACGCAGACGATGAACTCGTTCGGTAAGAAGAACAGTTGTGAGCACAGCAAGCCCGGGTTGATGTCGGCTGCGTAGGTAACTTCCTTGTAAACGTCGGCGTACGAACGGGTCAGGAGACGGAAGGTGCCGCTCTTGCTTGCACTCATTTTCTCGTCACCCGTGGTCGCTCGTATTTCATACGAATACACTGCTTCCTCCTTCGGAGGAAAATCGCTGAGTGGGAGATTTATGAAGTGGTCCTGTGCAAAACCGCCCATGGACGCGAATTCTTTGCCCTGCAAAGCGCCTCCCGTGATGATTATTTTTGAATTTGCTTGCTTCTCCGTCTTCCAGACGAACTGCCCCGTCGAAGTACCCACAACGACCTTCATGCCACTTATCTCGAAGGTCGTCGGCGCGGCCAGCTTGGTGCTGGTGGCCTCCGTCGGAACCGGAGCTTCTTTGACGTAGCGGATGATGTTGCCGGCAGCGTCGAGCTCGACGATGGCGCCGTTGGGAAGTTGTGTTTGATTCGCGGCAAGAACGGACGGCGGCGAAGGAGACGGTGTTGGAGGAGGGGGTGGTGGCTGTGTCTGCGTGCTCGTTATTCTCTGCGTCAGTTCGCTGACCTGGCTTTTCAGTATATTGAGAAGTGCGCTGTCGTTCTCCGAGGTCTCTTTTTTCGCTGGCGCTGGTGCGGGCTTTGGTTCTTCGGCTTTCTTCACTTCTTGCTCTTCAGGCTCTTCTTCCTCAACTTTCTCTGTGGTGGAGGTAGCAGCTGGTGTTGTTGTCCCGACAAAGAAAAGATGTGCGCCAGTAAAGGCACTTGCAAGAAAAAGCTGTGAAGCTCCAGCGTCACCATAGGAATACACGTACCACGGTGTCTTCGCCAACGTCGACGACGCGGTTTCTTCGACCTTCTCGACTACAACCACTTCTTCAAGTATCTGAGCACTCTCAGCAATCGGTATACTCCCGACCGCCGCGACGTTCTGCTGAGCCGTTTGTGAGGATTTGTCGGTGGTCGATCCAGCTCCTGCTCTCTCCCCCAATTTGTACGCAACGAAACCGGTAACGCCGACCGTCAACGCTCCGGTGACGAATCCTACCCCCACAAGTATTAACGTGTAGGTAAAAACCTTTGGCATATTTTTTGCTTACTATACGCCCAAAAATGTATATTTCAACTGGGTGACCCCACGGGGTGGCTTTCCGAACTTTCAAGCCAGCGTAAGTGGATTGCCTTTAGTATAAACGAACTGTCAGCTTGTTTACCGTCGCGCTAAGTATCAAGAATGCTGTTGGTCGCACGGTCCCAATTCCTCCCGAGATAATTGATCAGCGAAGATAATCTCACCTTTGTCATTTTATATGAAATTTTGTCAACACAGCGTCTATGAAGCACGCCGTTGCATTCAATAACGCGTACGGTCTCTGTTCCATCTTTAAGTGGCTCTACTATTTCGCTCTCTATTGTCCGATAACGCGGCGGTCTTTCTGCGCCCTCTTTACGTTCGGACATTTTCGGAAACTTTTCCATCATCACGGCATTCTATCATTGCCCGTTAGGAGCATCGCAGTTCGGAAGTTCTTTTCAATGAACATTTCGAAACCTTGATAAACAAGGTTAATTCGACGATATGAGAGTATACTGCGCCGCTAGAACCTGCTTCGAGCGGAACTGATGTCGCGCGCTTCACGCGCGTGGAGGGAGGTTCAAAAAATACAGAGCCGAAGATTTTTGGAGGGAGGATTTTTTGGAGGGGAATGCAAATGCAAACCCCAATCCAAACCCGTGGAATGCTTGCCCCACCCACCCGTGCGCGCACGAGACTATTCTTCGCCTTGCGAAGCTCCCAAAAAATTATAGCGCGGCGATTTTCACCGCCGCGCCAGTCTCAAACTTCGTCAGCCGAAGTCGTCACTCACCCCAGTTCGTTGCCCGCACGATCACCGCGAGCCTGCGGCTCGCTTCGGCGCGATCGGGCGGCATGTCGAACCTGCCGTTTTCTCGATCCGCAGCAGCCGCGAGCAGCCAGAGGGCACACGTGATTTGGTGTGTTCCCTCGGGGAACAGCTCGGGATCGATACCCTTCTTCTTGGCGTCGAACACCAGCGGAACGAGCCAGTTGTAGTTCCTCATGTGAGCGTCGAGGAACTGGTAGGGACGCCGATGTCCATACACGGGCTCAAACCACGGAATGTCGTGCACTCCGCCCGCGACCGAGACCTCGCCTCGCCGCATGTGGAAACGGTGCTCGACCTTCGCATTGAACAGCGGGTCGAACATCTGCAGACGAAGCGTGTGGTGTTCCGGCACGGTCTTCGGGTTGTAGTAGTCCGTGCGGTAGGTCATCTCGCATCCATCGGGCACGTCGATCTTGCCCGAAAACTCCATCCGATGCTTGGCACCATCGTTAGAGTGATGCGTCTTGTTCGGCTGCCACGTCCCCGCACGAACGACGTCGAACAGGGTCGGAATGAACAGACTCCGCTCCTGTTCTCTGAAGCGACCGTCGAAGTGCTGAAGAACAGACCAAAACATGGGCATGTCAGAAGCTGTGATTTGCATCGTCGTATCCTTTCGTCGAAGTTCAGCTCTGTCATTGACCTAAAGCCATGCGGCTATGGTCAGCGACACTTTACATAATTGTCTAAATAATCACAACTACATCTTTTTTCGCGCTACAATTCACATATGCAGTATTTCCTCTATGCCCGCAAAAGCACCGATGTCGAGGACCCTCCTGCGTTGAAACTTCGGACGGTCGGGCAAGCAAGTTTTGAGTATTGAAGCGCAACTTGTGGAGCTTCGCGCTCGCGCGCGGCGACGTACTTCGAAGAAGTTTCTTTTTGTGACCTCACGGGGAATCGAACCCCGGTTCCATCCTTGAGAAGGATGTGTCCTAGCCGCTAGACGATGAGGCCTCTATTCTTTCGAACAACTCCGTGCGCGCCCGCGCAGTTTTCTTGAGAAATACTTCGCGCCTACGCGCACTTGTTTTATCACGAAAGACCTCCGTGTGCACTAAATACCAAGGTCGATACGGCTTTGTCGAAGTTACGTGTCCGCTGTTGTGACGATGCAGACGAATCTCAACATCTCTTGCTATTCCAATGTAATGCCGGTTACCAATCCGGCTTTTAATAATGTAGAGATGAAACATATCATGTGGGCTGCGTCCTACCTGTCTGCCTTCGGCAGAGCCGATATCCTCCGAAGGAGGACAGGGACGATAGGGCCTTGAGCGAATAGAATATCAAGAATCCGCCGGTTTTTCCATTTTGCCGTCCGTTTCTGTCGGCAGACGGTGTATGTCAAACGGCGAGTATAAGACAGGGTTACCTGGGTATACGTCCTGCTCCCCGTCGACCACAACAGAACGTTCATCCACGCCCATCACCCACACACGCCCCATCTGTTCGTCGACGCTATCAACGACCCCTTCTTTTTGGCCATGTTCGGTCTTAACGAGAACAGTTTCTCCACTTTTCAAACCGAGCTCTGTAAGCCGACGATGACGCCTCATCGCCTCTGCGGCTATGGCCTCTTTGTCAGCATTTCCCCCAGGTTCTGGTTCTACTCCCTCTTTTTTCGCTTTCGAAGCGAGCTCCTCCGCATCTCTGTGTGCTCTTTGTGCAGACTCCCGCTCTATCCTGTTCTTATCTTTCTCCATACGAATATCGTATCATCGAAGCAGCCACTCCGATTCCCCGGCTCCTGGCAGACGAAGAGGTCGACGTTTTTCCGAAGCTGCGTGTCCGCTGCTATATTGTCCGAAGACGCTCATGCTTCCAATACTCATATAATGGCCCAAAAATAAAGCCCGCGAGGATCCAAAAGATGAACTCTTCAATGGGATACGTAAGAAAAGTAATGCCGCTTAATGTTGGATACGGCCAGGTATTTTCGACTAATCCAGGTACCAACAAAAGAGCCGGCAAATATGCAAACAAGAAGACTATCGACGTCATTAATGCTCCGCTCGCGAGCGAATCCCAAAATAAATCCGGCCTTCGACCCACCATATACACCCATACGATAATCATAGCTATAGAACTCGCAACAAACGATGTGTAATGAAAGGTCCAGAAGAGCGAGCCCGTTATTGCGGCAAGTAAAAACAGGAGCGACCATGCCGGGAGTTGGAACGCACCTTCGAGACGATGCGGGTGGTAATGCCGCTTACGCATCCACCATTCATACGCGCTGGCCATGATTCCTCCCGACAAGAACCCAATAATAAAATCTTCGACACCAACAACAGTTCTCGTAACGGTGAGCGGTCGCCACCAATCGTGTGTCCACCACAGGTATCCGGTGATAACGCTTGCGAAACCGAGTGTGAAGCTCATCACTAGCATTTCGCGACGTTCATCGGGACGCTTCAGGTAAAGAAAGAACCAAGGAATAAAAAGTGCCACAGCAAAAGCCAAGTATCCGTATTGTAATGGAATCATGAGTTAGTTTTTCAATAGCCACTCGGGTTCTTGTCTAACTAGTACCTCTGAAGCTTGCTCGGGATCGGCCATTAATTCTTCCACCGTGCGCTCCATGCGCATGGATTGCGAGCCTTTCACAAGGACGACATCCCCCTCCTTCAGTTCGCCGCGCAGATCTCTTCCCGCCCGTCGCGATTCGCTCTGCTCGTACTCGCGCACCTGCATATCGGTCATGCCGGCGTCGAGCGCCGCTTCGCCGGAAGTACGAGAGCGAAAACCGATGGTGATAAGCATGTCCGCGAACGAGGCGACGTGTGTGCCTATCCCCCGGTGCGCCTCGACGCTGTATCTTCCTAGCTCGAGCATGTCGCCAAGCATCGCAATGCGCCGAGCGGCTTTCGTCTCTTTCAGCGTGTCGAGCGCCGAAAGTGCCGCCGCCGGGGAGGAATTGTAGGTGTCGTCGATGATGGTGGAACCGTTCACTCCGGGGATGATGTGCATCCTTCCCGGCGGCGGCGTCCACCCTGAGAGTGTTCCCGCAATGCTCGCTTCGTTCACGCCAACGATACGTGCGACCGCGAACGCGGCGAGAGCTGCATAGACGCGCCCTGCGCCGAGCACGCCGGAAATAGAGACGGGTAGCGCGACCCCCTCGAACACCGCTTTGAAGCGTATGCCGGTCGGTTTCTTCTTTTCGTATGCGATGGCCTGATGAGACGCCGAGAAGTTGTTCTGCCTGCCGAGCCCGTAGGTGACCACACTTCCGGCGTACTCGGCACACATCCCGAGCATTCTGGTGTCATCGCCGTTGATGATGAGCGTCCCGTTCTCTTTCATATATTCGGCGAGAGAGCGTTTTTCAAGGATTACCTCCTCGGGCGAACTGAAGAACTCCACATGCACCGGCACGTCCGGCACGCCGGTCAGTACCACGATGTCGGGCTTTAGCCACCGTGCGATGTTCCGGATGTCGCCGGGCCGGTCCGCACCCACCTCTAAGACGAGCCACTCCGGATACTTCTTTCCGCCGAAGGCGGACCCTCCTCTGGAGGGCGCGATGCATAGCCACAGACCGCGCAGGGCGTTGGATACCCATCGCCAAGGACTCCTCCACGCATTCTCCAAGCCGAGAATGGTAAGTGGCACGCCGATGTCGCTATTGAAACTCTTCTCGCTCTTACGCACGTAGAGTGAGCCGGTGAGCACCGCATAGATGGCGTCTTTCGTCGTCGTCTTCCCAACGCTTCCGGTGACCGCGATTATTTTTGGCTTGTAGCGCGCGAGCACGAGCCGTGCTTCCCACGTAAGAATGAGAACGGCCGACTTTTTGAGAAAATCGTACATGAAGGTCGCTTGTTCGCCTCTCACCTATCGATCCGGAGGGACGTTGTAATAGTTTATCAGGTACTTTGCGATATCGAGAAACGGACGCGCGAGCGAGGCACTGGCGTACTCCACTCCGTGCGGCTCGACCGTCATCAAAAATACGATGAACTTCGGGTCATGCGCAGGAAAGTAGCCGAAAAACGAGTGGAGGTAGCGGTCTTTGTAGTAGCCGCCACCCTGCGGAAGCGCTATCTGTGCGGTCCCCGTTTTTGCCGCGATGGAGTAATGCTCTTGCTTGAGCACGCCGCCGAGAAGCGCCTCGTCGAACACCTTCACGAGCATGTCGCTCACGGTCTGCACTGTTTCCGATTTCAGCACCCGCGGCCCTTGCGATGGCGTAACGGTACGGACAATGCCGCTTTCGAGCCGGATCGCAGTGACGACGTGCGGCGAGGGGAGGATCCCGTCGTTGGCGAGCACACCGAGCGCACGAGCCATACTGATACCGGTGACCGCTATCCCCTGTCCGAAGGAGGCAGAGGCAAAGTCGACGTCGTAGTTGCGGTCGAGGTTCCCGACGAGACCGTTCGCTTCGTTCGGCAGGTCGATGCCCGTCTTCTCTCCGAGCCCAAAGGCGTGCACGTACTCGCGAAAGACGTTGTGCCCCACCTGGTCGACGACGAACGTCGCTCCGAGGTTGAGCGACTGGTTCAGTATTTGCTGGATATCAACGACACCGCGTGATTTACCGTCAAAGTTGCAGATCTTTTTACCGCTTCGCTCGATGCAGCCGCGATCGTTGTATGTGGTCTCCGGCGTTACCGCCCCCGTGTCGACGCCGGAAGCCACGGTCAGCGGCTTCATGATGGAACCCATTTCATATACGCTTTCCACGAGGGGGTTGGTGAAGACGCCGATGTCGTCGACTGTATTGTACGTGTTCGGATCGAACGCCGGCCGCACCGCCATCGCAACCACCTCTCCGGTGCGTGGATCCATAACGATACCGGCAGCAGAACGGGACGAGTAAGTCTTCATCACACCGGCGAGGGTGTCCTCAAGACGACTTTGCACCTGCGGCTCGATGGAAGTGATGATGCTCCCCTCCCCTTCGGCCGGGTCGTCAGAGAGCGCTGCGCCAACGTTCATGAATATCTCCGCAAAGGGGTTCACGTAGAGACCGGAGATGGTTTTTGCGAGTGTCGTCTCATACTCGCGTTCGAGCCCGTACACACCGACCCGCTTATCGCCCTGGTAGCCCACAAAGCCGATGGTATGAGCCGCGAGCTCGCCCGCGGGATAAAAGCGCCACTGGCTTGGAACAAGGATGACCCCGGGTACTTTCTGCGCACGTATCTCTTCGGCCACCTCGTTGGAGAGCCGGAAACCGACTTCTTCGTACGGGTCGCCTGCCTTCGCGGCGCTTGTGAAGAAACGCTCACGGTCGATATTCGCGACAGAAAGCTGCTCAAAAACGGCTTCCGGATCCTCGATATCGTCGGGCACGATGGCAAGCTGCCACCCCCCTTGCATCAGAGCCGCTGCGACGAGGTCTCCATCCTGCTCTCTGAAGAAGATGGTGTCGCGAGCTTCTGAGTCGCGTGCGTTCTCGACGTATTGCCCCCGCGCATTCTCCCGATACTCTTCGCCGTGCACGATCTGTACGAAATACAGACGGAGGAGGAGAAGGAGTGCTATAAAAATGAAAAAGGCGGAGAGGAACCGCACGCGTACGACGAACCCTGGATTAGATCTCATTGCTCTCTACGGCAGCAACTGCGGTAGCCCCAGGGCGGTGCACGTAGACAACGTTTGAAAGCGGAGAAAGCCCGAGGCGTGCTCCGTCTTCCGGACCTACACCTTGTGAGAGCGCAAAGTAGTCGCGCTCGAGTTTGGAAACAGCGGTCGCAAGAGCAGCTGTGTTTGCGACCGCCTCTTTGCGTGCGACCACGTTGAGTATCGTCGCCCCCACGAAATACACATATAAGGAAGCAAGGATAAGAAGTATCGCGCCCAAGAGACGAAAGACCGCACGTTCGCCGGGATGTTCGGCTGCAAGTGCGAAAGATGCACGGCGACGCGGAGCGGCAAGGTCAAGCTTCCCCTGGAATATCGAAGGGGCGTATCTGCTTATTTTTTGTATGCGGGCTCTCATAAGAAATTTTTTCAATGACACGAAGTTTTGCACTGCGGGCATGGGGATTTCTGTCTATCTCTTCTGGGGTCGGCGTAATGGGTTTTTTGGTGACGCGGTGTCCGCTTCCCTCTTTCTCCCATTTGACAAACGTTTGTTTGACTATCCTGTCTTCAATACTGTGGAACGATATGACGGCTATCCTTCCGCCGTCCTCGAGCAGCTCCCGCGCAGCTCGCAGCCCTTCGGAAAGCGCGCCGAGCTCATCGTTGACAGCGATGCGAAGCGCTTGAAAGGTACGCGTCGCCGGATGCAGTCTCCCCTTTCGGTAGACAGGCGGCACCGTCGCATATATCACCTCCGCAAGCTCGCGGGATGTTTTGAACGGTGTCTTTACGCGGTGGGTGACGATCGCTTTCGCTATCCTTCGCGCGTAGCGCTCTTCACCGAAACCGTAGATAACGTCGGCAAGCGAAGACTCACTCCACGTGTTGACGACCACTTCTGCAGTGAGGGCGCTATCCTCCTTTGCGTAGGTCATGCGAAGCGGCTCATCTTTAAGGAACGAAAACCCTCTTCCGGAGTCGAGCTGGTATGAGCTCCACCCAAGGTCGAAGAGAACTTTCGTGATACGACGTATGTTCAGCTTGTGTAGTTCGCCTGCAAGATGCCTGAAGTTCGCGTTGATGAGATGTATCGGTATGTGGCAGCCTTCGAGCACTTTCTGTGTGCGTGGTATCGCATCCGCATCGGCATCAAAGCCGATGAAGAGTCCGTTTCCCCCGAGACCCTTCACAAGCTCTACTGCATGTCCGCCTCCACCGAGAGTCGCATCAACGACGATATCGTCTTTCTGCACAGTTAGTGCATGTGCAACTTCATGTAAAAGAACGGGTTGGTGCCTCGATCCCATGTGTGACTTGTCATGAGCATCGTCAAATGACGGCACCGGGCTGCTGGAGGAGTGTCGCGTGCGCATATATTTTTGATCCTCCAGCCGCCCTGTGTAATCATTCAAGGGGCTTTCGGGAATTGTGATAGAAGCAGTGAAGGCTAGAGCGCGCCGATCTCGCCAAGTTTTTCGGCCATACGTTCGGCCTGACGTTCGATGCGAGCTTTATACGTATCCCAGCGAGCGCTGTCCCACACCTCGATGCGGTCCGAGACACCGGCGAACACGACGGTCTTCTTCAGGTTTGCGAACTCCCGTTGGTGTTCGGGGATAAGCACTCTTCCCGCTCCGTCGACCTCGACTTCCGCAGCACCGGAGAGGATGAACCTGTTGAACCCGCGCGTATCGGCTTGGGCGAATGAAAGTTCCTGCAGCTTCCCCGCGACCTTTTCCCATGCCGCACGGGGGTAGACGAAAAGACAATTATCCAAACCTCTCGTCATCACCACCTTTTTGCCCAGAGCAGATCTGAACGCTTTCGGTAATGAGACGCGTTTTTTTTCGTCGAGGCTATGCAGATACTCGCCGATGAACATACGTACATTTCACTGTTTCCCACTTTTTCCCACTAGTAAAGAGTATATACCACTATACCCCACCGCAAGCCAGTTATCCACACTTCGACTCGCCCTACCGGGCTCGCTCAGTGCGAGCATGTGGGAAGAGTCGAAGTGTGCCCCGAGTACCGTTGAGGGGCTGAAAACTAGAAAAAATCCGTAAAGATGGTAAAATGCTCACAAATGCTCCGTATCTTCAAACAAGCTACGAAGGAAACACTCGAAGAGATCGCCGAGGAGATGCGCGTGCGGCAGACCAAGCACTTCATCCTGCTTTTCTCGATGGGCAGCCAATTCGACCACCTCATCGTGCAACAGCTCGCCAAACTTGGTGTCTTTGTCGTCGTCGCGGACCCCGCGAGCGTGAAGGCTGCGGATGTTACAAAAGCGGCTCCGGCCGGCATCATCCTCTCGGGCGGTCCAGCATCAACGTATGACGAGCCGCCGCCTTTCGACGCTGCGATACTCGACCTCGGCATCCCGACCCTGGGTGTGTGTCTCGGCTTTCAGATGTGGGCGAAACACGTTGGCGCACAGGTGACCCCGCAAGAAAAACGGGAATTCGGCATCCATGAGTTCCGCGTTAAGAGTCCTGTTCCACTTTTTTTCGATGTCATGCCGCGAACACCGGTGCTGGAAAGTCACGGAGATGCTGTCGAGCCCGGATCAGTCATCGAGGTTCTTGGCTCGACGGACAACGCGCCTGTCGCCGCCGGTCGTTACAAGCACCTCTGGGGTGTGCAATTCCACCCCGAAGTCACCGATACTGCCGAGGGCACGAAGATGTATGAAAACTTTGTCGGAAGGATCTGTGGCATTATCGACCGCTTCCCCGCGCACAGTATCGTGGAAGCGAAAACTGGGGAGCTCTGCAAGGTGCTCTCAGGAAAGAAAGTGCTTATCGCCCTCTCGGGCGGTTCGGACTCTTCTGTCGTCGCCTATCTTCTGAAGAATGCGGGGTGCGCTAGCGCGCTGAAGGGCATCTACATCCGCGGTATTGATAGGCCCGACGATGAAGCGTACGTGCAAAAATACTTCGGCTCGCAGGATTGGATAGACGTCGAGATAGTCGATGCTATTGCTGCTTTTCTAAAGGCACTTAAAGGTAAGACCGTGATGCGCGAAAAGCGGTTCGCGATGCGCGATGTGTATAAGGAGACGCTCGAGAAAAAAATAAAGGAATTCGGCGCAGACTTCGTCGCACAAGGTACCCTCTACACCGACGTGCGTGAGAGCGGCCACGGGCATGCGACCGGTGCACGCGTCGCTGAGATAAAGGTCCATCACAACGTAAAGCTTGGATTTTCAGTCCCCGAAATTTCACCGCTCGAAGATCAGGTAAAAGACACTGCTCGCGACATCGGCCGCGAGCTCGGTATGCCGGAGGACCTTCTCATTCGTCACCCCTTCCCCGGCCCGGGGCTCGTCGTACGCATCGAAGGCGAAGTGACCGCCGAGAAACTTCACATTGCTCGCGCGATAGACGGTATCTACATCGAGGAACTTCGCGCAGCAGATCTCTACAACACCGTCTGGCAGGCAGGAGCGACGCTCACTGTCTCAGAGCACACGGAATCCAAAGGTGATGGTGCCGGCATGGGCCGCGTCGTCGCGCTCTGGGCAGTGTGGAGCGTGAACGGTTTCACCGCCCGCGCCGCAAAATTGCCGAACGACTTCCTCGAAAAAGTCTCTCGTCGTATCACGAACGAGGTGCGCGAAGTGGGCGCCGTCGTCTACCGCATCTCCGACAAACCTCCTGCGACGATAGAGTGGGGTTGATATCGGTTACTTACCTTTCTCGCGCGTCTTAAGGGCCTCGCGTCGCTCTCTTTCCGCCAGTGCGAGCTCATAGCTGTAGCCCCACGGAGCGATTTTTCTTCGTATTTCTTCCACTGAGTCCCCGCCTTTCTTGAGGATCGCCGGACCCTCTTTCAAGATTTGAGAACACTGACGTATTAGTTTGTCGAGGTCGTCATCCGAAAGGTCGCGTACCATCGCTTCGTCTTTTTGCACCACGTTAAACTTCTCTAAGGACATAGTGGACCTCATGATAGCCGATTGGAACCGCACGGTACAGGAAATCAAGGTTTTTGCCGAAATTACCGAGGCGTATAACGAGCTCGTCAGTTTTCAGCTTGCCAACATATAAAGAAACCTAGCTTGGGTCGAAAGTTTCTTATTCTCTACCGCTGTGGCATAGTTTCGGCACGGGACTCAATCCCGAGTCCTTTGACAGAAATAACGCACTCAAACTCCATCCCAGAAGGAGGGAAGGAAAATGGCCAAAACGTCAGTCAAGACCGTCACCCTCCCCGATGGGAGAACGGTCTCCGTCTCGAGTTCGCCGGAAGCATGGTGGACAACCGACAACGGATCAGGCTACGTGGATCCGAATCTAATCGCTCCGGACCCACGGCAGCCGCGCGAACACATGGACCCTGTAGAGCTCGCGGAACTCACCGAGAGCGTAAGAGAAAGAGGGGTGCGAGATCCCCCTACAGTCACTCCACTGAAGCTCGCTCCATGGGTTGAGGTAGCGCCCGAGCACAAGGATCTTCCGTTCATCATCGTGGGCGGTCACCGCAGAAGGATGGCGTCTCTTGATGCCAAGCTGGAGGCGGTGCCAATCAGGGTGGTCGTTTACACGTGCAAGGAAGACTACCTGCTCGACGCGTCAATCCTGAACACGAACCGTGCCAAACTCACGCCCATTGAAGAAGGGCGCGAGATCGTCCGGTTGAGAGACAACGGAGTCACTCTGGAAAAGATCCAGAAGTCTCTCGGGTGCTCCAATACTCATATCTACAACCGGATAAACCTCACGCGGCTTCACCCAGCGATCCAGACGCTGCTCAAACCCACTCTCACAGAGAAGAAACGACTCTCTATAACTACGGCAGGAGAGCTGGGAAGCGTGGGGGCGCCTTCCTTGGAGGAACTGGAAGAACTGTCTGTCCTCTTCCTGATCGAGATCAAGGCTGCGCGCGAGCCCGGCCTTGTTCCCCAAAAAGACTTTGGGTTCGACAACATCGGATCCGAAGAAGTGCGTGCTGAACTCCGGCGCTTTGAACTCCAGAAGATCCTGCTTTCCGTCATCAAGCACCGGCATCTCGATGCCGGACGCGCAAAAGAACTGATAATCGAGCACAAGCTACAGCTCGAAGCGATGCAGGAAAGTCCGGGGAAAAAGACGGAGCGGTTTAAACCAAGCAAGCGTCGGGAAATCCTTGCAAACCTCACCCGCGAAGTGAGCGGGAGCACGATCGTTGACTGGACCCCCAACGAGTTCCGTCGCATCTTCGAGTTCTCGACGGACGAGGAGATTGAACGGTTTCGGGTGATGTTCCATACTGCAGCCGGAACCCTCTCGGACATCGAGAGTCTCTTGACGAAGATCCGCGAGGAAAAGCGGAAAGAGAACTCCACCGTGACGAAACTGGTCAGACGGCCAGCGTGAAGTCTCTGTTTGTTTTGCGTTATCTTTAGCGCCGCCCCCTCCGTGTTTTGGAGTGTGGGCGGCCCTTTTATTCGATTCAACCAAGTCGTCTCGGGTTCCAAAAGCATGTTTGGTAGGGTCAGAAAACCCTTGCAAACGCTATACATTTTAAGCTGTGGACTCCATCGTATCCGATTGGAACCGCATCGTACAGGAGATAAAGGTGTTCGCCGAGATCCAGCGCGGCTACGAGGAGTTTGTAGCCAGTTTTCAGATTGCCAGCGTATAAGAGTGCTGGAAAGCTGAGAACTGGATAGAGATTTTGCCCACTAGTGTTGCATGGGGTAGACGTACTCTACGTATAGCATGTGTTATGCTACACGCAGCATGAATCAAAACAAAGGACGCTATGTGGGAATCGGTGTTGCGCTTGGTGCAGCACTGGGCACCGTGATTGGGGCGGTATTTGACAATATTGGTGTTGGTTTAGGAGTTGCACTAGGCACAGCTATCGGTGTGGCTATTGGAGTGGCTGTCTCTGCGTTCGGTAAGTCCGATAAATAATTTAATGTGCCGAAGTATGGTAACAAAAAACCAACCTAAAATATTATTTCTTGAGAACTAGAAATCGACCGCTATTTAGAGAGAACTTTCAAGAAAAACAACGGCGAGGAGCGGAACGAGTGCGGCTATAATCTGCAGTATAAATATTTGTAGCGTATATTTTGGCTCTTTCGGTAACCACTTCGCTATAAAAAATATGGCCATCAGCGCTTGCATAACCATTAGGAGTTGAAAAATACGAGCAGCCAGACCCTCGTCACCACTAGACTCACTTGCAACGCCGAACATAGCAACATGTCCCGCTAGCAATAGAACCGCGGTGGCAGACATGGCAATCGGCAGCCATGCTGTTGGTTTCTTTATAAGTGTGTTCATACTTCCTTCTCGCTTCATAAAATTACCGCATTTCCCAAAAAGTTCCAAAATCACATTTGGTAGGGTCAGAAAACCCTTGCAAACACTACATATTTGGTGGACCTCCTGTTAGCTGATTGGAACCAGGTAGTACAGGAAATCAAAGCTTTTGTCGATATTGCGCAATCATACGCACTTTATGTCTGAAAGAATCTTTCTTTTAGGTACTCTGTAAATCGATCCATCTCCTGTCGAGCGAGAGTGACGCGCACTTGTCGTTTTTCTTCTGAATCCTCGTCCGTACTAGTCCGGTCAAATGTCACTTTCAGAAATGGAATGTCTCCGATATATGGAGGGTGATTGGAGGTTCGATAAGGAAAATCTATCGCAACTCTAAGGCCTTCCACCTTTAAGCGCGTGGAATAGAATTCATCGATAACACGTTGTAACTTCTCCGCAGACTCAAGCGTCGTTTTACGCCACTCCTCGTACTCCGGTGTAAACGCAGCATTTACAGCTTGAAGTGACTCTCGTGCAGCTCCTTCTATATCAACTTGTTTTGCTCGATCAAACCTGGGTGATCGCGGATCAATTTCTTCTGCAGAGGTGTTTCCAGCTGCCATAAGACTAGTTTTCAATGCTTCTTCTCCTTCGTAAACATTTCTCGGCAAATCAGCCATCACCTCGACCCACGGCGAATCAGAGTAATTGCCCTGATCGGACTGTGTTGTGTTGAATCCAAGAAGTTGTAGCGCAACGACGACGTCTCTGATCCCTGCATCTAAGACATACCCGTATGTGTCGGGCCGTAACATCTCCCCCATTTTTCTGTCCCACTGTTCTCGTTTCCTAAGCGGAGACTCCTCACGAAAATCTGATTTGCCCGGTCTAGGTGATTCATTAATCATGTTGTGGACCTTGTGTTAGCTGATTGGAACCAAATTGTACAGGAAATCAAGGCTTTTGCCGAAATTACAGAGGCGTACAACGAGCTCGTCAGTTTTCAGCTTGACAGCGATAGAGAGAACGAAGCGAGATAAACTGATCGGCATAAAAAAGATTCCCGCACGACAACACGCCGTGCGGGACAGGATGACTCTCGGTCACCAATCGCTTGAATCAGTCGCCGACGTACTGTGGCCCTGCGATTCGAATCAGCAGCGTATCCTTCGCCCTCTTGAGGAGAGCGATATCCGCTGGATTCTCCACGCGTGCACGATATGCCGCGACGACCTCGTCCGCCGTCGTCGGCACCACCGACAGCCTGAAGACCGCCAGCGCCTCTTTCGCGGTCATGAGCTGATCGACTGGTTGATGTCGTGCCAGCTCCCGACTTGCGAGTCGACTTCCGAAGCGCTGCATATCGGCTTCGATGTGCTTGTTAGTGGCGACATCGTAAATGTGCTTCCACTCCATGGCGTCGTCGAGCCACCGCGTGCGGAATGGATCGTCCATCTGCGTGAAGAAGTCGAACTCCCATTCATGCAAGACAAATGGCGACTTCGACGGCACGCTCCACACGAATGGAGTCCACTTCTTGAGTTCCTTCTCCGCACGTTCCACCAGTCGCGGGTCCAGAAGCGGAGCATCGAGGCGGAACACGACGTTCTCGCTTGCGTGCATGACGACGCCGCGAACCCAACGCAGCGCATCTTGCCGGAATGCAGGCGAATAGGCATACGCTACAACTCTGTCGCCGAACGCCCAGTATGTACTGAATCGGCTTCCCACGAATAGCGGCTTCCGAACCGCTTCTTCTTTGATGCGCTGGAGCCGTGTGATCTCGGCACGCACCTGGGCCCGATACTGCTTTTTGCTTTCGAGCTGCGCGTTGATTGCCTCCTTGAGTTGCTTGAGGTGAGTCGGACGGATCAGACAAGGGCTGTTGTACGGTGCCACCTGATCAGGTTTGAGCTTAGTCAGCAGGCCGCAGGTTACGCCGCGACCTGTCCAGCTCGACGCGTGTTGGCACCGGCCGCAGCGCAGGAACGTAGTGTGTCCGTACTGCACGTAGTACGAATCCAGCACCGACCCCCGCACCGCATCGGGGTGAAGATTCTTGTGATCGACGGCGAAGTCGGTCTTGAGAACCAAGTCCTCGCCTGTCATTCTCTCCAGAAGGTCGGCTTTTTGCTTGAGATAGCCGATGCCCTCTGAAGCCCACTTCTCGTCTTGTCTCAGGGACGCGATCAGCCGTGCGACGTTGAGCGACCCGATACCTGCCAGTTGGCCATCCGTCAGGCGTTTGCTTTCAGGGTAGACCTTGTTTGAGATGACAGCGTCTTGGACCGCAAACGAGCCGAGCGAATCAAGGATTGCTTTCGGAAGTTTAGTCATAACATCCTCCAGGAGCCTCGTGACAGGCTCTGTTGGGGATTGTGAAGTCAAAGAGCATCACGCGGATCGTGATACCCACGCAAACCTATCACTTTTGTATCGATGAGACAACGAGAGCTGACTTTTGTCTAGTTGTGAGTGTTTACAACGCCGCTCGAACCTATTTTAGCAACAATTCGGATTGATTTCCACGCGCCGCGCGCGTGGTGGCTTGAGATTTTTTCGTACGCTCGGATTGCGTGGTCGTCCGAACGCCGCC
>Ga0326597_10005453_pt1 | contig 17658 bp, 19 predicted proteins | sample RVTome_12_FD_203789 | JGI IMG/M metagenome (GOLD analysis project Ga0326597, IMG submission 203789) | Soil microbial communities from uranium-contaminated site in the Upper Colorado River Basin, Wyoming, United States - RVT100D185 | ecosystem: Environmental > Terrestrial > Soil > Contaminated >... | reverse complement strand
CCATCTGGCCCACCAGACCTTCGCCGACCCCGACGCCCTCGATCACGCCATCCACGACGCCGTGCAGGCCCTCAACAAGGAGCGAAAGGTCGTTCCGTTGGGCAAACGACGAATCTCTGCTTAGCCGGCGAGCCAGGCCAGCGCCGCCTCGACGTCGGCGACGCGCTCGACCCTCTCGGGCGGCGGCGGCGGCTGCAGCATCAGCACCGGCAGGCCGAGCCGCCGCGCCGCCTCGATCTTGGCGTAGGTGGCCTCGCCGCCGCTGTTCTTGCTGACCAGCGCCTCGATGCCGTGCGCGCGCATCAGGGCCAGCTCGTCCTCGACGCGGAAGGGGCCGCGCGCCAGCACCAGCCGGTGCCTCGCCAGCGGCAAGGGTGCCGCCGGCGCCTCGATCAGCCTGACCAGGAACCAGGTCTCGGCGAGGCCGGCGAAGGCGTCGAGCCGCTTGCGGCCGAGGCTGAGGAAGACGCGGTCGCCGAGGCCGGGCAGCCGTGCCGCGGCGGCGGCGGCATCGGCGACCTCGAGCCAGCGGTCGCCCGCCCGCGGCCGCCAGGGCGGCCGCGCAAGACGGAGCAGCGGCACGCCGGCCCGGCGGCAGGCGTGCGCGGCGTTGGCCGAGATCCTGGCGGCAAACGGATGCGTGGCGTCGACGACGCGGGCGATCCGCTCGGTGCCGAGGAAACGCGCAAGTCCTTCGGCCCCGCCGAAGCCGCCGCTGACGACGCGGCCGGGAAGCGCCGCCGGGCGGCGGGTCGCGCCGGCGAGCGAGCTCAAAGTCTCGTATCGCGGATCGCCGGCGAGACGCGCCGCCAGCCGCGCCGCCTCGGCGCTGCCGCCGAGGACCAGCACTTTTGTCGTCGTTTCAGGCGAAGCCGGCACGGCCCACCACCTCGCCCTCGCGGTCGAACACCAGCACCTCGACGGCGGTCGCGCCGGCCAGGGTCGCCAGCGCCGTCGCCCGCGCCTGGGCGGCGATGCGGTCGCCGAGCGCCAGGCCCGCCTGGCGAGCCAGCGCCAGCACCTGGTTCGCCGTGTTGGCCCCGCGCGCCGTTTCGATCAGCGTCTCGGGCGCGCCCAGGGTGGCCATCGAGCCGGCCAGGAACTCGCGGTCGATCTGGCTCGCGCCCGAATGCAGATCGAGGTGCCCCTGGGCCAGCTTGCTGAGCTTGGCGAAACCGCCGGCCAGGGTCAGCCGCGGCACCGGATGGTCGCGCAGGTATTTCAGGCAGCCGCCGGCGAAATCGCCCATATCGATCAGCGCCGTCTCGTCCAGGCCGTAGAGCTGCTGCACCGCCCGCTCCGAGGTGCGCCCGGTGGCGGCGGCGAGATGCGCCTTGCCGGCGGCGCGGGCGACGTCGATGCCGCGCTGGATCGAGTGGATCCAGGAGGCGCAGGAATAGGGGATGACGATGCCGGTGGTGCCCAGGATCGAAAGCCCCCCGAGGATGCCGAGGCGAGGGTTGGTGGTCCTTCGCGCCAGCGCCTCGCCGCCCGGAATCGCGACCGCGATCTCGACGTCGCCGGCACCGCCGTGCGTCGCCGCCGCCTCGGCGATGGCGGCGGCGATCATCCGCCGTGGCATCGGATTGATCGCCGGCTCGCCCGGCGGCAGCGCCAGGCCGGGCAGGGTCACGGTGCCGACGCCCTCGCCGGCGCGGAAGACGACGCCGGCGCCGGCCGCCGCCAGCGTCACGCGCGACTTCACCAGGGCGCCGTGGGTGACATCCGGATCGTCGCCCGCGTCCTTGACGACGCCGGCCTCCGCCCAGCCGTCACCGGCCGCTTCAACCGCCAGCGCGAAGCTGACCTGCCGGCCGCCCGGCAGGGTGATCTCGACCGGGTCGGGAAAGGTGCCGCGCAGCAGCCGCGTGTAGGCGGCCTTGGCCGCGGCGGTGGCGCAGGCGCCGGTGGTCCAGCCGCGCTTCAGCCCCTGCTTCGCTCGCCGCGCCATGGCGCCAGTATAGCGATCAGCGCCGCATCCTGACTAGGCGCGGGCGCCCCGCCTTGCGCATAATGGCGCCGATGAGCAAGCGCTCCGAGATGCCGGAACTGCCGCGGCTGCAGCCAGGCTGGGTCTGGCTCGCCGGTGCCGGGCCCGGCGATCCCGGCCTGCTGACGCTGCTGGCGGCACAGGCGCTCGGCGAGGCCGACGCCGTGGTCTACGACGCCCTGGTCGACGAGCGCATCCTGGCCTTGGCGAGGCCGGGCGCGGCGCTGGAGTTTGCCGGTAAGCGCGGCGGCAAGCCCTCGGCCAAGCAGCGCGACATCTCCGCCCGCCTGATCGAGCTGGCGCGCGCCGGCAAGCGCGTGCTGCGGCTCAAGGGCGGCGATCCGTTCGTCTTCGGCCGCGGCGCCGAGGAGGCGCTGGCGCTGGTCGACGCCGGGGTGCCGTTCCGGGTCGTGCCCGGGATCACCGCAGGGGTCGGCGGCCTGGCCTACGCCGGCATCCCGGCGACCTGGCGCGAGACCAACTCCGTGGTCAGCTTCATCACCGGGCACAACAGCGACGGCGTCGTCCCCGACGGCCTCGACTGGCCGGCGATCGCGCGCGGCTCGCCGGTGCTGGTGCTGTACATGGCGCTCAAGCATCTCGATGCCATCTGCGCCCGCCTGCAGGCCGCGGGCCGCCCGGCGGACGAGCCGGTGGCGGTGATCCAGGCGGCGACCACGGCGGCGCAGCGGGTGCTGGAGACGACGCTGGCGCGGGCCGCGGCGGAGGTCGCCGCCGCCGGGCTGATGCCGCCGGCGCTGGTCGTGGTCGGCCCGGTGGTGCTGCTGCGCCAGGCGCTCGACTGGCTGGGCGCCGCCGAAGGCCGCCTGCTGGTGCCCGACCCGCTGGGCACGCGAAGCGGCACCAGGGCCGGATGACGCCGGCCCTGGTCGTCGCGGCACCGGCTTCCGGCAGCGGCAAGACGGTCGTCACCCTGGGCCTGCTCCGGGCGCTCAGGCGCGGCGGCCTCAAGGTCGGCGCCTTCAAGGTCGGCCCCGACTACATCGATCCGGCCTTTCACGCGGCGGCGAGCGGCCGGCCCTGCCGCAACCTCGACCCCTGGGCGATGCGGGCCGGGACATTGGCCGCGAACCTGGCCGCCGTCTCCGCCGATGCGGACGTGGTGGTGGGCGAAGGTGTCATGGGGCTGTTTGACGGCGCCAGCGACGGCAGCGGCTCGACCGCCGACCTGGCGCAGCGCCTGGGCCTGCCGGTGCTGCTGGTGCTGGACGTGCGCGGCCAGGCCGCCTCGGCGGCGGCCAGCGCGCTCGGCTTCAAGAACTTCCGGCCGGAGGTGAGCGTCGCCGGCCTGCTCGCCAACCGGGTCGGCGGCGCCGGGCACCGGCGGCTGCTGGCCGAGGCGCTGGCCGCGACGGGACTGCCGGTGCTGGGCTACCTGCCGCGGGCCGACGGCCTGGCGCTGCCCTCGCGCCACCTGGGCCTGGTGCAGGCGGCCGAGCGCGCCGATCTCGAAGCCTTCATCGAGCGCGCCGCCGACCTGATCGCGGCCAACGTCGATCTCGCCGCCGTCCGCGCCCTGGCGCGGGCGCCGACGCCGCTTTGCCCGTCGCCGGCGCTCCCGGCGCTGCCGCCGCTCGGCCAGCGCATCGCCGTGGCCCGGGATCCGGCCTTCGCCTTCGCCTACGAAGGCATACTCGAAGGCTGGCGAAGCGCCGGCGCCGAACTGCTGGCGTTCTCTCCCCTGGCCGACGAGGCCCCGGACCGCGGGGCCGACGCCGTCTACCTGCCGGGCGGCTATCCCGAGCTGCACGCCGGGCGCCTCTCCGGCAACCGCCGTTTTCTCGACGGCCTGGCGGACCGCGCCGGGGCCGGGGCCGTCGTCTACGGCGAATGTGGCGGCTACATGGTGCTGGGCCGGGGGCTGGTCGAAGCCGATGGTACGCGGCACGCCATGGCCGGGCTCTTGCCGCTGGAGACCAGTTTCGCCGAGCCGCGGCTGCACCTCGGCTACCGGCGCATCGCGCTCGAGGCCGACGGCCCCCTCGGGCGTGCGCGGTCTCGGTTCCGCGGTCATGAGTTCCACTATGCCTCGGTGCTCAGCGAGGCCGGAACTCCGCCCCTGTTCCGCACCGCCGATGCCCGAGGTGAAAACGAGGTCGAGGTCGGGCTCAGAAACGGCCTGGTGATGGGCTCGTTCCTGCATCTCATTGATGCCGCGCGTTAGTGCGGCGGCGGCCGGCGCGCCGGGCCCGACGCGCGGCCTGACGGCGCGCTTCCGCCTCGCCCGCCTTCAGGCGCCGGCGCCGCTCGGCCACCGCGGCCAGCACCTTCAGCCGCTCGACATGATTCATCATCATCCAGCCGCCGATCTCGGCCAGCGTGCGATAGCAGCCGCGGCAGAGCTCGGTCTCGGGATCGAGCACGCAGACGGCGATGCAGGGCGACGGGGCGTCGGGCAAGGAAGCGTCGGACATACGGGTTGCCCCGGAGTTACGTCAGGCTGACCGCGGCGGCCAGCAGAAAGCCGATTTCGGCCGCCTGCTGGCTTGCGCCGAGGACGTCGCCGGTGACGCCGCCCAGACGCTGGCGGGCGAGCCAGGCCACCGCGAAGCTGCCGGCGGCGGCGAACAGGGTGCAGAGCAAAGCCGGGAGCCAAGGCAGCAGCAGGAAGGTGGCGGCAAGGCCGATTCCGACCGCGACGGTGACTTCATCGCCGCTCGGCCGACCGGCCTCACGGGCCAAGCCGTCGGGTCGGGCCAGCGGCAGGCGCGCCATCAGCACCACCACGGCCGCCCGCGACAGCGCCGCGCCGGCGATCAGCACCCGCGCCACGGCGCCCGGATCGGCGATTTCGGCCAAGGTGACGACGCGAAAGGCCAGCGCCAGGATCAATGCAAGCACCCCGAAGCTGCCGACATGGACATCGCGCATGATCTGCAAGCGGTGCTCGGGCGTCGCGCCGGCGAGGCCGTCGGTGAAGTCGGCGAGGCCGTCCTCGTGCAAGGCCCGGGTCAGCCACACCAGAACGGCAACGGCGACCAGCGCCGCCGGCAGGGGATAGAGTTCGAGACCCCAGGCGACGACATAGGCGATGGCGCCGAGCGCGCCGATCAGCAGCCCGGCGGCGGGGAAGGCTCGCGAGGCGCGGGCCAGCCGGCCCGGCGCATGGCTCGCCAGGGCCGCCGGCAAGCGGCTCAGAAAGGCGATCGCCACGGCCAGGTCGGCAAGAATGCCGGAACGGCCGTGCTCCTGTTCCCGATCGTCGTCGCGCATGGCGTTTTTGCTGGTCCCTCGGCCGGCACTGGGGCAAAGTCGCGAGCTCGGAGACTAGCCCCGAATCGCGGCGATGTGGAGCCTTTGAGCGCGTGAGCCCGACCGATTTCGCCGAAATCCGCGAGCTGCTGCGGAACCTGCCGGCAGCGGACGAGGCGGCCCGCGCGGCGGCGCGGGCGCGCCAGCGGGTGCTGACCAAGCCCGAAGGAGCGCTGGGGCGGCTTGAGGAGCTGGCGGCCTGGCTGGCCGCCTGGCAGGGCCGCGAGCCGCCGCGGCTCGAGCGCGTCACGGCACTGGTCTTTGCCGCCAACCACGGCGTCGCCGCGCGCGGCGTCTCCGCCTTTCCGGCGGAAGTGACGGCGCAGATGGTCGCCAACTTCGAGGCCGGGGGTGCCGCCATCAACCAGCTGGCGCGCCTCGCCGGAGCCGAGCTTCAGGTGCACGCGCTGACGCTGACGCAGCCGACCGCCGATTTCACCGCCGCCCCGGCCATGGAAATCGGGGAATGCATGGAGGCTTTCGCCCGCGGCTTCGCGGCCCTGCCCGAACCCTGCGATCTCCTGCTGCTGGGCGAGATGGGCATCGCCAACACCACGGCGGCGGCGGCCATCGCCGCCGCTCTCTTCGGCGGCGGCGTGCGCGAGTGGGTCGGGCCGGGCACCGGCCTCGATGGCGCCGGCCTCGCCCGCAAGGCGGAGGTCGTCGCCGCCGGACTGGAGCGGCACCGGGCGGCGCTCGGCGAGCCGCTGGAAGTGCTGCGCCGCCTTGGCGGGCGCGAGATCGCTGCGCTTGCCGGCGCCCTCCTGGCGGCGCGTCTGCGACCGCTGCCGGTGTTGCTCGACGGCTACGTGGTCGGTTCCGCGGCGGCGATCCTGTACGCCCTCGAGCCCACCGCCCTCGACCACGCCGAGGCCGCCCACCTCTCGGCCGAGCCGGCCCATCGCGCCCTGCTGCGGCGTCTGGGCAAGGTGCCGATCCTCGATCTCGGCATGCGGCTCGGCGAGGCCTCGGGCGCCGCGCTCGCCGCGCTGGTGCTGCGCGCCGCCCTGGCCACGCATACCGGCATGGCGAGCTTCGCCGAAGCCGGCGTCGCCGCCCGCAAAGACACCTGATCGGCCGGGAGCGGGCCCATCGGCCCGCGCCAACCGGGCCGGAACGCGGCCCCGGCAGGAAACCGCGGTCCGCAAATAATAATTGACTAGTCAAATAAATATTTGACGGTATCCACTCCCAGTGGGAGGCAAGCCCATGGCCGAAAGCGCCTTTGACCGGCGCGTTGCGGCGGTGCGCCGGTTCAACCGCTTCTACACCCGGAAAATCGGCATCCTCGACCAAAGCTACCTCGGCAGCGGCCTGTCGCTGTCGGAGGTGCGCGTGCTCTACGAGCTCGCCTTCCGCGACGGGCCGACGGCGAGCGAGCTCTGCCGCGACCTCGGCCTCGACGCCGGCTACCTCAGCCGCATCCTCAAGCGCTTCGAGGAAAACGGTCTGGTCGAGCGCGAGCCGTCGCCGCAGGACGCGCGGCAGAGCCTGCTGCGCCTGACCGCAGACGGCGAAGCCGCCTTTGCGCCGCTCTACCACCGCTCGCAGCAGGAGATCGGCGCCCTGCTGGCGCCGCTCCGGACCGAGGAGCAGGAGCGGCTGGTCAACGCCATCGAGACCATAGAAAGCCTGCTCGGCGCGGAGCCGGAGCGGCCGGTTCCCTATCTGCTGCGCCCGCATCAGCCGGGCGACATGGGCTGGGTGGTGCAGGCGCACGGCCGCATCTACGCCGAGGAGTACGGTTGGGACGAGACATTCGAGGCCCTGGTCGCCGGGATCGTGGCCCAATTCATCCAGACTTTCGATGCCAGGCGCGAACGCTGCTGGATCGCCGAGCGGCAGGGCGAGAATGTCGGTTCCGTCTTCGTCGTGAGGCAATCCGACGAAGTGGCGAAGCTGCGCCTGCTGATCGTCGCGCCCGGGGCCCGCGGTCTGGGCATCGGCCAGCGGCTGGTCTCGGAATGCATCCGTTTCGCCCGGCGCAGCGGCTACCGCAAGATCACGCTGTGGACCAACGACGTGCTGGCGGCGGCGCGGCAGATCTATGAGGCGGCCGACTTCCGGCTGGTCGCCAGCGAACCACATCACAGCTTCGGCCACGACCTCGTGGGCGAGACCTGGGAACTGGAGCTCAGGTGAACCTGGCACCAGCCGGCGCCCGCGAGCGCCTGCCGTTGGCGGCGGCAGCGGCGACCGGGATCCAGGTCGGCGCCGCCACCGTGGCCAGCCGCTATGCCATCGCCGAGACCGATCCGGCCACGCTCGCCTTCCTGCGCTATGCGGTCGGGGTCTGTTTTCTGCTGCCGGCAGTCCTGGCGGCGGGAAGCGCGCGCATCGCCGGCCGCGACCTGCTGCCGATCGGGCTGCTCGGCATCGGCCAGTTCGGCGTCCTGATCCTGCTTTTGAACTATGGCCTGACCCTGATCCCGGCCGGCCGGGCCACGGTGATCTTCGCCAGCTTTCCGCTGCTGACGCTGCTGCTGGCCGCGGCCTTGCGGCAGGAACGCGTCACGGCGCCGAAATGCGCCGGCGTCCTGCTCAGCATCATCGGCGTCGCCCTGGCGCTGGCGGACAAGGCTTTCGATCCGGCCGGCAGCGCCGGCGGCTGGGCCGGCGAGCTCGCGGTCCTGGGCGGCGCGCTCTGCGGCGCTCTGTGCAGCGTGCTCTACCGGCCCTACCTGCGGAAGTACCCGGCCCTGCCGGTCAGCGCCTTCGCCATGCTCGCGTCCGTCGGTCTGCTCGCCCTGCCCGCCGCAGCACGGGCGAGCCTGAACGGACCGCCGCAGTTCTCCGCCGCCGGCTGGCTGGCCGTCCTCTTCATCGGCGCCAGCAGCGGCATCGGCTACGTTCTCTGGCTTTATGCCCTGGGTCGGATCGCCGCCACTCGGGTCACTGTCTGCCTGGCCTTGAGCCCGCTGACCGCAGTGCTGCTGGGCGCGCTGCTGCTCGACGAGGCGATTACCGCACCGACCGTACTCGGCGTGGCGGCGGTGGCGGCCGGTCTGTGGCTGGCCCTGCAGGGCGAAGCCCTGCTGTCGCGGCGCCGGGCGGCGGGCGCATTCATCGCCAAGCCGCCGCCGTGAGGCGGCGCGGCCTCGGCTTCGCGCCGGCCATCGCGCCGCCGCGGTTCGTGCCGCGCCTGGAATAAAAAGGGGCCGCGGCGGAGCGCGGCCCCGAACGGAAAGTGCTTCCCTCGCCTTAGAAATCCATGCCGCCCATGTCCGGCATCGCCGGCGCCGCCGACTTCCTCTCCGGCTTCTCGGCGACCATGGCCTCGGTGGTGATCAAGAGGCCGGCGACCGAGGCGGCGTCCTGCAGGGCGGTACGGACCACCTTGGCCGGGTCGATGATGCCAGCCTTGACCAGGTCCTTGTACTCGCCCAACTGGGCGTCGAAGCCCCAGTTGACGTCGCCTTTTTCCAGCACTTTGCCGGCAACCACGGCGCCGTCGAAGCCCGCGTTCTGGGCGATCTGGCGCAACGGTGTCTGCAGGGCGCGGCGGACGATTTCGATGCCCGCCTTTTGGTCGTCGTTGCCGCCGCGCAGCTTGTCCAGCGCCCGGATGCTGTAGAGGAGCGCCACGCCGCCGCCGGCGACAATGCCTTCCTCGACCGCGGCCCGGGTCGAGTTCAAGGCGTCGTCGACGCGATCCTTGCGTTCCTTGACCTCGACCTCGGTAGCCCCGCCGACCTTGATCACGGCGACGCCGCCGGCGAGCTTGGCCAGCCGCTCCTGCAGCTTCTCGCGGTCGTAGTCGGAGGTGGTGTCCTCGATCTGGGCCCGGATCTGGCTGCAGCGGCCCTCGATGTCCGACTTGGTGCCGGCGCCGTCGACGATGGTGGTGTCGTCCTTGGCGATGCGCACGCGCTTGGCCCGGCCCAGCATGTCGAGGCCGACGTTCTCGAGCTTGATGCCGAGATCCTCGGAGATCACCTGGCCGCCGGTCAGGATGGCGATGTCTTCCAGCATCGCCTTGCGCCGGTCGCCGAAGCCAGGGGCCTTAACCGCCGCCACCTTGAGGCCGCCTCTGAGCTTGTTGACGACCAGCGTCGCCAGGGCCTCGCCCTCGACGTCCTCGGCGATCACCAGCAGCGGCCGCGCCGTCTGCACCACCGCCTCCAAGAGCGGCAGCATGGCCTGCAGGTTGGCGAGCTTCTTCTCGTGGATCAGGATGTAAGGATCCTCGAGCTCGGCCACCATCTTTTCGGCATTGGTGATGAAATAGGGCGAGAGATAGCCGCGATCGAACTGCATGCCCTCGACCACCTCGAGCTCGGTCTCCAGGCTCTTGGCTTCCTCGACGGTGATGACGCCCTCGTTGCCGACCTTCTGCATGGCCCGGGCGATGAAGTCGCCGATGGCGCGCTCGCCGTTGGCCGAAATCGTGCCGACCTGGGCGATCTCCTCACGGCCGCCGACTTTCTTCGAACGGCTCTTCAGATCTTCGACCACGGCCTCGACGGCGCGATCGATGCCGCGCTTCAGGTCCATCGGGTTCATGCCGGCGGCGACCGATTTGGCGCCTTCGCGGACGATGGCCTGGGCCAGCACCGTCGCCGTCGTGGTGCCATCGCCGGCGATGTCGCTGGTCCTCGAGGCGACCTCGCGGACCATCTGCGCGCCCATGTTCTCGAACTTGTCGGCGAGCTCGATCTCCTTGGCGACGGTGACGCCGTCCTTGGAGACGCGCGGCGCGCCGAAGGACTTGGCCAAAACGACGTTGCGGCCCTTGGGCCCGAGCGTCACCTTGACGGCGTCGGCCAGAATGTCGACGCCCTTGAGCATGCGCTTGCGGGCGTCCTCGGAAAAGCGGACTTCTTTGGCAGACATTGCGTGCTCCCTCGGGCCGGGCTCAGGCCGCGGCCTTCCTGCGGGCGCTCAACTCGATCACGCCCATGATGTCGGATTCCTTCATGATGACGAGCTCCTCGCCATCGAGCGTCACCTCGGTGCCAGACCATTTGCCGAACAGCACCCGGTCGCCGACCTTAACGTCGAGCGGCACCAGTTCGCCCTTCTCGTTGCGGGCGCCCGCGCCGACGGCGAGGACTGCGCCCTGCATCGGCTTTTCCTTGGCCGTGTCGGGAATGATGATGCCGCCGGCTGAGCGCTCCTCCTCCTCCAGACGGCGGACCAGAACACGATCGTGTAGGGGTCTCAACGACATAGGACTTTTCCCTCCTCCTGCCCATGCGACAGCTGCCTTCGAGGCAGATCTCTTGAGATTGTTAGCACTCCCATAAAGAGAGTGCCAATCCTTGGGCGCGGATTTAATTGAATCCGCGGCGGAATTCAAGTGGGGCGAGATGAAAAAATCAGCAGTCCCCGACGACGGCTGCTAGTGCCTTGATTCGGCGACATTTTCTGGCCATTTTTCTTGCATCCTCCCGGTCCCCGGTGGCAGATTCTAGGGAGCAGTGAACCGTGTTGAAGGAGACTGGAAGCGATGGGACGTGGTGCGTATCGCGAAATCCGCCGTCAGCTCGAGGGCTATTGCCTGGCCACGGCCGAGATTCTCTACCACATGCCCGACCACCCGGCGTTGCTGCAGACTTACGTCTGGCAGAACTATGACCTGCCGCCGGACTTTCCCGAGCTGCGCCGTTTCCTGAAGTTCTGGGAAGACAATCTGGACGGCCCGCTGCACTCGGTCCGCGTCGCCCACTCGCGGACGATCGGGCCGAGGCGCTATCGCGGCGTCGCGCGGGACTTCCTGCTGCATTGAGCCGGTCCGCGGCGCCAAGCCGGCCTCAGGGCGCCTCCAGCATCGAGGTGCAATGGGCGCAACGCGTCGCCATGAGCGGGATCGTCGACAGGCAGTAGGTGCACTTCTTCGTTGTCGGCTCAGCCGCCGGCGCCGCCTCTTCGCGACGCTTCAAGGCGTTGATGGCCCGGATCAACAGGAACAGCACGAAGGCGACGATCACGAAGTTGATCACGGTGTTGATGAAGACGCCGACGTTGACGGTCGCGGCCCCGGCCGCCTGCGCCTCGGCGAGCGACGCGTGTTTGCCGCCCGAGAGCGTGATGAAGAGATCCGAGAAGTCGACGCCGCCGACCAGCAGGCCGACCGGCGGCATGATCACGTCGCTGACCAGCGACTTGCTGATGGCGCCGAAGGCGGCCCCGATGATGATGCCAACAGCCATGTCGACGACGTTGCCGCGCAGAGCAAACTCTTTGAGTTCCTTGAGCATACCTTCGCCTCTCCGACTGATCGACGCGGCCCCGCATCTATCCGCGCGGGCCCGGATTTAACGAAACCGGCGCGCGCCGGCAACCGTGGTCGCAGGCGTTCGGTCGCGGCCTGCGGACAAGCGAGGCGGCCCCTCTTGAAATCGTCACCTCTGGCCCTAGATGCTTCGCCACCGGGGGTCCATGGTGAGCCCGGTCGTCAGTCCGACGCAATCAATGCATGTCGCTTCCGGAGGGAGGATATGTAGCGATGACTCGAATTGATTCCCGTCCTTCGGTTTCCAGCCACTGCACGTTCGCTCACGCCTCCGGCGAGCCGCCGCCCGAGGTCCTGTTCGAGCGCTTGCTGCCGCGCTACGAGCGCCGCTTCGGGAAAGTGCCGCCGGTGCGCGGCGCCGCGGTCGAGGAGGTCAACCGGCTGATGCGCCACGCCTTGGCCCGGGCGGCGCGGCAGCCGGACCGACAGCGGGTGCGCCGGGACTAGCTCGCGGCATCGTGTCGCAGCGGGGAGCGCGCAAAAGTACGGCAGGAACTGGCGGGACGGCCCGACGAATCCGGCCGGCCCTTGAAGCCCCCCCGACGAGGCGCTATTCAGGTGCCCCTTCGCCTACGGCGGCAGGCGATGGGTCGCGGGCGGGCTTGGACAAGGCGTGGGTGTCATGGAACCGATGATTGAAGTCGACGGCCTGAGCAAGCATTTCGGGCCGATCATCGCCGTGGACGGCGTCAGCTTCACCGTCGACGCCGGATCCGTGCTCGGCTTCCTGGGGCCGAACGGCGCCGGCAAGTCGACGACGATGAAGATGATCACCGGCTTCCTGACGCCGAGCGCCGGCCGGATCCGGGTCTGCGGCTACGATGTCGCCAGGCAGCCGATCGAAGCCAAGGCGCGCATCGGCTATCTGCCCGAGGGGGCGCCGGCCTATGCCGACATGACCCCGGCGAGCTTCCTCAATTTTGCCGCCCAGACGCGTGGCCTCAGGGGCGAGGAGAAGCGCCGGCGGATCGCCGAGGCGGTGGCCAAGGTGGCGATCGAGCCGGTGCTGCAGCAGCCGATCGAGACCCTGTCGAAGGGCTACAAGCGCCGCGTCGGTCTGGCCCAAGCGATCCTGCATGACCCGCCGGTGCTGATCTTGGACGAGCCGACCGACGGTCTCGATCCGAACCAGAAGCACGAAGTGCGCGGCCTGATCCGAGCCATGGCGCAGGAGAAGGCGATCATCATCTCGACCCATATCCTCGAGGAGGTCGACGCGGTCTGCAGCCGGGCCATGATCATCGCCCGCGGCCGCATCGTCGCCGACGGCACCCCGGACGAGCTGGAAGCGCGCTCCAGCCTGCACAACGCGGTCACCATCAAGACCGGCAACCAAGGCGTCGAGGCGGCGTTGGCGGCGCTGGATGGCGTCGCCCGGGTCGAGGCGATCGACGGCAACGTCTATCGCGTCTTTCCCGCCGACAACGCCCGGATCGTCGACCAGATCAGCGCCCGGGCCCGCGAGGCGGGCTGGACCATCGACCATCTGTCGGTCGAGAGCGGGCGGCTCGACGAGGTCTTCCGGCGCATCACCACCGGCGAGGGGGTACGGCCATGACGGGCGTCGGCGCGGTCTTCAAGCGCGAGCTGGCGGGCTACTTCAACACGCCGATCGCGTACATCTTCATCGTCATCTTCCTGTTCCTGACCGGCATCTTCACCTTCTACCTCGGCAACTTCTTTGGGCGAGGCCAGGCCGACCTCAAGCCCTTCTTCACCTTCCATCCCTGGCTCTACCTGTTCCTGGTCCCGGCGATCGCGATGCGGCTGTGGTCCGAGGAGCGCCGCTCGGGCTCGATCGAGCTGCTGCTGACCCTGCCGATCTCGCTGTGGAGCGCGGTCCTGGGCAAGTTCCTGGCGGCCTGGGTGTTCACCTGCATCGCCTTGCTCTGCACCCTGCCGATGTGGCTCACCGTGGCCTATCTCGGCGAGCCCGACCACGGCGTCATCATCGCCAGCTACCTCGGCAGCGCGCTGATGGCCGGCGGCTACCTGGCGATCGGCGGGGCGATCTCGGCGCTGACCAAGAACCAGGTCATCGCCTTCGTGGTCACGGTGGTGATCTGCTTCCTGCTGACCGTCTCCGGGGCGCCCATGGTGTTGGATTTCTTCACCGCCTGGGCGCCGCAGCTGGCGGTCGACGTCATCGCCTCGTTCAGCTTCCTTTCGCACTTCCAGGCCATCACCGACGGCGTCATCGACCTTCGGGACGCCGTCTTTTTCCTCACCATGATCGGCTTTTGGCTGTTCGCCAACCTGGTGATCGTCGAAGCCAAGAAGGCGGGCTAGGGGCACATGACAAGCCGCGGACTTCTCACCGGCAGCGGTCTGATCCTGGCCGTGATCCTGGTCGTTGCGCTGAACGTTCTGGCCAGCAACACCTTGAACTCGGGCCGGCTCGACCTGACCGAAAGCAAGCTGTTCACCTTGAGCGAAGGCTCGCTGAAAGTACTCACGAACATCAAGGAACCGCTCACCTTCCGTTTCTACTTCTCGAAGTCGCTGGCCAGCCAGGTACCGCAGACCATGCGCTATGGCGAGCGCGTGCACGAGCTTCTGCAGCAGTACGCCAATGTCGCCGGCGGCATGATCCGGCTCGAGATCATCGACCCCGAACCTTTTACCGATGCCGAGGACGACGCCGTCAGGAACGGCCTGCAGGCCTACCCGGTGACCCTGAACGACAGTCTCTATTTCGGCCTGGTCGGCACCAACGCCGTCGATGATCGCGAGGTCATCAAGTTCTTCAACGAGGATAAGGAGAGCTTCCTCGAGTACGAGCTGACCCGCCTGGTCTACAACCTGTCGGATCCGAAGAAGCCGAAGATCGGCCTGATCACCTCGCACCTGATGAACGCCGACGTCTCGCCCCTGATGATGGTCGGCGGCCAGGGGCCGCAGCAATGGGCGATCGTGCCGCAGATCCGCGAGACCTTCGAGCTGGAGCAGATCTACCCGAACGCCGAGGCGATCCCGGAGGATATCGACCTGCTGCTGATCGTCCACCCCGGCGCGCTCGACGCCAAGCTGCGCTACGCCATCGATCAGTTCGTGCTCGGCGGCGGGCGGGCGATCGTCGCCCTCGACCCGTTGTCCGAGGTGGCGATGGCGTTCCGCCAGCAGCGGCAGCCGGGGGTGGCGCAGATCGAGGACAATTCCGAGCTGCCGGAGCTGCTGAAGGCCTGGGGGGTGGAGATCCCGAGCGGCAAGTTCGTCGGCGACTTGCGGTTGGCGCGTCAGGTCAATGTCGGCATCCCGGGTAAGCTCAAGGCCATGCGCTATCTGTCGTGGCTGGCCCTAGGACCTGAGAATTACAACCTCGACGACGTCATCATGAGCGGCCTGGGACCGATGAACTTCGCCAGCGCCGGGACCGTCGTGCAGAGCGAAGGGGCGACGACGCGCCTTGAGCCGCTGCTGACCAGCACCACGGAATCGATGCTGTTCGAAACCGATATCCTGCGCTTCGGCCCGAATCCGGAAAACCTGCTGAAGAACTTCAAGCCCGACGAGCAGAGCTACGTCCTGGCGGCGCGGATCTCGGGCCCGGCCCGCTCGGCGTTTCCCGAAGGGCCGCCGAAGGAGGAGAAGGCGGCGACCGACGACAAGGGCGCGGCAGGCGCCAGCCAGCCGGACACGGCATCCGATGCGCCGGCCGCCGCCACCGGTGAGAAGGCCGGCGCCGACAAGCCGGCCGGCGGCGAGGCTGCCACGCAGGCCCCGGCAGCCCCGCATCTTGCCGCCAGCACTCGGGACATCAACGTCATCGTCATCGCCGACAGCGACTTCCTGTTCGACCAGTTCTGGATCCGCGAGCAGAACTTCCTCGGCCAGAACGTCTTCGTCGCCACCGCCGCGAACGGCGACATGCTGGCTAACGCACTCGACAACCTGGCCGGTTCGGAGGACCTGATCGGGCTCCGCAGCCGCGGCAAGTCCGAGCGGCGCTTCGAGGTCATGTCCGAGCTCAGGCGCGAGGCCGAGAAGGCGTTCCGCGAGCGCGAGGAGTCGCTGGTCAAGAAGCTGGACGAGACGCAGCAGCGCCTGAACCAGTTGCAGGGCTCGGCCGCGGCCGGCGGCGGTGCGCTTCTGTCGACGGCGCAGGCAGAGGAGGTCGAGACGGCGCGGCGCGAGATTCTGGCGACCCGCAAGGCGCTACGCGACGTGCAGCACGATCTGAACAAGGACATTAACCGGCTGGAAGCCCAAATCAAGTTCGCCAACATCGGACTGATCCCGCTCGCGATCGGAGTCGTCGCGGTCATCCTGGCGCTGCTGCGTGTCCGCCGCCGCCGCGTCGGTGCCGCGACGCCGGACGGCTAGACCGGGGCGCGGGGAACGGTCGAAGCAGAAAACGGAGTCGCGGCATGCGCTCAAAGGGAATTTCCATCCTCGCCGTCTGCACAGTCTTGGCCGTCGCCCTGGCAGCCTGGTCGGTCTACTGGCGGGCCACCAGCCATGCCCTGCCACCCGCGCCGGCGACGCTGTTCGCGAACCTGATGGCGCAGGTCAACGACGTCGCCAAGGTCGCCGTCGCCTCGGCGGAAGGCAGCTTCACCGTGGTCAAGGGCGAGGACGGCACCTGGTCGATGGCGGAGAAGAGCGGCTATCCCGTCACCTACGAGACCGTCAAGCAGGCCGTCGTCGGCTTGGCCAACCTGCGTCCGCTGGAGCCGAAGACGGCGCAGCCCGAGCGTCACGGCAAGATCAAGCTGCGCGACCCGCGTGAAGACGGCGAGGCCGGGCAAAAGGGCGTGCTGCTCCGCCTCGCCAACCGGAACAATGAGGAAATCGCCGCGCTGATCGTCGGCAAGACCCGCTCGATCCAGACCAAGGACCGGGACGGCTGGTATTACGTGCGCCGGCCCGCCGAGGCCCAGGCCTGGCTAGCCGCCGCCCGCCTCGAGGTTTGGGAAAAGCCGACCTCGTGGCTCGACGGCGAAACCGTGCGCATCGACCGCAAGCGTATACGCGCCGCCGCCAACCGGCGGCCGAACGGCGAGGCCGTAGAGATCAGCCGCCCGACCCCGGAGCAGACCGACTTCAAGGTCGACAACCTGCCCGAGGGCGAGAAGATGATCCACGAAACCGTTGCCAACGGCCTCGGCTCGGCCCTCGGCTATATGAGCTTCGAGGATGTCGACCGGGCCGACGCCATCGACTTCTCGGACAGCGTCGTCGCCACCTTCCGCACCTTCGACGGCCTGGTGGTGACGGTCAAGGTGATCGAGCGCGAGGACAAGCACTGGGCGCACTTCTCGGCCACCTTTGATCCGGCCGAAGTCAGCCTCGACGCGGTCTCCGAGGACGACCGCAAGAAGATGAAGTCGGAGGACGAGGTGCGCGCCGAGGCCGAGCGCATCAACCGGCGTTTCGCGCCATGGGCCTACGACGTCCCGCAGTACAAGGCGGTCGATCTGACCGTGCCGATGAGCCGGCTGGCGGCGCCGGAGAAGCCCGGCGCCTCCTGAGCCGGCCCTCGGCCGGATTTGGCGCGGCGCGGCTATTGACAGCCGCCAGCCAGGCCCCTAGATCAGTGGCACTCACACGAGGCGAGCGCTAACAACACGCGCCTCGCGGTAACTTTCATCGAACCCAACATCAGGATCCGCAGTCGAGGGAGGAAATTTTCCATGTCATTCAGACCATTGCACGATCGCGTGCTGATCCGCCGCCTGGAAGAGGACGGCCGTAGCGCCGGCGGCATCATCATCCCGGACACCGCGAAGGAAAAACCGATGCAGGGCGAGGTCGTCGCTACCGGCGCCGGGGCCCGCAACGAGAAGGGCGAGCTGGTGGCGCTCGACGTCAAGGCCGGCGACCGCATCCTGTTCGGCAAGTGGTCCGGCACCGAGGTCAAGCTCGATGGCGAAGAGCTCCTGATCATGAAGGAGTCCGACATCATGGCGGTTATCGAGGACAGCAGCGCCAAGCGCGGCAAGAGCAAGCGCAAAGTGGCTTGAGTCCGGCAGCAGTTCACGGTTTTAGGAGGTAGAGAGAGAGATGGCAGCGAAAGAGGTCAAGTTTGCGGTTGACGCGCGCTCGCGGATGGCGCGGGGCGTCGACATCCTGGCCGACGCGGTCAAGGTGACGTTGGGCCCGAAGGGGCGCAACGTGGTGCTGGACAAGTCCTTCGGGGCGCCGCGCATCACCAAGGACG
>Ga0326597_10005452_pt1 | contig 17659 bp, 13 predicted proteins | sample RVTome_12_FD_203789 | JGI IMG/M metagenome (GOLD analysis project Ga0326597, IMG submission 203789) | Soil microbial communities from uranium-contaminated site in the Upper Colorado River Basin, Wyoming, United States - RVT100D185 | ecosystem: Environmental > Terrestrial > Soil > Contaminated >... | reverse complement strand
AAATAGAAATCTTAACCCGGGAGCAGACACGGTTTTTGGATTTGGTTTCAGGGGAAAATTATCTGACTAAAAAGTTTTATTTCACCGGCGGCACCCCTTTGGCCGCTTTTTATTTGCAACACAGGCTTTCGGAAGATATAGATTTGTTTTCCGAACAGGAGATTTATTTGCCGTCTATTAGGGCTTTTATCGGCAAGGTTCAAAAAAAATTAAAGGTGAAAAAAATTGACTACCGGCAGTTTTTAGGCCTGCATACTTTTCAGTTATACTTTTCTGCAAAAAATATCTTGAAAGTTGATTTTAACTATTACCCTTTTCCGCGCATAGAAAAAGGCCTCAAATACGGCCGGCTCTCTATGGACAGCATTTTGGACATCGCGGTCAACAAAGTCCACACCATTGCCATGAAGCCCCGAGCGCGGGACTTTATAGATATTTATTTCATAATCAAAGAAAAAAGCTATAATTTCAAAGATTTGCTTTTGCAAGCCAAAGCCAAATTTGACTGGCATATAGACGCTCTGCAGCTAGGCTCCCGATTATTGCAGGCCAAAGAAGCCGTAGATTATCCTCGCATGGTTAAAAAGATTGATGATGCCGAGTGGCAGAGTTTTTTTGTGAAAGAAGCAAAAAAATTAGGTAAAGAAATAATAGACTAGCTGCCAAACCAGGGTTTGGCAGCAGCGTGATCCAAGATTACCGCCGAACCGATGATGAGGTGTTCAAGTAAAACTCATAACTAATAATATATAACTGATGACCAGCCCTGCCACAATGGCAGGGCTTTTGTTATAATTGGAGTATGAGAGACACACTTGGATACGTTCCGGCAGAAGAAAGAGAAATTCCCCCGGAAACAAAAGAACAAGCCGAGCTTGATTCAAAAAAAATCGAGAAATTTCGCGATGGAGCCCGCCGGATGCTGGAAATATTGTATAGCGCAACAAACACCCCAGAGATCAAGCTTCATTTAAATGCAGGGCCGGAGCAAATGGTCAGAGACTTGCTTCCCGTTTATGCTGGATTCTCAAAAGAAGATTATAAACAAGCGGCCCCCTTTTTTTTGGAAGCGCTCATCGATTTTGTCGCGGAAAAATCACGGGACCCAAAGCAGGCCGAACAGTTCCACCGATTTTTAGAAAATATTGAACAAACTTTTTTCTCCTATTCCCCAAACATCAGCAATCAAGCCGGAATAGAAAATTTGCTAGTCATGACCGCCAAGGCGAATCGTGTTTCTGAAGCCCAGGGCTGGTTTGGACAAAAAATGGTCGGCGAGTTGGTTTATGAGTTGCGATTTTGCGAGGAGCCTCAGGTTGAAAAAATAATAGAAAAAATTAAAACCTTGCCTGTAGAAGACGCTATGGACGTGGCGCACCAGCTGCAGACTGTTGGGGCCAACGCTGTAGCCCAAGGTAAGTGGGCAGAATTGGCCGTGGATAGATCTAATCGCATTTTGCAGACTTTGTCGGCGCATCCTTCTCCTTTGGTTAAATATCAGGCCGAACTCGCGCTTAACCGTCTCCACCAGGAAGAGAGAGAACCGAGTCTTAGCGTAGTTACTTATCACGGCAACCAGGCCGGAGGCAGGTTGGGTGAAAACCTTGCCCGTGAGTTATCGGAAGAGGATCATAAGCTTGCCAGGCAGATCAATCCTGATATGACCGTCGGGGATGGCAAGCTTGTTTATATGGCCAAAGATGCAATCGGAATTTTGGATCACAGCAATTTGCCCCATGCTATAGCCAAAATCCAGCAAGAAAAATTGCAAAAACCAATCGAAGTTTCGCTACGGGCTTTGCGAAATACTGAAGACCTCTTGACCGGAGACAGACTTAAAAGCGCGGCAGATTGGTCCGAAGTTATGTCGTTTATAAATCATCGAATACTCAAACCCTATAAATATCAATCACTTGACCCGAAGGAATTAGCAGGGCAGTGGCATCAGATTTCGCCGGTTTTTTCTAAAATGGATTGGCAAGAATTTTTTGCATTGCAAAAAGATAGAGACGATTTTCAAGATAATGTTTACCGAATGAAGGGGCAGATTCACATTGAGGCGGAGGCAAAAAATGAAGCTTTGTCGCAGCAGTTTATAGAAAAATTTGAAGCTTTAGCGCCCCAGATTCTCAAGCTTGATTTAGGTCCGAGGTCGGAACTCCTCGCGGAAGAGTTTGAGGAATTTTTGAAGCAAAAACAAGCAAAAAATTTAGAGCGGACATTCACCTCAGCTGAACGATTTGTTTCTGATTTAGATCCTGATGTCTCGCAAAGATATGCCGAAGTTTTGAATCGGGCTTCCGGCCTATCCCCTAGCGAAGAAATTTCTGAAGAGCAGCGACAAAGGACTCAGAAATTAATCTCGGATGTGGAAGAGTCCACGACAGCGCTTCAAGCCGTCTTTGAAAAATATTCCGCCATTCAGGATCTGGTAAAAAGTTTTGAGAATTTAAAAAATCAGCACATTCAAACCTGGCGAAAAGCGCAAGAAGAACAGAATCAGCTCTATAATTTGGAAAACAAGCCGGAAATGGTCAAGAGTTTGCAAGAATACTCGAGGATACTTAACCATTTGATGGAAGATAAGCAATTCGATTTAAGCCAGGATATTCTCATATATTTGAGGAAACTTGATAAGGAGTTGTCCCAGCAGCTTGTCCCGGTGCATTTTTCTGCTTATGAAAACCTCGAAGGAGACAGGGAAGTCAATCCGTTTGCGAACATCAAAGAGCAAAACCTGCCTCTGTTATTGCGGCATCTGCATCATCCTGAATTGCGGGAAAAAATCGAGGAGGACTTAGGCATTTCATTACGGGATATTCCCTTGCGGTCGCAGATCCATCTACTGCGGTTTTTGGCCGATCAGGATCAGGAAGGATTTAACAGGTTGCGGACGGTTTTGGAGAATGCCGAAGGATTTAAGACTGAATTTCTGCAAACCTTTGTAGTAACGGCCGAAGACCCAAGTTATGGCGCTGCACTTTTAACCTTGGCAGAACGTTTGAGCGCCAAGCCAAAAGTGGCGGAAAAAGTTTTTGCCGCCTGCAATGATTATATGGAGCGAGCTTATCAAAATGCCCAAAGCATTCTCGGGGATTTGCGGCAGGAGTATCCTAATTTGGATTTGTCAGACGATATGATAGTGCAAGCCTTGATCAGCCGTGGCAAGGATTTTTTGGTGGAATTAAACCAAGAAGCCGACCGTGGCAAACCCTTACCAAAGCTGGTGAATGAATTTGTGGCCGAACTGACCCACCGGCCGTTCCAGGAGCAGGTTGTCCGCGCAAGCTTCAAATCTCTGGCAGAACTTTTACATCGAGAACGGATCGATTTGTCGAAATTGGAGCGTCAGCAGGCCTTAGTTTTGGAATCTTTGTTAAAGAACTCGGAACAAAAACAAATCACCATGAGAACCCTGTCCCGTATGGGCAAGCTGGAGACGATACCCGAAATTCACTGGCGGGTGGATAGAAGCCTGGAAGAATATAATCGACGGCTCGGATTAAATCTTGGCGAATTTTTGAAAGACCGCGGACAGATTAAACCCAAACAGAAGCTCCTGGAAATCGGTCCGGGCAGCGGTATTGGCAGGCAGGAACGCATTAAGGATTTAGAAAAATTATATCTAGACATGGCCTTGGCGGATAAAATATATTATCCGCTCACCCCGGTAATTGAAAGGCTTTTTGATTATTCCAGGCTCGAGCAGGAGACTGGTGAGACTCTGACACTGGAGGACAGGAAACTACTAGTGGATTTTGTCTACAAAGCGATGGTGATTGCCAAAGGCGAAACAGGCAAAGACCAGTTTTCGTATAATGAGCAGCTGAAAAAAGAACTTGCTTCTGATATCAACAACCTGAAAACCGTTTTTCCCCAAACTGCTGAATTGCTGAAGCTCGCGGATGTTGTTCCCGAACAGAGGAGCATCCGCAATAAAACAGGCGAAGTGACTTATCCTTATAAGGTCAGGACGGCGGAACAATCAACGAGCTTTCAAAAAGCCAAGCGGTTGTTAGACCAAAATTTTACCGCATATTTGCGATCTGATTGGCAGGAGATTGATTATCATGGACTGATTGAAGCATTCCCGCCCAATGTCATGGTTGGAGACCTCGATGATATCAAGCGCCTGTCTCCCAATCAGATTGATGTAGAGTTAGCGGTTCGTTCGACCGTATATGCCACGGGTGAAAAATATCAGGAGTTTTTGAAAAATCTCACGGCAGTTTTGGCTGATGGCGGCGTGGCCGTTGATGACAGCATTAGGGAAAACGATGGTTGGGCTTACCGCGTGGGCGAAATTTTGCAGGCTAAAAAGGCGATGAAAACCCCGCTCGAAGTTTTGGTTGTTTTGGGTCCTGGATTTCCAGGCCAGGATCAACGGCAAGATATGGTGCCGCTCTCTATGCTGATGACGAAAAACGGATCATCCCGGGAATTGGTTGAAAAACATCTGGGGCCAGATTGTAGAATCGTTAGCGTGGAAGATTTGGCGGAAGACCAGGAGTATTTGCGCACTCTGGACGCGTCCGGTTTGACTTTGGAAAAGGTCAAGCAAATTTCGTAGCAGGTGACGGTAGCGCAGGATTCTTATTTTCCAAAAGATTCCATAAGAGGTCGAACAGCAGCCGGAAGTTATCCGCAATTTCTTGATTGTCCACGAGCACCCCAACCGGGTGTTCTTTTTGAAAGGTGATGAGTGAGACCAGGCGGCCGGCAATTTTGATATCCATGCGGAATGGAAACCTGGCAGTTTCGACGAGCCTAGTTTCCCGCAGTTCTTTTTCCGAGCTCACATTGATCGGGCTGTTTGATGGCGCGATTACGCGATTGTGCAATCCCTTTTTGATGCGCTTGGCAATAAACTCTTTGACATAATCTGGAAAGAAAGACACCATTTCACCTTTATCCTCAATACTGTCTATATTTTGGCCATGAGCCAAAATTTGTTCATAAAGTTTTATGATCCCTGGTTTGCCTTCAAAAAACTGCACACCGGGTTTGCCGGAAACAAGGTTAAAGTCCGAGGTCATACTGCCCAAAATACTCTCAAGCGCGATTTGCGCACTTTTAGCCTGTGTTTCCTGTTTTTCAGTCAATTCCTTGAGCTTCAGGGGATGCGCAGGTTCAAATACCGAGACTTTGCCAACCTCGTCATGGCGAGCGACCAGGCCGAGTTTTTGCAGATCTTCCAGGTGTTTATAGACCAGGCTTCGCTTGAAAGGCGTGATTTGGCTGACTTTGCGGGCTGTTTGCGGCCCGTTTTTCAGCAAAACCTCATAAACCGTGGCTTGATCCGGGGTTAAACCGGCAAGAGATAGGGTTTGTTCGTACATTTCGACTCCTTTTCTCCCCCTTAAACTAAGGGGGAGTTAGAGGGGTTATTTCTATTCTAGTCTAATTATACACCTGTTTCAGAAAACTGTCAATACAATCTTGACAGTTTTTTATCTATTCTAAGCCATAAAAAGTTCTAAGATAAGCCAAAAAAATAAACTAGATAAAAATTGCTCCTAAATCATTGACACTTTTATCAATTTGGTATATACTAGTTCGTCAAGCTGTAAAAAGTTTGATGAGCACTTTAAAACCGGAAATTATTTGAGAGAGTTGTGTAGAGGCAAATTCTGGGGCAGCAGGGATAAATACAGGTTTAGCCTTAACACTCCTAGGAATCATTCCTCTATACAGTCCTCTCCGATAATGAATCCTTCGGCGTACAACTAAGCCCGAAGGCGGGAACTCCCCCAACCCCTCTTTAGTAAAAGAGGGGAGGAGATCCAGAAGACAAATGAAAAGTCGGAAGAGTTCGTTCTTTAAATCAAGTGTCAAAGTTTCCCTGATCTATTCCCGCCCCCTTGTGGGGAGGGTGAGGGAGGGGGAACCAGACCAAATACTCAACCCGTCAAACGGGTTAAAAAGTTAATTGCTGATGCGGAAATCCGCCTGCGTTAGCCAACGGCTAACTACGGCGGACAATGCAAGATTAACTTTCTAAATGGCAAAGGCAGGAATATGAAACTTGTCAAAGTTTCATCCCGTCGAATGACGGGATGAAATAGAGACGAGCTAAACAAGCCCAAGCTAGCTATCAGGGAGAAGTCCCACGATAGTAAAGAGTGCAACTGTTCTGATGATTTTGTAAAAGCTTCTCAACAGGAGAGCGGGGCTCTAACGAAATTATTAGAACCGCAAGTTATCAGAACAGAACATTCTTTATTACCAAATAGAGAATACGGTTCATTAAAATTTGTTGTTCGCAAGCTTGACAGGGAAGCGAAATGCGAGTATAGTATGTTTGTTAAAGGAGGATTGTAATTGAAGTTTTGTTTGCCAGTCAGTCTGTTGGCAGCGTTATGGATTTATCTCCCTCTCTTAAGCTAAGAGAGGGCAGGGGGTGAGTTATGAATTCGTAGCGCTGCCAGCAGAGCTAGCTCGTTTCAATGTCCGTCCGCCTAAGGCGGATGGATCGGTCCTGTCGAATGACGGGACGGCGAATCCTGAAATATAGGATTAGTGATTGAAACAAACTGTTCCCTTTCCTTAAAAAAATGAGACTTGGCCTAATAACCATTTCTCAAATTTTTAAGAGAGCTGCCTGCTGGCAGTAAATGTTTCAGTGTCCTGTTGAAAAATACAGGATCGGTCCTCTCCGCACAAAGCGGGAGAAGACGGCAAGTCACAATAGTGACTGAAACATTTTTTCACATATCCTTTCTTGACTTCTATTTTTTGGAGGTTCAAGATGAGGATTTCCCGGAGGCAGAAAACGTAGCACAATCGCGTTTTTCTGCCTTCTCACCTTCCAGCCCATCTCCGAGGTCGTTAGATCTCGAGCGTAGTCGAGAGGCGGTCTGAAAGGTGAGAATAAATTAACCCTGATTTTTTCAGGGTTTTTTGTTTGCACCAATTGTTCTTTCAAATAATTATCATTTTCACTTCCTTTGAATTCATTGTCATTCCCGCGCAGGCGGGAATCCAGACAGCGGTTTTGAAGGAGGTGAAAATGGAAAAAATAAACATAACAGATTTTTTGGAAGGTTGGGGCGTATATAACGCCCAAACCTTCGCGGCAGTTGTCGACCTGCTTAGGCAGATCGACAACAAAAAAATAACTTGTATTTCAGACCCGGAAACGGGTCTCGAAATCAAGTTTTAGCACTGGAATGCACATGGTAGCACACTCGCCATTTGCATTCCAACTTTTTTCGGAAACAGGATTTGTCATTTAAATCATGTTTCCGAATTTGGTTAGCTCTTTGAAAAAATAATAACGGCTGGCGTGGATGTGCCGAATGACCACGCAAAAATAACCCCCTCTCAATCTCCCCCTCACGAGGGGGAGAAGAAAGAGGGGAAAAAGGAGGTGAGCCGTGGACAAAGCCGCGGTTCAAAAAGCTCTTCGCGCGGAAGAAGCCCGGCGGCGCGCCGCGGCTGCCAAGCGCGAAGAGGAAATCCTCGCGCTCATGGAGGAGCAGAGGGCGGATGAAGCAGGGAAGCTATGGGGGGAAACCTCCATGGATTCTCTGGGGTACGAAAACGAGTCTCCGACCGATACCGAGGCGCGTTTCGTGCCCGCTCCGGAGCAGTACAACCCGGAGCGCATTCTCATAAAAAAGGAATTTTATGAGAATGTTTTTCACTTTATCACAGAAAATTTTGGTACAGGGACGTACCAGCTTTTTCTGGACTGGCTCGACCACGCCACAGTGGCCGAGCTGGCAGTGGAGCGCAGCCAGAGTTTTCAGGCTCTACTGCGCCTCATCAAGGAAGTGGTTCGGGAACTGCGGCGGATTCATAAACGCCGCGATCCCAACTATTTCCCGTTCGTTGAGCCCGTTCCCGAAGATGTGAAACGGCTTAACGAGAGGATTGGCCAGGCAAGAATGATGGCTAATCAGGCGGCGCCGTTCGACGAGTCCAAGCGGGTTTACCTCTCCGAAGAGGAGAGAGCGATTCCGCTCGACAAACTCGTCAAGCATCTTCGGGTCAACGGGTACCCGAAGATGACCCGCTCCCTGGCCTACAAGGCCAAGGTTCGCGGGTGGTTTTATCCGGAGTTCAGCTTTTCTGGCATGCGCCAGAAAGTTGAACTCACCCCAGACGAGCAGAAATTGCCTGTCTGGGCGATAGCCGAAAGGTTTGGCATGAGTCCGCACTACGCGGGCAAGGCCAAAAAGCGGGGTTGGTTTGTCATCAACCCTGATCTGCGGGACAAAATAAAAGTCCCTGCGGATAGAAACGTTCCTGCGGACATGCTCGTGCCTGAAAAGGTCGAGCTGACCGCGGAGGAGCGGGAAGCGGCCCCGATTTTTTTGGCCCGGCGGTTTGGGATCAGTTCCCATACCGCTCGTTTCGCCAGAAAGCGGGGATGGTTCAAGGTCGCAGGCAACATCCGCGACCGCCTGACTGTTCCCGCAGACCGCACGGTCCCGCCGGAGTGGCGGGATAGGGTTGTCCTCACGGATGAGGACAAACAGATGCGGCCTGTTGATTTGGGCCGCAAGTACGGGATTACCCGCGGCACTGCCGCGGACGCGAAAGAGCGGGGATGGTTCGCCATCACCCCGAGCAATCGCGGCCGTGTGCGGTTGCCCTGAATTAAAACGTCTTCTTCCCCGCGGTCCCGACGGCATGTCACACACTTGGCAACAAGTGTGTGGATCTAATTTCGGGCAAGTGAGGTTACCGTGACTTTTAGAGGTTTTTGTACGGTTGCGGCCGAGCTTATAGTTCGTCTGCGGCCGTGTCCGCCACAACACTGGAAGGCGGGGGATACGATATCCCTCGTTACGTTTGCGGTTTCGAGCTTGGATGAGGGCATGATGCCCACCAAGCTCAAGATTCGTGACCGCGACCTCCCCGTGGCCGGGGAGGTGTACAAGTTTTGCGCGCGGCTTGACCCGCCGCGCGAGTTCACTGACGCGCGTACCGGCATCCGTTGCCAGTCGCGCGAAAATCTTTCCGTGCGGCTTTACCCGCACGAACTCCCGGATGCGCGTCCCTGGGGGGAGCTGCGGTTTTTCACCTGCTCCCTGGACTCTGAACCTGTCTTTTCTTCTGCGCCCGTATGGTTGCAGAAGGTGGACGGGGTTCGCGTCCGGGGGGTGTGGTGGATCGCCGCCCCGGGCGTGGACTACCGCGCTTCTGCGGAAGCACAGCAAGATGTTGTGCTCTTCGCGGGAAGCGTGTTGGTCCAGCTCGGACAGCTTCCCGAGCGGCGGTTAAGTGGTTCGTTCGCGATGGAAATTGCGAACCGCACCACAGTCTACGACCGCCGCGAGGACCGGATGTCGTCCGTGGCCCGCGCCGAATGGATTCGGCGGACGGTGAACAACCGTTCGTATGAGTTCATCAACCTCCGCGACATCGCAGTTGGCGAAGTCGTGGAGGCGGGCGGGCCGGAGCGGATCCTGACTCCGACCGGACTGGAGGAGGTGACGGAATGAAAAACGTTATTGACCTACGGTCCGGGGGCAAGATGGCGCTCCTCCGCGCCATGCTTGCCCTGAAAAAAATCGGGGCGGAAAAGTTTTTTGTGGTTGAAAGGACCAGCCACGAAAAATTTGAAGCCATACAGATCTGTCTCCTCGACGATGAGGGACAGATCCTGTGCGGTGCGGAGGTTCTTTCAGCCGAGTATGGGCTGAAAGACCTGCCGTTAAGGGAGGTGGAAGCATGACGCGACCACTTCCCTACGGCTACCAGGAGCAGGCGTCGTGCCTGCTCCGCGAGACCGACAAGAATTTGCTCGTGGTCGCACCCACGGGCGCCGGCAAAACCGAGGCTGCGTTTATTGGTCTCGAGATTTCCGGAAAAAAGGGCGTGTACGTCGCGCCGACGCGCGCCCTATGTAGCGAAAAAGCGGACTGGCTTCGCGTCCGCTTTCCGGAAGCCAATGTGCGGGTGGGGAATAAGGATTATTCCCTCACCCTCGGCGGCTTTCGCGGTTCGGATGTTCGTGTTTTGACGCCTTGGAAACTCGGCGTCATCATACACAACGATCCGAATTTCGGGCACCATTGCCCGATGGTCGTCCTGGATGAAATCCAGAACTTGGATCCGGAAACGGAGCTCATCATAACAAAGATGAAGCTCTTGTTCCCCGGAGTCCGGATGGTGGGCTTGTCTGCCACCATCCACGAGGACGACCAGCCCAAAATTGCCGCATGGCTCGGCGCGGCAATTGTGGAAACTGATGTGCGGCCGGTCCCGCTCATCACCCGGGTGGTTCACTTTGATTCGGACTTGGATGAGTCCGATGAAGAAGTGACCAAAGTTGCTTTCAGCGAAGGCGGAAAGCCTTTTGCTGAAAGTGAGCTTATGGGGTTTGCCGGTGTTGAGGAAAGGGTTTCTGCTGTTGTGGATCACATCCGCAATAGCGGGGATTCCTCCCCGATATTGGTTTACACTCCGTACCGGGAAAGAGCCCGCAAGTTAGCTGAAGTCTTGGCCGAGAGATTCGGCTGGCATGACAGCAGTCTTGAGGAAGCGGCCGGAAGTCTCCCTGCGGAGGCGGGAGACTTTACGGACAGTTTGAAAAAAGTGATCCCGACAGGCGTCGGGATCCACCACGGCGGATTGACTGCCCAGGAGCGCGAGATGGTTTTTAGTCTCGCTCTTGTCGGCAAACTCTCCGTGGTCGTCACCTGTCAAACCTTAGCGCAGGGGATTAATCTCCCGGCGCGGCACGTCATCATCGAAAGCGTTTACGAGGAGCCGGATGGCAAATCGGAACGCGAGTTAATGAACGTGTCGAGGTTTTGGCAGATAGCTGGCCGGGCGGGACGGCCGCAGTTTGATACGATCGGACATTGCTGGATTATAGCAACGTCCGAAATCGAACTTGCGGAAGTCGAGGAAATCTTGTTGAAGCAGAAGGCCTCGAGGATCGAGAGCCGCCTGTACAACGAATATTTCCTCACCGGCCATGTCGCGGGACTCATTCAGCTCGGATGGAATACCCCGGCAAAGCTGATAGAGTTCCTGCGGGCGAGTTTTTTTGGCTCCACCCTCGTCGAGACCGCACCACTGGTGGAGCAGTTTGAGCGCATCATTCGTCGCCTCATCACGGAGCAGTACGCTCTGGCGATGGGCAAAATGGTCGTGCTCACCGACCGCGGCCAGCGCCTGGCCCGACTCGGGATGCATCCGGATGAGTACGCCGTGATCGAAGCCCTTGTTCGCGAGGGCAACACGGATTACGAAACCTGGGTGCGGCGGCTCGTCGAAGTTTCTGCGGAGTATGTCCTTCGGGGCAAGACGCAGCTCGACGAGGAGACCGTTGCTAATGTAATCCAGTTCGGTATGACCGCCTACTCGGTAAAAACGGGTTGGGCGGTTCGCGAACTCGTGGATTATGTTAGCAGAATTCTGGAACTTACGTTTTCGTGGTTGAAGTTTAACCACGTGGACGAAAGTTTCCAGCGCGACTATAAACAGGAAGTCGCGGACAGGTTCCTATTAGGGGAGAACGAGCTGGCGCAGAAGCTGGCAAAAGTTCTTCCCCGAACCGCAGTGAAGCGCGTTTTGCGTAACTGCGGGCCGAGCTTCGGTGGCGCCAAGGCCGAGGGAGCGAAAGCCGTGGTCTTTGATGACCCGGCGCTTCGTTCCATCGTCAAAGCACTCTGGTCCCAGACCGGAGTGCCACCCAACGGCGCGGTGGGCAAAGTCGCGGGTGCGCTCGGGGTAACCGAAGCGCGTCTGCGGCGGTTGGCAGAAAATACTCTTGACCCCAAACTCGGCGGAGCCGAGGACGGGGTAAAGGAGGTGTCGCATGAATAACGATCGCGACAACCTCCTTAATGAGTACGGGGTTGAAACCTTTGAGGAAATGGCGGACGTGGAGCAGGATGCTCCTGTCGGCCAGGACTTTGAAGGTATGACCCGTGTGGCGCTCGGGGACGCCACGTTTTATCTCGCGCTCCCCGAAAAATGGGCAGGCCACCTCGGCCTGTTGACCAAAAACGAGAGCTTGACCGCGGCCGAACGGTCAAAGCTTGGCGAACTCCTGCGGGTTCTCAAAACCCGCCGGGATGTTCGGAGCGGCGACGGTCAAAACTGTCGCCGTGAGTTTCTCTCGGCCCTGCGGGAGCGGGAGGCGGTCGCCGCCAACCGCTTCCGGCAGGAAGTTCAAAAGCCCACCGCAAGAGTGGGCGAATACAAAAAGTAAGTAAGCACTCGGAAAAGGAGAGGAAAAGCCTGCACAGCTTTTCCTCTCCAAATCCCTTCAATTCAGACATTTGGGTTTTCTCCCTCTCTTAAAGTAAGAGAGGGTTGGGGTGAGTTATTAACCTTCATAACTCCTCCCCGCCTCCTCTTATCTTAAGAGGAGGAGTTAGAGGTCAAATGCTTGGGTTGAAAAACCTAAGATGTACTTTGAAAAATCTCCCAGTAATAGAACCTGTAATTCACTACGGGGCGAGCATTTTCACCTCCTTTCAGTCCATTCCCGCGCAGGCGGGAATCCATGGATTGGGAGGAGGTAAAAATGAGAAAAGAGATGAAAGAGTTTCTCGCAAAGGTTATTAACCTTTGCGAGCGATTAGAACGGTCCCTTGTCAGCGATCCAAAGCTGGCGAGGCGGCCGTTCGGGAGCCTGCCGGACGAAGTCCAGCTGGCTCTCGTCACCGCGGCGTTCTTCCGCAAAAAAGCGGAAGAACTGCTGAAAGATGAGTTCACGCCGCCACTCAACGGCCGCGTGAACTAATAAGAAGGCACTCAAGGCAGAATTTGCACCTCTGCCTTCCTTTTCCAGACCATCAATGCATGGATTCCCGCTTTCCTCTCGGCCATGAGCTCGAGGCCGAATGGCGCGGGAATGACAGATGGTGGTGGTTTGGAAATAGAACAGAAATCGGATAGCACTTTGACAATTTAATATGTTAGAAAAATAAAACCTTTCTTTGTATTGCCTTGGAGAGTTGGGGTTCCTAAACTTTTCTCACAAACCCTGTAACTAGGAGAACAAGGTTTTAGGAATTCCTATCCTCCAAGGCACTAAGGGCTATTTGTTCAGCCGCCCGGTTGGCAAATTGACTCTGACGCCAAAGAAAGGAGGTGAAACGGCGTGAAAACCCGTAAGCTTTTCCTTGAGCAAGGAATTGGCGGTACTGCCAAATGGTGGTACGTCATGCTCGAGGAGAGAGGCCAAGTCAGGACCATAACTGACGGAGCCTCTCGCGAGGAAGCCCAACGCTCGCTTTCAAAAGAAGCGGGCCGTCGGCGCATGAAACAGCGCGTTGACGGCTGCGGTTCGTTTTTTTACACGAACCGGAGCCAAGGGTGACCCTCGGCGCACCGGTGGGAGTTTGTCTGTTCCGCGCAACGCGGAATATGGCAGACGTTAGCACCACCCGAGTTTGCGATTTTTCTTGAGAACAGAAAAAATCGTGGTTTCCGTCCGGTTTCCCGGTCTTTTTGCTTTTGGCGCACTTACCTGCGCCGGTACCTGCCCTGTACTGTCATCCGCCGCAGGCGGAGGTCTAGTACCGGTATCCAAATTCAAATTTGGCTCCGGCTGGGTAGGCAGTCGGGGCATAAGGAGAAACAGATGAAACCTTTTAAGTGCTCGTTGACAAAGGACGAGGCCCGGCAAGAAGCCGGGCAGGAAACAACCGCCCCGGTTGAACAAACCGAGGCAAAAAACGAAACCGACCTGCTCACGACCGAGCAGGCAACCGGGAAACAGGGGCAGTACTCCACGTATCGCCCCAACCCGAATGTTCGTTGGAGGCCGCTATGAAAAATAGCCACCTCCAAAAAGTTGTCGAGTCCTTCCGCTCGCTCCGAGCGGGACTGGATGAGGTCGTGATCGGGTATGCGGAGCTAAAGGACGCCCTGGTGTGCGCGCTGTTCCGGCGCGCTCTCGGACTGAAAGGGCATCTGCTCGTGTTCTCGGCCCCCGGTCTGGCCAAGACCACCCTGATGAAGGGTGCGTCGCAACTGGTTGCCAGTATGAACGGCGGTCATGTAGTTTATGACCGTACACAGGGACGATCTGACATTACGCCGGAGGAATTTATTTCCCGGCGCAAGTCAGAGTATGACGGCGATGGGAGGCTTCACTTTGTGAACGCCCTCCAAACCGTCCAGTCGTTCCTTTCCTCGGCCGTGACCGGACTACCCGGGTTTTGGCATCTTGATGAAATAGATAAGATGCCAGCCCGCGCGCAGTTCGGACTCCTCCAGGTGATGGAGGAGCAGCAGGTCAGTGTGGAGGGTTTGGGCACCCAGGATCTTAACTTTACGCTGTTCGCTACGGCGAACACGAAGAAGTACGATCCGAGTGCCCAGCCGATTCCGGTCTCGGTGAAAGACCGGTTAACGTCTGTCGTCGAGTTGGGCTTTTTGCCTCTCGACAGCGATGTGGAAGTCCTGAAGCGGATCGGTTCGGGTGCAAAACGGACTTTGCCGTCCGTGACACATTGCGAACCGAGCGACCTTCTGGCCCTGCGCAGTTTGGTTGCCGAGAACGGTCTCGGTGGTCTCGTCAGAATTAGCGACGAGATTATCCGTGGCTGTGCCACGGTTACCAAGCTCACGCAGACCCAGCTTCCAGCGTTCACGGATTTCAGCGGGAAGTTCAAGGTCGCGGCAGGTCCGCGGAGCTACATAGATTTGCTGCAGGAAGCAGCGGTCTATTCGCTCCTTTCCGGGGAAGATGTTATTTCCCCGACGACCTGCATCCGCGTTGGTTGCCGTGTTTACCGGGGTCGGGTTGAAGTAACGCCCGACGTGACGATGAGAGCGGAAACCGCCGACACCGTGCTGGTGAAAATCCTGCACGAAGTGTTCGGCCGCGAGGGTAGCGCGGACCCTCGGTAGCCTCTCCGGACAACGAGCCGGAAGATTCTGAAAAGCCGCAAGATGAATCGCAGGAGGGCGATTCGGAAAGCGGCAAAAAAGAATCGGATGGCGAGGCTGGCTCGGAGCAGAATGGCGAAGAATCTCAATCCTCATCGGAAGATGGGGAAGGAGAGGAAGGCCAGTCTGAATCCGGGCAGGAATCCCAGCCCCAATCAGGGGCTGGACAGGCCGGAGAGGCAGAAAGTGAAAATGAGGGAGGGAGTGCGAACTCTTCCTCGCCTTCGCTATCGCAAGGCGGAGGGAAACAATCGCAAGGGGGATCACCCTCCCCTAACCCCTCCCATCAAGGGAGGGGAATGCAAACGGGTGAGCAGGCCGATTTTAGCACAGAGAGTTTCTGTGCCGGTCTGCGGCGGTGCGCCAACGCCAAAGCTACGGCGGACAAGGAGTCGAGACGGGATTCTTCACCCTCACCTCATTCCTCTCCCCTCAAGGGAGAGGAAGGAAAACGAGGAGAGGAGAAAAGTAATCCCGCGAAAGAGCCGGGGGCGAGCAAGGCAGTGGTGAAAACCGAAACCCTTGCAAAACTCCTCGGCTCGGATCCGGCACGGGAGTTTCAGACCGCGGAAGGAATTAAAACCGCGGCCGAGATTTCCCAGGAGCTTGCCAATTCCGGCGGGCAAGCGCGATTTGACCTGAAAGCCTTGGACGGAAGCTTCGAAGCTAAAGTCCGGGGCAATAAGGCAATCGTTGAAAGCGAGAAACCCGAAGTCGTCCAAAAGGCCGCGCAATTGGATACGCCAAGCTCGGAAACGGGCAAGGCTACAAGCGGCGGCGCGTTGGGCGGTAAGGGGGATTCGTTGCCGGAATTTGGGAACGTTTCGGTCGACATTCCCCAGGAGCTGGTGAAATTAATGCCCCTCCTGCGCGGACTATCTGGCAAGCGGCGGATCGAGTTGCTGGAAAAGTGGACTAGTATTCCACCCCAGCATCGCGTCCGCGGCGGGCCAGAGTACCGCTTGCTCAAAGGCATTGCTCATCTGTCGGCCCTGAAAGCTATCTCGCAGTTTGATGAGATAGAAGATGGGGCGCAGACAATGAGCCGGGCCGGCGAGCAAGTGGATTTGCTCCGCGGCCTCCACTTTGAAGCTCCATTAGATGAGCTTCGGACAATGGAGGAAGCTATTGCGTCTGGCGGCGCAATAGATGACTTGGCTGAAATCCGCCAGAAGCGCGTGAGCACTGATGCCCCAAACTTGTTGTTTGTGTTTGATACAAGTGGGAGCATGGGGTACGAGGGACGGATGCAGTCTGCCATGGCCGCAAGCCAGGCAACCGCTCTGTTCTACGGGCCCAAAGGCGCGACCTTTGGGTTGACAGTGTTCGCTGATCACCCGGCAGTGGTGGTGCCTGCGCCGGAGAGCGATGTGGATGTCGTCGTTGACGGCATACTCATGCTTGAACCCGGCAACGGCACCAGCTATGCCAGGGGCTTGGAACTGGCTATCCGCCAAGCTCTGCCAAACACTACGATAATGGTGTTTGGAGATTTCCTGGATAGCGGGTTTCCGGCGCCATCGGTGTACGCCATCGCGCACGACAAGTGCGTGAAGGTCGTAGGCATCGTGGCATCCGCCGGCAACCCTGCCTATGCCGCAGAATTGTGCGACGAAGTGTTCACAGTTAGCTCGTGGGATGACCCGAGCGCTGTGGCCCTTGTCGCGCTCAAGGCAGCGCAGGTCTAAAAAGTTCCCTTCCGGTTTTTTCCCGGGAACTTTCTATCAGCCCCCTCTTTCCGGCATTTTTCTGAAAGGAGAAAAATATAATGCCCGAGAGAGAAACGGCTCCGGTGGCCACGGTATCGTACCGGGTCATTGAGGCCGAGGAACAAGGGCAGGAGGAGAGCCCTTGCAAAAAAATTCTCCTCACGGCGCGCACTGGCATTGGCGCGCCGATGACCCTGGACAAGCTCCGTGAGTTTGTCCTCGCGATCGCAGCCGAGATTTTCCCTGAAGATCAAGGCTGGGATTTGCGAGAGGTCAGCGGTGAGCAAGAACTCACCCTGACCTTGGGTAAGACAAAAGAAGCTCCGGAGTATTTCTTTGAAGAAAGAAAACTCTGGGGCGAGTCCTCGTTGCAGTTCCTGCCGGAACTGACAATGAGGATTACGAATGCCGTGCTCGAAGCGGCGAAAGCGTGGATTTATCAGCAAAGGCCCGAGGCCTCTGCTGAAAAAAGAAATGCTTTCGCCAGTGTGGTGATGTCTATGGTAACCGGTTGGGTTACTGGGACATCATCCGTGCGGGCACTTGCCGCTGATCGCCTCTATGGCGAGGGCGGTTATTCCTTTGAGGAGGCACTGGCCATTCTCAATCGGGATGACGGGCCGATTTTTGGTCCGCTCACCGAGCTTCACCGCCAGTGCTGGGAAGAAGAGTTTTGCTTCGACGACGATCCTGTGGACGTCGCCGAGCTGACCTCCTCCACCAGCCTCGGACCTGATGATCCCCTTGAGGAGGATTAGTCAGGCCGCTCTCTCAAAGAGGGAGAGTAGGCTAATTTTGCACCTAGCCTGCCCCCTCTTTTTTATTTGTCGGTTTTTTGCTAAACTTTCAGAGCAAAATAGGAAACAAGAAACGGAGGAGCGTATGAATTTCAACTGTTTGTTTTGCGAGGCCGAGATTCCGGTGCCAAAAAGTTATGATAACTATATCCGTTGTCCCTGCTGTAACGCCGTAGTCGGATTTGAGGCTGAAGGCGATGGCTGGGAGTTCCCCTTTTTAGCCGGAGAAGAACTCGCGCTTGAGCCGGAGAAATTGGAAGTGAGATCGCGGTACTTTGACACTTT
>Ga0326597_10005450_pt1 | contig 17665 bp, 19 predicted proteins | sample RVTome_12_FD_203789 | JGI IMG/M metagenome (GOLD analysis project Ga0326597, IMG submission 203789) | Soil microbial communities from uranium-contaminated site in the Upper Colorado River Basin, Wyoming, United States - RVT100D185 | ecosystem: Environmental > Terrestrial > Soil > Contaminated >... | reverse complement strand
ATAACACCCCACCTCTATTCGGGACCTAAAGGCTCAAAACACCAGTACCTTTTCCGCCCAGCGCGTCCAGTCGGTCAACTCCTGCATCGAGCTCCCATGCGCGCCTGGAAGCAAGCGCTCGTCGGTGATGCCCCGGGCCTCCCTGCAACTGCCGCACACGCCAATGGGAACGCCCTTGTGAACCAATCCCCCTATCATGCGTCCGAGGTGGTAGTACCCCTCAGGCGGTTTCTGGCCGGCGACGGCGCAACTGACGGCATCCCCGATAAGGAAGATCCGCAGTTCCACGTCCGATTGCTGGCTCAAGGACAAAGCCAATCGCAGACCGTGGTAGCTGCGCTCGCTGCCGTAAGGCGGGTCGTTAAGGATCACGAGCACATTCATTGCATCCTCCTTTTCTCCACTGGGAATCCGGCCTGTTGCCACTCTGGATAGCCGACGTTGAGCTTTTTCACCCGGGAAACCCCGTGTTTTCCCAACCACTGAATCGCTTGGAAAGATAGGGTGCAGTAGGGTCCACGGCAGTAGGCCACCAACTCCTTGTCGCGCGGGAGCTTTTTCCAGTGTTGCTCTATTTTCTCCAGCGGGAAGGACAAGGCGCCTGGAATGTGGCCTTTTTCGTACTCTTTGGAGGGTCTCACGTCCAACAGGACCACGTCCCCCTGTTCCAGCCGCTGCATCAATTGAGCCAGGGTCAGCTCCTCCACGGTCTGTATCCCCTTCAGGCCGCGCACGGCTTGCATCAACTCACCGATGGCTTCCACCTGTTCCAACGCCACCTCGCGCATGATGGCCCAAGCCTGCAAGAGCTTGGGATTGGCCACGCGGTAAAAGACCCTGAGCCCCTCTTTACGGGTGCGCAGTAGGTTATTCTGGCGCATCAATGACAAGTGTTGGGAGACGTTGGCCTTGCTTACGCCCATCATGTGGGACAATCCCTCCAGGGATCTTTCACCTTCGCTCAGCAGGTCCAGGATCTCCAAGCGCTTGGGGTGGGACAGCGCCTGACAGACCTGGGCGTGGAACTGATAGATTTCTTTCTGGAGGTCTTGAGCTTCCACATGGCCGACTTTCTTCTGAATGTTACTCCTCTTCAGAACTCGATATTTAGGAATTTCTAAATAAGCATAAAAGAAAAAGAGCCGTCCGTCAAGGCCGGTCCGATAGCAGGTCAGTGTCCCCATGACTTCCCAAGATCCTGGTCTGATCGGCTTGACAAGCGCCGGGGGTTCAGAGTATAGTGGCTATATCCACCCCAGGTGGGGTGGGGGAATGATGATCAATGAATCAGGCTTACTTGTTCTGAAAGGAGCCGCTCATGATCCGCAATTCCATCAAGCTAGGCACGTTCAAGGGCATCGAGATCGGCCTGGATTTCTCGTGGATCCTGATCTTCGCTTGGGTGACGTGGTCCCTGGCCACGCATTACTTCCCCACCCACTACCCTGCCTGGCAGCCCGCCGGGTATTGGGTAGTCGCTGTGGTGACGAGCCTGTTTTTCTTCGGCTCGATCGTGGCGCACGAGCTGGGCCACAGTTTGGTAGCCCTGCGTTATCATATCCCTGTGCGCTCCATCACCTTGTTCATCTTCGGGGGAGTGGCCCAAGTGACCAAGGAACCCAAGCGCGCCCTGGAAGAGTTCCTCATCGCCATCGCCGGGCCGCTGGTGAGCGCGGCGATCGCCCTCCTTTTCTTCGGCTTGGCCCGCGCGGTCAACGCGCCCGGCTCGCCCCTGGACGCGCTGGGGACGTGGCTGGGGGTGATCAACCTGTCCCTTGCCGTGTTCAACCTGATCCCGGGGTTCCCGCTGGACGGGGGGAGGGTGTTCCGCGCCGCCGTCTGGGCGCTCACGAAGGATTTCAAGCGCGCAACGCTGACGGCTTCGTTCCTCGGGCAATTGATCGCTTATGGGTTCATCGGCTACGGCGTTTGGATGGCGTTGTCGGGCAGCTTGATGGACGGCCTGTGGATCGGCTTCATCGGCTGGTTCCTGCTCAATGCCGCAGCCATGAGTTGGCAACGGGTGACGATTCAAGACGCGCTCAAAGGCTTGCCAGCGAGCGAGGCAATGATGACCGATTGCCCACACGTGCCGCGCCATCTGCCGCTGAGTGAGTTGGTTTCCCGCCACATCCTGAAAACCGCCCGGCGCTGCTTTCCCGTGGTGGAAGATGGACACACTTGGGGGATCATCACCCTGAATGAGATCAAAGCCGTGCCCCAGGACCAATGGGACCAAGTTACGGTGGGGCGCACGATGATCCCCTTTCAGCAGACGCACAAGGTCGCCCCTCAAACCTCGTTGGCGGAAGTCCTGGAATTGATGACGCAGCACGAGGTTAACCAGTTGCCCGTGGTGGAAGGGGATCAGTTGGTGGGCATGGTCTCGCGCGAGGAGATCCTGCGCGTGCTCAAGACCAGATCGGAGTTGGGTTTGGGATGAACTGGATTGAAGCGCTGCTGCGCCGACGCCGCTGGGTGCTGCTGGGGACGCTGCTGCTGTCGCTGGCGGCAGCGTGGTTCATCCCCGGCATGGAAAGTGAGGACACCTACGACGGCTGATTTGCGCCAGACGACCCCGACTATCGCTTCTACAAGGACTTCCAGCGCCGCTTTGCCAACGACATGTTCTTCATCGTGGTGTTCAAGGATGAGCCCCTGTTCACTCCGTCCAATCTGGCCCTCATCGCCTCGTTGACCGTGCAACTGGAGCAGGTTCCCTACGTGCGCCAGGTGACCAGCTTGACCAACGTGGAGTACCTCTACGGCCAGCAGGATCGCCTCGTCGTCGAGCCGCTGGTCCAGGGCTTGGAGGCCCCCAACGCTGAGGCAATCCGCCAGCGCGCGCGCTCCAAGCCCATGTACCGCGATGCCTTGATCTCCGCGGATGGCGCCACCACCGCGATTTTAGGGGAATTAGAGAAAGTGGCATCCATGAGCGAGGAGATGGCCGCCGTTTCCACCATTCAGTCCATCATGCGCCAAGCTGAAGCCGAATCCGGCAAGCAGCTGTACCTGGGCGGGTATCTGGCGATGGACGTGGAGATCATGCAAGCTTCGGAACGAGACGTGCTCAAGTTCATCCCCCTGACCATCGGCGTGATCTTCCTGGTGTTGTGGTTCACCTTCCGCCACTGGCTTCCCGCCGCCCTCAGCTTCGCCGCGGTGGTGATCGCCTTGGTGTGGACCTTTGGCCTGTACGCCGGGTTGGAAAACCCTTACAGCATGATGACCAGCATCCTGCCGGTGGTCCTGATCGCCATCGGCATCGCCGACTCCGTGCACATCTTGATCCACTACTACGAGGAGCTTTCCTACGGCCTGGATCGTTTCCAAGCCATCAAGATGACCCTGCGCAAGATGCTTCGCCCCTGCCTGTTCACCAGCTTGACCACGGCAGTTGGGTTCATCTCCTTCCTGGCCAGCGACATCCCCATCGTGCGGCTGACCGGCCTGTACGCAGCCGTTGGAATTGGGTTTGCGTTCATGCTGTCCGTGGTCGCGTTGCCGGCGCTGCTGTCCTTCTTTCGCGCGCCGCAAAGGGCTGCCCGACAGCAAGCTGCGGGGCGGCTGGTGGCTTTTCTGGACCGTTTGACCGGCTGGACCTTGGATCACCCTCGAGCCATCTTGGTGGGGATGAGCCTGCTGGTGCTCATCGGTGCCTGGGGCGCTTTGCGCCTCAGCACCGATACCACCATGCTGACGATGCTCAAGGATGACCATCCGCTGCGAGTGGACTACGCCTTTATCGAGGAAAACCTCACGGGACTGAGCAACCTGGAGCTGGTGGTGGAAGGCCGGGCCGACGCGTTGCGCCAGCCGGCTTTGTTGAACCAGCTGGACGCGTTGAGCCGATTTGCCCAAAGCCGGCCCCACGTGCGCAAAACCCTTTCCCTGGTGGACTACGCCAAAGAGATCAATCAAGCCCTGCACGGAGGCGATCCCGCGTTTTACAGGATCCCTGAAACCCCGCAGGCGGTGGCTCAGTCCCTGTTGCTCTATGAGTTTGCCGGGGGCAAGGAATTGCGGGATTACGTCACGGCGGACTACCGCTCGGGGCGGCTGACCGTGCTGTTCGACACGGTTTCCAGCGGCCAGGCCGCCAGCTTACGGCGGTCCATCGCCGATTACGCCCAAACCCAATTGGGGCTGCCGCTGCAGACCACCGGGACGATTGCCCTGGTTGAGCAGATGATGGACAAGGTGGCCCTCAGCCAGACCAAGAGCATCGCCATCGCGCTGGGGTTGATCGCCCTGCTGATGGGCCTGCTGCTGCGCTCGGTGAAGCTGGGGCTGATCAGCATGATCCCCAATGCCCTTCCGATCCTGCTCATGTTCGCCGTGATGGGGTTTGCGGGCATCCCGCTGGACGCGGTGACCTCGATCGTGGCGGGGTTGGCCTTGAGCATCGCGGTGGACGATACCATCCACTACTTGACCCGCTTCCGACGGGAGTTGGGTCGGCTGGGGGACTACCGTCAAGCGCTAAGGCGCACCACGCACACCCTGGGCCAGGCGATTGTGTCCACTTCGGTCATTCTTTTAGCAGGCTTCAGCGTGCTGTTGTTGGGGTCTTTTCAAGGGACGATGTACTTTGGCCTGTTGATCGGCTTGACGATGCTCTTTGCCCTGGCAGGGGATTTGGTGCTGTTGCCCGCCTTGTTGCTGTGGCTCAAGCCGATTCGCGTTGAGCAGCAAGTTGCCCTCGTCCCATTCCGTGTGGGAGCGCAGGATTACGGCCAAGGGAGACGGTGATTTCCATGTTCCTTCACGCCATCCTCACCACCATCAGCCTGGCCCTGTTTTTAGGCGGCTTCTTCATGATTGGGATAGATCAAGCTCGGCCGGAGGAAAAACGCGGTGGCTTGGCGTTGCTTGGCTTTGTCTTGATCATGATCAACCTCTTCTACTTGATCGGCGTGATATTCAGCGAAGTGATTTTGGCGCCAAAGGCTTGAGGGCGAACGTGATGTATATTGCTCCCAAGGCCTGATGCAGATCATGGCTGCGATGGATGCTTCAGCGGTAAACTCAAAAGCAAGTGGTATAGGAGTTACCCGTATGATGCTGCAGGGGTTGGTCATCGCCATCATGCTCATAAGCAATGGGCTCCCTTCTCAGGGAAGCCCCATCTTTTGCACCTCAACTGGGGACGAAGCCCACGACCCCTCCAGCCATACGGATGAGACGCCGCAAGCGGGGTGCACCGGCCAGCCCAATTCTTCTTACGGCCTATCCATGACGTGTTCGGCGTGCGGGGGAACGGTCTTGATGGAGCAGTTTTCCTTGCCCCCCATGACGGCTTCAGCTTTGACAGTTGATCATCAATCCAAAATTTCCACAGTGCTCCCCACCTCCATCTGGCATCCGCCTGTCTGATTTCAACCTCTTTAGGTTGGATCATTCGTTTTGACTTTTTTGTCGTTCTGTTCAACTATGAAAGGTGGATGCCGTGTCTAAGAAGACTGCAAGAGTTCGAGAATTTCGCTTTGGAAATTGGAGTTGGCGACCCGTTGCGTTTGTGGCGATCGTTGCCGGGGTGGCTGCTGCGGCGTTCTGGTTCATGAAGCCGGCTCTGCTGCCTGCAACCCAAAGCGTCTCGCAGGCCCAAGAGGAAGGAACAGTCGTTGAGGTCGAAGCCGACATGAGCGGCCTGTACCCCAAGGTGATCTACGCCAAAGCCGGCGAGCCGCTGACCATTCAACTGACCAGCCTGGATACCCCCTACCACATGGACGGCGGAGGCAAGCACCAGTTCGCCATTGATGACCTGGATGTCGACATCATCGCTGAGCCCAAGGGCATGAGCTCCCAAACGTTTACACCCGACCAACCCGGCGAGTACGAATTCTACTGCGACATCTGCTGCGGTGGCAGGGCAAATCCCACCATGGTGGGGCGGCTGGTGGTCACCTCATGAACGCGCTGGACCGAGTTTCCACAGGCAAGGTTGCACTGGTTTCAATGGCCCTGATCGGCGTCCTTGCTTTGTCCGTCTTCCTGGGCTTGCGCAACCCCGCTGCTCATGAGATACCGATGAGCTCGCTCCTGCCGGGGCTGACCTTGGGCGCGGTGGTCGTGGCCGGGGTGGTGGATGGGATCAACCCCTGCGCGTTCACCGTGCTGCTGCTGTTCGTCACGGCCTTGCTGGCCGGAATGAAAGTTCAACAGACGGCGGAGATAGGGCCTCATGTGGCAAGCACGCGCGCTCGTCTGATCGGGCTGGGCTCGATTTACATCGCGGCGATCTTCCTCACGTACCTGTCGTTGGGGGCCGGCTTGCTGGTGACGTCTAGCTTCTTTGCGCGGGGGCATTGGCCCGCCCGCATCGGGGCGCTGCTGGCCGTCGGCATGGGGCTTTGGATGCTCAAGGACTACTTCCTGCCTGGTTGGGGGCTGCGCTTGCAAGCTCCCGCTTCCATGGGCAAATGGGCCCGCCAAGCGGCCCAGAAGATGACCGTGCCCGCTTTGATTGTGAGCGGGATTTTGATTGGGCTGTGCACGGTGCCGTGCAGCGGCGCGGTCTACTTGGCGGTGCTGGCCCTGTTGTCCGCCCAGCCCACGCTGGCGGCGTTTGGATATCTGGTGCTTTACAACCTGATGTTCATCCTGCCGCTGGTGGGGGTGCTGATCGTGGCTACCGGGCGTCGGGCGCTGAACCGGCTGGCCCACTGGAATCTGCACCACAAGGAGTGGGTGCGCCTTGCCCTGGGCGGCGGCGTGGTCCTGATGGGGTTGGCCATCCTGGCGGCGATATGAGCTAAAGGGGTGATGTTGCAAGCAGCAGAAAAATATGGCGGAGATTCACAAGAAAACGTAAGAGGCCCCTGATACCAGGCGCCTCTTACGTGCCCTTCGCAGGATTTGCGTTGGTGACGTTACTCCACGATGAACGGCGCTTTCATGCCCGCCTCGTAGTGGCCGAGCTGGAAACAGCCGAGTTCCCAATCACCCTTCTGGTCATCGGTAAAAGTGAACGTTAACCACGCCTCGGAGCCCGGGGGGATCTCCAGCATGTCGAAGGGGGCAGACAAGTTCTCGTTGTATTTGCGCCCGACTAGATCAGGGTTTCTGCCGAAGTGCGCATCGTGGAGCACCACCCCTTCGTTGCGGAAGACCAACCGGATCACTTTGTTCGCTGGCACGCGAATGGCTTCGTTCTGTCCTTTGCCTTCCTCTTGGAAGAACAGATCGCCCATGATGATGGTGATCTCCTGGTCGATCACGGTGTGTGCGCTGGCCGTGCGGGTGAGCGTGGAGCCGGCCATCCCCGCCAGTGCGGTGGCGGCCGCCGTCTTGAGCAAGTTGCGTCGCGTGATGTTCATCGTGACCTCCTGATATCGTGTTGTGTTCAGTGGTCTAGCAGCCGTTCTTCAGTTCCTCGCCGGGATAGGTGGGGCAATAATCCTTATCGTCGGGGATGCCGTCGTTGTCGGTATCCTGGATCGTCATTGCCTCGTCCTGGTGATCCTCATCGGTCGGATGCTCCACCACCAAGGTCAGCTTCATGCCCGCTTCGTAGTGGCCGGGGATGAAGCAACCGATCTCGAAGGTCTGGCCGGCATACGATTCAGGGACGGTGAACTCCAGCGTGACGCCCATGTGCGGGTCAAGCTCCACTTCCTCCAAGCCCTCGATCTCCAGCTCGACGGCGCGCGCTGCGCCTTCCGCGTCCATTTCGAGCTTGGCCTTCACCCCCATGTGCTCGAAGAAGTTCTCCATGTAGCCGTGATCCCCGTTCATGTGCAGGCCGAACATGGCTTCGTGTACCAGCTTGCCCTCATTGACGATCTCCAGTTTGATGGGCTGGCCCGCGGGCACCACCAACGGCTCACCAGCCGCAAGCCCTTCCACCTGGAAGAAAAACTCCCCCATGATCAGCACGAAATGAGCCGCCTCGCCTTCCCCGGCTGTACCTTCATGGCCCTCATCGCCTTCGCTGGCGATGAGGGGTTGTGCCATCAAGGTGGTGGCCAGGATCATCAAGGCAAGGAGGCTGAGCTTGACCAGTTGGGATTTGTTCATGGCTCCTCCTTTTTCTGTTATGAATTCCATCTTCATGCTAAAGGTGAAAGAAGAAAGGGGATAGGGAAGAACGTCCCTGGATTTTCAGGGCTTGTCGCGACGATGTCCCAGGACATTTCTCCCTGAGAATCGTTTTGCCCAGGCGCTATAATGGCAGGGTCATGCAAAGAGCAAGCCTGAGGAAAAACATTGCCAAGGCAAACAGGGCGGTTTCCCGCCGCGTGGCGTTATTGCAGTGGACCTTGCCCGCGCTGATCGTGCTGCTCGTGATCCTGTATCAGAGCTTCTTCGTCGGTTACATCCACGCGTTGGTAGGTGACCAAGCGCATTACATCGTCGAGGTGCTCCTGTACGGTGGCATGGGGCCGCTGGCCACCTTCTTCGTGCTGGCCTGGATCCGCCGCTGGCTAATGGAGAAAGAGCGGATCGAGCAAACCGTCAGGGAGCAGGAAAAGCGCTTGGCTTTGGTCCGCGTGGAGGAGGGCAAGCGCGTGGCCCAGCACCTGCACCGCGAAGTGCTGCCCAATTTGGCGTACGTAGCCAACAAGATCGACCACACCCGAACCAAGCTGCTCCAGCCACACAGCCACTGCGCTCAAGCCGATGCGGAGCTTATGAAGGTGGCCGCCACCTTGCGCGAGACGGTGGGGGAGCTGCGGGAGAAAATCAACGCGTTGCGTAAAGGGTTGCCGCTGGTGTCTTTGAAGGAGGGAGCCAACCTCGTCGAGGAACTGCAACGGCGCTTGGAGGAGTTCAAAAAGCTGCTCCACGTTGACGTGCGTACCTCGATCAAGGGGCAGGAACGGAGCCTTCCGTATGAATTGGAATCCTCCCTGTGGCGCGTCATCGGCGAGGGGTTGAACAACATCGCCCTGCACGCGCAGGCGCGGAAGGGGAAAATCCAGCTCGATTTTAGCGATCCTCAGCAGGTGGAGCTGCGCGTCACGGACGACGGTGTCGGCTTCAGCGCCCAAGCAGCGCTGGCGCATCCCAGCGGACTAGGGTTGGTCCACATGCGAGAGGAAACCCAACAGTACGGCGGAACGCTGCAAGTGATCTCGGAGGGGGGCAAGGGCACCACCCTCATCGCTGTGTTTCCCCTGGGCGAGGGAGCACCACCCTCATGAGCATAATGAAGGTCTTCATCGCGGATGACCACAAGCTCTTTCGCGCCGGCCTCATCGAGTTGTTGAAGGACCAACAGGACATCGAGGTCATCGGCCACGCCTCCGACGGCGAGGAAGCCTGGCAACACATCGCGGCGTGGCCGCCGGACATCGTATTGATGGACATCGACTTCGGCCCGACCAAGGAGGATCAGGGGATCAAGATCGTCCAGCGCATCACCGAGCGCTTCGGCGATCAGGTGAAGGTGATCATGCTCACCATGCACGACGAGCCGGAGTTCCTGGTGCAGGCTTTTGAGGCGGGCGCCAAAGGATACGTGCTTAAGGAATCCGAGCCGGTCAAGATGATGCAAACTCTGCGCCAGGTGCATCAGGGCGGTGTGGTGCTCTCGCCGCAGCAGGCCACCAAGGTCATGGAGCGGTTTCATCGGCTCAAGCGCGAGCGGCTGCAGACGGAGTTGGCTGAGCTGACCGAGCGCGAAAAAGACATCTTGAGCCTGGTGGCCCAAGGCGCCAGCAACCAGCAGATCGCCGCTCAGTTGGGTCTTTCAGAAAAGACCGTGCGCAACCGCCTGTCGGTCGTCTTCAGCAAGCTGCACGTCAACAACCGCACCCAGGCGGCTCAATACGCCTCCAAGCTGGGCTTGACTGCTGAGAACCCTTGATTTTCCGAGCAACCCAGATTGTCGGATCGCCCTAGGAATGACTCCGCTTTCACCTTTTCGTTTGCAGTTGCGCTTTTCTCAGTTGGCTTGAATCTTCAGCGCCAAATCCACAATGAAATCGGGTGTTTTCAACGTCTGAGCGCCAAGTCCGATTGGGACGCTCTGCAAAACATTCCCCGTTGCCGGGTCGATCCAGCTGAGCGTGCTCTTGGCAAGCACCTCCAGCGTCACGGGCGTGCTAGCCGGGGTGTCGTGGTCGCTGAAGTGGTGGAAATACCCCAAGATGAGGCGCGGGGAGCGCAGCCCGTACGCGCGCACTTCGTGGCTTGCCGGCCTCAGCTCAAAGCGCTCCAGCTGTGCGTTGGCGCCCGCGGTGAAGTCCTGGAGCACGCGGATGTAGCCACGTTCTTCGGGTCCGATGTAGAGGTTGGCGGCGGCTTCGTTGAGGTAGTCCTTGGCAAACGAGCTGTTCCAGAAGATGAGGACTCCCTCCTCGAAAAACGCCGTCCAGCTGCGCAGCCTCATGCGCAGAGCCGAGCGCTCGTCCCAGTTCTGAACCGCATTGCCCTGCTCGCCGAAGGCCACGGGCTTGCCCCAGTGCTTGGCTTGCGCGATCCGCTCCGCAGTGCGCAGGTCCGACTCGCGCTCCGACTCCCGCTCGTACCAGTGGGGCGCGTTGATCTGGATCTGCGGCAACTGCGGGCGCTCCCAACTGGTGGTGATCAGGTGGCCATACGGGTCTATCGAGCGCAAGAAGTCGCCCGCAAAGGCAATCCAGGCATCGGGCACTTCAGCCTCGTTCATCAGCTCCCAGATGTCCACGTACGCCCCGTAGCGCGCCATGACGTAGCGCAAGTAGCGCTCAATGGCCTCCTGCTGCTGCGGGTTTTCAGCGGCCTGGGGAAACGGCGGCTCAAAGCCAAAGACCGTCATCCAGATGCGAAAGCCGCTGCCCTGCAGCGCCTGGACCAACTGGTCTCCCCACAGGCCTTCCTGCACCAGGTAGCGGTTGCCGTCGGTGGAGAGGGTCTCCCACAGCTTGAAGGCGCAGTTGTCCACGCTCCAGCGGAACAGGTTGAACCCAGCGCCTCCAGCGCCGTAGGCGGCCATGTAGATGGGCATGTCAACGCTGCTGCCGGGGTCGTGAGCCCCGCGCGGACGCAAGCCCCCGTCGAAGCCCCAATTGTCCAGGGGGCTACCGCTCTGGTCGGTGTCGAGGATGCAATCGCCAACGCCGATGGCGTTGAAGAGAGAGCCATCGTCGAAAACCAGGCGAAAGGGATTGCTGGGATGTAAGCGCACCCAGCCGGGCCATGGTGAGGATTCCACGTTGAAGGAGCCGGATTCGTTGAAGGTGCTAGTCGGCGTGGTCAGCGTCAAGTTCCAAACCCAGGGACCTTCGACGGGGGGGCTGAAGCGCACCTTCCACTGATCTTCGCCGTAGTAGAAACCATCCACGGCGAAGGTTTTCCCCTCAGGGCTTGCAAACTGGGCGGACAGGGCGACATCCTCCCAGGGGTTGGCATAGGGTGAATCCTCGTGTTGAAGGGTCAACTCGTAGACGCCATAGCGTTCGACGGCGTCGGCGTTTACAGTCATGGCGGGCGCGCTGGTGATGCGCAGGTGCGTATCGCCGCCGTACCAATGGCCGGGGGTCTGGCCGGAGTGAGCGGCCAAGGGGCTCAAAACCCACAGCAGCATCAGCCCGATCAGACCTATTCGCTTGAAGCAAACCCTCTGCTCAACCTTCCTGCTCCCAAGCCCGTTGCTGTGCATGGGAACCTCCTTGGACTGCAAGCCACGCTGGCCGCTGGGCCGGCGATCTGCCTGGCGTTGTGGCGTTCGCTTACTGCTCCACATACGTCGTTACGCTCAGCGGCGGGGCGATGATGTTGGCCCTTTGCCCGTGGACTGAGACTTCCAACCCCTCCTGCCAGTAGGCGCTTGCGTCGCTGGTCAAGGCGGAAAAGCCCTGCGGGCTCAGGCCGTTGAAGGCCATCTCCAGTTGGACTTCAACGGGGTTGTTGTTGAGGACGACGACCACGACATGGCCATCCGGTCGCGCAAAGGCCGTGGCGCGCACGCGCGGGTCGCTGGAGTCGGCTTGCAGGCGTACTGAGCCTGTGGGCACAAAGCGACTGTAGTGGCCCAGCATGTAGCCATAGGGGGAGATTTCGTAGCGTTCGAGCGCGCCGTCCGCCCGAAAGTACACGTGAACCAGCTCATCGTAAATTCCGGGTCGCTCGATGAAAAACAGGTTCATCGCATCGAAGGCTGACACATCGGCCAGCGTCAGCTCGTCGTGCAGGTGGTTGAGCCGCCCCCTCAGCAGTTCGAAGGCGCTTGCTTGGCGCGAAACGCAATAGCAGACCTCGGTCATCCAGACGGGTAGACCATACTGCGCCGCCAGCTCGCGGATCTGCCCCCGGGCTTGCGTCCCGCCGTGAGGTGGGAGGCCTGCAGCGGAGTGCTCCAGGACCTGGAGGTTGTCGTAGCCGTCGTAGGCGTGGTACGCCAGCGCACCCACGTAGGGGCGGATTTGGGGATCGTTCAGAGCCGCCCGCATGTAGCGCAGCGCGTTTTCGGGCAGCCAGCCGTCTGAGACCACCAAGCGGGTGGACAGCCCTTCGGCCTGCAGCCTTGCGCCAAGCCCCCTGGCGATGGCCAGGTACTCCTTGATCTCGATCTTGGGGCATAGGTCGGGCTCGTTGATGATCGTCATGTACGGCAGCTCCACCCCGGCGTCGCGAAAGCGCAGCGCAGCGGCCAGCAGCCACTCCACGGCCTCATCCACCTTCGTCGGATCAAGGGGGCAACCGTCTGCGGACGTGCGCAGCCACGCTTGGCGCGCTCCGGTGTCCATCCCAAACGAAGCCCATCCATTCTGCAACCCATAAGGCTGCGCCAGACGGGCAAAATCGGTGAGCGCGTCCACGCGCGACCAATCGAAGCCTTGAGGGTTAAAGGCGCCGGGCTCGTCGTTGTCGTTGACCGGCTCGAAGCCCTCGGGGAACAGGCGCACGCGCGTCAGGCCCAGTTGCTCAAACAACAGCGAGGCGATGTCGCGTCGCTGCTCGGCAGTGGCGCTGACCCGCTGCGGCTGGCTAGGGTCGTGAGCTTTGAAGATCCCGTCCAACTCGAAAGGCGTCAGCGTGGCGCCAAAGCCTTCCATGGTTTGGTGGTGGACCGTGGCGTCAACGAGCAATTGGACTTGGGTAACGGGGATGGCAAGCGTCATGTTCAACATCAACGCGACCAGCGCAATTCCTAGCGATAGCACCCGTATCATTATGAATCTCCTCTCGCTTGAGCAAACCACGACATGATAGGGGGATCGGGGCTAGCAAGTCCATAGCGCGTGCGTTAGATTCAAACCCGTGAAATACTTTGTTCCGGCGCCGGCTGCCGTCGTCTTCGACATGGACGGCGTGCTCGTCGATAGCGAACGGGCCTGGCGCCAGACGGAGGACGAGTACCTGGAGCGCATCGCGCCGGAATATTCCAAAGCCCATCAAGGTGAAGTCATCGGCATCCGCCTCGAAGACCTCCATCGCTTGATGCAGGCCAAGTTCGGCGCGGTGGTCTCGTGGGAGGCGTTTGCGCAGCGGTACCACGAACTGGGGCAGCAGATCTACCTGCAAGAAGCTTCGCTCATTCCCGGCGTCAAGCAAACGCTGGAGATCCTCAAGCGGCGCGCGATTGCCATGGGACTTGCGTCCTCCTCGCCGCACATCTGGATCGATCTTGCGCTGGATCGCTTCGGCCTCAGGCCGTACTTTCGCGCGCTCCTGTCCGGGGAAGACGTCGCGCACGGCAAGCCCGCGCCCGACATCTACCTGGCGGCCGTCAAGGCATTGGGCAAGCGGCCGCAGACGTGCTGGGCAGTGGAGGACGCCGACGTGGGCATCCAGTCTGCAAAAGCGGCCGGATTGTTTGTGGTCGGCTTTCGCAACGGGCACAACGACGAGCAACGCTTTGAAAAAGCCGATCGCGTCATCCACGCCTTGAGCGAGATCCTGCTGCCCCAACCCTCTCCCAGGGGGAGAGGGAAAATGTAAAATCCCTTGACTCTCGCACCGCGAGAGGTACAGTAAATCTCCTCATGCCGCCACTCCTCGAACGCGCGCGGGCTTGGGCTTTGCTGGAAGCGATCCTGGTCATGCTGACCTGGGCCTCTTCGTTCGTGCTGGCCAAGCTGGGGCTCAACTTCATGGGACCGCTGACCATCGCGGCCCTGCGATACTTCTGCGGCTTTGCGCTGCTGCTGCCGCTGGTGCTGCGCCGCGGCGGGCCGCTGCGCGCGATCCCCGGAAGCCTGTGGCTGCGCTTCCTGCTCTTGGGCTTGAGCGCCTACACCATCGCCAACGGCGCCTATTTCTGGAGCCTGAAGTACATCCCCGCCATCACGGGCTCGTTGGTTTTGAGCTTCATCCCGCTGTTTGCGCTGCTGGGCAGCATCCTGTGGCTGAAGGAATTTCCCACCCGGCGCCAGTGGTGGGGGATGCTCGTCGTGCTCGCGGGGATGGCGTTCTTTTTCTCCTGGGGCTGGCAAGGTGCTCACCCCTTGGGCGTCGCCCTTGCCTTGCTGGGGACGGTCAGCTTTGCCCTCTTCACCTTGTTGGGGCGCGACCTGGCGCGGGCGCGGCAGGTGGACGTGTGGACCCTGACCGCGCTGCCGCTGGGGCTGGGAGGGGGTGTGCTGCTGCCGATCGCGCTTGCGGTGGAGGGGGCGCCTTCGGGCGCCTGGGAGGGGTGGCTGGTGGTGCTGGCGCTTGCGGTGTTCAACACGGCGGGCGCGTACGTGGCCTACAACCACGCCTTGCAGGTGCTGACCGCTCTGGAGATGAACGTCATTTTGAACCTGTCCCCGCTGGTGACTGCGGCCCTGGCTGGCGTGTTCCTGGCCGAGCGGCTGACGATCCTGCAGGGTGTGGGCATCGTGATCACCATCGCCGGCGTGTTCCTGGTCCAATGGCGGCCACGGTCAGGGTGAGCCTGGTTACCGATGCGCCGTCCAAGGTGTGCTTTAGTGTGAAGGGCAAGCACTCGAGCGAAGGAGGTTGTGATGGCCTTCTCAAGGACGTACCGCGACGGTTTTGCCTGTCCCATCGCCTTGCAGACCCTCCAGGATCTGGTGCGCTGGCTGGCGCTGCGCCAGAGCTGGGAGGAAACCATCAAGCTCTCCGATTGCCAGAGCGTGGCGCGCCAGTGGGGCGTGTTTCCCCATGAGAACAAGATCTTCGTCCAGGTGGTGGCCGGCCTGAACGGCCAGCAGATGCTCCTGCAGTTTCCGGGGCTGTCCACCTTGCCCGTCATGCCGGGGGACCGCATTCCCCCGCGCTCGATCGAAGATCCGTGCCACAGCCACATCTATTATTTCGGCCCATTCGCCGAGGAGTTTCACAACCTGTGATCAACCGATGATGCTGGGTAGGGGCGAGGTGACCTCGCCCCTACTTTGCGCTGGGGTAGCTTATTTGTCTGTACAACCCGCCACCGGCTATAGTAGGCGCCATGAGCGACAAACCGTTGTCCGGCGTGCAGGTGCTGGACCTGTCCACCTTCGTCACCGGCGGCTTCTGCTCGCTGATGCTGGCCCACCTGGGCGCCGCCGTGCTCAAGGTGGAGCCGCTCGAGCAAGGCGACCCCTTGCGTAAATCGGGCCCTCCGTTTTTTTCGGGGGAGAGCGGCTACTTCCTCAGCGTCAACAGCGGCAAGCGCAGCCTCACCCTCAACCTCAAGACCGAGCAGGGCAGAGCGATCCTGTATCGACTGGCCGAGCGGGCCGACGTGTTCTTGGAGAATTTCCGGCCCGGCACGGCCGCCCGGCTCAAGGCGGCCTACGAGGACATTCACCGGATCAACCCCCGCATCGTCTATTGCTCGATCTCCGGGTTTGGCCAGACCGGCCCCTACCGCGACAAACCCGCCTATGACCCGCTGATCCAGGCCCTGAGCGGCGTGATGAGCATCACCGGGGAGCCGCAGCGGCCGCCGGTGAAGGTGGGGGTCCCCTTGAGCGACCTGAGCGCGGCCATGTGGGGGGCCTATGGCATCGCGGCCGCCCTGCTGCGCCGGGAGCGCACGGGGGTGGGCGATTACCTGGACGTCGCCATGCTGGATGGGGTGTTGCCCTGGCTCACCAAACAAGCCGGCGTGTATTTCTCCGGCGAGGAGCCCCAGCGCCTGGGCACCAAGGACCCCGTGATCGCGCCCTATCAAGTGGTGAAGACACTGGATGGGTACGTCAATTTGGCCATCGGCAACGACAAGCTGTTTGAAATCTTCTGTCGAGCGCTTGGACGGGAGGAGCTGGCGCACGATGCGCGCTTCCAAACCAACCGGGGCCGGGTCGAACACCGTGCGGCGCTGGACCCGTTGCTTGAGGGGATCTTCAAGACCAGGACCACTCAGGCTTGGGTTGGCCTGCTGGCCGAGGAGCACCAGCTGCCGGTGAGCGCGGTGCTGTCCGTGGGACAGGCGTTGACCCATCCGCAGACCCAGGCCCGCGGCTGCGTGCTCCAGATGGAGCACCCCCGCTGCGGCCCCATTCGGGTGATTGACTTGCCCTTGAAGTACCGACAAGCCCACAGCGGCTTTGACCGCCCACCCCCCACCTTGGGCCAGCACACCGAGGAGGTGCTCGCACAGCTGGGGTACGGCGCCGCTGAGATTGAAGCGCTGCGACGGGAGCGGGTAGTCTGAAAGCCGATCAGGGATTTTGCAGGGAGTTTCTGCTATAGTGTGAGCGGCAGATGCAGGGTGTACGACATACTTTTCCAATGCCTCATGCGACCACACACTAAGGGAGAAGAAAGGGGAGGTTTATGCGCAAATATACGTTCATATGCAGCGGTGTGTTGATCTTGCTGCTGGCCCTGGGAGGGTGCGGCCAGAATCAGAACCCAACGGCCCAGATCAACGTCCAGCCCACGGCCCTTCAGGCCGGGATGGAAGCGGCCTTTGACGGAAGCAGGTCGACGGACACCGACGGCAGCATCGCCAAGTACGAGTGGGACTTCGGCGACGGCGGCAAGGCTCAGGGTGCAGCGGTCAAGCACGCCTTCGCGCAAGCCGGCAGCTACGCGGTGAAGCTCACGGTCACCGACGACAAGCAGGCCTCCAACGCAAGCACCCGGACCATCGCCGTGGCGGCAGCATCCTTGAGCGCAGAGCAACAATTGGCGCAGCACATCGAGCTGTCGAAAGGCACCTCGATCCGCATCCCGGCGGGAGCCGAGCCGCGCCACCTGCTGCCCAACGCCACGGAAGGGACCTGGGAGAGTCAAATCTCAGTCCTCATCTTCGACAGCTTGCTCCAGCCCAACGACACCTTCGAGAACATCCCCGCGCTCGCTGAAACCTACGAGTGGGACGAGCAGAGCTTGACCTACACCTTCCATCTGCGCCAGGGCGTGAAATTCCACGACGGAGAGGCCTTCGATTGCGACGACGTGATGTTCTCCTATAAAGCCTGGATCCACCCCGACTACCCCGGCGTGCGTTTTTCCAACTTCGAGAACATCGTCGGCGCCCAGGCCTACCACAATCGCGAGACGACCGACTGGCCCATTCCCGGCCTGCAGTGCGCGGACGCGTTCACCTTCAAGGTGCAGTTGACCCAGGTGCAGCGCACGTTCCTGGCTTATTCGGTGGGCTCTTCCGGCATCATGCCGCAGCACGTCTACGAGCCCTACTTGGAAGCCAACGGCTACGCCAAGCTGCAAGGGGCTGACTCGGATCTGGGCAAGACGATCGGCACCGGCCCCTACAAGCTGGACGAGTGGGTCACCGACCAGTACGTGAAGATGGTGCGCTTCGACGGGTACTGGATCGGTCGCTACGGCC